>Ga0157366_1000697_pt1 | contig 14376 bp, 14 predicted proteins | sample AttbisABBM1_FD_113149 | JGI IMG/M metagenome (GOLD analysis project Ga0157366, IMG submission 113149) | Fungus gardens microbial communities from leaf cutter ant in Botucatu, State of São Paulo, Brazil - Atta bisphaerica ABBM1 | ecosystem: Host-associated > Fungi > Mycelium > Unclassified ...
AGCTCGTTATCTCAGCAGAGAAAATCACACGGTTGCTCGCTGACTAATTCGATGATTTCCCATCACGTGTAGGCTATGTCACCCTACCCATGGAGAGATACCATGGATTCCGTGGCAGGCAGAACGGAAGAGGCTATGTACTAATACAGTCTTGAACTACAACATGCTTTGCACAAGACAGAAGTCTATGTTAATTACTCACCCTGGCCATGTTGCCCTCCCACAGACGCAATAACATAAATTCCTCTTCTCGCTCTCCTAAGGTAGATAGGCTCGGCTCAGAGGTCGCCTGTCGCTGCAGGCAGTCATTGACAGTGGGCTCGCTGAGGGGAACGTGTGTCGCGTCGCCGGCCATCTCAGCAACGCATAGTCGCCCAGCTAGTCTCCAAGTACACACTGAGTGCTCTCGTGGTACTGGTCACGATATGGACAGTCCACCGCCTCTCTGGAGGTCGTTCCATGAAAATGGCTCTTCTAGATCCTCTACTTTACCTTCACCATATAAATCTGACAACCGAGGACAGTTGCGGAAGGCGGTATCCATGCTCTGCAAGGAGATGATTCGCCCCCCGCCGCACGTCAGAACTAGATTGGAGGTATGGGCAGAAATCGAGAAACGGATGCAGAGCTTAGTGAGGCTCGAACAAATTTGGGGGACGAGCAATACCGTTAGTTCCCTGAATAACCTAAATCTGGTAAACTTGGGTTCTGCTAGGGTTGGGACAACTCGAAGTACCCTAACTGGTGTGTCGGGCGAGGAAGGGGAGAGGCGCGCCTTCTACGAAGCTCTGCGGGATGGCTTCGTATTATGCCAGTCAGTACTTTCTCCTTCATATACTATACCATTTAGTAATCTCTTGTCTTCTTTCCTGTCTCACCACAGACTCATGAACAAACTTTGCCCTGCAAACGCCGTTCGTCCCGATCCTCGTGAACAAGGCAACAAGAACGTCACCCGTTTTCTTGCAGCGTGTGCCTCACACGGACTACAAAACCAAGACTTGTTCTGGGCAGACGACTTGATTGATCCAACCAGTGAATCCCTTGCCCGTGTAGCGCATACAATTATCACTTTGATCCAACTGGTCGAGACGCCCACCCCTTCGCACATCAAGCCAGCGGCAGATACGCATTTAGACGCCTTATCATTGTCCGAGAATTCGGCCGCATCACCAATGGCGTCATTAGAAATGAGTAACAATGACCGAATGAAGTCACCTACCACGATCGAATCGACAATCGCACGAGCTACTGTGGAAGAAAGACCAGCTACAGCCACAAAGGAGGTAACGGCAGCGGCAATGACTCCTTCAATGTCATCGTTGCTGTTTCAGGATGTAACAGCACTGCCGGGTCCGTACATGAAAGGATCTATGGGTTATGCATCTTCTGTACCACAGCCCCTATCAACGCCCTCAAGTCCCCACTCAACAACGGCGTCACCGATGCAGAAAGAGCATAGCCCACCTGTGAGGTTACCGTCCATATACTTGGATACTCCTGGAGAGGGAGAAAGTGCTGCTGCCTTGACACGACCAGCAAGACTTGACACTGGCAGGTTTGCTGCTGTTCGTGTTGGGGATAAGCGGTCGTTCGGTATGAATGGGAGTAGAGGTGATGCGAATGAGGAGGATACAACAACACTTACCGGTGAAGGGGAGACAGCGGAAGAAAAACAAGAAGAGAAAGGAGGAAGAGGAGTAATATTGGAGGTTCGAAGAGAGAAAGCCATATCTGTACCACAGATATTTAAACCACCACCACCACCACCACCATTGGTCGAGTCGCTACTGCGTACACAACCACCTAAGCGAACAAGGGTGCAGAAAAATATGAATAATGGAGGGATATCGGCGTGGGTTCGGAGTGCTGCTTCACCTTCCCCGTCCACGATGTCGTCTAGGGGTAGTCCTTTAACTCCTACTACCGCTCCCCGCACTTCGGCCAACATTGCCATCACCACTACCTCTGGCGACTCTGCTACTGATGCTTTGTCCCTGTCTTCTTCTCCTTCCTCTACATTGCCGCGATCCCAACTTCGTCGTGGACGAGGACACGAACATACTAGTGCGGAGTTCTCGAGAGTCAGCTCAATAGCGGCAGAGTCAACACGGGCTCCAATTGGCAATATTTCGTTTTTGAGATCATCACTTCCATTCGGTACTAGCCAATCGAATGAGTATCATCCTCTGAAACTGCAACATCAAAGACCATCTGCAGGTAACACAGCGGCGATGAGTGCCAATGTGACTACTCGGGTATCGAATAACATGCAATTCGGCTATCCGTCCTCTGGAGGCCATAGTAGTGTCGGGAGAACAGAGGGAGAGGGAGAGAGGTTCGGCACGATTAGACCTGTGGCGATGGATTCGACGAGTGATTCGATAATGAATTCAGCCGTGGTGGAGAATGATGAAATGGAGGATGGGCATGGAAGTGTAATCAGTAGATTGCACCTTGTCCCACTGCCCAAAACATTAGCGAAAGATAGGGAAAGGAGGCCAAGTGTGGTTCTGGCACAGCATAGTGGACATGCAGTTGATTTAATGAGAGTCGCTGAGGAATCAAATGAGAGTCCGCTATCTGGTGATGGTATTCAAGAGGAAGGGAGGGATGGGGAGGTACGGAAGGGATGCAGGAAGGAAGAGGAAGAAAAGACGAAAGAAAGAGATGGAAAGGGTAAAGGTAGATCCTCGTCACCGAGAAGAGTCGCACTTCATACAGCAGAATCGCCAGACAACGTTTCGGAACTCTTCCCTATGTACAACCGTTCACTGACACTATCAATTCTTGATCCGCAAGAACTTTCACCTTCGTCTATTCCAGCTCGAACATCATCATTCCGTGCTAGCTATGACATTGCTGGTTCATCCTCCATGTCCCGTTCTGCGTCTCCTCCTCGTAAACTCACTGATATGGGTGGACGAATAGGAAACGAGCCGTCTTCTCTGGCTTCGCGGAGGCCGGCACAATTCAGGTATCATAATTTGGACCCTTCGACCAGGGCCTCTTCTGGTACGCTGTCAATGTCTCCTGGTGCCACATCAGGCTTGTTGCCTAAAGCTAATCTGGATTCGGATTTGGGGTCACCCTCCTCTGCTGGGAATCCCACCACCGCCAAGGTAATGGTAGTCCGGAGAACGAGTGCAAATAAGGATTCGTTACCTGCTTTAGGTTTGCCCTATCATCATACGGGGAGTAGTTTATCGATCCGCATGAGAAATAATCAGGACGCGACTCCAGGTTCGAATGCGAGTGATCGAAGTGGAAATGAAGGTATGGTTTGTGGAGAGACGATTAGAGATTTGAATGGCAGACTTTGTGGAGATTTGATGGTAGGAGAGGATAAAAAAGGGAAAGGGAGTGGAGTAGGTGCTGGATGGAGAGCAACGCCCGTGCCCTTCCCTCAACTTGCAACTAGAGACCATCCTGCAACCCCGTTGTCTCCAGGAAACACATCAACATCGACGAATGCATCAAACAATAGTGCGAACAATAAACAACTCGGTCCGCCAAGACGGAGATTCCAAAGCGAACTTGGTAGTGGATGTACGACCAGATCGAAACCGAGACCGAATTCATGTGATGAATTGGGGACAAGACCGTGGAGGATGAGATTTGAGAGTATGGTGAGTTTGGGGAGAGCGAATTCCGCAATGGCGAGTACGAATGATTTGATGGCGAGAAATTCGATGTATGGGAATGCGGTGAAGCAGATGCTGACTGTTAAAGAGAAAGGGAAGCCCTCGACCCACTTCGTAAGTCTTACCTTCGTCTCGGTAGTGTTTTGCTCTTTCCCTTTAACTCCCGCCCATTTTCTCCTATCCTCCCTTCCGTCTTCACTGCATCTCTCTCTTTTCCTTGACTTTTTCTTTTACCTTGTGATGGTGGCTGATTTATTTCTGTCGTTGCTGACTATTGCAGCAATTGGGTAACTGTATTGGAAAAGGCCAGTTTGGGAGTGTGTATCGGGCCCTTAATCTTAGCACAGGTCAGATGGTAGCTGTTAAAAGGATACGATTGGAGGGATTGAAGGAAGATGAAATTTCGACGTTGATGAAGGAGGTGGACCTTGTCAAGAGTTTGTCGCATCCAGGGATCGTCAAATGCGAGGGCATGGTGCGTGATGAAGATACATTGAGTATAGTCCTTGAGTGAGTTTAATCTCTATCAGAATCCCGCCCCTAATTCCGGATTTGGTTAACTGTCCTCTTTTTTCGTAATTACAGATACGTCGAGAATGGGTCCCTTGCTCATACACTTAAAGCATTCGGAAAGTTGAACGAGAAATTGGTGGCCAGTTATGTTACTAAGATCCTAGAAGGGCTACACTACCTTCATCAGAGTGAGGTCGTGCACTGTGACTTGAAAGCTGCCAATATCCTCACGACAAAAAATGGGAATGTGAAGCTTTCCGACTTTGGAGTGTCCCTTAATCTTCGAGCTATGGAACGCCAAACCCAGAATGATATTGCTGGGACACCAAACTGGATGGCACCTGAAGTTATCGAGCTGAAGGGCACCTCAACGAAGTCTGATATATGGTCGTTGGGCTGTACTGTTATAGAATTGTTCACTGGAAGGCCACCGTATGCAGACATCAGTAACAGTATGGCGGGTAAGTGTCCTCTTCGTGACATGCTCCTGACTTCATATTCGCTAATTTTCATTTCTGCCCGATGAGTGATGTTTCGCATTGTAGAAGATAATGGACCACCCATTCCCGAGAGGTGCTCCGAAATGTTACAAGACTTTTTAAAACAGTGTTTTCACAAAGATCCTTCTCAGCGACCGAGTGCAGAGGTGCTTTGTGAGCATCCGTGGCTGAAGAATAACTGGGACGCTCTGCAGGTATGTTTGGATCTGACCCGTGATATGTTGCAGGCGCTGAACCCGTTGGGTTTTATAGAATCTTCGACCGCAAGACAGTATACCATTCCTCCGACGAGTCAGCGTTGATATGCAGAAGTCGGATATGGTGCGGCATCTCGCAAGAGTGGATCTTATTGACTCACCCACGGGTTCTGAACCACTCTGTTCGGGGGATGCTTCTGGAAGTCCTCCGCTCCCTTCTCCTGTTGGGAGACGAACTTCGAATATCTCTATTGGTCCCGCAGCGATAGACCCTGAACATCCTTCTGGGGACCATAACTTTGTCAAGACAACATTTGGCAAACGTGAGTGGGCTTGTGTCATTGGTAACCAGCGGTAGAGTGATTGTAACATACGCTCTCTAGCTGTGATTTGTCGAGTTTGCTTAGAGAATGTCAAGAAGGCTGCTGTTCTCTGCGCCAAATGTAGTCTAATTTCTCACTCAAAGTGTGCGCCTAATGCACCGCCAACTTGTGACCTTCGATCACAGCTGCTCTTATATGCTCATTATGCGGAACAAGGAAGTCCTCACGGCCTACGCGTAAATCCACCGTTGGAATGTTCGGAGATCCCTCGTGCTTCTTTCGCGATATTGGACGCGCCTCACCCTACTCATCACACCCCTCGCACAAGTCTGGATACCCTCGCGTCTCAACCTAGCCGTCAACTATCTCCTTCTCACCCTAGTCCATCTACCGCCTTCAAACTGAAGACAGTCTTCAAACGTTCTTGGTCCAGCCTAACCAATGATTCCAATGTTACCTCCGGTCCTGATCCTCCCAAGGATATTGTTAGTGTTGATAGACCCAGTGACCTTCACTTCGACGAAAGGATTCCTCTTCCACGCAAACGCCCGACAGGAATGCTACAAAAGCAATTAAAGGAACGGCCACGGTCATATACTAGTAATAGCACTGGGCTCGGCGGTCTTCGTAGCGCTGCCACAACTACCGAGAGTCTAAATAGCAGTGGTGCTACAGAAGCACGTCGATTGTCTCAACTGTCAAGTACTGGCATTGCTGGGGCCTCGTCTTCGCAGGAATGTGATGGAACTATCATTCCAAAGGAGCAGGTAAAAAGCAGACAGATGTCAATTTCTGTCAAGGTTCCCGCTGTATCGAAGAGCGCGGCTACGCCTGGTCACGAGACGACAAATGACATGGCAGAACTGAACATGAGTTCCTCTATCGTTCCCGGTCCATCCTCGCGGGACCTTTTTCTACGAAAGCGCAATTCCAAGAATTCTAGCGATCATGGAAACTGTATTATACAATAGACTCATTTTAGTTTCATGGTTCACTTTATTTCTGGCTATTACAATTTATCGTGCGCCCAAGATGCATTGGAAACTGACCGCCGATTCATCTCCTCTTATTCAAATCACAGACTTCACTGCTTTAATTCTGGACATGGTAACATTATTACTATACCTATTAACTACTATTCGACATAATTTATTTTTCTTCCTTATCTCGTGATGCCATGTCATTGAGCTTGAGCGATTTCGACATATAATCCTTCTCCTATAAAATCACTCATACTTCAATTATCATACAAAGAGTTACGGAGCACAGACTTTCAAGTTGCTTAGTATATACAGCAGATCCAGGCAATCAGGCAATCAGTTCTTATTGAAGGTGAGAGGCTTCATGCGACCGTTGAGATTATTGTAAGCATTCAGAATTTCCTTGAAGTCATCACTTCCGCTCTTAAGATTAAGAAATTCCTCTAGAGCGTCTTCAACGCCATGCGACTTCTCAACGTTGTGCAATTCATTTGCCTGCTCATCATCTTCATTTCTGAACATAAGAGCGGCTGCAATCGCAATTGCGAGGAATTTCGTCGGAAGCCCGTGTTTCTTGGCCAGGTAGAAAGGGCCCAAAAGTCGTTCATCACGACCCAGCTTGCGCAAGGGTTGGCGTCCAACCCTAGTTACAACGTCAACGACTTCTGGGTTCTTGAAGCGCCCAATGGTTTTCTGAATATAGCCGTTCATACCGGCATCATCGAACGTGTCAGTATACTCTTTCACGAGAGCTTGACCGCTCTCCTTCATTGCTCCCTCGACAATCGGTAAAATGTTGTCGATGTCGCTGATAGCTTCGCTGACAACTTGCCGGTGAAATATGGTGCCGAGATAAGCAGTAGTTACATGGCCGCAATTAAAGATGTAGAGCTTTCGAGCCTGGAATGCAGGAAGACTCCCGGTGAGAATCATCCCAGGAATAGGGGGATCAAGGGCGGGTTTGGGTCCAGAATGATCGACGCACTTAAGTGCTTTGATGTCGACAATCCACTCTGGAAGTGTAGTAAGCCTGTTTCAACAAGTTCAAAGCAGTTTTCTCGAGGAGAGCGTACCAAAGAACTTGTCGACCCCGACACTTAGCAGTTTTTCTTGCTCATTCGCTGGTTGTGGTACAATTCTATCGACTGAGCAATTCGCAAAGCCAACATAGCAGTCAGCCCATTCCTGTACCGTCTTGTCCAGATCTCGGTAAACCGCATCTTTGAGTAGATCGCTAGCGCCCTTTCCATTCTCGCATGCAATTATATTGAGAAATCCGGCTCCCTCTTGCCTGCGAGCAATGATTCCCTTAGCAATGATCGGGGCAATTTGTTTTAGGGCGCCGAAACCAATGCTGGTGGTGATCAGCTTCATCTCCTTATCTCCAATATCCTCTGCTAACTGTATGATCCCTTCTTTGATATTTGAGAGAATGCCCGAAACATTACGAACATGGAATGGCCTAGAACGGCGTGGTTCAAGATACCTAATAGTGTAAGTGGCATCGGCGTTTAGGTGGGAGATGACTCTTGGATCTATATCGGCAAAAATGACGTGATAGCCTGCTTTGGCTATGAGAAATCCGATGAATCCCAGACCGATGCTACCTGCACCAAAGTGTACAGCAGTAGGATGATCAAAACGCGGTGAGTGGACCGACATTGGCCTGCAAAGATGTTGTTATGGATGTAACATCTGGATGTCTAGAAAGAAGATGACCGGGCCTTCTCTCGACAGGAGGTGGCTGTGGAGGATAACTACTGATCCCACTTTAGTTCCCCTTCAAATTATCTCTTGACAATCACTCCGGCAATTCTACAGCCGAGTAGAACCGAATTTTGCTAACAATGTGACGCACGCGATCTTGACGGAGATACTGACGGACGGTCCAAACCGACCTCACTACAGATGGTAATACGTCCGTGCCTAGTTTCATTTATCATTTGTTATTTTATCAATCACATTTTCGCTCACCAGTGACAGCTAGTCCTGATAAACAATTGAATAAAGAATAAGAAGCAGTTCCTGGAGCTTGAAATTACAATACAAGTCTGTTCTAACTTCGCTCAGTAATAGGACTACATCCCGTTGATGTTGTTTATCGTGTATCTCGCTCCACGTTCGACATCAGACTCCTTAGATATTTTCATAATGTCGGACTCAAGTCACACAATCTCACCTAAGTTTCGTGCTACAAAATTTCGTGCTACAAATACTGAGCTATGATAAATCTAGCTGCACTTGTCTCATTCGAGTTTCCCACACAACAGTTGATTCAGTGCTCGTCAAATTTTTCGTTATGGTAGCTCCTGCCAAATTCCTATCTGCAGTCGTATTGTCTTGCCCTTCGATGCAAGTATATGAAATTAATGCTAAACATATGGAATTGCCACCCAACTCTCCTGCACAATTAATCTGAAGCGCTTTTTTGCGTGAGCGATATTTCTCCATGGTCTTGAAACTAATTCAATGATCAGCTGCCAATTGTTGCCACACACCACTGCCATCTCCTGGACCCTCCTGGTAAACCTTTGATTACTTGCCTTCGATAAGTTAAATGAAAGGGCTCAAAGTCCACACGACTCAGATGGACATTCTTGTTACGATGCCTCAAACCCAATGTTTGGAAAATGAGGTATATAGAATGAATCAGAATGAGACTATGTAAAGCTGTGAATAAGCCACAACTACGGGAGCCAAATTAAATAGAAGCGAAATAACTGGAAAAACGGTGGAGTGCATGGTCCCCTCCCTTTATCACTGCTAGCAATGAATACATATCCACGTAGGAACGGTCTTGACTTCAGAGGAATATAAGTAGAAGTCGAGGTTTGTGAAGCGGAGTTATCAAATCAAATCTCTACAATATTATCGCTCTTGTAGGTGGCCGGTGGCCGGTCTCTCTTACCTCTATCCCTCCAGGATGCAGGATGCAGTCTTTCCAGCACTCTACTATGTCGGTGCTTCATCTGGCACAGCTGCTCAAACATTAAAGGTCAAAGAAAGTTTGTACTATACTCATTCCTCGTGGTGTATCGATTTGCCTACTCTCACCGTCAATAGCCCAGTTGGGTTCCACAGAGTGATCTTCTACTTCTGTTTATCTTGGGGATAGCTCACGCCTCAGTTATCATTTCATCTTACATGACCAGCTCTGGTCGATCGTTTTTGATTGACGGGAAAATTACTATGAATACACCACATGGTCGTAACTCACTCGTAAGCTCTTTTCCATTTCGTCGAATTTACTTTTCCTTTGCGCAGCTTACTGGATCAATCCTGATGGAAGTTGACTCGACACGGTGATTGCGTACAACATCAGAGCGATATCAGAACGGCATGCTTCTGGCTTTCGAAATTTCATAAAAATCTCACTGCCTCACCATGCATCGTAGAACGACCCACTCTTTGTAGGCGATATCTCACAATGGAATGCACCTGGTTTCTTTGCATTCGCCGTTGCATGTACCGGCTCTCTGTTAACTTATCCCATTTTCAGCTCCATTTTCATGGTAACAGCGCTTCTATCTTGTCTAACCTTGTCTTCAATACCTTCCTACAACAGTATATATTTTTCGGGTGCCATATCGCAACGGCTCATTTTGGTCCCCTGCCAGGGGACTGACTACCTTTCACTTTTCCACTCTTGTCTTGGTTTCAGGAACGCTCCAAAGAATCCAGACGTCTCCCCTTCGAAACTAAATATATACTCTTTTTCGAGCTTTCGAACATTGGACCCATAAACAGTACACTGATATACATTTACTTCCTTGACTTGAGTTGACTAGATACCGATCTCTGTCACAATATTTACTTTGTCACAATATTTACTCTGGGAAGGCAAGAGAGCGGACTTGTTGGATCCAGTCGGCGGCAGCATCGGGGAATTCCCAGACCATGACACCAGCACCTGCAAAATTCAGCTGGGGTTCAGCAACGTGGAAATTTGATAATACTCACTCCAGCCTCTATTCTTGGCCTGCTGAACACATTGAGCTAAGGTGGAAGTGGAAATGAATCCATTACTAGCGTCACCACTAGTGCCTGGCTTTCCAATGACGAGTTTGGAAAGAGGAATGCCGCTGGCAGCAATTTGGAACAGTGCAGATTGCGGCCAGACATCAGAGGAATCATTCAGAAGGCCGTCACAGTCAACATATTCTTCGGTACCCTCTGTGAAAAGATTGAGTCAATGAGAGTAAATGGGAAGGGATTGCCTGACGGTTGTAGAACTAGGAATAAGTGTCAGTATTTCTTGTCGGAAAGGAAACGGAAACCGAATCCACCTGAACATTATACCAGTCAATCAGATCTCCGACTTGTTGATGGATTGTAAGATAGGCGCCTCCGCCGAACCTGTTGGGAGAAAACCTGCACCTCATTTAATAACTCTATCTCCATCTCTAGAGAATCCTAGTCATACCATGGTGCAACAGCTATTCGAAAAATCAGCAATTAAATTACATTTCAGTGATAGATAACCAACGAGCATGGGTGAGGATGAAGCTTCCCTGCGGGAGCTGGTTGCGAAGTTGCCTTGTAAAAGAAATAACCCATTGCTTGATAGGAATATCAAGCTAAAATATCTTTCATGAAGTACAGGGAAGTCACCTCGGCCTGTCCATCGCCTGCATTGATAGCATTGAAGTCCTTTGATAGCCCATTAGTCATTCAATTAAAAAAATCAACTCAAAGTACCTCATAATCAACATCGACACCGTCCAAGTTGAACTGCTTTACGAAGGCGGCCATGGTGTTCGCAGTTGTAATTGGATCGGCACCAGTGGAAGTTGGTGCGTCGGTTGAACCGAAAAGGGAAACGATGAGTGAGATTCCAGCCGAAGCATATTGTTCCTTGATACTGGAACGTTGTGCGTCAGTGAGCTGAGTCCATTCCGCAGCCTAAAATAGTATTTTTGCATTCCAAGAATTAGTCTCTATTGTCGGATGAGATTGGAAATTCACCTTATCGAATGCTCCCTCTATCAAGAGAAAAGAAAGGGCACTATAGATGCGTTAAATATAGATATACTCCTCTATGCCCAAAACCAACTGACAAGACGTTGTAGCCCTACGGATATCCAAGTGAGGAAGAGCCATTACATGACAGATACAGGATTCCTACCTGCACCATATTCACTGGTGGGGGACCAGTTTCGCCCGAGACGAATTTGTCGCTGTAGATCACGAAACGAGGTGCAGAGGGTACTACATTTTTTGCACGGGTAGTCAAAAAGCTCCTCGCGGTGTCCGTGAGGTTAAAAGGTATGGCAGTCACTGTAAGGAGACTGGAAATTCCTAGGACGATAGCTCCAATACGTTTGAATCCGAACATGAGTTCTGCCTTGAGTGCACCAGGTGAGAGGTCCTCGAAACCTTACGAGCTATTCTCTCATTTCCTCTTTCCTGGTTAAGTACCCATTCGTCAAGACACTTTTAGAGAAGGGCCCTTTTGCGTTGCTAACCACCTGCTGGCCCTTTCAGAAGACAGAGAAGTTACACATGGTTCCCCAAGTTGAGACTCACGTTTGATTCTGATGACTCGACGACGATAACACGCTTCAGTAAGGGCTCTCACTGCAAGGAATGAAAAGCCACGGTATAATTAGTTCTTTTGAGGTAGACTGAGAATGAGAATCCTTGCCTTCGTACATTGTGCAGGACCTGTTATCCGCTTCATGCACATGCACTATTTGATCTTTGTTAGAGCATTCTTCCTCGAAAGGTCAGCAGACACTCGAAAGTGAAAGGCGGTCGCTGGGAAGGGGCAGACTCAGAAAAGCCACCGGTCGCTTCGTTTGACTCAAAACTGCGAGAATGCTGACGAGATTAGAATTAAGAATTAATCAGTGCCAGCATGTCAGTTAAATTCTATGAGCGAAGTCAGTACTACACGCATATGGCATTAAGTCGAACAGACAAAAGCACTTTTCCCGTGGGATGACAGCTTCCACGACCATAGACTGACCATAGACTGGAATATGAGTCCAAGCTCTCAATAAAGCAGCGCTGTCTTCTTTCCCCCACCTGTTGTGATTGATGTTTTGCATTGACAAGAGACCCACATGCATACAAGGAACAAGAGAAGATTTTATATTTATCATGACAAGCAAACCAGAGAATCGGTCGAATACTCTCCTGCAGCTGGTGTATGTTACTATGAAGTCTGAATGAGTTACATATGGTGTGATGCGTAGCATGTGGAGGTGCCATACAAGGAAGAAGGCGGGTGTTTCAAAACATATGGCTCTGGACCACGTGAATTCGCCGAGTAGCCAACCCCTCGGTCAACTGGTCTGCCTTGTACAGTGCTACAGAGATCATGGCCATGCAGGCGACCTTGGTTCCAATTTCGTTTACCCGAAGACAACTATGTCCATATGATGTATTCGCCCAAAGCCTCACCCACATTCCTACGCGACTGCCACCACTACCAAGAACGCCATCTTGAGCCACTACCAAGAACACCATCTTGAGGGGACATTCCTGGCTTAGTTGGCCCATGAGATGGGATAAGAGATCTCTCAGACTTCTTGGACAAGTCTAGTGCCTATGACAAGTCAAGACTCAAACCAATCAGGGGGAGGACACCGTAATTACCCCAACTGCAGAAACACGCCCATTCTTGAAAACTTTCCCTACCGCTTCCCCATAGATACCTCATTGACTTTGGATCTCCTAGTGTAAATTCTCCGCGTCTTGGGTCTGTAGTTCTCAGGTTTGTAGTTTGCTTGTTGCAAAGATGAATGCTGACCTCCAAAAATATTGGGCCATGTGTTGCGTGAACCTGATCAGAGAGAGAGAGAGAGAGAGAGAGAGAGAGATTACGCATAGTCGAGGGAAATTGTCAGTGGTGATGGCCCTGAGATAAAGTGTGGATGTGTATGGTAGGTACTGAGAAGTATTGGTTGAGGCTGAACCTAATCAGATCCCCCGACTCCTCAAAAAATGGGGTCAGGAAACGTCGACCTCACATTACTCTCATTTCCCGGATTTTCCTAGCACTTTGACTTGATGTGCATCATTTTGACGGCCTTCGGGAGTTTCTGTCAGCCACAGACGGCTAGTAAGTACATTTGGAGGTAAGAGTTTATGTTGGGCTTCGTTGATAAAATCAGGTTGCGTTTTATGACATTGGCTGGTACAAATTGTACACAAGTATCGTTAATTCATGTTAGCGTTTGCGACATTGCGACAAACACACGTGTGAGTGCATCGTAATTATACAGGCCACGACAGGGAACGAACAGGAGCAATCCACGATGCGCCTGCATGTGGAAACTATACATTGAGTGTCAACCCTTCGGGACTTGAAATAATTAGTGATATACATACTTGCCAGGTTGAGACTCCACCATCTGTTTAGGCTGATCAGCTAGACGACCATGCCCGTACACAATATGGAACACTCACCCCAGCCTTGATCCTTCGCTTGTTGCACACAGGTGGCTAAATCAGATGTTGACATAAATCCGCTGTCGGCATCTGAAGAAGTGGCAGGCTTTCCAACGACAAGCTTGCTCAATGGTACGCCATTTGCAGCAATCTGGAAAAGGGCGGACTGGGGAAATCTTTTTGAGGATGTTTTGAGCAGGTTGTCACAGGTAGTATATTCATTTTTACCCTCTGTTTGACATGTCAGCCGTTAGAACAGAGGAACTGTCGGAGACTAACGGTTGTAGAATTGGATGTTGTACCAATCAATCAGATGGCCGACGGTGTTGTGAACCTTGAGGTAACCTCCCCCACCCCACACATCCCGAGAAAACCTGAGTATAACTCTAGCTGACGTCATGCACGAATGCCTTTGGCTTACCATGGCGCGATAGCTATCCAAAGAAAGCTTCAGAGCGAAAATCTTCTTTGAGGACCGTAGAGTACATACGAGCATGTGTCAAGATGAAATTTTCTAGAGGCAATTGATCCCTAAGCTGTTCTGTGAATTTTATGAGCCATTCCTAGATGGGATTTTTGGTAATAGTAATAAGTTCAAAAATGTTTCAACGGTACCTCACTACTTCCATCTCCGGCGTCAAAGGCGTTAAAGTCTTCGTAATCCACATCAACACCGTCCAGATCGTATTTTTTCACGAAAGCAGCCATGGTATTAGCAGTGTCTACTGGGTCGGCTCCAGTACTAGTGGGAGCGTCCGTAGATCCGAAGAGGGAGACAATCAGTTTAATTCCGGCCTTTTCATATTGGGATTTAAGCGAGGAAC
>Ga0157366_1000698_pt1 | contig 14371 bp, 10 predicted proteins | sample AttbisABBM1_FD_113149 | JGI IMG/M metagenome (GOLD analysis project Ga0157366, IMG submission 113149) | Fungus gardens microbial communities from leaf cutter ant in Botucatu, State of São Paulo, Brazil - Atta bisphaerica ABBM1 | ecosystem: Host-associated > Fungi > Mycelium > Unclassified ...
AACTTATTAAAAAAATAGAAATAAAAAATAAAAGAGAAACTGATAAAATGACTTTGGCAAATTCTGATACTAGGTTTAGAATTATACTCTTTAGTATTATTATTTCTGATATTATTTCTAATGCTATTAGTATTTGTACTCTAAATATAAATATATTTATATCTTTGTTACTTAAGTATCTTAATATCAAGGACTTAGTTTGATATCACTAGTTTTTATCTTGTTCTGTCTATTATATCTGTTCAGTAGCCTAATTATAATGTGTTATAGCAACTACTTATTAAACAATTAATAGCTTATCAAGCAGTCTTATACTAATATTACATAATCAATACTTTAATAAATGACCCTACCCTAAAGTATACATATTGTTCTTAAATCTACTATAACTATATTATAAGAATAATATATTATAAACTGTTACAAACTTTATTCAACTTGTATCTCTACAACCATTAGACTGATTCTTATAAACCAAGTTGCACTGGAAAGTCCCAAATAAGAGCTATTTGTATATATGAGGGATGTATAAGAGTGATAACAGATTACTGAGATATTAGACTATTAGTAACTATTAGTTATTATTTCAAGAATGACCAATGGATTTCCACAATCAAACTTGTATTGAAAAGCACTCATTAAATGGTTTATAATGATATATCATACATCATATGGAGATCAGTATCAGAGTTGAAGATAATATACTTTACTTATTTTCTTTTATTTTCTATTTATTTTGGGACTTAGGGTTAGGGGTTAGTATGACATTACATGTGACTTTCACAGTTTGTGACAAGTCATAGTCATATTATATCATTATATATCACAGAAAGATGTAGAGAGTTTCAGAACTATAAGGTAGATACTTTGCAACTGGAACTCCATTGAGTTTTCTTGTATAATTCCTATACAAGATTTATTTTTTGACTTAACTCTGAGTCTTAAGTTGTAACAATCAGTATTTATAGAGATACAAGTATATTGATGTAATGACATAATTAGTTACCTTCTGAAATTAGCCTGACATCTGCTATGAAAGATGACAGCCCCACCAGGTATGAGTCTTAATCATGTGATGAAAATAGCTTGTATACAGACTATTACTATTTTGCATAAATACTTTTATGTCTGAGGATTAGACTTAACAACATCAATTTTTGTCTTTTTATCATTGTTATTATTATTGAGTGTATCCAAGATTCAGATAAGTGAGTAGTTCATTTTGTGATAATAAACATATATCCTGATATTATCATTTTAGTCTCTTTGACTATATTCTAGACCTATGTTGTCACATTATGTGACTGTGACCATGTGCCTCTTTATCAACTAGGAAAGAAACAAAAAATTAAATAAAATGATGTTTCTAGTAGCCTAACCACTAAGCACTCTCTTTTTACAAAGTGAGCCTGATGATGCTTTATCTAATATTACAATCCTAAACTTGGCTCAGATTGCAACTTGGACAAAGACCTGAGTAAGAGAGGAGAGAATGATCAGTGTAAAAGGGTATAACTAGTGACCATGAGGAAGAAGAAAGGCATTCTTGAGCAAACAATATAAACTTGGCAAGGAAAACAACATAAGGATGAAATGATTCCCAACATATCGAATGCATGACATACATGAGGCAAACATCTACAGAACACACATACCAATCTACTTATCATGATTGTTGGGAATGGAGAGACAAGACTGAGAGTACGGATAATAAGCTAGATGAGGATGGATGAGTTAAGGATGGATGTTTACAAATGAGTGGATAATGTATCCATGGTAGTGAGTATAATGGACCACAGCCAAATAAAACCTAGATCTGAAAAAACACTATCTATCTGACCACCTCATCTACCGCCCATTTTTTTTTTAACATACCAGGTATCGTTGGTGTATTGAACGCCAACCCACAGGTCCATCACCATATACATGGGACACCACCACTGATATTAGGTAAAAACTGCTCGACACCCCTATCGTCGTCGTATCCGTGATACATTGAAGTACCCGTCAATCACCAGTGCAGCCATGAGGTGTTGCCGTCTTCCTCGACCATGACCATCTCCTGTTTCATGTTGTGTTGCTGTGCAATTGAGAGTAGTCACGCCGTCACGGGTTGTTATTTTTTTGTAAAAAACCATTTCGGATGGAGAAACGCAAGACAGCAGTCGACTCGGACGGGGATGCGAATGCGATACGGTGTGTGTGCGGGAACGATGGGGACGACGGGTTTTCGATTGCGTGTGACGAGTGTTCTCGGTGGGTGCACGGGGCCTGTTTTGGGATGGTAGATGGGAACCATGTCCCGGATGTTTGGAAGTGTTGGGTGTGTGAAGGGGGTTGTGGCAGTCGTGAGCGGGGAGTCCGGGTGCGAGGGACAGTGCGACGGCGACGGCGACGGACAGAGGATGAGCCTGGGACGCATGCGTATGTGCCCATTGCAGTGGACGAAGTGCCGGATGCGGAGGTGAGGCTGCGATTGCGGCAGTACGGGCAAGCGTGGCGGGGGTTGTGTGCGTTGAATGGACCATCGAAGACGGCGGTGCGAGGGATGAGAAACGGTGAGGAGAAAGAGGCAGTGCGTCCACCAGGATATCGGTTACACGCGAGCTCGTGTGTCCGCGAGAACGAGTTGGTGGCACCACTGCGATCGAGGATTATACCTTCGTCAGTCTATCTCCTCGATTCACTCAATGGATATGCTCATCTCGGTATGCCTAAACCTTTTGTCCATCTCATGGGTCCTCCCCTCGACCTGGCTCTCGATGCTCGTATTTGTGGCAGTGATGCCCGCTTTGCTCGCAGTGGTTGTAGGCCCAACGCTGTCGTACGCCCCTGTCTCCACCCAGACTCTCCTACCCTTACCTTTGGTCTCTTTGCTCTTCGCGATCTCAAGCCTGGTGAAGAGGTCGTCCTTGGTTGGGAGTGGGACGATGCCAACGTCGTCCATTCTCTCCCCGCGGTCATCCAATCTCCCAATCTCTTTCCGTGCGTTGTCTTTCTTTTGACTTGTACTACACTCACCTTTTCCAGGCCATCCCACCTTCATCGTCTCCGCCACCAGCTCTCCAACCTTCTCCATGCTCTCTCCTCCACCTACACCACCTGTGCCTGCGGTGTCAATGCCACTCATTGTGCTCTGACTCAGATTGCCGCCTTTGTCGATGCTGTCCATCCTCACTCTTCCGATCTTGGCCCTCTTGTCGGCACTCAACGTGGCTTTCGCACCAGAGAGCGTCTCGTCTCTGCCAGTGGCATTGGTGGCGTCGAGATGGTCCGTCCTCCAGACCAACATTGCATTCCTCCCAAGCTGCGAAAACAATGGAAGCGTCCCAGGACTTCACCTCCACCTCTTTTACACTCGCCCTCTCATCCACCACCCTTCTCACCCTCTCCCAAGCTCCTCTCACCCTCTCCCAAGCCCCTCTCACCCTCTCATCCACCACCCCTCTCACTCTCGCATCCACCACCCCTCTCCCCTGCCTCTACCACCATCACCACCCCCGCCTCATCCGACTTTTCCTCCCCTTTCCCCCCTCCTGTCCCCGATAAAAAAGTCAAAATCTCCTTAAAAGACTTTGCTGCTCGCAAGAGAAAACAGCGTGCAGAGGATCGAGAAGAAGGTGAATTGGTCGAAGACGTCAAGCCCCCAGAGTTGAGTGCCGTCTTGTCCTCCTTTGATTCGTCTGTCTTGGATACCACAACACCCACACGTCTCTCCTCCTCCTCCTCCTCCTCCTCCTCTTCCGACTCCACTCCTGTGCGTCCTTCCTCTTTCCCTTTTTTTCTTTTTTGATCTTTTCCTCAATCAAGAACGATGTCCCACGGCCATGGACCTTTTTCGGTTGGTCACAGCCTACGATGGCCCTCAGTCCCACGGAGAAGGAAAGGAGAGCCGAACAAGAGTGGCTGGACACCCAGAGAAAGGAACGAGAAAGACTCGAAGCTGTCAAGAACGATCTAGATTCACAACCTATCAAATCCGATTTCCCCTTTCTTAATTCACCTTCCGGAAAACTGATTCCGACGGGTCCTAGATCCTCGACGACGACGACGACGACAACAACAACAACAACAACGTTGAGGAAAGGTCCTCCTCCTTGTGCTCCTGCTGCTATGAGGCGTTGATAAAAGAGGGGGTTGTGCTTGATCTGAATCATCACGAGTTGTGTTGATATAGATGACAATGACACAAGTTACAAATAGCAAGTTGGACTGTATTGGAATATATCTTTCTATATGGTGCTTGGATTTGGATAAACTTGTAATCTTATATTGTACTCTCTCTCTCTCTCTCTCTCTCTCTCTCGTTAGTGGTTACGGACTTTTTGACGGGTCTACAGTCTATGTCATTCTCTGCTGTCAATGAAATATCACACAGGCCACGAGCTGCTTGGATGAAAATAGGTACAAACCATGGCAGCACCGGTGCTTTTGTTTAGCACTGATTCCGATCCAGAACGAGACTTCTGCTCCGAATGTTCTCGTCGCTTTCTTTCTTCAGAACCGCTGCCATGGTTCCTCCTAATCAGAGGGGGGTTGCCATTGCTGGTCAAACCCGCACCTGGCGCTCGTCCAAGGAAATCGGAGATGGATACCGTTTCTGGAGTAATCCTGCGTTGCCTGTCTTGACCTTCAATGGGTCTGCTCACTCAACGTGCAGAGACATGTCTTCGTCGTATGCCCCCTAATCTCTGGGCGCATGTCTCTCAAAATAGAGTTGTCTTCTTCTTCATCTCTGAGGCAATGGTATACTACTTGCCCTTGTCGAGCTCGTTGCTTGTGCAAAGCACCTCAAGTCAGTCGCTTGGTCTGATCCTTGAATTATGCTCTAGGAAGTTTCACATTTGTGCACCAAGTGAGGAATGGATCTTTCTTGCTGTCAACTTGGATGGTTGAGGGTGGAGGGGCAACTTACTAGGAGTCAGAGGTGGTTGGATGGAGGTCAGGAAGAGTTTCAGCTTCTCTAGATGCTACTGTTCCGATTGATGGCCAGTGTATGATATCACTCGGTGAGGTTGACCCTTACTGAATCGTCCTGCTACTAAGTGCCCTGATGATAAATTGTTTTTCAAGCCCAGTGACGCACCTGCCATAGCTCTCGCGCCACAAGACATCTCAGTAGCTTGAATGATGACATCGTGCTTCAGGAAGGCCATATTTGCTAAACCGGGGAGAGTTTTTGTTTTGTAGAACTTATTCCTAAACCTGACTTTGAGATTCCTGGTACCATCATCATCTGTAGTATTGCAATACCTAGATCTCTTCTCTTCTTCTGGTCTACATATGCAAAATCATACTGTTGTGGACAGCTTGTCGAATCTAGCTCAATGAGGATTATCAGCACTGTCATAGTGTGCGGCCTGACCGTTGAAGGAATGTCGCAGTCAAGAAATTTTCTTTATGTATCAGTGGGAACTTTCTGGCGACACTTGGTGACACAGTACAACCGTTCTTTGAGAACATACAATACCAGCACGCTTCAAACTGGATTACAATTCTATCGGATCCGACGGTCTGACGTGCTATTTTGCCTGGGACATAACTTGGCGATTCTCATTACTCACCAAGTGCCCCAAGTTTGCAGTTTCATGACAGTATGGGGCTGTCATGTATGTCCCGTTGGTACGTTTACCTTTGACACCGAGGAAACCGAACTTGGGCTGAATATTTCAAGTTGCACACCTGTTTAAACTCGGCTCATTGGTCGCAACATTAGGTCATCAAATGCCATCGTCTTACCCTTATATCCTGGAAGGCTTCGAATTGAAGAATTGAGTGGTGACTGTGGGTTTTTTTGGCGATCAGCACCGGTTGTGACCGTGACGCCTATGGACTCTCAGAGTCCCAGTCTTCACTCTGACACCCTCAGTCTTACCCAAAGTAACAGCTGCTTTTCCCGTAAGCGCCTCCGTGCAAAGGAACTTGCCACACATGCCAAGGACACCCTCATCCAAATGCTCGTCAAGCAGGAACTCTCTACTGACGACGCTCGCAAGCTCTTGCGAGGCGCCCTTGACAAACTCGACCAATACAAGCTGGATCTACTCGACGCCAACCACCACTGCCGCAAGTTACAAACCGCATGCCAAAAGCTCACAGACGAGAGGATCTTGCTCCATACTCAGGTCACCGATGCTGTGGCAAAAGCCCACCAACAAGCCTCCGCTGCGCAACAGGAACTCTCCCTGTGTAAATTGCGTTTGGAGCATGCCGAGCAGGCCTTGTACGTCATCTCATCATCTGTCCCCACCCCACCCTATTCAATAACACCTACTACTCCAGAGCAACCACTAACGCCGACCTCCGACAAGCCAAACACGAAGCATCCACTTCCCACTTGGAAACAGAACGTCTACGTACTCAACTACACCACCTACGGGAGCAAACCAGCATCCGTGAAGCACGGGAACAGGGCCGAAAACAGGGCTACGATCAAGGCCTTCATCAAGGTCGCGTCCTCACACGTCCCATGACGACCTATCCTAGTGCACCAGACACCTCTGTCCTGGCCGGTGATGATGGGGCATTCATAGAAGAAGCCAATACAACTCGTCAGTCTGCTGCTCCCTCCAGCACCCATCAACCACCCGTCTCCGCCTTCTCATCTCCCGCTTCTCGCGACCCCCGACTTCTCAAAGCCTCGTTTGACTCTGTATTGTCTCAGGCCCGTCAAGAAACGCAACTCCATCTTCAGCGTGAGTTTGAACATCAACTCGCTGCTGAACGTCATCGACTACAACTTCTCAATCTTCAACGCGAACAGGCTTCACAAGATCAGTCTGATCAATTTCAGAAACGCCTGGAAGAGACCCAGAAGCAGATCCAAGAGTTCAAAGACATGCACAAGCGGCTACTAGAGGAATTGAGAAAAGAGAAACAGACTGTCGAACAGGTGAGGGAGGAGAGAAATCAGGAACGAGACAAGAGGCAAGAAGAAGAAAAGGCAAGGCAAAGAGACAGAGAGGAAAGAGAGCTTGAGAGACAATGGTTTGCTTCTGAACAGGCGAAACACGCTGAACAGCGTGAAAGAGAACGACATCAAATGGCACAAAAGGATGCTCAACGAGACCGATTACTCGCTGAAGCCAGCGCTACCGCAGCTCAAGCTGTCCAAGCTGTATCTGCTACCGCTGCTGCTGTAGGTAGTACCAGCACACGCCCAACATCGGTAACTTCAAATCCAAACTCGGACCCTGAATCATCCTTTTCAAATTTACGTTCCTTTGGACTTGCACCAATACCCTACATACCTATGCCTCGTCCACCTATGGACATGCCCGTACCGTCACTTGGACTACCTTTGACTGTCATGCCCGAACCATCACCTCGTCCTCCCTCACGCTCGACTCAACAACCTGCCTTACCGCAGACTCTACCGGCACGCCAAGGTGGGGCGCGAAATCGTCGTTTATCAACTGACAGTCAAAGTTCGGTGTCCACTGTTGCAGGAGCATTTGATTCGCTCGTCTCCTTTCCACATGCTGTACCCTCTGTTGTTCTCAGCTCAGAACGTGCTTCTTCTTCTGGTTCAACTATAGGTGGTGGAAATGGTCGTGGTGTTTTGGGTGTTAGTGGTGCAGCTTATGGCCGACCGAATCACAGTGCATCAAAGGATGGACCTTACGGAAACCCAGAGAGAGACAAGGAAATGCTGAGTGATATACCCGAGGACGCGAGTTTTCGTAGTGCTTTGTCACCATCTGCATCGTCTTCTGATCGAGTTCACCCATCTACGCCGATCCCTGTTCCTCCTCCACTAGTGTTGAATATGCGGCACCAGGGACAGCAGCAGCAACAACCCCCAGGCTGGTATGCAAATACCATGGGGAGAGAAGATAGAAGTGATGAAAATGGAGGGCCGGTTATTCCGATTATACATGTTGATGTTGGTGATGATAATTGGAGAAGTGGGGAGCATGAAGATAATGTGAGCGCTGGTTCCTATAGCTCAACCCGATAATTGATCCATTCGAACAAGGGATCTTTGAATTCCAGTTTACTCAATCCAGGTCGGAATATGCGAAGACCAGATAGCGCAAACAGTGTCCGTCCCTCGCTCATGAGCAACTCGAGTTACGAAATTGTTGTTGAATCACCTGTACGTTGACTTACAATCATTCGTTTGTTCAGCTCTCTAATGTCATTGTCGATAGTCTACTCAAACATCATCAAGTGATCCTCATTCTGAACCTCGCCATTTGGACAATCAACTTGATACATCTGGTCAATATTTGAGTCCAGCACATGCAACGATACCCATTCCTCCAATTCAAGTATCCTCGCGCAATCCGAGTGAACAGCGACAGCGATCCCGACAGAGTCACGATTGGGATAACGGTATTGCAGGAAGGCAGGACGATGTGAACCCTCCGACGCAACCGAGTTCACCTAGTATACCTCCTATGGATATGCAGAATCTTCCTCCTGGATTTATACCTCAAACGTTTACACCTCATACTGCACCTTTTCCTTCTCTTCCTCCTCTTATCGTGAACGAAGGCGATTTACCACCTGGATTTGTGCCTCAGAGTACGACGACAGGGCTGACAAATCCTTTGATGGGAGGAATGCCAAGTGCTTTACCTGATGTCAGCGCTGGTGCCCCCGTTATTAACAAGAATAGTAATGGCGGTGAGGACCCGAGAAGAACATCGTTGTATGGGAACCCAAATACAGGAAGAGGTGGCGGTGATGATGATGATGGGCCTGTTGGAGCGATGAAGTGGGGTTCAAGCAGTGATAAATCTTACCTCCTCCCTTCGAGATCACCAACCCCTCCCGGTCCGCCTGTGATAACTAATCTTACGAGTTGGAGTCATCATCATGATTCTGGATTTTATCCAAGTACGAGTAGACGAAATACCCCACGGTCACGAACGAAGAGTATTTATGGGACATCATCTACATTAGGTGAATCGAGCAACCTACCGGGTGGATTACAAATACCTGTCGACGATGCTGTTGGTGGTGTGTACCAGAATCCATTGAGACAAGAAGAAGAAGAAGAGGGAGAGGGAGAAAGAAATGTGAATGTTGATGCTGATGCTGATGATTCGGTAGCTCGGAATACGAGGATCAATGCTATTGCGCCTTTACCTCATACTGGCGGGAAGAGGAAAAAGAAAAAGGGGGGTAGATAAATGATCTTTATATTTGTTTTCGGCCTGGGTTTTCTTGTCTGGTAATTGAGTTTAATTGCGATGGTTTGTCTTTTTCGTTGCAAAATACTATCATCATCAAATCCTAAGCCAATGCTTTTCTAGAAAGGAAGTTAGAAATCTACAGATAACAACCAATTCAGCACAAACGTCTCCTCCTCCATACTATACATTCCCCCTACCTGTTAAATCTATGATGTGTGCTACTTTTTTGATCCCCACCAACTCAGTCACGTGTAGAGTTTTTTTTTTGAATCAACAATTTATTACACGGAGCGCGGGGGCAGACCGTGGTAGCGACTTCATAACTATGTTAAATAGGACTAAAGGAAAAAGAGAAAGAAAAGGGAAAAGAAAGAGGAGAGAAATAAAAGAAAACTAATCAAGCAGGAGAAATGCTAGCTCATGTAATGTTTTCTCTGAAGGAGAAAGCATTCAGATTAAATTCTAGGAAAGAGATAAACTGACTTATTGTATCTCTCATCAGATTCCAGTATTTGTTGAATCATCTACACTCATGAAGGATGTGATGTTTTGATTTGATTGGATATAATCTGCACAGACACTTGAATTCTTCCCTTGGGACATGATTGGTGATGGCTTGAGTAGCTCGAGCACACAGCAAATTTGAGAAACCAATATGTTCTGGCCATGGGCCTCCTTTTGTGTAAGAGAGCTTTATTTCTGATAGATTGTTATTTAGTAAGTGGAGAAAGTTTCTTCTCTTGAGATCTAATGATTTAAAAGTCATACACCATTCTTTGATGATATTGTCACATTCCTCCTTCTTGTTAAAGTCCCACAATAATTTGCTAGGGTACAAGGGAACAAGGTCAAATTTCTTCATTTCCTTATACACCACTGCATGAAGGTGCCATTCATCCTTAGGACAATTCCAAAATTCTATGGTATTATCTGAGTGATTGTTGAAGAATGCATGAAGTTCTTTGGATACTGCAATTGTCTGTTGTTGATGTGGATGCATGAAGGGATCAATGATTTTTTTAGATACATGAATAGTATTTGTGATGACTATGATACAGGAGACATCTTGTGTTTGAACTGCTTGATTAATTCCACATCTGATGGTGAATAATTCTGCCTCTGTTGGTGTAATGTCAACAACATGATGAAGCATCTTCTTCAAAGGATTATTGAAGAAATGGATATGAGCAATAGAGGCAGTGACATTGTTTTTGATACTTGCATCAGTGATGATAATGACTGATTTTTGATCTGATGATGATTCAAGAATAATTTTGTTAAGTTTTTTGCAATGGGCTGCTTTGCTTTTGTTAGAGCTGTGATCAGCATTGTGAAAAGAAATATGACTAGAGAAAATGTCAATTAGTCTATGACTGGGATGAAATTCAGAATTCAGAGAATCAAAAGATGAAAGAATTCTATTTAGATGATTGTTGGCATCAATAATGGAACTTTTGATTTTTTGTTGTTGCTTGAAAGTCATATTTTCCAAAGTGAGATAATATGATTGAGAGTTTGAAGCATGTTTTCTTTCAAGGAATGTATTTACTTGTTAACTTTGAGCTGAATTAAATGTTTGATGAAGTGCATGCCAAAGATCTTCAATCTTAATACATGGTCATCCATTATATTGAACCACTTCAATAACAAGTAGTTTTCATTTCCTGACCTAATTCATAAGGTCCCATAATCTACAATTTTTTGATGTAATCTCTTGAATCTTATCATTAAAGAATAAACATTTTGTAGTCTTCACCATTCTTTTGAAGTCCTTCCATTCCTTGACTTTCTTGGATGACCTGTAAGCTATTAGCTTTTTCTGACAGTTCTTATTCCACAAATCTTTGGATCATCTCATTATGTTGACTAAGCATGAGTACATTACCCATGTTAATTCTGATATGTTTGTATACTCTTGAACTTTGCATTTGAGGGAATTTTTGTCAAAAATATTTGTTGTATTGATATTTTTGAATTTAATGATAAAGTTATTCACAAACTTAAATTTGTCTTCACTATTTTTAATGATAGTATGTCTTTTATCCTGAATAAACTCTTCCTCAATTATGATGTCAACTGTGAGGGGGATGTAATCTGAGGGAAATTGAAGTTCTGAATGAATTTTGTGATTATTAAGTTCTGTTGAATTTGACTGTAATAAAAATAGATTAATGACCAAATTGGAATTATTTTCATTATCAGAATATTGAGTATGAACCTGTTGGATAGAGGAAGATAAAGTGAAATTAAAAAAGTCTGCAATCTCTACTAAACTATCACTATGAGTAGAATAAAAAGAGTATAACAGATCTCAGTCACTATCTCTGATATTGAAATTGCCAGCTATAATTAAGACATTGTAAATACTTGCTTCAGTATCCTTGAGATACCTTAAAACTGAATGGTTGTCATCTGAATAAACTATGAAGAATATTGAGCTGTTATTCAAAAAAGAAAAACAGCAAATATATTTGTGGTTAAAAATGTCTTTTCATAAAGAAAAATATATAGAGATTAAATAAATATTGATATACAACACAACCCTTAGATAGTCTTATTCTTTGGAACTTGATCTGGAAAAGGTAATTCAGTTTGGATGGTTAGAGGCCCCTACAACTTTGTTCCCTTCTTTATTAGAAGAACTTGGAATGGTATGTATAAATAACCAGGGAGGCTTTTGAATAAAGAGAATATTGAATTTTTTTGAGTTTCTAATATTAAGTCTGTGAAAGCTCTGTTCTTTTGAACATTTTGTAAGAATATCTTGAGGCTTTTGATAATCATACTTAAATATTGCTCATGGCTGAGCAAATTGAGTTTTTCCTAGTTTTCCAGATTTCTTGGTATTTTTTTGTATGCCATTCCTTATTGAAGTAGTATCTCCAAGATAGGCAAGTGTTTGAATTGGCCTGATGATCACCTTTACAATTCAGGCATTTAAACAAATAGGAGCATGGTTCACCCTGCTTTGTTTTAAGTCTAGGGAGATTAATCTTGAAGTTCATCTTGTAATACTAGGCAAAATAATGGTAGTGTTCTGGTTTGTGAAGTTTATTATATTTAACACACCTAGATTCTTGAGTTCTGCAGGCAAATGTTATATGCCCCTATTTCTAGCAGTTCTTGCATTGAGAAATACCAGGATTCATATTAGCTCCTTATATTATAGTAATGTAGCTTCCTACATTGAAGCATTGATTAACAAGCATTTTAGCTGAAGATTTGCTCTGGAAATTCCAGATATCAATTCAGATAATTGCCATGTCTGATTTGGGAGAGACTTTAATTATATACAGTTTAGAGATGATGTGAATGTCATTGAAAATGTAAGTGGGTTTAATGATAGTTTTAACCATGCTTGCATCAATAGGAGTATTAGTTTCTTCCAAAAGATAGAGATCAAGAATTTTTATATTTTTTAACAATATTCATGTCTGATGTTGATACAACATAATGATAAGGCCTCAATGATCTTTGCAAATGAAATCAATGAATATATCTGGTTTTATGCCTTTAAGGGCACAGTTAAGATTGGAAACATGATTGCTTGATGAAACCATGAATTTATTAATGTTATTCTCACTTATGGGAATGATAATCTGCTTGCAAGAGAAACTCTTGGTGGTCATGTTAATACATGGTTTTGGTTTATCCATGTTGTTGATAGTTTTATGAATATTTTTGATCTTTTTCTACTGAAATATTTAGGAAGTTTTCTCTTAACTTGAGGATATCTTTGACATTTCCAGTTGCCTAGGCATATAAACATCCAATTGCTTCTTTAGGGTGTTTCTGTTGGGTTTTGTTGTTTTTTCTATGAAATTTTGATTTGTTCAGATCCTTCTTAGAAAGTCTAAGAGGAATGGGAGGAGGCAAGAGAAAATTTGAAGAGTCAATAGGCTTAGGCATCAGACTATTTCCTTTCTTTTTGTTATTAATATTGGAAGAAACTTGTTTGATGAATTGTTTCTTTATCTTTATGTACAATGTTTTGTTGTTTTCTCTAACCTGAAGCATATTCCAACTACTTTTATAAATAGCTGAGATGAGAGAAAATTCAGCTTGTCTGAAGCCTTTAAGATAAGGTATATCTTCTTCTCTATCATTTTTCAGTAATCAATTTCTGATGAAGTGCATGATGCAGTTGATAGACAATTTGATATTATTGAAATTACTTATTTTATGTTCATTAGTATCAAAAATGGAAATTAGACATATATGACCATTCTAGATATCTAGGTTAGCCAGCTAAGATTCAGAATATAGGATATTTGATGCCTCAAAACTATAAGACTGATGCAAGTTAGCATTATTAATAATAGTCTCCCCTACATATATAGGAGATATATCCTCAGTACCCTTTGCCTCATCCAGGTTGTTTTATTTTCTGTCTTGAAGGAATTTGTATGATAGTTGAAAGTTTTCCTATTTAGTTTGATTAGTCTATAATAGATCTTCAATTTGGGTCTCTATTCTATCTATATAAGGGACTGAGAAGAGTTCTAAATAAGCAGATAATTTCCTTGACAGATTTGGGTTTGACAAGACAGATCTTCCTCTCAGATCATCCATGTTGGCATCTTCTGAAGTGTTGTTGTCCTTCATTGAGTAATATATAGCTGATTGTAGATTGAAAGAATCATAATTTGCAATATTCATATTAGGTGCTACCATACATAATAGTAGTAAGAAAGAAAGAAGTAACATTACATATAGAGCAGTTGACCTGTATTTATCTCTCAAATTCCTGAAAGCAAAAAACTAGTCTATTCTTACATACACATGCCTAGTTTTACTATTGTACATGGTGCTGCTTTTACTACTGGCATACTTCTTGGTAGTTGATATACTGTACCCACTGACTATTGCATAAATATGCACACATAGCTATAACTCCAGAAAATGGGAACAGAGAATGAGCAGATTATAGAGAGGACTGGTGTATATTATAAGCTTATTAAGTATAGTTCATGCTTAAAAGAGAAAATATCTGTGGGAAAAATACATGAATGAGAATGGATCAAACATGGAAGCATGGGAATATAATGTGTGAAATATAGATATCAAATGTATACTATACTTCTACATGTTGCATTAGTGAGGTTCATTAATCATGTAATTTTAGAAACAAATAAAGAAGAAGGACATGAAAAGATAGTGAAGAAAGTAGTAAAGAAGTTGGATAAGAAAAACTTATACATAAAACTAGAAAAATACAAGTAGATTGT
>Ga0157366_1000701_pt1 | contig 14344 bp, 23 predicted proteins | sample AttbisABBM1_FD_113149 | JGI IMG/M metagenome (GOLD analysis project Ga0157366, IMG submission 113149) | Fungus gardens microbial communities from leaf cutter ant in Botucatu, State of São Paulo, Brazil - Atta bisphaerica ABBM1 | ecosystem: Host-associated > Fungi > Mycelium > Unclassified ...
AAAAATAAAAAAGTGTAATATGACATCATATATGATGAAGGCATGACATATATCATAGTGTGGTCACATGATTATGTAATATAGAGAAGATTGTAGAAGTTTTTAAAGCAGATGATATTATACAACATAGTTACAGCATGTTAGTCTTATAAAAAGTACATGGACTTTAGAGTAGGTTAGTTACAGTATGCACACAGACTATAGTCTGTAGTATATAAGGTAGACTAGTTTGTAATGGGAACTCCATTAAGTTCTCTTGTATTACTTAATACAAGAGTATATCTTTTGTCTAATTTTAAGAGCTTAAGTTCATAATACAGCTAGCTTGGAGCCAGGCTCAGACACTAACTGATGACTATGAAACTATGTTATAGCACCACTCAAGTTTCTAAGTGTTTTTGTTAGACATGGTTTACACCTCATTATCCAAGATCTGATAGGACATCTTGGAAGTCCAAATAAGTGATTAGTGTATTATCCAAGAATGTAAAAGATAAGTTGGAATGATCTTTGACTTCAGCTTATATGCTGTGCCTCTACTAGCCACACTGGTTATATATTTTGGAATGGAACTTGACGAACTTAACAGATAGAAAACTACTAGAGGGTAGCAAGGTGTATCATTGCCAACACCAGAAATAGATGTCAGTTTTAGTCAATTTTCAGAATAACTAATATAGTGTGAACTACTGGATTATATACTAGGTATGCTACCTAGGGTAGTTATCTGAAATAGAGGCTATTAAGCAAGTTACCCTGATTTCTAATGATCCTTGGATATTAGGGGATAGAGGTCTATGGAGTTAACAAGAGACAGTGAGGACATCTGAGATAAAATAGAGATATGTGATCTATATTAGAAGAGGTTGGGAAGTGCAGATAAGAGAGAAAATGTTATTCATGGGTTAAAATAGATATGGTCAGAAATAGGATGTAATATTTGAAGACACTTTTCTCTATATTTAACAACTAGTAGATACTCTGTAAATCTCTAGCCTAATAATTAACTATAGTCTTTGTCATTATTAACAATAAACTCTGATGTTAAGTTAATACACTTCCTTCTGTTAGTACTCTTTCTATTGAACTCTGTTTTAATCTCTGAAGTTGCAACCAAGCAACATATAGATGACATAGTACATAAGCTGAACCCAAGTTCATTTAGAAAAGCCTGCAACCCTGTATATTTTAATAAGTTCTTATATATATTAAACTCTGACTAACTTTGCAGACTTTTATCTTCAAGTGTGAACTACATCTGACAATTGCTTCCTAAAACTCTCATAATCATCATCCAGTGCTTTTTATTGCTATCAGGTAAGCCTCTATCTTTTTAGGTAATATTTTAAATGCTTCCACCCAAGTTTCTAACCATCTGGGCATTCCTAGGTTAAGTCATCATTGTTCTGATAGATTGCAATAGATACTAAGATAGCTGCTACCTTCAGGAGACCTCATTTTATTCTCTTAGGTTTCTCTTGGAGGTAGGTCTTACCTGATGTATTATCATTCCAACTAATAGAACTTGGATTTCTCCTAAAGCTTGAAGTGCAAACTCTACACCTCCATCTGTCAGTTGCCCTAACAATATGCTTTTAAATATATATCATCCAATATCTTCTTTTACCCTCCCAAAATCACTAGCACAGAATAGATATTTATTAATACTAGACACTGTGATTATGTATAAGAAACAACAAAAGCAAAAAACCAAATCAAAACGAAACAACAATTCAAATAAGTTCTTCAAAAAATTGACATCTCCCCACATTAACCCACTATCCTATTAATACTGACACTTTTTTCTACAATACACACACACATAAGCAATTACTTTTTTTCACTCATCCACATCATTCCCAAAAAGTTCTTCAGCAACCTTCTCTCTCACTTCTCCGGCCTCATCATGAGGTCCCATAGGAATCTCCAGTCCTGCCACCGCAGCTGCTCCAACTTCCTCCGACTGTTGCTCAGTCCAGATTTTTGACTCTTCCTTTGATGCCTCAGCATCATTGTGAAGTTTATTTTCCTTCGGACTATTAAACCCAGCATCACTCAAATCCATCGCAACCGTAATCTGATTACCACCCTCTTCCTTTCCCTCCATCTGATCCTTGTCAACCAGTCCTCTCTCTACCTCCACATCTCGTGTAACCACAGGAGCATTAACATTCACCGGACTGATCTCTTTCATGACCTCTTCTCCTTCATTTGCTTCAGCAACACCTGCCTTATGCACAAGTGGAAGAGGAGGAACAGCAAATGTGGTGCCGCTCCTCACCTCATCTCCAACATTCGCAAAGATATCTCGTCCAGGTTCGGGCTTACCTGGGTCGATGATTGTGTTGATATTCTCGTTGGCGTTGGTAAGTTGGTTGTTTACATTAACTATGGCAGGAGCTGCTCTCTGAGCATCTGCGGGGTCTTGATCTTGTGCATTGCGATAAATATTGGCTTCAATGACTTCAGGATCTACAATATGAGGACCAGGGCCTTCATTCTCTGGGGCTGGCATGACAACAGTCGCAGTGGGTGAAGCAAAGTCTTCTTTCTCAAATGTCACTGATGGTAGTGTATATTGGGAATACTACGAGAAGGACTTTATCAGCTACTGACACGAGAAAGAGGAAAAACATACATCATTGTGGAAATCCCCACATGAGAAATCCCAACTCTTTAACCACCTCGCACCCTCACACTTCGGTCTCGTCCACTCTGTCCCATAAGCCAACGGCGCGAAATGTTGGAAATTCCAAATCGCCAGAATAATTAATATACCAGCAACCTGTAATCTCACTTTCGGTCTCAAAGTACTCGTTACCAGATCGAAAATTCCACAGTAGAGGAGAATAGCAAAGTAGAGGGCGGGTAAGTAGTGGTGCAAGAAGAGTTGGCGTGCCATGAGGAAGAATGGAAGGTAATGAAGAGACCACCCGACGAAAAGAAATCCGCAAAGGGTGTCGTACTTGACGACTTTGGCTATTGAAAGGAATAAAAATAAGAGGAGACACAAGGTAGAAATGAAGGAGTGAACGTACTGTTTTCAAAATCCCTGAAACCACGCTTCTGTCGCAGAACAAGAAGACCGCGAACAAGTGCATACAGGATAACAGCAAGTGTGCTCGACCACCAGATCATCGGATTGCCTATGAGGTAGATTTGTTTGTGGTCTTTGACCCAAAAGTTCTAAAATGAACATCAGATGAATGTTGTTGCTGAAAAGCCCCGAAACCAACTTACGATTCCACGACGAAGCCGAGGCCATGAACTAGGTCTTGAGTCAAATGCATGTCGATCAGTAAGGCCAGCATTCGTAGTCCACATGACCCTTTGAAGTTCGAGGAATTTGCCCAAAAATCCCGGTAGCTGATAATTGACTGTCGGTGCATCAGATGGAACTACGAATGCAGACATGACCATATCAGATGACTGAAACGACTGAAACGAGCGAAATCAAGGAACGCACGCCGAACATGTTCCGAAGTCTCGATGTACCATAACGAGTTCTCTCTCACTGCATTCTTATTACACGTCACCTCCTGTTGTTCATAACCCCATTCCGGTAACTTGACCTTGTGCGAAAACAAATAACACCCCGTCAACATATGCCTTAACCTAAATTTCGTGCGAAGAGTCCTGAGTCTCTTGAAGCTCTCACTGTCTCTTGTATCGCCCTCTGCCAACTCAACAATCCAGTCATCATTCGCATCACCCGCAAAACCAGGCATACCGTAGCCCGATACTTCGTTCTGAAAGTCGACCTCGGAAACGGGAGGTCGGATGTCGTGTGAGTGAAGGTGTTTACCAGTGGCGATGTGGAGCAGCTTAATTCGCATGTGAGGGCGAATGTATTCGAGAGGCTGAGTTTGGTAGTCGTATTGGGGATAGTCGTTGAGTGTTGCATTCATGAGTCGCCAGTCATTGTTCATGTCGCGGTGAGGATAAAGTGTGATTTGTTGTTCTGCATTGGGTTGCTCTTAGTCGATAGACATGGAAGTGTGGTTTAAGAAAGACGTACGTTTGCTCCCAGTAGGATAAGCATGTGGATGAGAATGGAGGTATCCGCCTTGTGTATTGACATGTCGGATGGTAACATGGGAACCGAGAGCCACATCGGCAAAAGTATCTGCCATTCCACGACCCTTGAGCGTATGTTGGAATTCGGAGCTCATGAAACCATCACCATCTCCCGAGTTCTCAAGGATGAGGAAATGGATCTGGAACATGAGCATGTAAAAGACGACAGGCACAACAATTAGGCAGATAGCTCTCGCAGTGAAATGACGAATGAACAGCCTAGGGGTGATACGGAGGTCGCCTAGGAGATTCCATAATCGCCACAAGGTACTGACGCCGACAGTTGCGATAGTGAAAAGTCCAACCCATTTGCAACTGACAACAGCACCGAGCGATAGACCAGATAATGCGAGCCAAGTCCACCAATTGGTAGTGAATGGCTCATGTTTGTCTTCATTACAGAAGCCAATCCAAAGGAAGACGGTTAGGGCAGTGAAGAAAATGAGGGGAGAGTCGAGGAGAACATGCCGCGACTGTGTAACAAGTCCGTTTTCGAATGTAATGAAGAGAGAAGCTAAAAGAGCGGTAGTGACGCGACAGTCTAGAGCACGGAGAGTAAGATATGCGAGAGGAACGGTTGCGACGCCCAGCGCAGCAGGAACCATTCGCATCGCGACGTATGGTACATGTTCGTATGTTCTGCGGAGGGTGATCTCAATCTACAAGAGGAGAGAGAGACAGAGAAACGAACTTTGCAATGTCTTTGAAATCAAACTGGCCGTTATAACCGAAGATAAAGCCGGCAAAAGTAATGAGGAGTTTTGCAAGGGGTGGATGGACGTCGACGAAATACTGACTCTTGATGTATTTTGACGCAAATTTGCCAAAGTGAACTTCGTCAAACCTGTGGAAACGAGGATTAATGTAATGCCACGAGAGTGATCCAGGCGACATACACCACACTGTCTGGCTTCGACAGACGGAACAACCGCACGGCAGAGGCCAGCAAAACAACTAGAAACAAAAGCTTACATTCTCCCTGGGAGATGCTGAGTCCTCCAGAGGGATAGTGCTTGGTCCTGCCAGGGCCAAAAGTTTTTGAAGCTGCAGCACGCTTCTGGTCTGCATCGTAGTCCAGCCGTAGAATATTGTGCTGGCCTGCTGGAGGAGGCGAGCGTCGTACCCTGGCGTGGGTGGACATGGCGTTTTCCAGTCTACGTGTCTTGTTCTGGAATCAGACCCGTGGAAACATCATAAATCATAAATCATAAATCATCCAGACGCGTCTCATTTGTATTTGCATTCCATGTCAGTCCAGATCTTCAACGAGCAGGTAGGCCCAGACTTGCTCACAGACGTGTACACACTACAACTCTTCACAGGCCACAGAAGAAAAAGCAGAGAATGCCCGTCTCTCATCCTTTGTCGGCGCACTCGCCCTCGGCGATCTTGTCAAATCCACACTAGGTCCCAAAGGCATGAACAAGATCCTCCAGTCCGCATCCACAGGCGAGATCAACGTAACAAACGACGGAGCAACCATTCTCAAAGCAATCCAGCTCGACAACCCAGCTGCAAAAATCCTCGTCAACATTTCAAAAGTCCAAGACGACGAAGTCGGCGATGGGACAACCTCTGTTGCAGTTTTGGCAGCAGAATTGCTGAAAGAAGCTGAGAAAATGATTGCACAGAAAATTCACCCACAGACCATCATCGAGGGTTACCGAATTGCCAGTGCTATTGCATTGAAGGCTCTGGAGAAGAGTGCTGTTGATCATGCGTATGTGTTTGCTCCTTTTCTTGCTTCATGTCGTGTTGACAGGGCTGGATTCAGGTCTGATCCTCAACAGTTTCGGAAGGATCTCTTCAACATTGCACGGACGACCCTTTCATCAAAAGTCCTGTCCCAGGATAAGGACTATTTTGCCAATCTCGCTGTCGATGCCGTGCTTCGACTCAAGGTATATCTACATCCCTTTTATCAACGACGGAATCCGGTGCTAGTACGTTCTTTAGGGCTCAATAGACCTCGAGCACATCCAAATTATCAAGAAACTCGGGGGCAAGCTCACAGACTCATACCTTGACGAAGGTATGTCATATTCCTTGCCATCCCCTAAATTGTAACTGATTCCAAGCTAGGCTTTATTCTTGACAAGACAATCGCTGTCAACTCGCCGAAACGTCTGGAAAACTGCAAAATCCTGATTGCCAACACCTGTATGGTTCTATACCCTCTTCCAACTAGACTCGTCTCTGAAAATGATAAACAGCAATGGATACTGATAAGGTCAAAGTCTTTGGTGCCCGTTTCAAAGTCGACGGTACGGGCAAGCTCGCCGAACTCGAGCGTGCAGAACGCGTGCGTCCCAACCACTTCTTTCTATATTGCACTCCATTTTGACTGTTCCGCCTATTAAAGGAAAAAATGAAAGCCAAAGTCGAAGCCATTGCTGCACATGGCATCAATGTTTTCGTGAATCGTCAGCTCATCTATAACTATCCGGAATCCCTGCTCGCAGAAAAAGGAATCTTAGTGATTGAACATGCCGATTTTGAAGGTGTTGAGAGACTTTCATTGGTCACTGGTGGTGAAATCGCTTCGACGTTTGATAGACCTGAGTTGGTCAAATTGGGGCAATGTGAATTGATCGAAGAAATTATAATCGGCGAAGACAAGGTATGCATTGGAGGATACCCCTTCATGATGTATCCCTACAGCAAATCAAACGGATAATATCTGTTCACTAGCTCATTAAATTCTCCGGTGTTGCCGCCGGCGAAGCCTGTACGGTGGTCCTCCGAGGATCAACAAACCAGATGGTAGACGAAGCCGAACGATCCTTACATGACGCTCTCTCCGTCCTTTCGCAGACAGTTAAAGAAACACGTACCGTACTGGGTGGTGGGTGTTCCGAGATGCTCATGTCTTGCGCGGTAGAAGAAGCAGCTAGGAGTGTTAAAGGGAAGAGAGCAATTGCAACGGAGGCATTTGCAAAGTCGTTGAGGGCGATTCCAGTGATTTTGGCAGATAATGCTGGGTTCGACTCGAGTGATCTTGTCACGAGGTTGAGGGCGGCGCATTGGGACGGACAGACGGAGGCTGGACTCGGTATGTGATTGATTATTGCTAGTCTCTTTCCCTTCGCCTCTTTTTTTCCGCCATGCTCATTTTCCGAATATATCCCCCAGATATGGACAAAGGAGCGATTGCATCGATGACAACACTCGGCGTAACAGAAAGTTATAAGCTCAAGAGACAAGTCGTCTCGAGCGCGAGCGAAGCTGCGGAGATGATTATCCGGTGCGTCACGTTCTTTGTTCTTGCGCCTGTTAAGGTTTCTCATTCTTGATAGGGTGGATAATATTGTGAGAGCTGCGCCTCGTAAACGTGAAGCTGTGTAGACTCAGAATAAATTTATCTGAACCTTTTTTCCATCAATGATACTCAAAACTAGAATTATTTGATCTTTGGGTGCTACAAAACTGTGCTGTCTGATGGAGGAGTGAATGTCAAACCCACGTTGTAGGTGAGCTGAGTTTCCTACGTAGATCACACATGTTCCGAAAGGTATAGTCGGGTGGTTACTGATCATATGATGCTTTCGATAATTTCAACTTTCTTCTCGGGGGTATTCTTCTTTCCAAGTTGCCATCAGCTCGGAAATTATTGGAGAGTACTTGTCCTCTCCGCCTGGGATAACAACTACGGTCAAAGATTTACAGTGTCTAGATATAACCTCTGAAATCAGTCTATATGTCTTGCGTCATGAGACTGAGAAGAGTAGCCATCCTGGATTAATGTGAGTTACACGTGACAAAGAATGACATAATCATACCCTGTAAGGAGTGTGGCTGTGCATTGGTCTATATATGGAAATGGTTATAGTATCAACTTCCTCTTGTCTCACCCTTACTGTTCGTATTTTAGTCTGAAACATTGATACGACATGGTCATATCCACATCCTGAAGTGAACTTATCCGTATTTGCGGTCGCTGCTATAGGTACACGTCTGGGATTGCACAATTTGTCTATCCCCCGATCATCTACCCCAATGCCTCTTTGGCACATGCCTCTTACATCTGATGCACGTGCTTCTGGAAACTTTCCAAACCGCGTTATCTCCTCGAACGTATCTATTTTCCAACCGTTTGAGCGAAGAGACAGAGACAGACCAAGGGCTTTGAGAACTGAAGTCTAAGCATTAATTCAAGATCTTTGCTAGAGATATTCAAGCAACGTTCAAAAGCTACTTTAGTGCTTGATACCTGCAGCAATTTTGGGAAGTTGTTTTTTCACCATGATCCGATCAGAGCGATTGAACTTGAAAATAGGGTATCGATCGAGGATCTATTGCTCTCAGAAGCACTTCGAGGTACGATACTACACCAATAAATAACTTTGTTTGTGAATTGTCACCGACTACGACTTGTCTCTGCCGACAAATTACTGATTCATGGTGGGTTGGGTTTCTCTGAGAACTCGATTCCACACAAATTGTAAAAAAGCGTAGTGCCGCCAGGACTCATATATCAGAAAAATATTCTCGTTATGTTTCGGTCATCGCTTAGCGTGGGACTACTCGGCCCTGGCTTTTATAGGTCAGTGACCAGTTTTCTAGAATCCTTCCTTAACAAAACGATCCATAACCGTACTGACCCGTATACATATAGGTGTGGCAGCCACTCGAGTTGTTTTCATCTGAGATGGACTCTACGACTGCCCGCCTTGCGGCCTCCCACTTGTATGTTGTTGCCGTCTGTCTTAAGAGCCGCAGTACCCTTATCCACCTGGTTATGCTTAGACTGGCTGGAAAATATTTCCAACTAGCTGGATTCGTTATGCTGGTCTACGATCATAGTAGGTGTCTTTGAGTAGTTTAGACCACCAGACTGACTTCCGCACTCTAAGTCTTGACATTCTCTCAGGAGGTAGGTGGTTGTATCGGCAATATTATCATTCAAACTTAGTTGTTACAGGTGGAGAGGATATGGCAGCGGCGGTTTTCATTCGCTACTCTCCTCTTCCTCATCAATCGTTATTGCACTCTTATGCAATTCATTATAGTCTTAACTGGTGAGTGTTGGTTTTTTACACTGTATGTACTTGTTTAATGATACCATTTCATGATGGCTGATGCAGCTTTTCATGAACGCAAATGGACTGGGGAAGTACGCACGCACATCGGGATCCTTTTCTGACTTTTTTGTGGCTAATGTGAATATGATTTGTAGCCGTGTGTATTGTTCTTGTCCGGAAAATTCTCTCATAACTGATGTTGTTCTGAAGATGCAGGCGCTTCGTGCTTTTCGAGGGGATGACAACTGTGGGATTGGTTGCTGGTCTGTAAATTGTAAATTTCAAAGGCTTGAAGTTGCTCACTGTCGTACAGTTGGTCAATGTATGTCTGATCGATGCTCACATTGTGTGCGCATTTTGAACCAATAGACATGTTCAGTGGTTATGATCTTGCGGGTATATGCCATCTACAATCGTAGTTCACGCACTCTTGTGCTTTTGCTCGTCCTCTGGGCAGTACAAATAATTATGTCGGCATATGGCCTAAGGACAGGATATCGTGAGCAACCTTTCCTGTCTCCCTCCAGTAAAGCTACTCTGACATGGTTTCTCAAGCCGCACCTCTTCCTGAGGGATTAGCCGGTAAATATATCCTACTTGATATTTCCTTGAGCCCTTTCTTAAACACGGATTTAGGGTGTATCCTGTCAGGGCAGGGCCCCCTTTTTCGTATGTCTATATATTCCAGATTCAATGCATCTTTCTTATCTTCACGTTATGAAAGCTTTCGTCTGGATTTCTCCTCTGGTGACTGATACCGTTATTTTTTCCCTCACAATCTATCGCACCAAGCATTACCTTCATCACTTGATATCCCCGTATGTCATTATAATCAAGATTTCTGGATGCTTCCCGCTTATATGATTTCCCCTGCGCTCTCCCAAGCTCCATGAGTGAATCAGTTGCCAGGGCATTAATGATTCTCGTCCGAGACGGGACCATGTACTTCTTTTTCATTTTCCTGGCAAATTTGATGAATACATTGATATTTTTCGTATGTGACTCCGATTCTGGTATTCGCCATTGTTTTTGATGGTTACTGTTTTCTGTCTAGTTTGCCCCAACTGACGTCAAAGAAATAGCTGCTTCCTTCAGCCAGTTGCTCACCAGTACCATGCTCTCACGACTTGTACTCAACCTACGCTCGTTATCTATAGTGAAAGATATGACCACTACGGTCAGTGCTGATCTTGTCTTTCGTAATCCGGCTCTTCTTCAAGGTAGCCATGGTCGATCTCAACAACAACATGGTGCTATGGGGCGAAAGGAAACGTCACTTTGGGAGAAAGCTTTGAATTCTCTTGCTGATGAAAGCCTTGGCTCTATATCGACAGGTGGAAAGGAAATGGTGGATATACATGGTGACGATGTACCTTTACAGCGGATGGATATAACATCTGTGTGCCAGGCGATTAGGTCGTAAGGTGAAGATAGAATTATATTTTTATATGCATGATAGAGCAGCTGTTCTTACCAGAAGATACTATACCCCTGATTCATTTTTCTCATGAATGGAGGAGTCTGGTCGTCGTGGAGAACTAGAGTCTGTCTTGCACAGATTGAGTTCAATGTGGACATTCTTACAGGTAGCTTGACTAGGAATAAGGAATCAAAATCAAAGTCTGTCTTATTATCGCAATGTGTTTATATTATCAAGCCATCAAAGGACACAAATGCCTTTATAAAGATAAAAGATACAACCAGAGAAAAAATCCAAACAGCCCAGGTATGCATACACATGGACCACTCAACCAGCAGCTTGAGTCCTCTCCAATATCTTATTCACCGCAACACTACCTCTTCCCTGCATCTGTTGCACCCTCATCCCATCAGTCATCCCACTTATTCCGTATATCTGCCCATAACCATGTATCACCGAACCCTGTCCGTGTCCATGTCCATGAACAGGTGCATAGCGCACACCATGTATAAGTGCTCCATGCACTCCATGCATTCCATGATCATATCCCCCACCGATACCGGCCGCTCCTACACTCACATTGACATTCCTCTGTCCTTGCTGTATGACATCAAAAACTCGAGATTCTCTCATTCTGTGCAACAACCCAGATAAAAACACAGGTGTTATAGTTAGAGTGATTGGTTGAGCATGACCAGCACCATCTACAGTTCTATCTTTCCTCTTTTGCACAGTAACATCTGTACTGCCATCGATACCGCTGCTATCACCAACTCCTTGTGTTGGAGGGGACATCGATAAAGGCATTGACATAGGGAGAGCCATATTGCTTGGGAAGGTATTTGAAATTGGTATGTTGGATAGTAGTGGTGGTGGGAACGGATTGGAAGATGCAAAGCCGAAATGAGAATAAGATTGAGGATGCGGATGGGTATGGTGTGACTGAGGAAGAGGATATGTATGTGGAAGGGAGGGAGTTTTGGCTTCTGGATTCACATCCTCTTTGTATCGATCCCAGAGTGTATAGAGCGATATTATTTCTTGAGAGATGGTACTAATGAGAGAGAAAGAGACGTTGAGCTCGGAGAGGAAAGTTATAGGATCTTGATGTGATTTCTTTTCAGTTGTGGTTGATGATGATACTGATGGTGACGATTGTTGGCGGGGTGAAGCGGTACTACGCGTTGAGCGACGAAGTTTCTGCTTTTCTTCGCTCGTGGTAGTGGAAGGAAGAGGAATGGAGGGAGAGGAGGAGAGGAGAGGAACGATGACGGAGCGTGTAGGGTTGTGAAGGATCAAAGTTAGGTAGATCGCGGAGATGGCGATGAGGTGCGGTGGATAGAGAAGACAGATATCAGAGCGGTATGTATCGTTAATTATAAACCTGTACATATCATCGTCAAAATCGTATTGATAGAGAGAGATTGTTGGCAAACCAAGCAGTCTGTAGCGCCCCTGAAGAGAGTTCGAGCTTTCCTTCTCCGGTACCCCAATACCTGGGTCCATCGTCCGCACCAACTCCAACACCCAAATTGCTAGGAAGTCCAACAGTAGATCCAGTATCCGCCGTTTCACCTTCTTCAGCGGGTGTAGCGGATGAGTCAAGTTCAGATTCCTTTTTACACAATGTGAGAAGTGTGCGATAAGGATGAAAAATAGTTAAATCGCATTCAAGATCGTCGACGAGATAAAATTCCATTTCTGCAAGCTTGGAATTATCATTGGGGAAATTTTTGATGCTATACATGTCCTCTATAGGCGAATTACTTGTAATGTGACTGAGATCACTGGATGGATGTTGACTTACGGCTAAATAGGGACCGGGCCTCTGTTAGGACAGTTCTTATGTGAACTGGAGACTCTTCTGCTTTGGCTGCAACATAGCAGCATGCTGCGACAACGAGGAATGGGTCTGTTTCACAGTAGGCATTTTTGAGGTAGAAACGACGAAAGAAGACGGTTGCGGTTGCGATGACGCGCTGCCTGAGTCCAAGTTTTTTGCCCAATTTCGTGATGACTGAAAGCTATAAGCAAAAAAAACGATTGCTGGGATCTAGACGGCACACCATTGGCGAAGTAGATGGCAAAGTAGTCGAGGTAGGCAGAGTCATCGACGTAGAGCAGGTCAAGTCCACGAGCCCTGCGGACCGTCGCACGGTCGACGATCCAGCGTTTGCTGTTCAGAGTCCATGAGATAAAGCTCTGTAAAACCAGGAGTGAACTGAACTAATGGGAAGAGGCCCAAAAATCGGCAGCCATAGCGAGGAGAAACAACTCCGACCACGCCCGAGTCCGGGTTTATATTTAATAGTCCCTACAAACGATTTTTTGCGTTTTCTCTTCCTCCTACCACCACCGTTTAATTATGCTTGCTCGTATTGCTCTCCGCACTCTCGCTGCGCCCTCATCGCGTTTCTTCTCGTCTTCGGCTTCTCGCCAAACCAAAGTCGCAGTTCTCGGTGCCGGAGGAGGAATCGGCCAGCCTCTTTCACTGTTGCTCAAGTGCAATCCTTTGGTTACCAAGTTGAGCCTGTACGATATCCGAGGTGCCCCCGGTGTTGCTGCCGATGTCAGCCACGTCGACACTGCCTCTGAGGTCGGTTTCCTCAAATTGAATCTAGCAGGATTTACTGAGACTCTGACAACATCATTCAGGTTAACGGTTATCCTGCCGACCAACTTGATCAGGCTCTTGAGGATGTCGAGGTTGTTGTCATCCCTGCTGGTGTTCCTCGCAAGGTATATAGTCTACCACTGGTCATTGCATTCCTTCAAACTCATTCATCTCCTCTAGCCCGGTGTATGTACGCCTTAAATATCGAAATGATTCACAATTGACCTTTTGTAGATGACCCGTGATGATCTCTTCAATACTAATGCTTCTATCGTCCGCGACCTTGCTGCTGCAGTCGCACGTGTTTCTCCTTCCGCTCATATCCTTGTCATCTCCAATCCTGTCAACTCAACTGTTCCCATCGTCGCCTCTACCCTCGAAAAAGCTGGTGTCTTTGACCCCCGTCGATTATTCGGCGTAACGACACTCGATGTTGTCCGCTCACAACGTTTCCTTGCTGGTATAGTCGAATCTGATCCTGAGAAAACACCTGTTCATGTTGTTGGTGGACACTCTGGTCCTACGATCGTGCCGTTGATTTCGCAGACGGCGTATGCAAATGCTGTTACTGGCGAGCAATATGAAAAGTTGGTGCATAGGATTCAATTTGGTGGTGATGAGGTTGTGAAGGCGAAGGACGGTGCTGGATCTGCCACACTTTCGATGGCGTATGCGGGTGCTAAGTTTGCCGGTGTGCTGCTGAAGGCGCTAAATGGAGAGAAGGGATTGGTTTCACCAACGTTTGTAAAGAGCCCATTGTTTGCCAACCAAGGCATCGACTTTTTCTCGTCGCCTGTTGAATTCGGCGTAAGTATTGTTTATCTTTTTTCCAGCTGAGACTTTGCTGATGGCAGCTATCCTCTGTAGCCCAATGGCGTTGAGAAGATTCATCCCATTGGTAAAGTCTCTCCTGCGGAAGAGAAGCTCCTTGAAGCTTGCCTGCCCGAACTCAAGAAGAACATTGAGAAAGGAAAAGTTTTTGCTGCCCAGACTCTATAGATTATTGGGTACTGCTCTGATATGATCAGCCTGCGTCTTGGATATGTAATGTATTCGAACTTCGTGGGTTTTATTTGAATTCATCGTCCTTGACCGAGCAAGACATGGCACCTAGCCAGGTGCCTCTCAGGATGCGTAAATATTGGATTCTTTGAGCGAGGTCCAAAGACATGAGGATTATATGCGAGGAACGAATGAAGTTCGCGTTTAAAA
>Ga0157366_1000702_pt1 | contig 14337 bp, 25 predicted proteins | sample AttbisABBM1_FD_113149 | JGI IMG/M metagenome (GOLD analysis project Ga0157366, IMG submission 113149) | Fungus gardens microbial communities from leaf cutter ant in Botucatu, State of São Paulo, Brazil - Atta bisphaerica ABBM1 | ecosystem: Host-associated > Fungi > Mycelium > Unclassified ...
GACAAGAGAGGTATAAAATGATAGCAGTGGCCCTAAACACCGATACTCCATCACAAGAAACTTGACTTGGTTGTGAATAGAATATTATCATAGTTCGCGGCGGCTGATTCAAGGGGAGTGATCCTTGCAAGTATATTGATAGTGTCACCGGTCAGCTATTATTCTTGCTTGGTACCAATGGTCCGGAGGACGTCTACAAGGATATGATCATAATAGCGTAAGACATAGGGCAGTAATGCAAGTGCCACTCCAATAGCCACTAGCATCACAAGAACAACGGGAATACAGATTGAGGAAGAACTCCAAAGAGTAAGGGTTCTAAGACCAATGTGAGAGGAATAGGCTCACGACGAAGCCATGTCATGTCTTCACCAGTCAAGGAAGGTGTAGGAACGCCTGTACTAACAGCGTAAACATGAGCGTACTTCTTGCGCGTCGAGTGAAGCGGTTGATTGTGCAATTGTTGAGATGCCACCTGCAAAGGGTCATAGATTTTCAAGAATATATCACAGGGATGCTGAAAGGTGGTTCATGGTTCATTCACTGAGAATTCGGTAATTTTGCCCATAAGGTGCGGGTATATTTTCACACTCACATAAGCCGGCCAGGATGCTCTCAATGTGAACTTGTCATACCAAATCCATGCAGGATTATCCAGGTCAAGTGATACCCATACGCCTGATTCAATAGTGACTTCAGCCTTGTCAAGAGCAGGTTCCAAATTCAGTTTTTTTTCTCTGCGTTGGAAGGTGTCATTTCTATCCTATGGTTTATGGGGGGCATTATTCATAGAATGAGGTCATAACAAGCAAAGAGACGAACCAGGCTGAGAATGACATGTTCGGAGATTCAGCAGGCAATGCAGCAAAGTTGATTATTTCCTCCGATACATAATGTTGGATAATATAATTGTGGAAGCGATCAAAACTGGGAACAAGGCACGGAGGCAAAAAAGTCATAGATGGAGCGAGTAGAAATTGACGACCTGACTTAGTTGGGTATCTCCTCTTCCCTCCATAACTAGCTAGCAACATGGACCAAGTATGTTCACCCAAGAACTTTGTCTCATTTCCATACTCATCCTGGTCGTTCTAGGATTTCTTCAGGTCTCTTCTCTCAGGTTCTGGGTCCATATCTCAGACCACTGTTGAATCAGGCCCTCGAGGAAGCCCACTTATCAATACGTCAGCTAAGCCGTATGTAGCCTTTCCAGCCCAAAAAAAAACATCTTCACCCAAACTAACACCAAAAGGAAGCAGATACATGCTTCGAAACCTGCGTTCAAGCCACGGAAAACCAACGAGAGGAAATACCGCGATTGTGCTGCTGAGCGACGTGAAGGCGAGGGCAATGACTACGCTCATGTACGCTTGATATATCTCAGACTCTAAGCATCCCTTCCTTGCTAACTCTGGAGATCCTAGGTGGAATCCATCTTAGAAGATTTTGAGCGACAGAGCACGAAAAATAAAAATAAGAAAGCTGTGGGCCTATTTCCAAACTACTATCAACACACTCAGTTCACATAATGAATCCAGATTGGAGAACAACGTCGATATACGAGAGGTGACGGTGACCATTCCATCCCAACCAAAGGTCTCGAAATGGCCCTCCTTGAGCAAAACAAAGCTCGTACCACCCTCAACTCAGCTGAAGATGATGAAATTCTTGAAAACACCTACATGAAGGCGTCTACCGTTCCAAAAAAGCATACACGGACGGATATCCTGAACGAGCTTAAGCAAAAGCGCTCTCAGCTCGGGTAGGCTTGTGATCAGGTAGATTCTAAGAATGTGGCACAGTCGAAAGACAGTGGGAAGATTTTGGAAGAAGTGAAGAAACAAGGGAAATTCAAACCTATTGGATTCAAACATATTAGAAACTCCGGGAAAAGAGAGAAAAAGAAGAAACTCAAGTCAGGAGATAGGACGACAAAATGTGGTGAGAGGAAAAGGAAGAAACATAAAGTTGAAGCCGAGCCACAGGCAGAAAGAAAGACCGAACTACCTTTAACAGCAGAGATACTGACACTGATGCCAACTACTTCTAAAGAAAACACTGGGGGCTTGAACAATAGCTCGGTGTGTGCTTGTATTTCCTACACATCTGAGGGTGAAATGCTGTCAATAACTTTGTCTTGATACCCAACATCTTATTTAACTCCCTGGTCAGATTTGCTGCAAACTGAGGTCTTCTATCATTTGAGGGAGAAAGTCATGTAAGGACAAAACCACATCCTAATTCTTACATTGAAATCAGTGCAGCCTAACCATACCCTGTGGGCCAGTGTCTGAGAAAACAGGATTTATTATCGACCAGACCAGTCGCACTGCGGCTATCCTAGATCCACCTCGTCTCACTTGCATCTTACACTGGCTTATGCCTCGAATCATAACAATAATCGCCAGTTAAGGACCATCCACCCACTGTGATATAATAATAACTACATACAACATTATGCAAAATTACAAAGATTGTTCAGATAGTACCATCCCGCACTTTTTGCATGAATCCCGATACTCGTCCAATATCCACAATTTGGGATTCACTTTCCACTGCAACGACAAGATTTTCCAACATCTACACAAGCATCAACACATGAAAAGAGGCGAATAAAAGGAACGACTCACATCCTCGACTTTATCAATTGGTATCCCAGTACAAAGCGCCACAATCTTCTTACACTGGTACTCCTTCTCTGCACTCGCTTCTTGCAAACTCGTGAGCCTGACTTTCATCAACTCCTCCATCCTTCGATGCCAAATCTTCATCCTTCTCAGCCTCACCAGCATTGTAACTGTATCGCTTCCCGCAGGAGGCATAGGTGGATCCAAGTCCACATTTACCGATATATCTACAGCACCACCAATTCCGATTATCGTAGATCCAATGCCTCGATATGAGAATGCTGGACCAGCAGATTCTCGTGCATCTTTACCAGAAAGATCGGTGCGCCCTGTCCAGTCGAACTTTTCTTCTTCCGACAGGGCCTTCTCGACATTCCGGACACGTTGGTTTACTTTATCGAGTTCGGCGCAGTGTATTTGCCAAACTTGAATTTGCTTGCGTTTATCCGAGAGTTCGCGAGTCGCAGCACGTAGATGGGCTTGCGTTACGTCGAGAGAATCTTGCTTTGCTTTGAGCTCGGCTTGGAAGTCAGTGCTCAGTGATTGGATCATAGAAGTCATGTCTAGAGGCGACAGAAGGTATGTGGGCTGTCTTTGGCAAGTGAGGAAAACGGACCTGCAATGACATCTTGACTTTTTTGTACAGGTACCGGAGGACCGGTTCGTAACGATGACAGAATGTCCTCAGCCTTTGACCCTCCTGTAAGCTCCTAAAATACGCATCAGCAAACTCATGAATGATAGTGTTACGCCAAATTTCACCTCCGTCTCAACACCAAAGTCACCGGGTCGCAGTCCAAGTTTGTTGGGTAATGTTCGATTTGCATTGACATCCAACAACGTCCTTACTAGGCTTTTGTTGCCAACCCGAGCAGCGATATTTAACGCCGTATCTCCATGTTCATCTTGTAAATCTACTAAAGAACGGAAATCCCCGCCTTGATGTTGTGCTATCCAATACAGAATTTGATCAAGGTAATATCGCGCAGGTACTGCCCGACCTTTAACACCAGACAGAGCTGTAACATGGTGCAAAACAGATTTTTTTGAAGTATCGAGAGTACGTATGGATTGGTTGAGTGAGGCGACGAGGGTATTGAAACATTGTTGGTCCGCATTATGAGTTGCTAAACAGGCACGAATAAGAGGGGTTTCACCAAAATAATTACCGCGGTGGATATCTGCGCCATTGACTATGAGAGCGGTGACTGTTCGCTGTCGTGCCAAACTAGCTGCTAGATGTAGCCCAGTATGGCCTTGGTTATCAAGAATGATGTCAACATCCAGAGTGCCCGGGCTCGCATTTATCGAAGGGTCAGAAGCGATTTCTCGCAGGAGGTCCAGCACTGGGCCAGGGTCATCACGTTGGCAAATAGCAGCCATTACTGCTGCTCTTCTGCCATCTTTAAGAGGGGCTGATAGATCCAGTCCGCGCGTAATGGACGGTTTTGACGCTAAGCGTGCCGCATAGGTAATGGGTTCTGCGCGGGCATCGGCATTCCCGATGGATTGTGTACTTGTTGGTCTTGAGATACCATTCGAAGTTTGTTGCGTGGGAGCCAACGACGTTGGTTGGGTCTGTGACGATGCTGACCAGGATTCTGTCTGTGAGGCAGTCAGTTGAGAAGGAGAATCATCGCGGCGCCGTCGTTTTGCAGGCGAAGAATTGTCTTGGCTGTGTATGTGGAGATGATTTGATGGTGTGTCTAGACAGAATCAAGAGAGGGAATGAGTTGACTCATTTCCATTAGCAGAAGAGGTGGGCTGACCGTGGGCGGAAGACATGATGGCGTCGGCATCGGCCTCGGACCGATTCCTTTTTAAGGATGAAAGAGGCGGCGTTTGAGTAAAGGGTGATCGAGAGAAACCTGAACCATAATAGGGAGGTGTGTTTAAGTTCTGTATCTTTGCTGTCGACTCTGAAGTCGTCGAAGGGGTGAACAGACCCTGGGCACGGCCTTGATTTAAGAGACGGAGAGCGGAACCAGGCATGATGGGTGGTGGGGCTAGAGTGGAGGGGATTGATGGAACGTAGCTGGCAGAGCCTCCAAGGTTCGAGTAAGAGGAGGAAGCAGAGAGTGGGCGGGGGGAGGTAACTCCAGTGGAAGCAGCAACAGGAAGAGCACCGAGGGAATTTGTGGATGGCTGGAAATCAAAGAGAGGAGATAACAGAGAGGCTACACCATACTGAAAAGCAATGTCGCGACCTCGTTCTAGCGGGATCCTTGACGAATAGATTGAGATGAATCAGACGGTGGGTGCCAACATCTGTTACGGAGACACAGACCAAGTACCCTGGTACTTTCCGTAGCCACCCTGGACTATCTCATGCTTGCCGGGGAGTATTTCCTTCTCCAGGATCTTGGTGCGTCGACCCTTGTCGATGCCCGCGACTTTGAGTATCTGGGTCGCGTTGACATAGGAGTCGTTGCGTCTCCGCATGACCGCGATGCCACGGACCATGCACTCATATACCTGGACGATGCGGTAGAGTGAGAGACCGGTCAGTCCAGACCAAACAGACGCACCTGGACGGAGGAGTAGACAGCATTGTATATCTTGACAGTAGAATTTGAGTTTGGGGGTAGCTTGGACTGCATGGTGGACGGGGGGAAGGGCGTGATGTGAAGTCAGGTGCCTTTATGCGAGACGCGACAACGCGTGATTCCCACAGACGCGTGTTCATGTCAGAACACCAGCCTCTCAAGCCGTCAGTATTTTATTTATTTCTCATTCCATTCCTCACTCTCAACTACTCCAGAGTCGACATCGATGGCACTCTTGTCTTCCCCCTCATACATACATTCCGTTCGGTATGTCATTGTAGCCTTGCCGGCTGTCCCCTGACGCTCATTCCAGGACATCATGGTATGTGTGCGAGCCTCGTACATGCCCTGGAACAATCTCACTTGCAATGGATGGCCCTAGCGTTGTATCGGTGCGTTTTCAACCTGCTGCAAAACATGCAAATTAAGTCAAAATACCCAGACACTCCATTGACCTTTGAGGCCGTGCGTATTCACTCGTCTCCGGCAGGATGTCTGTCATTGATCCCATCTGATCCTATCAGCTCACTGCACCCGAGCTTACTTATTCAGTTGTCCATCCTCTCGTTAACAAATATGCCGCCATCCAAGAACAGAATCTGTCTGTGGTCTTCTGCTTGCTCCTCAACCGTGTATACTTTTTACGGGACGAGAATGTGGCTACTGCCCCCATCTCACGGTCAAGAGCCGAGTTCTGCGAGATCTTGGCTGCCCGCGTTTTTAGACAGCTCGGCGACGATATATATCGTCTTGCCGTAGCAGCAGTAACCGAATGGCCTGTATATAATGGCGCTGATCCAGCAATAATGGTTCAGGTCCAGGACGACGATCTAGAGTGTCATGTAGGAAACGCTATTGAGCTGGCTATTCTTGGTAAGGCGAGAAAGTTTATCAAGAGTTCTGCATGTCAGAAGCTCATCAATGCTATTTGGAGGTGAGTTAGAGCTTTCATTAAAATGATTATTGAAGACGTAAATTCCCCCAGTGGTAAATGCGTGTATCAAGCACAGAGCAGTCATTCGATCCTCTCAGACGTGAGTCTTGGTAGAGTCGATGCACCAACGTTTTCTGATAATACGCAGACATACAAACGAAATCCTATTCACTTCTATGATCCACACAAGGCACCTTTGCTTGACCACTACCGGTAAGTTTCAAGTCGTAATATCTCGGATCCAACTTGATCCTCCTCGTAGACTCAAAGTCCCAGCTATCCGCTCCGTCCTTGACTACACCAAGTAAGACCGTCTTCTCAGCGCTGCGTGTTCGATCTTTACTGATTCGACTATCTCAAGCTTTCTGGTCCTCTTCATTCTATTCGCTATCAATATCGAATCCAACAGAATCGACAGTATCAATATACCTGAAACTTTGTTCATGATATATGGCCTCGGGTTCTCCTTAGAGAAGATAGCTGCAATGCAAGAACATGGTATTGGAGGTTTGCCTTTTTTGGCCTTGTTCTTGCTTGAATGATTCTGAATGACATCAGTGTTCTTCAAGGGTACCTGGGTATGCATTTCATTGCTCCATCAGCACAAATAGCTTGGCTTAGTCCTTCTGGTTAGAATGCCTTTGACGTGGCATTTGGTGCGCTGCTCCATATCTCTTCTCGACGGGAAGGTGCCTATAAATGTATTAGTAGCCTTATATACTCCATATGCGGTTCTTAGGCTATATGGTGTCTATCATCACGGTAAGGATGTCATGGTGAGTAGGAGACCTGTGTTTATTGAGGGTCGCTATAGAGCGATGGGCACGAGAACTCGGGGAACATTTTCTCGCTATCATTGCCAGTTTTATGTTTCCGAGGCTGGCATTTGTCACTTTGAAGGATAATCTGATGGTTCTCTCACTACGAGCCATGTTTATGCAATTCATGATCTTGATGTTCATTGCAGCATTCTGTTTCTGTGGATTTTTGTATGCGCTGTGGACGTCCGTTGGCCATTCTTTTCTTCTTGACATAACCAGGGGCTTATTGTTTATTTTCTGTAGGTTGGGTCGGAAACATATATCGTATGGCATTATCTGATTCTGTGTTCTTTCGTATTGATTTTTTTTACAGTGTAGGGTACAATCATTCGACTTTCCATTGCTACAAACAGGAAATTAATCTTAGATGGTAGTGAAATTGCCTGGTGGATGCTTGACCTCTACTTTGGGCTCGATGCGAGCGGATTCGATCATGCCAGTAAGAGTAATTCTTCTCGCAGCTATCCCCATCTTTTGATTTGATTGCAATAGCCGACTTCCATTCTGTGTTTGGTCCCATACTCATGGTTACCTACGCATGCCTGAGTAATACGCTCTTACTAACTGGTGAGTTGGTTGATCTGTACCTTTCGAAATCGGGACCGAATTGTTCATAGTGCTTGTTTCGGTACGCCTCATCCTCACTTTGGAGAAAGCCTTGAGTTCAGAAAAATCAAGATTCTGTCGAACACATTTGCCCGTATCAATGAAGATGCCGCAGCAGAGGTAAGCTGTATGCTTGTGGATTTTCTTTCACTTGCTTCAAATGCCGCGTAGTCGATGTTCAGGAGGGCTGTCCGGACTGTTGAAGGGTACGCTGACCTCTTGTGATGCGATGTGTGTTGATCAGTTCCCAGCGTCAAAGCAGACTCTTTGTTCTCTTATCAACCACCTGTCAATGTTCTCGCACTGTGCTTCATGTTGCCTGCTAGCTACGTCCTATCGCCTCGTTGGTTCCACAAAGCAAGTTCTTCAAAGATAGGATGCCTTATTCTGACTAGGAATTTTCAGGTTAATGTGCTCATGATAAGAATTACAAACTTACCAATCCTTCTAATGATATCTTGGTACGAACGGTATGCGAAGAAGGCGGGGACTGGAAGCTTTTATGATACATTTGTTCATGCGGCTGAAAAATTGTTTGACTCCTTGCCTCGCCCGCTGAAGCGAGTGTGTACGTCGAAACTATCATTATCTCTCCTTCGAGAAGTTTATCTGATTGGCTTTAAGCCATTTTTGAAGGGTTGGCGGGGCCAGGTGCTGATATCGATGTCGTTCGTGTCCATTTTCCCACAAGAACAACATCCTAATCACACGCAATAATTTCAGATCTTTGAAGTTGACGCTTATGAAAGCGCCCTTGATATGATTGACTCCAACGAAGTCACTCATCTTCAGCGAGAAGCTACTTCGCGCCGCCGTTCGTCAGATTCCATAACCCCATTTAAACGACTCACAAGATCGGCACTGTATCATTCTGGATCCCCAATGTCCACTCATCGCCTGGTTCCTCGAATTCACTTAGACACCCTGGTTTCTGGCAGACCGACACAAAGCGCCTCAAGTCCTCTCGCACAAATGTATCCTCCCGTTGTAGATCAAATTCCTGAGGCTCGAATGGACTCGAGCGATAGTTTTGTAAACGAGAGTGCAAGGGCATCGAGGGGTGTTTTGAGGCGACGAATGATAGCGACGCGCTATCCATCTGTTTCTTCAGTTCAACATTCGATGCCAGAAACTACTCCTGCCACTCAATTACACCAGCATTTTAGGTCGATAATTAAGGAGAAGCTTCCAGCGGACCCGGAAGCGGGTATTGACATTGATGAACCATTGGGAGCTTCTGTTATTGAGGATGAGTCAACGAGCGCTGGATCTGTGATTATTTCGAGGCGATTAAGTGATATGGAGAAGCGCCAAGCGAGAATTGAGGTATTACTTGAACAAATTGTTTCCAAGTTGTAACATATAACATATTTTGATCTCTGCTTAGGGCTGAGTGAGTGGGACCTTTGTAGGGTGTAAAAAAGTGACATATATATATACTCCAATCGGGTACAAGGGGTATCTAAAACTCATAGGATAAATATTTTGAAGGCTCCACACATTTCAGCCCTTTAAGCGTCAAACTGGACAGTAAGAGAGCTAGGCCATGGCGAGATTAAATATTTGCTGTCAAGATAGGCATAACGATACTGTGCATGAGTGCCCTCGGTAAATCTCTTTAGCTTGCCGGACTTCCCAGGAGCGCGCCTGATATTATTATAGGCATAGACAGCACGAAGGACTTCAGAGACGATTCTGACAGTCAAGGTTTCACCCAGATACTTGACAGTACCATCACCAAAGATGGCTGATGACAAAGGGCGAGTAGAATCAAACGTCGCAGCTCTGGCAAAGACCTTCTCGTTCTGATTGGCAACACCCATGTTAACAAAGACGCGATCACCCTTCTTGAGAGCATGACCACCAAAGTTTTGATCCTTGGTAGAAACACGGTAGAAACCTCTGAAGGGAGGATCAAGACCTTTTGAGGAATGAAAATATTATTTCAGCTGTCAAATCAGGGCGGATAAAATAAAACACTCACGAAGGCTTTCCAACACATAACCAGAAAAAGCGGAGGCATCACCGCTTTTAGCAAGATCCTTGAGATTGGCATCAAGGCTAGTACCAAGGAAGAGATTGAGCGCGTTGGCCATAGTCAGAGAGAAATTGACAGAGGTGACCATGACGGCCAAGACAGCGTTTGCAAGTTCATCGGTGGAATGACTAGTCTCGTACAACCTCATCACGATTTCATGATGTTCCGCATTGCGTTTGTTCTTGTTGAATATTTCTTTGAAAATACCAATAAATCCCGGGGCTGTAAGCTTCGGGGGATAATTAGATGAAGGTACAGTGAAGTGGAAGGGGTCGTACGTACTCGGTTACTGACACCGAGGTGAGTCTTGATGAGATATAACAAATCTTGGATGGCTTTTTCAACCTTATATTGGGTAGCACGAATCTTGGACGCCTCGATATCCAAGAAGATATAACTGTCATAAAGTGTCTTAAACAGCACATACAGCAGAACACTGAGATTTGACTTACGAGTAGATATCGGTTAAGATTTCATAGAGTTCCTGAGGGGTGTAAGTGCCTCCAGGATTTTGCTTTGTCTTGAGTTGAATGCCAGCCTAGAAGGAACTCATCAATATGCGTACACGAGGTATTGGTTCATGATCTACTTACAAGGTCAGAGGCTGCCCAGTAGACAGGGACAAGACGGATGACATTTTTGATAACGTCAACGCCGAAACTCATGCCACCCACCAGTGTGAACGAGTTCTCGGCAATCAACTTCTGTGTGGTATCATGGAAGTAACGACCGATGCTCTCCATCAAATCGGGAGAGCCATTCAGAGCACTGAGAACATCGTTTAGAGCCTGTCCACTTTGAACAGGATAGAAACTTGGGGCATAAGTGAGTAGGAGACAATCAATGACTTAAGGTTCCACTGACCCAGCCGTTGTTGGCAAAACACGAGAAGCGCGCTCGGTGTAGGGAGTCTCGAAATCGGCCTCGTTTTTGAGAATTTGGACAACGTCATGGTAGTCAGTGAAGTTGTAAGTCTGCACCTGGGGTTGGGGCTTATTAAGATCATACTGCTTCAAAACACCAAGCTTGTGGAGGTTCTTTTGCATCGCATCGGGTGTCATGAATGCGAAGTAAGTGTAAACACTATCCTCCGAATAATTGCTGGGAAGAGTACGAAGCAAGAGTCTGGCAAACTGGCTACCAAAGCCAAACCCCTTGGGATCACGCTGGCAATCCGCGAAGCCCCAAGTGGTTAAGTTATAAGGAGTGAAGTCATGAGTGAAAAAGCGATCTCCACGAGTCAGGGCAATAGCATCACTCAAGATGGCACGACTGGATGTGTATCCTTTATAGTTATAAGTCCAAAACTTATTTTGTGTGTCAGCAACTACGCACCAGGACAGAGACCAGCACCTTCAACAAGAGGCTTTGTCTCTTCAGCCTGCAGACCCACATAAAGCTCAAGATTATTAATGTCTCCATATAACTTTTCTGCAGCATCAGCGACCTCAGGATTTGAGTTCCATTCGAGGAAAGTGGAGAATGCTGGGCAATATTACTGAAAGTAACATACAGGGAAAACAATTCAAACTCACTCTTGAGGCCCAAGAATTTCCTGAACTCATTTAGTGAACAAATACCCCATCTGCGACTTTGTTCAAGCCCCATAATCTCGTTCACTCGCATGATGGCTGGGACTCCGCGAGCGCCAAAAGCAGCAGCTGGCTCTGCGGTCCTACATTCTAACATCAATATCTCGTATGATACAGGTTTTCAGGATGTACTGACGCGCTTTGCAGAGCATTGGCAAGATCTTCATCACGGAACCGCCCATCAGGTTGACGCTGGAAACCCCCAAAGGTCCACGTTGTATGATCTGGGTTTGTATTCATGAGTTTCCGGGCGGCAGCCACGAAATCATTCGAGGTGAGGTTATCTGGATCTGCATCACCGAAGGCGAAGCGGAAGACTTGTTCTGTCCATGCTTCATCCTTCTTGCTAGTCGTCGAATGCCAGCGATATAAACAATTAAACTAAAACCCGCCATCAGCATTATAAACAAAGTAGAACTGTGACAAACATACTTCGCAACTAACAACGTTACCCTTGCCACGCTCGAAAAGTGAGTGGTCTTCCTTACGAATTTCCTGATATGGCTCAACAAAGATATTTCTGCAATGACAAGGATACTTACATCAAAAGGAGTCAAGGTCCAACTGTTGCCATCACGGACAAGACCAAGAATTGCAGAGAAATAGTCCCCAAAAACAACTTGATAATCCGTTGTCAGCAATACTCGAGTAAAGCTGACCACAGAAAGACGCACCGAATCCGAACCAGCCACAGTTGACCAGCCGCGCAGTCTGGAAGATCTCTTCGTCTTGATGTGCACGCTTGTCGGGTGTCAAGGTAGAAGGGTCTTGGTAACCCCCCCTCTCATTGATGTCAAACAGGCGCTTAGCAATGTACTGATCAGGCGAAAGACGTGATCAGGGTCAAGTATGACAACAGAACATGCGAAATGACAGTAAACATACATTATGGTTCCGGTTGAATAGAACAAGAATACTGCACACTGCAGGAGGAAGAAAAAGCATGCGGTCTTCGCCAAACGTATCCGGGTGTAGATACCCGAGACCGTTGTAAGCACGTACTTTCTCTTGGACCTCTGCATTATGGCCGTAAAGAGGAGCCAGGTCACAATACGAAGAGGTCTCGTTAATGTTGGGGTCAGTGTGAGATGTACGGAAGACACTAAATAGTAGTTCTATTTAGTAGTCTTATGGGGGAAACTTCCAAGGAGGACATCGCACCTATGGATAACAAGAGCGGCGAATGCGAACATCAAAGAAGACAAGCCTCCAGGATGTTTCCTGAACTACAATGGCAACATTAGACTAAACTTTTAACACCCAAAAAAATGATACCAGCCTCATCACGTCGCAAAAGACTGGGTTCATATCAGCCAAACGGAATAGAATTTTAAAAATTTGATCCACACGTACGTATCAAAGACTAAACCGGGATCTGGAAGCTGGTCAGCAGGAAGGGGATGTGTCTGCTGAACTGATCGAGAATAAGGAAGTCCTGCCTATTAATAGGTCAGCACCAGATCAACCGTATCATTTGCATAAACATCGCACCCTACCCATGTCCGGCAAGTCGGGGTTGTTCCAAGAACCATCAGCTGTACGCCATGCATACTTATTACTGATATTTGTAGCAACAGGATGCGACAAATCATTATAGACTACAAAGTTTTGCAAGCATGAAGCCAACAGCATTGGGAAATCAGCTAACACAAAGAACTCACGAAGTTCGACGATTTTATTCTTAGCTACGGTTGCAAGACGGCCTTCCTTCATAGTGGATATGAAGGCAAGGGCGTGCTCAAGCTACCAGGTCGTTGTTACTAATCCTCGTAGAGTGAACTATTCCAATAGTACTCACGAAGAGTTTCCTATCATCGATGGCATCTGAATGTCTTACAAGGTCTGTGATAGCAGACTATGGGGAGGCATTCAGAAGCTTGATATCATATACGACCTATTGACACACCAAGGTGCTAGGACTCCGCTTGTACTGAATTCTAATAGGTTTCACCTTGATCATCTCTGAAGAGCAATGCTCACCTGGTCCTTCAAAGTAGTAAGGGGCTTTGGCAACGGCGGAGCTTGAGAAGGTTCAGCACTATTGACTTTTCCATTGGCTCTTCCATTAGCTTGTGGAACCTGCAACCAGTCATTCACATCAGTATTCATTGGGAAACAGATAGAGAGCAGCATACAGCATTGGAGGCTCTGGTTTGGCGATTGAACAGACTAGAACTATTGGACATGGTCTGGGTAGTGCGGGACAAGGATCCTGAGCGTCCCGGCAGTATTTTCCATTTTATAGCCTGGGGTTAATCGGATCCTTAGCTAACAGAACCATAGCGTCCTTCCCTGACAAGAGAAGTCTACATTAGTTGACGTGATGAGACGCCAAAAATGGAAGGTAAAACTTGAGGCGAATAAGCCGGATCTAAGCCTGTCCGTTAGCTTTACTTCGGTTCTAAGCCTAGTATGGTAGCTATCACCAAAAGATGGAAAATGGGACATTTTGTCCTCCGGACTCTATCCCCTCCAAGTTCATTTGAATCCACCCCGCTCCAGCCATTCGTAACTTTGTGAGCACACCACTTATGCCAGCCACTTGTGTCAAAGAGCGATCGGCATTCCGAGCATTAAGTTTGTTAACAAACCTTTCTTCAGTCACGCGTATTTCATAATACGCTTTCTCTTCAAGGAAACTCGATGTGCGAATCTCTCACCAGCAGTGAGAACAGAAGGGTTCAAATCTACTTCCAATCATATTTCCAGATAAGGAAATTTTATGGCAGATTGCTATCTTATGTTCCCTGTTCTATAATTAAAGGTGTATCAAACATATTCTGATATATTTCTTATTATTCGTGATTTATAACAGTAAGTTACTAAGGCATCATATTTATGATAAGTGTCTTAGAACTTTCTCAACAGACAAAGACATTGGTCGTGATTCTACTGAGGGCTTTCAAATAAGGGATCTTCGACTCAGTTCCCACTACCATGTCTCAAAGCACATTTTTATCCTACAGATATGTGTCACTGCCAGACCATCCTACTATCAGTCGGAATGTCTCAGTAGGACAAGGAAACAGCAGCAGTCTTATACAGATAGTCCCCGTAGACCCTCAGTCATTTCTGTCTTCCTGGAAACGCTGAGGTATCAATATTAGTGACTTGTTACCAAAACTACAGCTCCTTTTTGGCCATACGTGGACTGGGATATTGACAACTCTGTA
>Ga0157366_1000704_pt1 | contig 14300 bp, 18 predicted proteins | sample AttbisABBM1_FD_113149 | JGI IMG/M metagenome (GOLD analysis project Ga0157366, IMG submission 113149) | Fungus gardens microbial communities from leaf cutter ant in Botucatu, State of São Paulo, Brazil - Atta bisphaerica ABBM1 | ecosystem: Host-associated > Fungi > Mycelium > Unclassified ...
AAAAACTCCAGTTATTAAAGAATGGTAAATTGGAACACTTAAAGAACTGTAAATGATTTTGACATAATTGTAAATATAGTTTTGGGTAGCATAACTAGAATACTCACCTCAGAGGGTTCCGGAAGATGAAATTTTATGGTAGTTGTCCAAGTGATGGCCCAAGTGTGTAGCTATGGTCGGAGTGTGAGTTCGATGCAATGATCCATGTTCAACAGTTATTGAAGAATGTACTCAGTCCTATACTTAAAGTGTAAACAGCTAATGTTTGTCTATCTAAGTTAAAGTCTTTTTTATACTACCATAAAACTGTAAAAATTATGGTCCAAGCTTGATTGAACTGTATAGTTCTGGTCCAATCATTTCCAGGCAGTCTGTCAGACTGTTAACCAGTTATGATTGAGCAGATCTAATTTCAAGAGATGAAGAGGGGAAAATAATAAGGAAATAATAATGGAAAACTTTTGCCATGGCGATTTCGTGCCTCGGCCAACAACAGTTATCATTGAAAAAAATATGAGATCCACTTCATATCAAGCTGTATACATGCCTGTAACAAATTGCACCGCAGCAGCCGGCTTTGAGTGGATTAGTAGGTTGATTTATTGACAACCCAAACTTGAATATAAAGGACCATTGCTTCAGGGAAATTTGACGCCACCAAAACCACTACTGCTCTGAAGGGAGCCATTTCCATTACCAATCGTCACAAACGCCAGGACAATTTGAATGCTATCCTCGTCATTATCAGAAACTATACCGTCTGTTTCTCCTGCGCCTCTATGTGCGAATACATAAAACGCGAGCATACAGGAGCATCCTTTGCATGGCGGACTGCATACATCATTTATCCTCATCATTGCTTCCTACCTTCGCGTATTTGAGAACATAGTGCACGAGACCTCCAATAACAATCTTTTGACCGTCGCTCATCTCCACGACAAGCTTGAAATTCCTTTTAGCGTTCCCCGTCTTCAGGATCCTTAAAATTTATCGTGCGCAATACATCAACCGCCACAAGTACATCGGCAGGATGACGCAACAAACCCCTTGATGCTCGTCGATTCTACTGGCTCCGCTAAGAGTACATCATTACCACATTCACAGAGTCCTGGACGACTCCCACTTTATTGGTTGGTGGTTCTTGCAGCTGTTCATTCCTGCAATATGTGGGGAACTTTCATTCTCTACTTTATTGTATCCTGGATTCTCATCCTCCCGATCATGCGATGGTGGGCAGGGACGAGCGAACATCTCGGCCTCAATATGACAAATCATTTCGGTAATTCAAGGACCAACGATGGATCCCAGTAGACGTGGTCGATTCATCCCCCCAACGACGGGCTCAGCCCCGCACGTCACCTCAACAGCCAAATTCCGTTTCATTGGCTCCTATTTCCCATAGCCCCGGAGAAACATTCCATCAAATTCTCACACATCCGACCATCATAGGTGCTCAGTGAGTGGACGAATGGTCACAAGTATAATTAAATTAGATCTGTCACGTACCTGTTGACACATTGTGAGGTGATGTAAATCATTTCCAACTTAGGTAGTCTATTTCATACAATGTCCGAGAATAGTATCAGTGTTTATTGATTCTTATACGGCGGTGCCTTACTCTCAATACCACCTCTGCTATGGGCCCTCCACTCGATATAAGACTAGGAAGCCAAAGCGGAGAAGATCTGAATGAAGTCATAACATTCATAACATTCATACAACACACTTCACTTCAACGAGAATGCGGCTTAGCAACGCCTAATAGATCGGCCGACAAAGCCAAATAGAGGCAAATATGATGATAATTTTCAAATTCGATGAGGTTCATGGACGGAAGTGTTTGCGTCATGATAATATATTGTATTATATGAGAAAAACTAGGGGTCATAGGCACGATGAAATTGTATTATCGTGGCCACCTGTCACTCCTTGTGTACTAGATAAAATCTACGCCAGTGATCCTCACACTTTGGCTTTTCCCTACTCTTCAATACAACTTCTGTGGGAATCAGCAGGAAATATCAGGTTCGTTGATATAATTTTCATGCGCGGTATAAAGAAATGTTGACGAGAAAAATGGTGCCGTTCAATGAGCTCGGGATCCAATGGTAATTTCGGAAGGGGCTCGGCAAGAGCGTCGTCCTTCAGGCGTAATGATGTAGACTTTATTCAAATGCGAGGGATCTTCATAAGGTTCCAGGCGATAGCCCGTTGGGAGGAATTGATTAAAGCCACTCAGGAGGTGATGATGTCCCGCAAAAAGCTCGGCCACCCGTTCCATCACTTCCATGCGTTCCAAACTGTATATCCAAGGAAATGTAAGTTCGACCACTATACAGATAAAAGGTGGAGACTCGCGTTTGCTCTTTAAAACGCCTCATCAGTTCGACAAACGCGTCGTACACCTCACGATCATACAAGAACTGGGCTCTCACTTGATTCAAATATTCATAAGCCCTCTTGACTGGGTCGGAGCCGGTGCAAGGAGAGAGTGGTTGAGGAGGGCTCATGTTCTTGGTTTTGAGGGTATGGAAACAAGTTTGGATTCATGTGAGGCGCTGAAGACAGGATGGGAATAATTTAGCGCCCATGGCTGATGGGAGCTCCGCCGGAGATCTCGGGAAGGACATTGGTCGAGCGAAAGCAAAAGAAACTTCGGAGTCACATACATTGTCGGTCACACTACACGTATGTATCAAGTTCGTTCGATAAACGCATATGATTTATGATCGCAGATCTAACGTCTAATGAGTACAATGTAACCTAATCATCACCAACACTTCCACCAAGTCCGCTGTTTGTGTCTACGATCTTCCTCCTCCACTTCATTCTCCCTGATAACTTTCAGGAAGATGCTCTCCAACGAGGCCTTCTCCAAAGTATACTCCGTGAAATCTCCAGTGCTGGATAGCGTGTGAAAAAGTTTGGCGAGGGACATGCCTTCTGCCGATTCAATGGGGACTTCGAACCGGGTTGCAACGTCATCGGCCATCCTTGATCCCGGTATTCGGGACATGAGTTCTCGGGCCTTGACAACTTCCTCCCGCGAACGACAGGTAAAGTGAACTTCGTACGTTCCGTAGCGGTTTGAAAGAGAATCAATCGTCCCGACAGCGAGAACCCGTTTAGCTAAGATTCCAACTTTCGTAGCTAAGGCTGATGCTTCCTCCATTGAGTCTATAAAGAGAGAATAAGGTAACATCAATTGTCAAGAAGCACATGTACACACGGGTCGTGATGATCACTGCTTTCCCATGAGCTACGTTCCTCAGTGTCTTCCACATATCACGTTTCATCTTTGCATCAATACCAGTTGAGAACTCGTCGATCAAAATGACTGCAGGATTGCCTACCGAACAAATTAGCAGCTCTTCTAATTTACCACAGAGTGACACCTACCGATTAGAGCAATAGCTAATGCCAGTTTCCTTTGATTACCACCGGAAAGCTTACTGGCCAAGCGATCTGCATACATATTGAGCGCTGTACCCCGCAAAACTGTCTCAATGCTCTCGTCCAACTCGTGTCCCCTCTTCAGGCCTTTCAGACGACCATATACAATTAGATGCTCTCTAACGGTCAGCTGAGAGTCTATGGCGGTAAACTGGGGGCAAACACCAAGGCTGAGGCGGGCAGTCCGAGGTTTATGGATGACAGATGTCCCATCAATGAGAATGTCGCCTGAATCTGGGACTACATCTCCTCCTAAAATAACATTGGGTAAATCTCGGAAGTGTGAATTACTTAAATATACTCACGAATCATATTGAATGTTGTCGTCTTTCCGGCTCCATTCGGCCCAAGAAGCGCAAACACCGTATTTCGGGAGACGACAAGGCTAACATCATCGACAACTTTATTTCCGTGGAATGTCTTCGTGACATCAAGAACACGGAGTAACTCATTTGAGTTCGAGTTCAAGGCGACTTCTGCGGACACATCATTCTTTTCATAGTCAACCTTTTCGTTCCTCGCGCTTGATGTCTGCTTGCGCTTTCCTACGTTGCGTTGTAATATTGATCCAGAATCGACCCAAACAAGGATTGCAAGGAGGACAAAAGCGTATACGAAAAGATACAGTATCGGACCTCCGAAATGCTGGATGGAACCCAGAGAGCTCGCAGTTACAGTTTCATTGCCATTGCAGAGAAGAGAAAACATATTGATCGATACGAGGGCTGCTCGAACCTGAGAGAAAACTGTTGATCAAACATGTAGTAGGATAGGGAGGGTGGACATACGACGCTGCAGACAGGGGCTGCAAGGGAGACAGTAAAATGAATGATAACCATCAATTTCTGGGCATCGCTCGACTTGGCGTAGGTGAGCACCAAAAGGTAACCCGACAGGTACAACTAGGTGCAGTTCAGAGCAGTCACATGAACGATATTGAGTATCACGTACAACAAAGATGATGACCTGATACCCCGCAACAGCAGCAAAGGCAGCCAGAGGTGATGTCACAACTAGGGAGACACAGTACGAGAACAAGGCACCTGTGATTCCGTAAAGAATCATTATAAACCACTGTGTGAGAAGCAGTCAGCAAACAGAAAATAGAAATCTCAGACATCCGAACTCACCATTTCTCCAAGACCGTGGAACTGATTCGACGCCGCCGCGAAGATGATGATGATAATCGTCGTCAAAATCACAGAGAATACAGTATCAAACATCAGATGCCCAAGCCACAGTCCAATTGGATCCGACAATCCATTCGACAGCTGCATAGCCTGGACAGAAGATCTTCGTTCTTTTGATACGTACAAGGCAAAGAATGCAGGATACACCGACTGACCACATATAGTTAGTACCAGTTCACAGAAGTCTGGGCCTCCCAAGGGACTCACCATGATAGCGCCGAAGAACGTGAGCCATTTGAGTGAAACCAGAGTCCCCGCTGCCATATGTGGAAAGGGTGAAAAGTCTGTCACGATGATTGTGGTCGGGGAAACTCCTCCCGCATTCTGGGTTTGGTTCAAAGCCTGCTTGTAGAGCACGTTGCTTGCCATATTCAGCATTGAGAGCCCCATTACTCCAGGGGGAGTACCTTCCCATGAGACTAACGTATTACCTTCGTCGAAGTCAAATGCAACGCCTCCTAGAGAGAGGTTCCGGTAGTTCTGGTTGATGTAGTCGGTGAAGGCGGTCATATCAGGTTCGTCCGTCACCCTTAATGGGTCGGTAGAGGGGCCTAAGCTCCTAATGATTCCAGGAGGGGTGTTGACCGCGCGTGAGGAGAAACCGAATGTGAAAGGAATAAGGGGTGAATCCGGAAGATATAGCGGTATGGAGATTGAATCGCTCAATCTTGTTCCACAAGACACAGGTTGATGACCCATGAATACGAGGGGTATGCATGATCCAGCAATTGCAATCAGGACAGTCAGTGCTGGTGTCAGCCAGCTTCGCTTAAGGATCATGAAGCGTTTGTGGAAAATTGTGAACGCTTGTCGGAAGGGAGAAACACGACGGCCGGAAGCAAGTTTCATAGACAATTCAGGCGCATCGTTCTTCTGAAGCAACGCTGGAGTCGCTGGACGTGAGTCCGGAGACGCGTTCTCTAAGCCTGCAGAGTCCATGTCCAATTGATTGGGATCATTCTTGCTCATCAAGTCGAGGAATATATCTTCTATCGTCGTACCGACAATGTCGTAATTCTGAACACCATAACTTATCTTCTCCGCTTCTAGCAGCTGAAGGACTTGTTGAACGACAGCATCGTCCTTAGACTTGAGGGAACAGGACACTTGATAAGATGATATGTTTGAAGGAACCATGCGAGGGGCGATATCCTGGATGCGATCAAATAAGTCCTGACGAGAACTAGCATTCGTCTTGGCGGCAGCATCTTTGAACGTAATTACGATTGAGTATCCCTTTCCAAGACTTCGCTTGAGGGATACAGGTGAACCAGAGGCGACCAGTTTTCCAGGTGCTGCGAGAATGACTATACGATCGGCGAGAAGATCTGCCTCGTCTAAGAACTAGATGCACCATGAGATAACAAGAAATATGAAAGCAAGTAGGAACACACATGTGTAGTAAACACTATTGCTCGATCATCTCTGAAAGATGTCAACGTCCGCCAGAGAGCACGACGACTCAATGGATCAACACCTGAGGTACATTCGTCCACAAGAACAACTTGTGTTGGTACATTATCAGAAGATAGTCGTCGCATACAGTCCAGGTAACTCACTATTTGAACCACCTAGAAGCCCTATCGCAAGCTGCAACTTCCTCTTCTGACCTCCGCTCAATGTACTCGCATTTGCATGGATCTTCTTGCCCAAGTCACAATCCCTCAGTAACTGTTCTAGATCTTCGTTTTTCTCCGAACGGTCAGACCACTTGACAGCTTGCCACACTCGCAGAGTTTGCATACACGTGAGCTCCGGAAATAGTACATTCTTCTGTGGTACAATTCCCATGGTCCCACGAGGAGGCCGAGCGGCACCACCGGCGAAGGTGATAATACCACTCGTTCGTTCCAGAAGGCCGCCGATGATTGAGAGTGAGGTAGATTTTCCAGCACTGCAGGTAATCAATCGGATGAAACAGTCTTGACATTGGAAACTATATTACACACCCGTTTGAACCTAAGAGAACAAAGATGCCCGTCTTTGGAATATCCAAGCTCAAATCATCAACAGCGGTCACAGCATTTTTGGATGAAAACCATGAATGTTTGAATGTTTTCTTCAGGTGTTTTACGGAAATGGCCAAGTTATCGTCAATATTCTGCTGGCTCTCGACTCCGTTCTTCTTCCAAAATTGCCACCAACTCTTGTGTCGAGAAGGAACGTCATAGATTGTCCGCTCAAGGACTACAGCCAAGTAAGGCCAGAGAACCACATTGATCTAGGTGTATGCCAGTCAAAACGTAGATCAAGGTGCTGATACATAAGGTAAGTGCTTACAAGGGCAATAATTAATAGCGGCAATAACCTAAGATTGTTATCTGGATCACCTTGGATGGCGTTCGTAGGATGTAAGTGGTTCTCCCATCCTGCTATTGCTCTGATGGCAAAGATATAGAAAGCAGGGGGAAAAATAAGAGTGAAAATGATGGCAATGCCATCTTGGGCATGTTCAAGGACCAAGGCAATCACAGCGAGCAAGATGGCCAGAAAAGTCGACACAACCGCAGCGAGTTGAGGCGATTTCCCGAAGGGCACGGCGACGAAGAATGCCCAAGACGCAAGCGACAGGGGTAGAAGAAGGTGAACAACTAGGATCATGAGGACATTCGTTTCCGAGAATATGCGATAACGCCAAATGATGCCAACAATTATCCATGCAGGCAAATATGTCAGAGAAATACTCAAGTGCCAGGATCTGTGAGAATTCAGCAACGGCAAGTTGAAATGCCAGACAGTTTGCTTACATTATTCGCGCAGAATCCAGTAAACCCATGGCCTTCATGTGAGAGGTCAATAGGCCCGCCCGCTCACCGGCAACAGCTCCTGGGAGCTGATAGGCTATACCAATGTAACAAATGAAACTATGACTAATCAGCCGAGAAATTGCTTTGGAAAGGTTAGACTCACAGCGTTAGAACGAGTAGATCCCTCAATCCTCTCACATAACCTGCGAGAAATTTATCTCCGCAACTTCTTACAGACATAGATTGAACCTACTCAGTCGAGTATCTGTAGATTGTTCTTCATTTGTCTCTTGAGTGTAAGGCCATTCTTGAGGTGTTTGAGGAGAGATGCCAGTTTGTAATTCGATGATTGCCTAAAAGGTTGGTTTGAGATATCAGGATCTACCAAACCGATTGACATAGAAACGACCCACCTTATCTATCGCCCACTGCAATGGGAACAGTACTTGCTCGTAATCGCTAGTATGCTTCTCGACATCGATGGACGTGAGCCCACCGTCTGCCCGGATTGTGTAGTTGATAGGTCGGCTGCCAGTCGGAGAGGGTATGTCGTTGAATGCAATAGCGGCATAGCAAGTTGAACGGAGATTGAAGTTCTGCGGGCAGGCGAACGGAATGTCACTTGGGGAGGCAACTTTCTTGAGGCCATTCCGCTGCTTTTCTGAAAAATCTGTGCTGATGTGGTCCATAATTGCTTGAGGTGTCGGGTTACTTGCACCATTCGTTCCGTCAGCCCATACAAGTGCCGACCCATCGTATTGTTCTGTCAAACTACGAATAGGAGCAGGCTGACCTAATCCGTACTAATCAAAGTAAGACGGAAGGATTTTGGTTGTCAGAACGGAGTAGCATACGTTGTTGGGTTTCTGAAAGAAAAGTTGCGCATTAGCGATGAAGGCTCCGTAGGCAACTGGGAGTATGAGGCAGCGTATCAGGTTGAGCTAGGAAGAGCCAAGTTAGAGGAAAACCCAGCCAAGGACGGATGGACACTCACAAACCAGTGTTTTGAGAGGATGATCCAATTTTTCCAGATCAGGGCGCGTAATTGAATCCAAAAGAGGCCAGCCATTGGGGTACCTCGTCTGAAAATACACGAAGGCGATAAATGAAGGTATACGAGGCAACGAATGAGTCAGACGAATATAAAGGAAGGAAACGGACAATGGAAATAGGATCGCAGTTTTACGGTTCCTGGCTGTGCTGCTGCATGCTGTCTGGTATTGACCCAGCGCTGCGGTTGACCAAGTGATCACAATGCCGAAACAGAGGCAATTTGGGAAAATAACATAAGCCATGTCCCCTTTTGGATTGATCTCGGAGGTTTGTTTACATCATCCTGATGTCGCCCTGATTACGCTCCGGCGCCCGTGTTGGTTATGAGAACCAAACAAGGCACAAGACCTTATATTCATGATTAAGTTGGTGATTTGCATTCTAATGTACGCTACAACTTCAATTACAGTATGACCTAGCAATCCCTGCTTCCCCGATGTCTGTCTCACCTCCTCTAGAAAACACAGGCTCACATCACAGCTCTGCACGAGGAAATTAATGCTCTTCAGAATAAATTAGGGTATCAACTGTGATATTGTTGCGCACCCATATTTCGCACTCAGAACATATGCTCCTTTCAGCGTGAACGAGAACGCAGAGGCGATTGTCAAGACTCACATCAAGCTTCTTCACCAGTACAATGAGGCCAAAGATGCGACGCAGGTGAGCATCAAATCTATGACTGACGCCTCCGAGTTCAATTTTCATAGATTCTCATTGGTCGTGTATGGTGAAAGTCAATGGTTCCACTAATCTGGTTCAACTGAATTTACCAGCTAGCGACTGCGAGAGGCTCCACAATCAAGCAGATTCACGAGGACTATGATCTCAAGGACTCTGACTAACACTTGACGTTTATCTAGGTACCGCATTTCGGTTCTCTGTCTCTTACTGAACGTTCTATTCATGCCTGCAGTTTGATTGTACGCCCCCACAATTCCCCAAAAAATTCCATAGACGTAGAATTTCTCGATTCTTATTCGTCGATTATAGCTGAAGTACATTGTTGTACGCCCCTTGCGACACTCCTTCAATTCTACCTCTGTACTTTTCCTGCAGTTCAGCCTTTCACTCGAACTTTCACTCGAAGAGACAACGGGTTGACGATCAGACGGACACTCTAGTACTCCACAGGACTTACCAGACACTGCAGCCACCTAGGTTATTTGTCCGTTTGGGGTAATTTCTGGTGTTGCTACCAATCGTGCGGAATTAAAACAAAGAAATTTATTAAAAATATCAACTCCACGCATAGAGTCAATGTTCTGAGCTTCATACACACCATTGCAGAGAAACTGCAAAGAACTCGCAACTAGCCGGAGCTCAGACGGGTTCTACAGGCTTAGTTCCATCAAAGACAGGTTCGTTTCATATACCGTCCGATATCCCACCAACTAATACCAGCCTTCTGAAGCGCGTACAGTACATTGTTTACCATCTAGGACTCTGGAAGATAATTGGTGTTTTGGTCACTCCGGCTCCAGAACTTCGAGACTCAAGTTCAAGCAAGGTTTGATTACTTATTCGCAGAGCTGGCTCTGTGACCTACCATTTTCTCTTCGCATGACCTTAAATTTCTCTCTTTCAGACTAGTAGACAGGAATCTCGGCGAAATTTACGGCGAGGCGCGGCCCTTGTGCATTAGTTTCATCAAATCGAGACGGAAGTCCCATGTGGACAAAGATGTAAAAGATGTATCGTATCCGCAGGCCTGGAAGAAGCTGCAACACGGGTCTGATCAACTGTCCCAGCATTCTATGGGATCTATTGGCCGCAGGACAAAAATGGTCGGTTGAGCCTCGCATCTCCGTGGCCAATTTGAAGATATATCTTGGGATATATACACTGCCCATGGCCTTCTTTCGGCACGTTCCTTCCACTATTGTCCGCAGTAAGAACGCGGAAATTTGATATCTGTCGTCATTCGATTTTATTGGACATAATACAAGGCGCCGCTTGCCTCCTCAAGGAAGGATTGCCCATGGAGATCTGAAAGGCGTACGCGAAACTTCTCTATACAGGCCTAATCAACGACGTTCATAGCCCAGGGTTCTGACGAGTATGACAAGAAGACTGCACCACAACAATGATCCATATCGGCCCTGGTCACAGCCCCGGAAAACTCTGATGTGAACAATTTAGGGGTCTGTCATTCAAATGTTCCACTAGCTGTATCTGAGCTGCGCAATGATGTCCAATTAGGTTTCTTTTTATTCATGTGTTCAGTCGCATCATATATGAGACAAGCCCCCATGAGAAGGATCGTAAAATGACTGTTCCGATGTCTACGCGCAGTGGAGTATTCGATTCTCATGCGTACCTGTGGTCTTTGATTTGTCGCAACTCGTTATTGACGATAAACGAAACTCATTTCCGCATGGAAGCAGTGTGGATTATCTGATGGAAGCAGTAACGGAGCTGGAGACCGACCAGTCGCGAACACGATAGTTGGCCCGATACTCAGAATGACTACATGGTCGATTGGAGGATGTAAGACCAACCACATCTGACTATTGCCTTCGGCGCTCCAGCATACTGTGTGTGTGCTAAATTTTCTGGGGAGATGAGGTGGCTTCGGGAGTAAAATAGTCAAGGGAGTATCGACTGGGTGTTTATCGACTGGGTGTTTATCATCATGTAGACTCGGCGTGGTTCATCGACTACATTTTGTGCTGGTGGGATACAATCGTCACTACTTGTTAAGACTGGAGTCAAAACATATCTGGACATATTATCACCGTTAATCCCTGATTCGCAGACATCTTTCCTGGCTCATCAAAGAAGGTCTTATACAAGATATCATATCATAAGCATGCAGGTTTTTTCTTTCTTGAGATGCAGCTTGTGTAGTGAATGTGAACCACTTCTCTATTCTTTCGATTATCATATGATTTTATTTAAGGACAATCATGTAGTGATTGATTTATTGCAACGATCAACACTCTTTTCGCTCACTAATGTAGACTTTCCAGGAACTAAGATATGCTTCTCTAATTAGCCTCCTTTCTATCCAGTTAGTTATCAATACTACTAGCTGTCACTGTTTACAGGTTAATCTCTTAGACTCCAGTTTCATCTTCCAGGAATAGAAGTATGAAGTTCTGTGGAAACTCACGACAATCCATTGTCAGCACAACATTTGGCGGCTTGAAATCTCCCAATTGGTGCATCCACACATGGACCTACTGTTACTGATGATCGCATCGGCGATCACAAACTCATAGACATTAAATCGTACAGCATTTGTAGGCATAAACAGCGCCAGAATGGCGTTAACTTGAGAACCTCTGCAGATGTCTGGAATGTACATTTGAATACCGCTGAGAAGAAAACCTGACTCATCAAAGTGTGACTATACGCCTGCCCTGATTATTGCTCCACAAGTCAGTCAGTAATTGATTTCAATTCGACCGTTGGTTGTGCAACGCTCACACCAGTGAGCATCTGTCTTTCGCTGAAAATGGTCCGTGTCAAAGGCATTAGTCTAATTTCTTGACTGCACGTGTCGATTTTTGTTCAGGTCGTTCTAGCAGCATCGATATGCACAAAAGGCGGGAAGCGTATGTCATCTCTAAGTTGACTTACCTCTCTTCTGATTCTCGCAAATCACAGCTGTGATCTCTCGCCAATTCCGTGACATGACTCGCCCACGTATTGAGTCTCTCCTTGCTTCATTTCCCAAACTCATCCCTGCCAACACTCAACATACTTCTGTCGAAACTGCAGAAGTGCGTTTCGTCTACCAACCCCTGGAAGATCTTTACATCCTTCTTATCACGAATAAAGCATCAAATATATTACAAGATATCGACACTTTGCATCTCTTCGCCCGTGTCGTCTCCGATCTATGTAGAAGCACAGACGAAAGAGAGATCTTGAAAAATGCGTTCGAGTTGCTTGGTGCTTTTGATGAAATCGTCAGTCTAGGTTATAAGGAGAATGTGAATTTGATGCAAGTCAGGAGCATTTTGGAGATGGAGAGTCACGAGGAGAAGATTCAGGAGATCATCGCGAGGGTACGCCTTTCCAGGTCTCGGTCTATGTGACCAAGCTGACATGTATAATTGCACCAGAACAAAGAGGCAGAAGCGAAGGAAGAACTCAAGAGGCGTGCCAAACAGCTTGAGATGCAGCGTCGTGAACAACAACGCCGGACAGCTGCTGGTGGAGGAGGCGGAGGTAATTACCTCGGAGGTGGCATCTCTGGATACGCGCCTGTGGCTCGATTCGAGGTTCCTGAACCTATTTTGAACACGCCTTCCCATGTCAATAGTATATCTGCGACGACGCCGGCCCGCACGCCTGCCTTTAAGGGTAGCGGTATGAAACTTGGCGCAAAGAAGACGAGACAAACTGAGTTACTGGATGTACTTGGTGGAGATGTCCTGGCTTCTACTGTTGGTACTGAACTCTCAGGTCCCCCAACACCAATCGTACCTGAGCCATCAGTGCAGCAGAAATAAAGATGAAGAATGTATTTTCATACCGGTTCTTTTCTTATTAAAGAATGTTTTCTGCAACCCTTCTGTTACTTTTAAACATATTACGGTTGCTCCGTCTCCTCCACGTATCAATTATATGTATATGATAGTGAGTCCCATGATGCCAATTACTTGGTTTAGGAGATCCCTACTAGGGATCTCCACAGAGAAGTCTCTTATCTTATCCTTAGTCTTCATCTTTATAAATGTTTTATATGTCATATGTAGAGAAAATAAAATTGTGTATACACTCCACATAATGATGTATTTCCAAGCCTCAGAATACAAGGGAAGAAATTTCCTTGATCTAAACAATGATGATAATCAACCTATTTGTCCAATGTATTCCAAAGGTGGTGCTTGGCTGAAGCATTTTGGCCTTTCAAACTTGATGTGTGTGTGCATTACAAGATTAATCATGAATCATGCTCCTATTGGTGAATATAGGCTTAGGTTCTTTCCTAAAGAACCCTTTGCATGTACTACTAGTCTTATATACAAATGGAAAGTATAGGAGATGCTCGGGGTTTCAGTGTTGAGACACTGACAGGAGTAACTCCGTCATGGAAGACTGAGTTGAATAGGAGTATCTCTGCTGTGGAAGACAGAATACCCAGATGGTTGCAGCACTGCCATGAGACATGTTACAAGAAAGGTGGCCACCATGGAAGGCAGGCTTGTATGTTTTGGAGGTGATTTCACTGTGGGGATGTAGTTTCCGGATGAGTGGACTTGCATATGACACATGTGGAGATTATCCTATCAAAATGAGGAGGCATATCTTATTTGATTGTGTGCAGTATAATAAGTTGTGGAATCCTAAGAGGGAATCCCTCAAGAATGTTCTTGTGTTTCTCTTTTCTTTTCTTTTTGTCTTTAATTAAGTAATCATGTTGTGTAGTTACCACAGTCTACCATTGTTTTTTTTAAATCAACAATTTATTATGTGGGGCATGAAGGTAGTCCACAGTAGCTACTTTGTAACTATGTACATTTAAAATCAAACAACATGCAAAATTGGAAAAATAAAAGGAAAAGGAAAAATAAAAGGGAAAAGAAAAAGAAAACTATACTAAGACTAACAGGATTGCTATATTACTGTACTCTACTTTTGCAGAGTTCCTGTTGTTTTCTACCATGCTGATCTCTATTAAAACAGTCTTACCAATATGGACAAGTATTGTTGTCTGCTTGATGGTTGCCTTTACAGTTGACACATTTGAAAACATAAGAACAAGGCTTGCCTTCCTTTGTAGCAAGCTTTGGAGGAGACAACTTATTGTTTTCTTTACAACACCATACCTTTTTCCTATAGTGTTTGGAATTATGAGGTTCATTGCACTTGGCACACCTGGACATGTGAGATCAACAACTAA
>Ga0157366_1000705_pt1 | contig 14298 bp, 15 predicted proteins | sample AttbisABBM1_FD_113149 | JGI IMG/M metagenome (GOLD analysis project Ga0157366, IMG submission 113149) | Fungus gardens microbial communities from leaf cutter ant in Botucatu, State of São Paulo, Brazil - Atta bisphaerica ABBM1 | ecosystem: Host-associated > Fungi > Mycelium > Unclassified ...
ATTGTTGTAGCACGGACCAGGAGCCTGTAGTATATATAGAGGATCAATGCAGCGAGGGCTCCTTGTCGAGTTCTCTTGTAATCCCCACTACTAGATAGCCTATTGAGAGCTTTGCTGAAGTCAGCATACTACAAGTGCCGTTCCGGCGAGTGGTTGCTACAACACCAATCATTGAGTTATAAAGAACAAACTCTAACATCTGTTGTCCATAAGCTAACCATTTTGTAAACATAAGACATTAATCATAACATTAACATTTCTATTGTTATAGTTTTTGACAAATTTGATAACAATATCCAAATAAATTTCTCTATAAGTGCTAGCTGGTATTTCTTTTACCTAATATTATACTGTCTACTAACTATCTGTTGTTATGAACTTAAATCCTTAGAGTTGGATAAAAGAACAAACTCCTATATTAGAGTAAACACAAGAGAACTCAATAGAAAGTTCCTTATAAAATAGTCTACCTTACATACTTCTACAGATGGTCCATGCTAGCTACTGTGCACCCTACCCTAAATGACCATGTGTAAAGCATGAGGTCAACATATGTTGTCCATGTTGTATGACATCTTGTTCTAGAACCTTCTACTTCCTTTTCTTAAGTTCCATGACCAATGCTGTGACCACACCATTAGATATGACTGATGTGACAGTGTGACTGATCACTTCTACCCTAACCCCAGAGTTCTAAAAATAGAAAAAATGAAAAAATAAATCAAGGAAAATAAAATGAGAAAAGAAAATAAAGAAAATTTAAGTCCACCATCTTTGATCTTGATATCTGTCTACTGCTCTATTAACTACTACTCTAAAAAATACTGGCTGTTATCCCTAAGAAGAAAGTCTCTACTCTAGATGTGTTACAAACTCAAAACCTTAAAGTTGGTTAAGAGAATGAACCTTGTATTAGGTTAACACAAGAGAACTTGATAGAGAACTCTGTACAGGATTGTCTACCTTATATACAAATACCTACTGGTCTGTGCGAGCTATTTCTAGCCTACCCTAAACAACCATATGTATGCCTCAAGGTCAACATGTGTTTCACACATTGTATGACATCATCCTTCCAGAACCTTTTACATCCTTTTATGTGTCATGTGACTTGTGACCGTGTCATCTGATGTGACCTGCTGTGTAACAGCGTGATCTTGTCACTCTAACCCTAACTCTAGTTCTAAAAATAGCATAAAGGAAAATAAATTGAAAGAAAAATAAAAATGAGAAAATAAAATAAAAAATGTTAAGTCTACTTCCTTCGTTCTTGACAAGATGGACAATACTATTTTTCTATGTAGAAAGATCATAATAGACCTTCAGTATAAGACTACTGCTTAAAAATATACACATAAACTACTCAATACTATCCACTTAAACAATAAGTAATATCTAGATAGTGGCCTAAGTCTAGTCACTGCTATTTATAACTATCAGTTAATCCTTCTTAAGCTTGGAGTCCAGCTATATGAGGTTTTTGTAGTGATTGACTATACTGGTCATATATTAAGAATGAAAAGAGAGTAAAGATAAGAAGACTATGAGATATAGTATTTCTAAGAGTAGTTAAGTTCTACTGTTGTGGCAACTACTGACTAAAACAGTCAATAGCTCACTAAATAGTCTTATCATATTATATGGTCTATACTAACAATAAATAACCCTACTCTAATATTTATGTGTTAGTCATAAGATAAACATCCTATAGATATGTATTTTAACATTATTTCTTCTAGTTTTTTCTATAATGTTTTAGGCCTATGGCATTATGATTGTGGTCACATACCTCTTATTGTCCAAGAAATAAAAGAAAAAGAGAAATCAAATTAAGGAAAATAGACAAAATAAAAATAAAATAAAATATAAGGGTCCAAGCATAATTTTTGAAATTGGAAAATAAACTGAGGACTCTTATTACTTAACATCTTCTGTGCATAGCCATCCTTTGATACTAGTTATCAATCTTGTTTTTTGTCTCTATTGGAGTCTCAGAATGCTTCTACTTTTAGTTTTTCCTTGATCTTGAATTCTTTCTTTATTTCTCTGAAATCGGCCCTAGTTGCTCTATTTCTTCCCCATCAAATGATGAGTGTCTGACTTCCAAAATTTATGATGAGAGTTGTTAGAATAATTGATTGTGAACATTATGTTATAATGTTGTCAAAGTTGTGACAAGAGATGATTGGTTTGAGTGGAGTTGGAGTCCTTGTAACCCAGTGTTTAGAGTTTGAAGGTGTATTGCAAAGCACTAGAGTCTTTGATACTATTTGTAATACTGCAAAAGAGTCACAGAAGATGAGGCAGTGAAACACGTAACACAAGGCAAGTCCAAGATGCAAGATGCAGTAAACAATAGATAATAACACCTACAGATAAATGAAGGATGATTCCAACTTCGGCACCGTTTATCTAAGCGCAAGGTTCCTACTACCAATAGACTATTATCTAAAGTCCTCTAAGTCTGGTTAAATGGAACTTCGCAGTGAGTATCAGTAAATTCCGGGCTTGGCAAGTGTACATGAATATGAAATTCCCACAGGTCTCCAGTAGCCGACGTGACCATATAAAACGGATTTCTGTATAATATGGGGACTGGGTAAGTGCGCAGTAAGCTAGACTTCAATTCAGGCGCGCCAAGCGACGATAAGGTATCGATAAGGATGTTGATCATCCTATTATGAAATCGTCTTGAATAGTTTGCATGCAACACATACGGCGGAGTTATCATCTCCGCGTAGTTGAGCAGCACGCACATAGGTCTTCTTGCGGCTGTTTGCCCATGGACAAGTCAGGTTACTTCAACGTTCGATGATGCCATAATTAGCCATTGTTCGGCTACGTTCATCAGACGCTGACGAGATCACTGATGGCATGAAATTGGGTTGTATGCTCGGTAGCAGATTCTTTGTCGCAGTCCAGTGGAGAACAATCCAGACAAACAGGAGATGAAGGTGTTTATTGGCATCGACAATCTTATATTTAGTATATGTATATACCTTGGACAAGCCACGGCGGGCAGGTAGTAATCAGGATCCGTTTTTTTTAGATCAATTTGGAGGTGACCGAGGTTACTGGATCTGGTTGCGGCTTCTTACTTCTGGACAAGCATCGTCGGGTCTCTCGGTCGAACACGCCAAGCGATTTAGTGCGAGAGTATATAACTCGAGGCTTTCTACCCGACCAGAAACACCTCCGTCGTTTGCTCATCCTGTCAAAATGGGACATCCGTATCTTGAAAACTATCACTCAGAAGGTAATTCAAACAGGGAAAGGACAAATCAAGACAAACAAATGGATATGGAGGAATCAGCCAAGTCTGTTCTTACACTTCCTTCTCATCAACCACTGTCGCTGATTTTCACTCATTGTCTCTTTCCCTGTAGCCTTGCCCCTTTCCCAAAGAGTCCAGCGGCCCTGCGCTGTGGCCTAATCTTTCAATCTCTGAATCCTACCCGGGACTCAGACCAGCCTACAGCTGATAAGCGGAACTCGGCGTCTCATTCCACAAAGACTTTTGTAATGCCTCGGCATGGCAGCAATAACTCTCAGAGTATTCATAGCAGTGAGAATTTACACCAAAATAGACATGCTTCCCAGGAGTCGGTGAAACCGCCCCTGGTTTGGGACTGGGACATTGAACATGAAGACCGAAAACGAGAGCGAAAGGCCGATGCAACTTTAAGAGGTGCCGCACCATTTGAAGTAGATCGAAGGGCACTGAAAGATGTTGTTCACGAGAAGATGGGTTTGGAAGTGGGACGCATCAAGTTTCTCTCTGCTGGTATGTCTTAACCTGGTTCTAGGTTCACAATTACCGATCTCAATACTCAAGTCCCTATTTTTGTCTCATCTACCAGGTACTTTTCACAAGGTAATTTAATCATATTGTATTCCACTTTCACGTGCCGACTCTGTGAAACTGCAGGCCTACCTTATCATTCTAGTGAACCATGAGGAATTCGTTGCTCGTGTCGCCCGTCGGTATATGCCGAGACTCAAGGTACAGTCTGAGGTTGCTACGATGCAATATCTCCGGGAGAAAACGAATGTCCCTGTTCCCACAGTTTATCATTATGATTCCAACCCCTATAATCGCTTGGGAGGAGAGTTTATTTTGATGTCGAAGGTACGTAATATCAGCGTGGGCTGGCACATGTTCTTCGAGAACGAAGCGCCACTGCAATTTGGTTTCCATGTACTTTATAAATGTGACGCTTTCCTTCTAGGCGCCCGGTATCCCACTTGCAAAAGTCTTCCACACTTTATCATACAGCGAGCTTGTGAAACTCGTGAAGAACACTGCCCGAATAATTATACCCCTTTTCGCTCATCGATTTTCTCACATTGGCTCCCTTTATTTCGGGCCATCTTCACAAAGTACTCTGTCGTCGGGCACACCGACACCTAGAATTCCTTTCCACGATCCTACATACTTCTCAGCCATGCAATTCAATTCCACAATCCCTGCAGTATTGACTCCGAGACCACATGCAGCTTCTCTCGCAATCACGCCTCCTCCTTTGAACACTAAGGTGGGAATGGAATTCCATGTCGGCCCTATAATTTCCTGGCCATTCTTTGGTTCCAATAGGGGCCATCTCGTACATCCCAACGAACTCAACCGTGGTCCATGGTCAACTGCCCATAGTTATCTCAGTTCTTGTGCCAACCGCGAGATTGAGGGCGTCATCAGCGAGAATGAAGGACGCTCTGCTCCACATCGCCTCCACCTTGATCCGCATGAGATTATGTCCTCCTGGCACCACCGACTGAAAGCAGTACCTGGAGATGAGTCTGATGACAGTGACGAGTATGACCTTGAAGAGAGCGAAGAAGAGTGGGAAGGTCCTGGTGATGCTATGTACCGGGATTATAGGAGAATGCAGAGAAGCACGTTCCTATTCACTCACATGGCACAGAGAGAAAAGAACGTAAGGAAGGAGATGAAGAGGTGGATGAGCGTAATGGAACGTTTGATCAAATTTGTTGAGCGAGAGGGAGCTTATGAAGAATTTGGTTTGGACTGTCATGATTTGAGTCTTGAGAATGTGTTCGTCGACGAGGTCGATCATACCAAAATTGTACGTCTTCCTTGTCTTCCTTGCAAGCATTTGTCGATATTCCTACACTTAATTGGACTCAGACGTGCGTTATTGATTGGGAGTCAACTACGACCAGACCGCTTTGGCATTGTGCCCACCTTCCAGCATTTGTTCAATCCTCACCTTTAGTCTCGAAACTCTTCCGTCAGGGTGTGGCTGAACTGCCCCGTGATCCTAGCGTCAAACTTCCTCCAGGCTCTACCCACACCTCAGTTGAATCCCTGTGTCGCGAGTGGCTACACTGCGAGTCTAAGGGTGTGAAGCTGAGAATGGCCCACCGCTGCGCAGAGTGGGATGGCTGGGAAGAAGGCCTAGTTGAAAGTATACTTGGACCAGAAGCTCTGGAGGATGAATGGTTCAAAATTGATCCTCGTTCTACGTCTGTCACTAATGCAGGCGGTTGTGATTCCGGTCCAGGCTCCCCGTTTCTTCTTGGTGGCGAGACTCTGACAAGCGCTATTGGTGGCAATAGTAATGACAAACGAAAAACCGACCGGGAATGCCGTCGTCGAGCCTCAAACTCTAACTCATCACGGTCCCGGCGCAGTTCCATATCACTCCGTGGTGGAAAGGTTTCATCGAAATTGCCACTTGTAGAAGAGCAAAAGAAGGAACAAATGCTCATGACAACAGGTGATATTTGCGGGGGGCGCGGTGGCGAACTCGGAAGGCGGCTCGAAGCCTGGCTGAGTGTCGACCGAAATGATGTGAGTGGAGGTCATGGGGGTGGCGGTCACGGCAGCGACATTACAGGACGAGGTCGGAGTATAAGGGTTACGGACGCTGTTTTTAACAAGGAGAGATGGCTTGAAGGCCAGAGAACGGTCGCCTCAATTTGTGATCTCGCCTCGCCTTGATCAGAGTGAATGCAACATCTTGATATGTACCTGATAATTTTTTTCCTTTCCTATGTTTCAGTTCTCTTGGTACTGGACATCGCTAAATTATATACCTTCGTACTCAATTCGATATTCCAACTTTGCCTTTACTGTTTGATTTTTTTTCTTTTGATATATTTCATGTAGACTAGATAAGATTTTGTGCAAGTTAGACTTTATGCAAGTTAGATTTGAAATGGTTTGGTGGTCAATGAAATATGTATTAAAAGAAAAATTCGAGACTCAGGTGTCAAATTTGATACATATATATATTACGACAAGGAAGGCACAGAGAGTGTCCAAGATGTTATGGGTAGACAAGAATTTTAGAGTCGAGTGGATTGTATGTGTGTGTATGTATATATGTATGCGTAGGTGTACAGAAACCAAAGGAGTGAGCGAAGAATAAAGCGTGAATCAGTCAAAAAAGAACGAAAGAGGTTAAAGAGAGTGTCACTGAAGAGAAGATATATGTAGATCAAGGAGGAGGAAAGAGCGAAAGTTGGTTTCGGATTAAAATACCGTGGAACATGATGAGGTCAAATAAGGGCTTCCTCGACCCCTTCAAGGGAAGAAAACAAAAACCGCGAAAGACTGACTGATTGTGATGATGATGATCATTTTATGGAGCAGGCAGACAGACAGACAGAGGGATGGGGAGGGGGGGAGAGAAATGGTGACAATGATGATGACTCAAAACGGAAGCTTCGCATCGAAGATGATACCTGACTCTTTCAGAGCATGTTCAACTACCTTCATACCTGCAAGAACCTTCTCTTCTTCCATCTTTTTCCCGACAATTTGCACCCCGAGTGGAAGACCATGCATCTTCTCAGCGTCATATTCAAGATACGCACCCTTTGCTATGGCATTAAACTGACTGTAAGTGGATGAGACGTAGAAATTAGGCGGTAGAGCATCAAGGGTGGAAGAGACCGTTGTCGTGGGAATGACACCAGCAGGATAGTCAAGCTGGAATATATGTTTAACGGTGTCAGTTGAGAATCATCAATTGACAGTGATTTTAATTGCCAAAAATGACGCACCAGACTGAAAATGAAGGTATAGCCGGCACTCATGAGTGTTGCCCTTTCACTTCCCCCATTTTCCAAAGCAGGTAAAGCGTGAGGTACTGTCAGGATGAAATCGATGCCTTCCTCAATCAGCTGTCGATGCCACTTGGCTCTGTATAGATCCCTCTGATGAACGAGCCGACGTTCCTCCATTACAGTCTTTGTGTGAAGGATTGAATATAGTTCGGCTGAAAGAGGATCAGGCTTGGATCCAAAACCAAAGATGAAGGAAAGGACGCGTGAGCCAAGTATATACGAAAGGATGGACTTGATGAATTTAGGTAGTTTGAGGAGGGTGAGGACATGGTGGGTTGGCGGAGAAGTTCTTTCAGTCCAGTGGAGTGGTGCTCGAGTTTGTTCTCCTGTAAGATTGTGTAATTAGGATGAGGCAATGAACAGAGTGTAAATATTCGCTTACCTCCATCAGAGAAGAGAAGCTGATATCCAATCTTGAGACCTTCCATAATCGAAGGAGGTTTGCTTGAAGAAGGTCAGTTGAAGTGATTGACTTCCAGTGCCTACTACATTCGTTACTCACAAATCAACTACCTCATGGCCCTGTCTCTTAAGAGCACTGATAACGGTTGATAACGCACGGCGACAGGCAGGCGTTGGCGGGATGGTTTCTGAGAAATTGTCAGATCAATCAAATGGACTTTATTTTTGCACAAGGGATAGATAGGTACCATCATCCCAGATGACACCCCACTTCAATCGTCTGCCCTCTTCTTGCAGATTAACAGGCTGCCATGGGAGAGGAGCACACTATATGAATAGTATGAACGCCGGATATCATATCAACACATAGCGAAGGCATTACTGTGTGGTCATATTGCCAAGGCTTCATATCCAGGACCCGCTTCCAGAACTCCGAAAGATCATCCAACGAGTTTGCCATGGGTGCAGCCAAGATTGGCAGGGATTCCAAACCCATCATAGGAGATTGATTCCCCCATATTGGAAACCTTCCAGCACTCCCCTTCAGACTCCACACGCCGCAAAAGTGTGCGGGAATACGAACGCTCCCAGCTAAATCGGTGCCAACTTCAATCTTGCTTCCGCCACAAGCGAGAAGTGCGGCTCCACCTCCCGTCGATGCTCCGGCACTATAACCTGAGTTATATGGATTCGTTGTACGGCCGAAAACAGCTGATGACGTCTCTATCGCTAGAAGCCCAGTGGGGACACTCGTCTTGAGATGGACTAGAGCACCGGCATCCTGAAGTAGGCGAACGATGGCAGAAGATTCTTTCGCAGGTTTCCCGACGTAGCGAGAATAACCGATTGTTGAGTCGTGTCCAGCAACATCAATAGTTTCTAGCGCCCATTTACTATTTAGCTTTTGCTCGTGTCCAAGAGCGGACCATAACACACACACCCTTGATGCTAACGGGTACTCCCATAAGAGGGTGATCCCTCAACATAGTCTCATTAGTGCTTTCTGAATCAACACCTGGAGCCCAATTTGCGACGGGCGGTGTTGTGAGAGCCTCTGTAAGCATGACATCTGAGAGACAATTTGTGGCCTGGTGTGCTCTAATAGCCCTTTTCGCGTATGCGAGGACAATCTTTGAGGGCGAGATAACACCGGACCTGCATTGAGAAACGAGCTGTGAAAGAGAAAGAGCGTGGATCTTGTGTTCTGCTGGTGAAGGAGGGGCGAAACAGGAAGAGGAAAGGGAGTCAATCTTAGTCTGGCGTTGCTTCTGCTTCCAGATGCTTGGAAAAGCGGGTCAGAACGAAAAGTCAAGAACACGAGGCAGAGGAAAAGGGAAAAAAAATACCGACCACGCACGCTGGTGAGGCGATAAATAGAAAGGGAAAATCATGAGGAAGCCTGGACCAGAAAGCTCGTCCGTCCGTCTGGCCTTTTTAGCTGGGGTGTTTATCCGAGGAGTTTGGGTTCCCGAGTGGTACGCGCTCTTCCTCCTGGCTGCCCGATTTCCTTAACACTACTCAGGATTAAGGTGCAGATGTCATAAAAACTCTGTTCTAACAGAGAATTCCTGTTGACTTGCCTGATCTGCAAATGACGGCTTCCACACGCTGCTGCACGAGATGAGAAGCAACAAGCCTGTCGATTTACCTGTCAGCCATTTGAGAATTGGAGACTCCCTGTCCGCTGCACTCGTACCGGTCAAAGAGAACCGCTTTTCATTTCTCGAGCGCACGATCTGCGGCGCATAACCAACGCGTGCGCACTATCAGAGAGAAGTGCTTATACTCCAAACCCAGCCCAACGAACCTACTTGTAGTAGTGATCCCCGTGCTAGTTTTTCAAAAGAAAGCAAAAGAAGAACGAACACATCAAGACAGCTGCAAAGCGAAGTAGGCGCCACTCGACATGAATTATATAAATGTTAATGGAAATGCCACGCCAGGCACCTCGTCATCACTCTATCCGGCTTTGTCATATCTTTGCCGTATTGGTCTTGAAAGCTCTTCAACTACGGTAGACATTGTCCTCCACACATCCTCAAAATGCATCGCCGTAACCACCGCTTCCGTGAACTAGCTTCCTGTGAACTCTGACAATTTGATACCAATCACCATACACTAGTCACATATCCAAGCTGTTCGATATCTAGTCAATCCTCTGGCCTCTGTGCATCGTCGCCTTCAATGCCTAACAGCCGCTCCTTGATCTTTTGGGCAACAGCTGGGCCATGTACATAGATATTTGCTGTGACAACGTAACCTCAGTATACAAGAAATGCAGCCCCACAATATGAATGAACTTACGACCATGGAAACCATCCGGATATTTGACTCCCTAGAGACGGGTGATTTGAACAACCATACATACGTACGTACATCCAGATGAATCAAATAGCTAACGCACCTTGTGATATGTACCCTTCGAATACGTGAGTAGTGTATCATTCCATACCATGTAATGCTAAAATTATGTGCAAGATATAGCCCCTATTAGTTTTAGGCTAGAAAAAGATGATACTACCACTCACTTTATGTCCCATATTTCTCGCCAACATCTCGTAGTCAAAGGTATATCCTAAAATATGATCCACGTTTGACTCTGTACTATAGGGAACAACGCCATTCGTACCTCCATGCATTACGATCTCGATCACAGTAGATCGTGCCGATGGGGGCATCCAGAGCTGATGCTGATTCTCTGAAGTTAGATTTTGCGTAAAAACGTTGAGGTACCAGGAACGAATGGAACAGAACAGTATTTAAGATAAGAAACCCAAGTCTCGAATGCGCAAGGCATTGCGGACTGCCAGAACCATGGTCCAGACTCAACGTCTCAGAAATTATCATCCGGACTATACAGTGGGGCCATAGCTGATTTCATAGACAGAGACCCAAGGACAAGACGGGAGAGAAAAGAGCATCACTCACTGTTAAGCCATTACCATGCACACCAACCATGATCTATAAAGAACATCAAAACCCATCAGTTTTACACAACCAATTATAAAAGAAAAGGTCAAGAAAGCCAATCCGAGAGAAAACGGAAAGTAAACACCATCCCACATCAAGAGTCTAAAACCAAGAAGAACGAGAAGGGGGAAAAAGACGATCGCGCAAAAAAGTCAATCTGGCGAAAGGAGTCATGACCGCATTCATCATCGACGACAGTAACAAAGGTCTTTTGACGGCGAAAGGTTGCCAGCCACACCGGATTTGAGGTTATCATAACGGTAATGGTTTCGCCTAGGTCATAAGCTATCTATCTTTTTTTCATTTCGCTGGATTCGGCTAATGCCATAATATGGAAGAGCGAACCGTTGTCCGGAAATTAGCCGTAGGTGGACTAGGAAGAGGCTAAGCCGATAGCCCTACACCTAGCAACCTCCGGATCATTAGAGGGTGGACACTCATCGCTTGAGAAGACAGGCCGAATTAGATGCCGAGACGATAGAACAAAGCTCACCGCACTCCTGGCAGCCAATCTAACTTGTTCTCTAATTGAAACATCCTGCATCCTCACAATTTGTAGTTCACACACTCCCTCTGCCTTTAATTCTAGTAAGGCATCGACTAGACTCTTATGGCTCTCCTCGGTCAACCTCCGCCCGTTCTTTTGTCTATCGATATAGGTTACGACTGGTAATCTAGATTTGTCTGAAGGTGGAGAAAGGACTCTTCGATCAGTGAGAGAAGCAAATGTAGGTAAATAACCGAGGAGGTTGAGTGTTAGTGACTTGCATATGGGAGACCAGAAGCCTTCATGAGAAGGTGGATCAAAGCTGAATTCAGCAGTCTGAATCTCCTGGGTTCCCGCAATCATCTTGTACCACCGAGATGCATAATGACTGCCATAGACAACAAGGTCAAATTTAAGGTGCATCTCCTGTACTGTAGAGAGACTTACTGTAAGTGCGCAGCTCCACGATTTACGATCAACGCTCGTTCAAAAACGAAAGTGGAATTGACTTTAGTCAAATCCCGCCATTGGTCTCTCTCCTCAATCGCTGCTTGAGGAAAAGCCGCCCGCATGAGAGATCCAATGACTCCAGGTTCGTCCCTCCACTTTCCATCATCCACCAACTAAAGTATAATTCGAAGTAGGGTCAGTACGGTTTGACCGACGAACTCAATTGTGTGTTCTTACGGGGATGAGAAAGCGACCCGGTGATTGTAACCACTCCGGGTGGAAATTTCCGTCAGAATCAAATCCCACGAGTGAATAAACTCTCCAACCCCCTAAGATGATTTCACCCCACCAATGGTAATAATGCTTTGCGCGTGTGAATGTCTACAAGTGCCTGAGAAGATTCAGAGTTCACCTTCATAAACTGCCAGACATCATATATAATCCAAGAAAAACCTTGCACCTGAATTGCCGAGTCACCCAGTAATGGCACAAGTTCGTCAGGGGTAATAAAATGAAAATCCTACGGATATAGAGATCGATCAATCGTCAAATTTATGATGAGTATTGAAGAAAGGCACGCACATCTTCATGTGGGTCATGTTCTCCCCAAGCTCCGGGACGTTCAAGTAAACGTGCTATGTTGGCTTTTTCCGGAAAGCCATTACGATTATTCGTGACAAGATAGAATGTTCCATTGTGCATGATGAGATTGTCAAAGACGTTGAAACCGTGAATAGTTGCATTATGGGGAATAATTGTCTCAAATGTTGATGAGAATGAAATCCTCGAGCCAAAGTTGGAGTGCGCGGGGAGGTAGTCCCTGTTGCTGGTGCCTACAATACTTTGGAAGGTAGATAGATCCGGACCACGCTGGCCAGAGGGACTGGATTGATGCTTGCGCAATTCAGCATTCTTCAGGTCATAGAGCTCCTGAGGAAGTCCAATATAGAGTAAAAAGAGGCCAAGGAGACCAAGTATAAGGACTAAGACCAGAAGTTTGGCAATAGCAGGCCGGTGCATAGTTACTATCGCTGTAATTGCATGAGTGAGTCCAAAGAAGGACTATCAGGTGACGATATGCTGTGCACAGCAACTTGTAATATGTTGCTCAAAAAGTGTTCATATCCTTGAAGCGTAGGTAATGAATAAGAGATCCCAGCAACCTCAGGAACCATTCTGATAACTCAGGAGTTACCCAGTGAACTGTGGACAATTGTAAATGATTGAATTAAAAGAAAAAGGTTCACGCAATCCAAGGGGGCAAGGGGATGCGGATCACGTGAGTCCATTGTTGTTGTTGTTTATTCCCAATTTCTATACCGCTACAAGCAAACACAAAGTGCTAAGACGCGGTTCCAGCAGGAGCTCGACAGAGAGTAGTCAACGGTTATCACAACAAGTGAATAAATGTTCTGAGGTTAAAATATGGAGTTTTCAGGGTAGAAGTTAAAGTTCGGAAGGAGTAGACAGCGGAGTGCACCGGAGTTTCGGCACGGGCAGTGGGCCTACTGAATGAAGGTGTAGGATTTGAACCCACGACCTCGACAGCAGGGAAAAGGTGATGTATAACCAATGTGGCAGGGGATTTACCACTATACCATCACAGCCCCCCACATGAGTCCATTTTATTGGTTTATTGGTTTATTCCTACTTTCTATACCATAACCTAGTGCTAAAACATGGTGAGCATACTGTTGTAAAGCATTCCACTTACTAATCATTCATACCATGATCAATAGTATGACTAATACAGTAATCAATGGAAAATTTCACTTCGAGTTTAATATAATACTACTACTTCACTTATACTACTAAGCTCCCTAACATAGAACTGTAAGGGAATTAGTGTACATTGACATCAGTCACAGTCACATGTCACATGGGAAAATCAAAAAGGAGATCTATAGTAGTTGATGTCATAACAATACTCTATAAAATCAACATGCCTTAGCTATGTATATGTAGCATTAGGATAGGCTAGAGTAAGTGGTGCACAGATGTCATATGCTAAGTCCATATGCTAAGTCCACCTGTTCCAAAGACCATCCTCCACAGCAGTGATGTTATATTCAATCCCAAACAAAAGTCTGTTTTTCATAATAATCATATTCCCTGTAATATATTCCTACAGTGGTGATGCAATCAGTTCTGATCTCTTGAGTACTTAGTCTTTCTGTCATGGTATATGTAAACCCTTATATCTTATTTTGATTTTCTTTTCTTTTTATCCATTTTCTTTGATTTTTAAAAAAAAATCAACAATTTATTATATAGGGTACAATTGTTGTGGCAACCACTAGTCACAATGACCAATAGTAATACAAGCAATAAATCTCTCAGCAGGATATCAAGTGGGAATCACAAGAGAACTTGACAAGGAGTCTCTGCTGAATTGCTACCCTATTTATATAAGTTACACATGGTCTATGCTACAAATAATTACTCCTGCCCTAATGTCCATGCATTGTCCATGAGTGCACCATGTGTACACCATGAAGTAGCCATGTGTTATGACTTAAAGCTCAAGGGTTTAAGCAATAAGACAACTCTTGTATTGAGTAACACAAGAGAACTCGATAGAGTTCCTAGTACAAAGTAGTCTACCTTATATACTACTACTCATGGTCCGTGCTCACTACTGTGCACCCTACCCTAAATAACCATGTGTATAACATGAGGCCAACATGTGTTATCCATGTTGTATGACGTCACTTTATTCCAGAACCTTCTACTTCATTCTCTCAAGTCCCATGATCAGTCTTGTGACTATGCCATCAACTTGTGACTGACGTGACAGTGTGACTGATAAACCCTAACCCGAGTTGTTCTAAAAATAGAAAAAGAAAGAAAAAGAAGAAGAAAATAAAAATAAAGTTTACCATCAACAATCTTGACAC
>Ga0157366_1000706_pt1 | contig 14288 bp, 5 predicted proteins | sample AttbisABBM1_FD_113149 | JGI IMG/M metagenome (GOLD analysis project Ga0157366, IMG submission 113149) | Fungus gardens microbial communities from leaf cutter ant in Botucatu, State of São Paulo, Brazil - Atta bisphaerica ABBM1 | ecosystem: Host-associated > Fungi > Mycelium > Unclassified ...
AGCCGCACCATCGTCGACGTGCTCGACGCCCAGCGGCTGCTGTACAACGCCGTGCGCCAGTACAACGACGCCCGCTACAACTACATCCTGGACAATCTGAGACTCAAGCAGGCGGCCGGCACCCTGGCGCCCAACGACCTGCTGGCGCTGTCGGGTTATCTCGATCCGCACTACGACCCGGATCGCGACTTCCTGCCACCGGACCTGGCCAAGACCCGCGCCGACGTCCTGCCGGCGCGCTCGGCTCAGGGCGTGAGCAATTTATCCAGTCCAGAGAGCAGGCGCTCCAGCGCGCCCTGATTGGCGGCCAATACCGCCAGGCCGGCCTGACGGCGCCGCTCGGCTTCCGCTGGTTCGGCCCAGAGCCGGGCCACGGCGGCGGCGATGGCCGGGGCCTCGACCACGGTTTCCAGGGCGCCGGCGTCGCGCAGCTGGGCGACGATGTCGAGGAAGTTGAACACGTGCGGCCCGCTGAGCACCGGCAGGCCGAGGGCGGCCGGCTCCAGCGGATTGTGGCCGCCCCGTTCGATCAGGCTGCCGCCGACGAAGGCCACGTCGGCCAGGGCGTAGAGAAACAGCAACTCGCCCATGGTGTCGCCCAGCAGCACCTGGGTTTGGGGCTGCACCGCCTCCCCCGTCGAGCGCTGCACCACGCCGAAGCCTTCGCGACGCACCTCGGCCAATACCTCGGGAAAGCGCTCGGGATGACGCGGCACCAGGATCAGCAGGGCATCGGGGTATGCGGCCAGCAGCTGACGATGGGCCTGGAGCAGGATCTCGTCTTCGCCGGCATGGGTGCTGGCGGCGATCCAAACCGGGCGCTGGCCCCAGCCCTGGCGCAGCGCAGCGGCGCGGGCCGGCAGCTCGGGGGCGATGCGCAGGTCGAACTTGATGGAGCCAGTCACCGTGACCCGCTCGGCGCGGGCGCCCAGGGCGCGGAAGCGCTCGGCTTCCACCGGCGTCTGCACCGCCAGCCAGGCCAGCTCCGCCAGCATCGGCCCGGTCACCCCACTCAGCTTTCCGTAGCCCCGGGCCGAGCGTTCGGACAGCCGGCCATTGGCCAGGGCGATGGGAATGTCGCGGCGCGCCGCCTGGTGGATGAGGTTGGGCCAGAGCTCGGTCTCCATCACCACCCCCAGGCTGGGCCGCAGGCGATCGAGGAAGCGCCCGGCCAGCCAAGGCAGGTCGTAGGGCAGATAGCAGTGCTGGACGTTATCACCGAACAGGGCACGAATGCGCTCCGAGCCGGTGGGCGTCATGCAGGTCACGGTGATCGGCAACTCGGGATGGCGCTGGCGCAGCGCACGGATCACCGGCGCGGCGGCGATGCTCTCCCCCACCGACACCGCATGCACCCAGATGCCGCCGGGCGGCACCGCTGGCAGCCCCAGCGCCAGGCGCTCGCCGATGCGCTGCCGATAGGCGGGGGCCTTGCGCCCGCGCCAGAGCAGGCGCAGCAGGATGAAGGGCAAGGCCAGGGTGAAGATCAGGGTATAGAGGGTAAGGTTCATGGGGGCGGAGCTTAATGGAGACACAAGTCGAGTGCGAGAAGTCAGCGAATCGAAGGGCTGGCAGTCAACATCTACCCTCGTCATTAGGGCGTCATTCGACCCAATACCACATAACCCCGCTCCCTGAACTCCACCTTCAACATCAGGACGCACTGTAGTGGTCTAATTCTCGTGGACACCCCGATAGGAGATTTCAGGTAGTGGCCTTCTCGTAGTCGGCTGGTAATCGATAGCCGAGGGTGGAGTGCAGCCAGTGGGTGTTGTAGAAGGCGACGATGTAATGAGTGTAGTGGTCCATGAGAATTGGACCACTACAGAGAGCCTCTAAAGAGGCCCTCTTTCACAACCGGTGACTCACGGCATCAAGCTATTTTCAATGCCAATTAGCAGCGATCACCGAGGTCAGTTGCTGCCCATAGTTTTCCGGCAGCTTGAACTGCCCGGCATCCGGTGGCGCAAAGGCCGCCATCGCGTCGACCAGGTTTTGCACTTGACTGTCCAGTAGCACCTTGCCATCACCCACCTTGAATTGACCTAAGCGTGAGCTTTTGTCGCCATACCAAGCGGCAAGTGTCACTCGGTCCTCACGACCTATCAGGCTGACCTGCAAGTCGTCACCATTTCTGCTGAACCAGAGTTGATCGGGGAGAATGCCCTCTTCGAATACCATTACATCTTGAGAGGCAGTCGAATCCTCCTGGATGCTAACCGTGTCATGGCCTACGCCTATACCGAAAACATAGGTATCGCTTCCGGCGCCACCACTGAGCAGGTCATTACCTGCCCCTCCCAATAGCCAATCGTCACCGGCGCCACCCGATAGCTGGTCATCGCCCTCTTCGCCCCATAGCCGATCTTGACCATCGCCACCGCTCAGGGTATCGCTACCAAGGCCGCCCCACATCCAGTCGTCCCCAGTACCACCATCCAAGAGGTCATTACCGGCATTACCTTGCATTCCATCATTGCCGGCACCGCCGGATAGCAGGTCGTCACCCTCTTCGCCAAAAATATAATCCTGGCCATCGCCACCGCTCAGGGTATCGCTACCAAGGCCGCCCCACATCCAGTCGTCCCCAGTACCACCATCCAAGAGGTCATTACCAGCGTTGCCCTGCATGCCATCATTGTCGGCACCACCGAACAGCTGGTCGTCGCCTTCTTCACCCCACATCTGATCCTGTCCATCACCGCCATTTTGGGTATCGTTCCCCACCCCACCCCACAAAAGATCTTCCCCGGTACCTCCATTCACAAGATCATCCCCCAAGTTGCCTTGGATCGAATCATTGCCGGCATCACCAAATAATTGGTCGTCGCCGTCTTCCCCCCAGATCAGGTCGTGACCATCTCCGCCCTTCTGGATGTCGTTGCCCCGCCCTCCCCACAAATAATCCTCACCAATTTCACCATTGAGGTGATCATCGCCTGGATTTCCCTGAATGGAATCATTCCCATCACCACCCAGTAACTCATCATTGCCATCTTCACCCCAGAGCTGGTCGTTTCCTGAGCCGCCCCTCAATGAGTCGGCACCACTTCCTCCCCAAAGCATATCGTTGCCATCTCTGCCATCCAGCAAATCGTTGCCTTCCCCGGATCGGAGCTGGTTATCGTCATTATCTCCAATCAAGCTTTCACCAACCGTAAGTCCAGTCGATACGTTAGCCTCTATCGCCGCACGCTCCCAGCTCGAGCCGTCGGCGAATCTCAACTCGAACTCAACTTCATTTTTACCGGCAGTTTCATCCTTGCCAAAAAAAGAAGTAATCCTCAGCGAGTCAGTCGTTGCCAAAAGCGCAATCAGAAGATCGTTATCGTCACGAGACAGACGGACATTGCCGGGCAGTAACTCTTTAAGAGCCACTACATTTAAGGAAGAATTTACGCCTCCAGACTCTCCAACCTCCACTATAGAATCTTGCCCTGCCCCTTTGAAAAAAATATAAGTATCAATGCCTCTTCCCCCTTCAAGCTGGTCGTTTCCAGCCCCTCCATCGAGTATGTCATTACCTGCCCCTGAGTGAAGGAAGTCATCACCATCGCCGCCTTCCAACGTGTCACTGCCATTACTAGCAGTCAACTTATCATTACCACCTCCTCCGCTTAGATAATTTATCCCTCCGGCGGCATAGAGTGTATCGTTACCGTCCTCACCATACATTTCATTATTTCCACCGTAGTCATAGAGATAGTCATCACCCCCTTTACCGAATAAAAAATCATCCAGGGATGAGCTTCCATAGAGAGAGTCTGAATAATCACTCCCCACCTTGGTCCTCAGCTTCCTAGTAATTTCTTCAGAGCGCCAAACCGTCCCATCAAAAAACACAATCTCTTTTAAGGAAGAAGTTTTGAAGCCAGCCCAATTAACAAACCGAATACTATCCTCAATACCACCAGAAACCCTCAACAAAAGATCCCCCCCAGACAAAGTTACATCTATATCGGAGGGACTAATACCATCACCAAACTTTAGAGTATCACGACCACGATAATCGGGCTCTTCCGAATAAATAGCGGAATAAGAATCCCTACCGATACCGGTATAATACTTGAGCCTATCATAGTCATCTTCTGGCATACCGGCCCAGAGTGCATGCACTCCGCCACCGTAGAACACATTCAGAGGAGATCGGCTGTATTCCCTATTAGGAATATGGTAAAAATCCTGTATTCGATCATGACCATCGCCTTTATTGTAAAAATACGTATCAGCCGAGATACTTCCGAATATATCGTCAGTTCCCCGACCACCATTGTACTCATTGCCATCACCATAAAATTCGTCGAGCGAAGAGCCTAATATGTCAGCTCCCTCACCGCCGATCAGAGTATCGGCCCCCTTACCACCGACAAGGTAATCATTTTCAAGGCCACCCTCCAAATGATCCTTGCCCAGTCCACCCCATAATCTCCCACCCCCTGACAATGTATCGTCACCATCCCCACCTACCAAGTCGATATTGCCAGATAAGTTTGATCTCTCCAGAAACTGATTAGAATTGTAGATATCAGGTGTAGTCGTGAGGCCTACTGCAAAACAAAACTCCTGCAAAGACAAGATTGTTCCATCGGCAAATCTAACCTTGTCTATTCCAGCGCCTAAAGGCTCGTGAGAGAAAGGCATCACGATACGAACCTTCTGGTCATTTCCAATGTAAACATCCAGCGTATCGACGGCCATTACAGCATTCGACAGGGGCGAACGCTGTAGGGCATTATAAAGAACGCTATCCTTAGGCTGAACATTTAATAGAGCCGTCCCCCAAGACACCTTGAGCTCACTAAGCGTGAGATTCGTAGGAAGATAAACGATGTCGGTCTTATCTTCCTCGGCCAGAGCGGGATAACTATAAACCTGAGGATAACCGTTGCTAGAATCAAGCCTTTTCTCGGCGGGAGGTGTTTTATCAATTATAAAATCCTCCCCCTTACTACGATCTATAAAATAAATATCTGTACCTCGCCCCCCAACTAGGGTATCATCACCTACCCCACCGATTAGAAAGTCATTACCTTCTCCTCCCACAACAGAATCATTACCTTCCGCCCCATCGAGAAATACACCTAGCCCCTTAGTCCACCCATAAGACTTAACACTATATATGTACTCATTACCAGAGCCTCCATGATAAATATTACCAAGCTCAACACCTATTTCTCGACTTTCACCATCCCCATAAGCGACTCTATTAATATTATCATAATCGGCCCTAGAGACTTGATACGACTTGCTGCCAACGTATGTATTAGCATTACCAGCACCACCTTCTTGAAAAGGCTCGACCATCCAACCAACTAACTCATCTTCCGCCTTGTAAGCCCCACTTTTGAAGACCTGTCTAAATACTGGAACCCAGTTTGGCATACTAATCCCGCTAATTCCTCGCTTAGCAAGCTCTTCGAAAAACTGTCGCACAGAAATAAAACCGGCCGTACTATCAAAAAGCCGATCGCCCTTAATCCGAGGAGCGGTCTTGACTTCATTGGTTGAACTGAATGAAGAGGAGCTAATACTAGAAACCCGATTGACATTACCACCAACATTAAAAACATCAAATTTAAAACCATAAGAATATCGACGCTCCTCCTGAACATTATAATTATTATAAAACATGTACTTATGATATCTTCCATCATTTTCGAGAGCGGCACCTTCCAGCTTCATGGCAGCATCAAACTCTGAGTAAACCTTCTGCTTGAAAAGCTTCTCCATATCGCTAACGCTCATGGAGAAATCAGGAGATAGGTTTTTAAGATACTGATCAAGTTCGACCAGCTCACCATCTGCCTCAACTCTCCAACTTTGCTGTTGAGAAAAATAGTTCTTGATTCGCAGGCCTGCTTCCGTCCCTTTCAAGAGAACAACCAGATCGTCGCTCTCTCTTTGGCTAGCCAAATCCCCAGCGGCTATGTCGCTACTCATCTTCAGAACCGAAGAGCCCATACTTGCGAGATCAATGAGATCGAACCCCATCTGGCGAGAGAACTGGTAGACATTGTTCCCGGTTCCGCCTTGAAGCACATCATTCCCGACGCCACCATCTAGATAGTCGTCCCCTTCCCCACCAATAAGACGATCATCACCATCGCCGCCAAACAAGGAGTCATTACCGAGCTCGCCATATAGCTCGTCGTCCCCTACCTCGCCCCGTACTTCATCGTTGTCCTCCCCACCTCTTATGACATCACTGCCCGAGCCCGCATAGACGAAGTCGTTTCCAGCCTGGGCATCGATGACATCATCCCCAACCCCACCAAAAACTCGATCTGCATTATCGCTACCGTATAATTCACCACCGGAAGATGGACCGAATAGCCAGAGACCATCTAACTTACTCATAACTTCTGCGAAAGAAAGCGAACTACCATTCGAAAACTGGAAGGATTGAATAGCTCCCCAAAGTCCATTCTCGATTAGAAGACTATCTTCACCATAACTAACTTCGAGATAGGCACGACCGTCAGCGGCGTAGCGAGCAGCAAAGTGAACCAAATCTTGAGTAATGGCATCACCAAAACGCAGTATGTTTTTGCCCTGGGCGTCGACAATGTTGTCATTTCCATCCCCGGTGTTGACCATATAAAGGTCATCACCCGCTCCACCAACCAAGGTGTCGTCTCCGGCTTGCCCATTCAGGGTGTCCTGACCACTACCACCTATCAGGCTGTCGTTGAAACTGCTACCAAAAAGTTTCGAAGGGTTGTCATCTATCGGAGCTTCCATCTCGACAGAATCTTGCGAGCGGAGCATGATCTCCCCGTAGGAATACGAGGCCCCATCGGCAAAGAGGAATCTAGAATCCGACCATTTATGGGAATTGAGCAGGTACAGCTTGTCGTCACCAAGCTTTAATAGTAACTGATTTTCTTTAGAGAATAGCTTTATCGATATACTATCCAAGGTAAAGCCAGACCCCAGCTTTATTGTGTTTCCGCCGCCCTCATCAGAAAGAATATCGACACCATAACCCATGTTGAAAATATATGTATCACCCCCACCAACACCGGTCATTACATCATCACCAGTACCCCCATCGTAGATATTATTTCCAGCGCCCCCAAAAAGAGTATCGCTACCGGCACCTCCTATTAAAGTGTCGTTCCCACCTTTTCCCGAAAGTAGATCACTTCCGATACCCCCATCCAAATAATCATCTTGGGCAGCAGACGACTCTATATCTGCCACCTCATCTCCAACCAGAGTATCATCTCCCTCTCCGCCATAAATAGTATCTGCGCCCAGACCACCTCTCAAATAGTCCTTTCCATCTCCACCATCGAGGTAATCATCGCCCGCATATCCATCTTCATCACCATAAATAAAGTCGCTATCCACGCCGCCTAATAGACTATCATTACCGGCGCCCCCTCTTAGCGTATCATTCCCTGCACCTCCATCAAGGTAATCACTACCACTATAAGCTACGGCTACATTGTCACTCGACAGGTAGTCATTGCCCTTTCCGCCCCAAAGCGTGTCATTGCCACCACCGCCCCAAAGAAGATCATTTCCACTACCTCCATCCAGAAGATCATCACCTGAAAATTGACCAACATCATCATGATCGCCGGTCAAATTATCATCGCCATCCCCTCCAATTAGAATGTCATCACCTCCATTGCCTTCTAGCGTGTCATTACCAATCCCACCATCGATAAAATCATTACCGTGAAAATCACCCGCAAGAGACTTCGCAGAATTATCTCCTACTAATATGTCATTCCCTGCCCCCCCTAGTAGGGTATCGTCACCTTCCTGTCCGAAGCCTACATCTTGATCCTCTCCGCCATCGAGGATATCGCTTCCGCCCCCGCCGTTAATCCAATCATCACCACCTCCGCCTAAAAGTACATCCTTCCCGGCAGCCCCTTCAAAGCTTTCGACAAGAAAATTATAACTTGCATAACCTCCCTCACTTACTATAGAGCGAACAATAGACCAATCTTTAGCAGCAACTAAACTTGAGCGATCCCCATATAAATTATCATTACCATCCCCCCCATAGAGCTGATCGTCTCCACTGCCACCTAACAAAGCATCTTGATTCACAGATCCGACTATGGTGTCATTATCGGCACCACCATCAAGCCAGTCGCCGCGCCCACCAGCGCTAGAAGTTGAAGAAGCCTTATTTATAAGGTGGAGAGAGCTCAGCTCATCGGCAATCAAGAGGTCATTATCCTCCCCCCCCTGAAGGCGATCAGAACCTAGTCCGCCAATTAATGAATCATCTCCTTGCCCACTAGACAGCACATCGTCGCCTAGACCACCATCAAGCAAATCGTTTCCACCCCGGCTATCCTGTAAAACATCATCACCACCATAGCCATAAATTTCATCACTTCTGATAGAGCCATAAAGTTCGTCCTCTCGGCCAGGCTCGTCAGTCCTGTCAACAACCTCCCCCTTGAGCAAATCAATGTACACATTTCCTAGGTCATCATAGCCAAGCTGAACTCCATCTTCAGAAGGGTCTTGATCTACAGGTTTGAAATCTCCTTCTACAGAAAAAGCGTCCACTTGACCGCTTTGAACGACAAGTGTCTCAGCCTCTTCAAATTTAAGCCCAAATGCGCCTAATCGAAAATCTTCGATAACAATTCGATCTCCCCTTCCATAGGTGATCAACAACTGGCTCTTACCTTGATCCTCCGCGCCTAAAACCGCAAAAAAATGCTTTTCTTCGTCACTCCAAACCTGCGCACCAGGAGCCACTTGCTTTAAGACTGGAATAGGTTTACCACTTATATAAATCTGCCCATCGTTATCCCGAATACGGTCAAAACCATCGCCGCTACTAAACTTATAGATATCGCTACCCAGCCCACCCTCTAGTAGGTCGTTACCAGAGCCGCCAATGAGAGTGTCGTTGTCTTGCATCCCTCTCAGCCAGTCAGCGCCTGCATTCCCTTTGAGCTCATCGTTACCAGAGCCGCCTTCGAGATAGTCATCCAAGGCTTGACCAGCCAAAGTATCGTTACCTGCCTCGCCAAACAGGTGACCGCCTCTTTCCAAGGTAGCCCCGACACTAAGTGATTCACTTGCGTTGCTACCGAACAGGTTAAAGGGATCTATTGACGAGTTCTCACTGACGAGAGCGCCACGCAAGTACAAGCTCAACGCCCTAGCACGCTCGATGGCGTCAACATCCATAGTTGACGCTGTAAGACGCTCGCTCAACAGTTCTGCGCGAGCCGACAACCATTCGCTCGTAAGTACACCTTGACCGGTTTGGGAGTCGTATAGACTAACGAGGTGGCTCTGAGAGGAATAATCCAGCCCAACAATAGCAAAAGGGCTTAGTTTAAGTAGCGCTAGTCGATAAGCTTCGCCCCCGCTACTATTTGCCATGGAGGCGATTTCACTCGGAGTCATACCAACCAGACTCACGATATCTGCTTTTTGGGAGTCTATTACTGATCGAATGGATTTTATTCTCGAATATAATTCCTCCCTTTCCTCAGTGGCCCCGCCCAAGCGATTGTAATCGGGGATCAATAGTTCTCCCCACGCATCAAGAACGGCTTCGAGGGCTGCGTCATCTTCGATGGAGGCTGCTTCGAAAATAGAGTTTAGCCTGGCGGTCCAAGCTCTAACCCCTATAGCACTTAACGCAGCATCCATCGTTAGGAACAGATCCATGACAGACAGGGAATCAACTAATTGCCCCACCCCATGTCCAAATTTAACGTCTGGACCAGCCGACTCGATAAAGATTTCTGTATGGCGGCCAGGCTGTTGCAAGCCAAACTTGGAATTCATGGTAATGATATTTGGGCCTACAGAGCCATAAAAATTCTGAATAGCACTCGCATTAAATCCCGCGGCACCACCCAAGGTGCCAAAAATATTTTCAATATTACCAGCGGCATTGCCTCCCAGCCCTTTCTTCCATCCGTTGGCGAAGCCAGCCCCATTGAACGCTGTCGTTTCAACCTGATTGCTTGTACCAAACAACCGTGAAAATGAAAAAGCCAAATGCCCGCCCAAGCTATGCCCGACGGCATTTACCTTTTGATTGGCAGCTAAAACGCCTAGCCCTTTAGACTTATCGGCGGGAAGAATATTTTCCGAACTATCGAACTCGATACGGCGAACAGACGCAAAGGCGCCCACCCCCTGAATCACAATGTCCCCACGCGCCAGGAGCTTTTGCTGATAGTCGTAAAACAAGCTCACTGGACCAACTGATATCAATCTCAAAGCTGCGGTTTCTTCGGCAAGCTCTGTCAGTCGCACCGCTTGGAAAGTTTCGCCGTCCTTGGTAACAAGCCTCTTCCAATCGTTGTACATATCGATAATTTGATCGATGGCCGCGCCATTACCGACAATTTCACCAAAATCCGCATCAACTAGGTCATTCCAAAACTCTTCCGTACCGCGAACGGCATAAAAGAATGAACCATCCTCTTTTTTGGACTTAAAAAAGGTAGCAGAATAGCCGCTCTTGGTATTCGGAGTATGACTTACAATCTTCCACCTCTGAACCAACTCTTCAGCTTGAGATATTGCAAAATCACCAGAAATTAACAAATCCAGAACTTTGGCATCACTATAGTCACCTCCTAGTGATCCGAAATCCGCATATGCTGCCTCAGCTAGAACCGCCTTTTCATCATAACTTATAGTATTCATTTTGGAACCTCCTTGTTGAGCCATTTAAAATCATTCATCAGCGAAAGAATTCTTGAGTACCCACCACTACACTTCAACCCGCCAACCCATAATTTAAAAGCTTGCAATCCTTTCTTATAGCCTGTTACGACACCTTTATATCGAGCCAAAACCTCTGCTGTCTTCCTATCTACCAACTCGTACTCTGACAAGCTAACAGGAATAAAGGAAAGCCTCTCAAACCTTGCCCTCATCATTATTCTTTCATTTAGATAAGTATCATGCCCTACGGCCCCGAGATCACGTATATCGAAAATAGAGCCAGGGTTAAGAGTTTGCGCCACGCCTGGATTATCCTTAACCCATTGATCAGGAGTTTTATACACCGTTACCCCCGATTTCGCACAATAATACTGACCCACCAAATAGGTTGGAATCTGCTCCCAGGCTACTAGCAAATACATCAAGAGCATTGCAAACAAGCACCACAACCAAGGCCGTCTTTTGTGTTTTTTTGCCCATCTCGCAGCCCAAACGGTAACTGCAACTGACAAGAGCACATATAGCAAAACAACAGAAATAAAAATCAGCCCCATCATAGCCAACCTACCTTTATAAACCCACCAATACAGCGCCTAAAGAAATACATAGGCTCAACCCAGGCAATAACACTAAATGGGCAGCACGGACACTCTAAAACCAATAACAGTATTATCACGCCCAAAAATCAGCTCACTGTAACTGTCCGCCGACGTATTTATGGATAGTCTTAAAGCGTCAAGCCTAGCCCGCCCTCCCAAGCATTCTTGACCTCTCACATCACTTAGCAAAAGCTTCACCTCTTCCGCCATCATATCGACATTGAAAAAGTCAACTAACCTTGCACTCTTTCTATGCTCCATGAATTCCACCACCGGCGGGGTTCGAGAGGCCACTATTCCGCAACCACAGGCCATGGCTTCGAGAGAAGACCACGACAGCACGAAGGGATAAGTGAGATAAACATGCGCGCGTGAAATCTGCAGTACTTTCAGATAGTCTCTATAAGGCAACTTTCCAGTGAAGTGCACGCGGGACAAATCTATATCCACCTCTTTCAAGAGCTTTTCCCGCCAAGTTCTAGCATCCCTTGGTCTAGCGCCATAACTGACGTCATCGCCGCCGACGATTACGACTTGGCAATCAGGACACTCGGCGAGAATCTTCGGCAAAGCGCGCATAAAAATGTGAAAGCCTCGATAAGGCTCCAGGTTGCGCGCAACGTAGGTCACTACGGGCATTCCAGCCCTTAGGACGTTGCCGTTAGGCAGAGTGAAAGAGGCTTGGGGATCTGGCCGTGCTAGATCGGTGTCTATGCCTTCGTGAATGATCTTGATCTTGTCGCGGTAGGCCGCGGGATGAAGACTGTGTTGCCAGCGGGTAGGGGTGACACCGACGTCGCAGTTCTCCAGGTTGAGTAGATGCAAGGCATTGCCCGTCCTGATGGAGGCAGCTGTGTCAGGTGTGCTGGGAAACTCCGGGTCGAATCCCGAATCGGCGCCTTCGGCGTGATAGAAGTATTCGCAGAAGTGGATCAGCCTGGCGCTCGGAAAGGCGTCCTTGGCATAGAGGGTTTCCCCCCAGCCTGGATGAGCCACGATGACGTCCGGGTAGTAGCCCTTGCGCTTCAGATCCAGCAGGATTCTGAGCACCTGTTGGCCATGCAGGACGGCGTTTTCGAAATTGCGCAGATAGGGATGGGTACTGGGTGCCACGGTGCGTTTCGGGCGATAACGCAGCAACCGGACACCCGGTAACCCTGGCGCGGTATTTCGGCCGATGGCGAGTACTTCGACGCCAGGCATCTGATTTAGATGTAGTGCTATATGGCGAAACTGACCGGGAAAATTCTGATGAACAAACAATACTTTCATTCAATTCACCACACGCAGAAGTCTAAAAAATGCAAAAATCAAGACCTCTCATTCAAGCAGGCCAATCAGGCGACTTAGCGCACTAGGACGCTCACTTCTTTTATTTATAGAAAAAAGCTCGGCACGCTCACGACAGAGCTGAACTTCCACAGCATCGAAGTTAAGCCCAGCACTTCCAAGAGCTGGAAGTACCGCTAATTTCTGATTCACAGCGGCCTGAGCCGTTCTAAGCTGCTCGACTTGAGTTGGCAGTAATAGCAAAGTTTTGCCTAGACCCAAAGCATAAGTAACAGTGCCTATGCCGCCATGACAGAGAACCTTGCTGCAGGCGCTCATTACAGTTTTCAAATCGAGAGGCTCACGACTTATAGCTACTCTCTTCGTACTTTCAAATTTCTTTAATGCATGAGCAGGCCAGCGTGGCAAATAGGCATTCACTCGGTAGCCCTGCCTCAAACACCATTCAAGAGCGGGAATCGACTCTGGGCAGTCAGGCTTGAGGTATACGAATATCTTGTCACCTGGGCCCCTAGGCCAGTCCTGCACCACTCCAGGCAACTCACTACAGAGTGGTCCTAGATGGCGGTCGGGTGAGTGATACCCAAAATGATTGATCTCAGGCCATGTCAGCCAGTAGGTTTCTCCGTCAAAAACTGCTTTGAAATCTGGCAGAGGGCGAAAACCTAGGTGATGGAAGGCTTGGTTGATAACCTGAAGCGTACGATCCTCGCGCCTCATCAGATCGTCATAATTGGCCTCTTTCCCCTCACGCAAAGGAGCAAGAGGCCTAAACAGCGGAGGACAAAAAAAACCTGTGTCTAGTGACACATTTCGCAGTCTCATCTGACGCGCGACGAGCATAGCTGTAGGCGCAGCTTCGCCGATAACGCAGTCTGGCTTCAATAAATCGAACAGTGAGCGCCAAGCGCATAATTTGCTCGATAGTAGGTTCGCATCCTGATAACCACTGGCGGATAAGATATCCGCATGATTCTGCGGATTCGTATTTCTCAGCGGCAGCCTTGTTTGAGGAGCTGGATACCAAGTTATATTCAGCGAGTGCAGACAACTCCAAGCATGAGTAATCTCACCCACAATCGCACTAAACTTGTGACCTCTTGACGTCAGGGCTCGACCAATCGTTGCCAACAAATGAATATGGCCAAGATCACTGCCTAACTCCCAGCAATAGACATAATGCATTTCGACCCCCAAACAGGTTCGATGCCAGGTTCTAGACTTTAACGTTCCCGAATACTCTCGCTCGCATACTGCTGCAACGGACTCAGGAAGTACTCGATCACCCGGCGCTGGTCGGTCTTCACTTCCACCGTTACCGCCATGCCGGGTGACAACTTGATGTCCTGGCCCTTGATGTTCAGGTGGTCGCGGTCCAGGCGGATCTTGCTGCTGTAGATCAGGCCGCGCTTTTCGTCCTCGATGGCATCACGCGAGACGCTGACCACGGTGCCATCAAGCGTCCCGTACTTGGTGTAGGTGAAGGTCTCGACCTTGACCGTGACCGCTTGCCCCGGCTGCACGAAGCCGATGTCCTTGTTTTCCAGCATGGCCTCCACTTCCACCGGTTGGTCCTGGGGCACGATGACCATCAGAGGTTGAGCCGGGGTGACCACGCCACCCACGGTGTGGATGGCCAGTTGCTGGACGGTGCCGTCCACCGGGGCTTCGAGGGTGGTGAGGGCTTCCTGGTAGCGGGCCTTGGCCAGTTCCTGGGTGAGGCTG
>Ga0157366_1000708_pt1 | contig 14270 bp, 15 predicted proteins | sample AttbisABBM1_FD_113149 | JGI IMG/M metagenome (GOLD analysis project Ga0157366, IMG submission 113149) | Fungus gardens microbial communities from leaf cutter ant in Botucatu, State of São Paulo, Brazil - Atta bisphaerica ABBM1 | ecosystem: Host-associated > Fungi > Mycelium > Unclassified ...
TAACACGATAAGTCCATGAGGATTAGTGCATGAGGAGACAACGAGGAGAAAATGAGGACTGGGTTAGGATGTTGCTCCTACTACATAAGGCGCTGACTGATGTTACTACGGCGCAGCCGATCGTTGTCGTCATACCCTATACCCATGTCCATGTTGACTCCAGGAGGTGTCAATCATAACACAAAGCTTTTACAGCTACTGATAGCCTGATATCTCAGTCATTTGTTATTGCTTTTGCACATCCTACATATGTGCGGATAGCCCTCATTTAGTGCTTTCCAGCACAACTTAGTTTGTGAAAATCGGTCTACTAGTTGTGGAGATACAAGCTGAATGAAGTTTGTGACAGAATGATGTCATATAGCACGTATAACACATGCTAACTTTAAGACAAACACATGGCTGTTTAGGGTAGGCTAGAAGTAGAGTAGCATGGATCATGGGGTTTCAGTATATAAGGCAAACAATCCTGTACAGAGTTCTCTATCAAGTTCTCTTGTGTTAACCCTAATACAAGATTCTTCTTATTGACCAACCCTGAGGTCTTTGAGTTGTAACAACTGATCTGTGCACTACTACTTTAGCTTACTCTAAATAACCATATATCTACCTTAAGATTAATATGTATATAATACATTGTATAATATCATTCTTTCTAGAATCTTCTACCATTTTCCATTATAGCACATGATTATATGATAGTGTGACTATGACTGTGACATGTGATGCCACACCAGACTCTAACCCTAGTTCTAAAAGTAGAAAATAGAAAATAAAATGAATTGAAAAGAAAAATAAAACTGAGAAAGAAAATAAAATAAGAGATTAGATTAAGGCTATTCTAAAACTACTCCTAAAATCAAAAATCAAAGGTCTTTTTCACAAAAAACTTAGTCTTATTACAGCAACTTTGTTCTAAGTCTGAAAAAAAGTCACTATCCTTGCTAGAAACAGCAATCTTCTCCAAAATATCCTCTAGATCTCATATCTAAAATAAACACTCCACTTATGCTCTATTACAACAGCAATGAAAGATACAAGCATAGACTTAACAAACTATCACAAAATGAACTACTCACCTAGTTATTATATCTAAACCTTGGGTATACTCTCAGAAGTTTAGAAGTAATTCAAAAGATCAATACAGATGTCAATGATAATGAGAGATAATAATTGATAATAATTGATATTGTTAAGTCTGAGATCTAATCCTCAGACATAAAAGTATTTATATAAAATAGTGATGGTCTATGCACAAGCTGTTTCTATCACATGATAAAAACTCATATTTAGTGAGGCTGTTATCTGTTATAGCAGATGTTAGGCTAATTTTAGAAGGTGACTAATTATGTTACTACATTGATATACTTGTATCTCTATGAATACTAATCTTTATATAATGTATGATATATCATTAGAAACTATTTGATAAGCACTTTCCAACACAAGTTTGATCATGGAAATATATTCAGTTATTCTTAAAATAATAGCCAATGAAACTTGTAGTTACTAATGGTCTGATATTTCAGTAATCTGTTGTTACTCCTATATATATGTGAATAGTTCTCATTTGGAGCTTTCCAGTACAACTTAGTTTGTGAGAATTGGTCTACTAGTTGTAAAGATACAAGTTAAATAAAGTTTATGACAAACTAATCTATTCTAATGTTCATGTACTTTCTATAAGATCAACATGTTGTTACTATACTATATGACATTCCTATTTTAAAACCTTCTATAATCTTCTCTGTATCACATGATCATATAACTATAACAGTGATGTATATGACCACACTGTGACAGATAATGTGTAATAACTGTGACTGTCACATGTGATGTCACACTAACCCTAATACTAAGTCCCAAATAAGAAAATAAATGAAAATAGAAAACAAAACAAAAATAAAGTCCATTGTCTTCAACTCTGACAGTAAGCTTCATACTTTAGTGAATTATTTTATAAATTACTAACTACTTAGAGTAGTTTGTATATTAAGTATGGAAGCTGAAAAGTCATATCTAATGTTATATTACACTCTCTTAGCTAAGTCTGAAAAAGGAAAATAAGAAAACTAAACTATAAAAGAAAAGAGAAATTGGAAAAGAAATAATAAAGGGTAGTAGACAAGAAAAATGGAAAAATGTCCAAGTCCACTCTGAGGATTTCTGATAATGGTGTTCTTATCACAAACACATGTAGTTTAGAGTAGGGTAATTTGAGCCTAACACAGATTATGATTTATCAGTATAAATAGTAGATGAATACAGTGAGGACTCCATGTCAAGTTCCTCTTGTGATCCCTAGCAAAGCTACTTTCAAGTCTACTTTTAAGCCTCAGCCTTGAGTCGTCTCAACTTGTAGTTCCCATGACACCTCAGGATGAAATGTATTGTTTGCACATTATTTGCAGGCTGTACAATGTTTGGCTACTATATGCCCTTCATATGTGAGATACTCAACAGCAGCATCAAAAATCCCTCCTGTGAAGGTCCCTCATTATATATCTCATGACAGAGGAGAAAAATAAATTTCAAGCCTTGGATCCGTGATCCGTGACGGATCTGCCTATCCATAAAAAGACATTACAGAATACTCAGACCTTTCTAAGAAAATATAGACCCTCAGATTTTCCCAGATTTTCCCAGATTTCCTATGGGAAGTCGTCCAGACCTACCATTTTCCGGCCACATCTATGTCCAAGAACTCTTCGAATCACAGCAGCCAAGGGGATATAGGATTTGTTTTCGTCCCCACCCGACCCCACGTCCTCAATATTAGCTAGAGGGGTTTTTCAATCATGTTGCTCATGGAGCTAAATTTTCCAACATTGTGGCGGAGAAGTGCCGTTCAAATAACAAATCCTATTGTGACGAGATCTCTTGACAAGAGGTGGTGCAGCAAGGTCCCTGTGGGGGTGGATAAAACGGGATTCAGAACGAGACCTTGCTCGACGTGAATTTTTATCTGTCTTCCAGATCTGTCTACATATGAGCAATCTGTCTACATATGAGAAGTGCACCACAATCCTTATGCTACTCATGAGTTTGTTGGAGTTACCAAAGTGACTGGACTAATCAGCCAAAAACATCAGGAATTGGAACATTGGTACTCATAATCAGTGGTCGGGGATCAAAGAGATATTATAGTTCAAGGTTCAAGGACGAGAAAGAAAGGACGAGAAAGAAACACAAGCGGAAGGGATAGTTCGTATGTTGTAGTTTTGTGATCATAGAATGATAAGTTTGGTTTTCCGATGTTCCTGGAGGTCAGATTAAGTCGTTGAACATATAAACTGGACAACCATGAACAAACAGGTGTGTGCGAAGTTTCATGATCCACATGCACAAATGCGCGTTCAACATTTGGAAGGACTTCAATCTTATCTTGCAACTGCTGGCTAATATCATGAGCTTTCCATAAAGGTGTGTTTGCGTTCATAACAATGTCAATTTCCACGAAATACTCCTGATATCTCCTGTCAGCCTTAAAATTCAAAGAAGAAAAAGACGTACTGGGCCACTGTGATAAGCGCGAACCGTGTCAATCTTTATGATATCCTCGTTGAAAGTTGCAGCCTTGTAGATCAATAATTGGAGGAACTCATGAGGAGCAGCTTTCCCGGCCAGAAGCTCAAACTGGCCATAGATGGTTTTGCCCCATGCAACTATGATGCCAGTAGCAATCTGCCCCGAAGTCAGAAGGAGTTCGAACTTGTAGGTGCATGAACGCGTACAATGATGCCGCCCATGGGGTCAAGATCTGATTGTCTCGACTGAATATAAGAAGTTAAAAACCCCAAAAAGTGAGATACAGACACCAACGGAGCTTGCTGCCGCCACAGGACATGAGGACACCTACGATGACATTGCTCAAGTAGGCCTATGATGAACTGCAAGAAACAACCCACCAAAAGAGTTGACCCACAAATCATTCCGATGATCCTCCCAGAGAACTTGAACTTGACTGGATTGTTTACGAATTGAAAAACAATAAACGAAAAGGATGAACTTAATAACTAGAGCAGACATAAGTTTTAATGTAATGGTGTTGTGTGACATCGAGACACATACCTAAGGCGACAGCCACAGCAATGATAGATGGCAAATGAAATGGTATAAGGTCATCTCCTTCCTTGTCAATGATAGTTCTCAAAGACTCGATAATGACAATGAGGTTGACGGACGACATACTGCCATCATTGAGGATGGAATTTATATGGAAAACACGGGGAATGTAATGCTCACAGGGAACCTTATACACAGCAGGCAGTCAGCAACGGTAGCGGTGGGTATAACACTGACGGAGCACATACCATATACAATATTGCCAATTGTCTCCAGACGCGAACCACCGACTGGCCATTTGTTTTCATTGAGTTTCTGAGCCTTCTTGTGCAGCCAGAAAAGAACAAGGTTACTTCCGATGTCAAAGACAGAGTCGATTCCTGTGGCCAAGAGAGACAGAGATATGGAGGAGATGGCGGCGTACACTAAGTAGAGGGTGGGCATCAAATATTACGCCAAGGATCATTTGAGGGCCTACTCTGGAGAATACATAGTGCAAAATTAGCGGTCAAACTACCGTATACTGCAATTTTCACCTGGAAAGAGTAGACGCAGTCAAGGCAAGACCTGAGGGGAAAAGGCGAATGACCTACAGGCAGGCGTGCCGCTTCTTCTTCTAAGTGGGCTTCCTCGGTATGTTCCTCCATAGGTTTCAAGAGGGAGGTAATCAGCTGGAGAAGAATAAGAAACAGGCATCGAGAAGGTAGCTTAGACTAACATCATTCTGTCTGAGTTGGTACTTTGCAACACGCTTGCCCTTCCCCCTGCGACGCAACTTGGTGAGCGTGTCATCGTCGATAAGGCCGTCCCGAAACTGATAGGGATCGGAGGACGAAATACCAGACGCGAATACCCTTTCAATATCGGGTTCTAGAGGCTGATCGGGTGCCACTGTGGCCTGATGAAAACATAAATTAGAGAGCTGAACGGGACAGGAAAAACATACCCTATCTGAATACTTTAGGGTCGACGATGAGGCCAACTGGGATTCATTATCCATTGCGTGAGAAGAACCGAGACAGTGGTCCAAAGGAGGTTACCGTTGGGCTGGTTCCCGCTTTTCTTCCCGCTTTTCCCGTCAATAAGGTTCAAACCCCGCTATCAACCCCATATGGTCTATGGCCAGTACGGCTGCGTTCACAAGCCTTGTCCCTCTCTTCATCGTCTTGGTGCTTCTACTGTGCTGTCGTCTTTCCCTGATTATCCGCAAAAATATGGCTCATTTTTCCCAGATCTGTCGCCCTTCTCTGGTGTCTCATCTCGTCTTGCCTCGGGACCTCTATTCGTCAGGTCCTTAGCAATGCCAGCCATCCAAATATCTACGCACACTTTCGACATTACCGGGTAGAAGATGAATTGTGGGAAATGGAGCATCAACGCTTTGCTGACTAGCGATCCCCTGTCTGTAGTCTACATCAAAATTTAAAATCGTCTAAGGCGTCGTCTTTCCTCGTTGCAAACTGACCTGGAACCCCTAAAGAGGCTATAAAATATGCACAGTTGGGCGTAATCTGTCAGTCCCTTTGAACGCTCTGTACCCCCATTGCGCTCTGCAGCATGAAGATTCCAGCTAGTTCTTCTCTCTTGATTGCTACCCTTGCGGTTTCGTCGTCTTCCTCTGCCCTCGCTGCTCCCAGTGGAGAGGGTCACCAGGAAAGCTCGGTCAAGTCGTCCCAATCGGGAACTGCTCTTGTGTCATCAACTAGCTCCGACATGGGCCCAAAACAATCCAGGCTCGTAGAACGTGACATCACGCCTAATTCCATCGCGGAAAGAGGTAAGACCCAATCATTTATCCTGGTCTGCCTGTCCTAAGTCATATCCAGGTCTTCTTGACATCCCGTGCTCTCTCGTTCAGACGGTCACGTCCATAGTGCCATTACCCGTGATAGGCGATCTGTTATGCTCTAAAGGTGCCAAGGCAGGAGATGGAGGTTCTGTGGATGAAGACAAGGTCCAGGCAGAGCTTTCGCAACTTTCCAATGCTCTCACTCGGGTACCTGTCCCTCTTCCTACCTCTGCGTTGGGAGCTTTGAACAATGCGCCGTCAGCAGTTTCGGGTATGGTTCCGGGTATGGTTCCGGGCAATAGCAGCCGTGCCGGTGAGGCCGGTCCTCCTGGAAATGCAATAGTATCTTCAAATACATCTGATATATATGGATCGTCTTCTATGGCTTCCATGTCTTCTACAAGCCTTTGGCGTGCTCAGCCAACCCCAGTCAATTCCCCTTCACTCCCTATTGATTCTTCCCCATCTCAGTCCGACTCCGTGTCAGCTTCGGCTGGAAGCACGAACACGACTGCTGTTTGATTGTCTCTGCCATATATCAGTGTATTTAAATATCCTATGATCAATAAATATGTGCTGTAGTCAGGCCGCGTTCGTCTCATCAAGGAAACTGTGCCAACTTTCAGCTTGAAAGCTCCGTTCCTTGAGCAGTCTTGTATAGATGGGATGCCGCATCCTAAGCACAGTTCACCAGCCTTACTTCTGGTTCTCGTGAGGCACAGCATGATGACGACGTGGACCTTCATCCCGTAGGAGACAATGAAACACAGTGTCCCACTTCTCTCTGCAGAACCAACTAGAACATCTCTTAAACGTTTCCAAAGCACAGCGAATTATTATTTCTGTAGCACGTTTCGTGGATACCCTCTTTGGCGTGCTTTCTATTCGGTCTTATACTGTATTATGTAAACACCTGAAGCACGATGTGGTGGCATGACTAGCAACATGACCTTCGAATGATTCAACGAAGGACTGTCGAGTCATGTTAGACAATAAAACAAGTCTTCAAAAGGTTTACATGTGGCTGGGATCCGAAGCCGTAAGTTTCCTTCGGGGATGGCAGAAAATAGAGCTCGGAAGTTGCGGCGAGAAAAAACATGGGGGGACACTTTACATTGACACAACTATGCACGCAGAACCAGCGAGCCAATTGAGCAGCAAAGGAGACAACTCTATATACCATGTGTCATTATGTAGCCTTCACCGACGGGGCATACCCCTCCCACGACCTCTCAGGGCCCTCTGTGCCGTGCCGGGAGGAACTTTTGGGCCGTGACTTGGCTGCCAAGAGTAAATGAATCGATAACGATCGAAATCATAACCAACTCACTGTTTCACTTTGGGGGTTTCGTACTGTTTCATCCACACTGAGAATCAAACACGCGGCCTCAGTTGCACTGCTGATGGCATTTAGCTTGACAAGACTTGGTTCCCACACGAAGGTCTCGTAGTTGTCCCGGATGCCTTCAACACCGTCAACATCAACTCCATACCATTTTTCACCTTTTGCATGCTTCATCCGTAGCTTGTTAAGGATATCTGTGGAATCGAGACCAGCATTATCACAAATTTGGCGAGGGATGATCTCAAGGGCTTTCGCAAATGCAACCATAACGAGCTGGAGTTTCCCAGGAATGGAAAGCGCATAACTTCGAATAAGGGCGGAGAGCTCCATCTAAAGGCATGTTGTCAGTTAAGTGCTAGAAAGCTTTTTTGTTCCGAACCTCAATGGCACCACCGCCAGCGACGATTTCTCCAGTCCGAACAGCACGTTTGACAACCATGAGCGCGTCATGCAAGCTACGCTCTACCTCTTCCATGAATTGTTCAGCCCCGCCGCGAAGTACAAGTGTACACGTCTTTGCCTTGGGACACTTCTCGAAAATATTATACCGTTCTCCACCGATTTGCCTCTCCTCAAATACGCCACATGTGCCAAGATGCTCACGTTTTATATCAGAGCATGTAGATTGAATAGACCCACCAACTGCCTGGACTACCCGCCGTAGATCAGCAGCAGCGACCCGTCCGGCACAGAAAATGTCTCGGTCAGCAAACCATTGGGTAGCAAGATCGCCGATAGGGAGCTTGCTGAGGACAACCTTTGCACCCGTTTTTTCGATCGCCTGAAGTTTTCGATATATTATTTCCCACTCGGCATCTACTATGGCCTGATAATCAGCAACTGCGTCGACGCGGACTTCTGCGTTGTCCTTTTCTGCCTTCAACTCAAGCTCGACGTTGAGACTCAAAATAAGAGGATCGTGGAAGAGTTTCGGTTGTTGCTCTGCGCCTGCATAGGTGAAGGTTTTTTTGAAAGCCACACCTCTAATCAAGAGTGAGTCTTGCATTCCACCACCAGCAATCTTTTTGACTCCAATCAAAGAATCATCAAGGTCGTCTTGGTCAAGGGAATCGATTGCATCAACAGCCATTCGAGAAAAAAAAGGTTTCTCAGAGTGAATGAGTTTTGAAGACATTGAGGTGGAGGCACACTTGAGCAGCAGAGCACGGAAACGTCTGTAAGTCTAGGTCAAGCATCCAAAATGGTTCATGTTGTAAGCATACATACTCTGGATCCGACCTATCCACTGATATTTGTAATTCTTTGATGCGGTTCAAGGCCTGTTACGCGCTCATGGATGCATGCACCACTTGACAAAGAGCATCAACCTACCAGTTGTGATGCTTTTTGAAAACCTTTAATGATAGTGTGAGGGCTGACCCCTTCTTCGATGTACCCGCGAATCTCTTTCAAAAGCTGTGCAGCCAAAAGAACGACGCTTGTCGTACCATCTCCGACTTCAGCATCCTGGGCTCTGGCGATATCCACCAATGTTTTAGCTGCAGGATGAATGATATCGAGTAGCTTGAGAATAGTGGCTCCATCGTTGGTTATCTGAGCTTCACCACGCTCATTAACGATTAGTTTATCCATCCCCCTTGGCCCAAGAGTACTGGAAAGCGTCTCTGCAATCGCGAGGCAAGCAGATATATTTGACAAGAGCTGAGGATTTCCTTGAGAAGTATCTGTTCCCTCTCGTAAGAGGACGACAGTTGGTTGCTGGATAATCGTAAGATGTCTATAGCTATACAACAGTTAAGTCATATTAACCTACCATTGGTAAGGAGCGTTGCATCTTCAATTGAGCGAGGTAGTGAGACGAAGATCCAAAATCTACGAATCCAAAGTATTTGTCTTTATTTATGGACGCGCACGCGCTCCGATTTGTACTAGTCTCGTACTCCTACCATACTGAGGATGACTAGCAAATCGCCTCCTCGGTTATCTCTTGCTGCCTCCAATGATGAAGACTTACCTGCCCAGGCTAGTAAAGAAAGTTCGCATAAGGTTCTTCCATCGGAGGAGCCCCGGACGCCCGCGAAATCTCCTGCTTCCTCTGCCCTGTTTTTTGCGGCAAGTGATGAAGAGGACTTCGAGGATGCACATATAGAAATGCACCTCCAAGTCACCCGTAAGCCTATCGTCACTGACAACGATGAGGTCGAGATTCTAGACACTGTACCTTTTACCGTCCTTCGGGAGGACACCTCCCGCAAGTCAACTAGGGAGCATTTTCAAGAGCCTCCAACAAAGAAACGAAGGCTGTCTTTTGCCTCTGAGACGCATCCTCAGGCCTATCAATTTCGTCCAACATATTTAGGAGACGTACTCATCGAGAATGCCTGGAGTACTGCTTCTGGAAAGGGCTACGCCAAGTCTGGCGAGCCTGTGATCATACAAAGGGATGAGCAGAGCATGTCTTTTAGCTCTCGGTCCCGAAAGCGCATCAAGGAAACTGGCGACAAGCAACAAGTTACAATAACCAGCATGATGAAGCACCAAAAGATCAAGAAGGCTGATACTGTTGTGCGTATCTTAAACCAGAGGAACTTCGGTATTTCCTTTATTTTCTGGGCTTGGAATGTGACCTCATTCGGTGCAGAGTTTGCCCGTTTGCCAACTGAAGCGGCTAGCTGGATCTCGAGACTTCTAGACTTCGGTACGTCCTATGGTATTTTCGTTCTTCATCAAGTTTTTGAGTGTTTAGGTCTGGTTGAGGTTCGGGGCACAATGACCGACTGCCCTGAAAAACTTTCGACGGGTATGGGTCTGATGGTAACCCTGCATATATATCTTCTCTCTGAAGCCTTCAAACCTCTACACGTCTCGGCTCGCCAAGAGGGTAGTAGCTATTCTTTCAGTGGCTACGAAGCTCAGGAAGAGAGGTTTGCCGGGACCGTTACTGTTCAAGCGACGTTACCTGATTGACTTTGTTGGTCCCAGTTATTTGAGAGAGAGGAAAGCTTCCCTACTGAAACTTTTCGACGCCGTAGGATTGCGGCCTCAAGCTAGTGCAAGTGTGAAAACAAAGAGGTTCAATCAGAAGTATGAAGATGTTATTGACAGTCTTGCAAAACGTAAGATTGGGAAGACCAAGATGGAATTAGTAGGCGACGGGGAAGAAATTGAGGTTGATACGTCTGAGGAGCTATGTGGAAATGATTTGAATCTCATCTATCAGAAGTGAGGCCTTCCTGACATTTTCTGATTGATCGCTCATATCTTTTCAGAGCTCAGCACCAAGGCAATGCAATACCAATGATGGAACCTAGCGAGAGTTTCGACCTAACTCTTCACGGTTATCAAAAACAAGCGCTTTAGTATGTTATAATCTATAGTTGTCAGATGTGACTGACGTAAGTCTAGCTGGATGTTTTCGATGGAACATGTCCAAGATGATGCTTACAGAACTGTGTCGATGCATCCTCTGTGGAATCAGTAAGTTTTTCTCTCACTCTTGACGACATCTACTCATGTTTTGCTTTTCTAGGTATATCTTTCCTCTGGAACCGAATTCCAATTTAGGAGATATTGACCTCGCGGTTGATGGACAGGCATTCTACTTCAATACTTACTCAGGGGAGTTTAGCCTAGAAGTTCCCAGAGCTCAACAAAAATGTCAAGGAGGAATACTGGCGTAAGTGGTTGTAAATTTGATCGGAAACCTCGCGTTGAAAATATTTTAAGTGATGGTAGGCAATGATGTAACACAGATCGACCGTATTTTGCTCAGGACACTGTTTGGTCTTTTCACAGAGAGTAAGTAGTGGCTTATTTCAGGCACAGTTCCATACTCAAGCGGGATTCATAGTGGGTATGGGTAAGACTATCATGTTATCTGCATTGATACAAAGTAGTCGGCTTGGAAAGGGCGAGATGAATTGGGAGGAGACACCGCAGACCAAAACGCGCCAGCAGCGAATCGACAGAGCTTTTAGGCCCACCAAACGACAATCTAAGCGTTTCCCCCCATCTGCGACTCTGATTGTAGCTCCGACCTCGCTCTTGGATCAATGGGCAGAAGAAATCAGACGATCAAGTAAGCCTGGAACCATGCAGGTGATTGTCTGGCATCGTTCAAATCGCCTTGACCTTGATGCTGTGATTGAGGATGTAGACGAGGACGAGGACATTCCAAAGGTTGTCATCACGTCATATGGCATCTTAGCTTCCGAACATGCCAAATCCTATAAATCTTCTGTTTTTGAGAGTAAGACCTTGCACAAGATTTTCGGTTCTCCCTCATAGTCGCTCACGATGGGACTAGTCTATTGGTTACGAGTTATCTTGGATGAGGCTCATGCGTGCAAATCTCGGACCAGTAAGACCGCAAAGGCTGTATATGACCTACGTGCCAGATGGCGGTGGGCCGTCACCGGGACACCAATTGTCAACAAGTTGGAAGATCTTTTTTCGCTACTGTGAGTTTCTGTTTTGTAGATTCGCTTTTCGTCTCTGATTCTGCTCTTAGTAAATTCTTGGACCATAAACCTTGGTCAGAATATGCTTACTTTCGCTCGTGAGCTGAAACACATCGTCTTATATGATTGACTTAATACCAATCAGATTCATTATTCTGCCCTTTCTCGCTCGAGACCCAAAAGCGATGGAAATCGTACAAGTTCTTCTTGAGAGCGCCCTTTTGCGAAGAGAAAAGAACACGCTTGATGTCGACGGCAAAAGAATTGTTGAGTTACCGCCTAAAGAGGTCTGTTATCAAGTTCTATTCTCTTTACCCCTTTGATATTGTCTCTAAAGGTCAGCATTGAGACTCTCGAGTTTTCGTCGCTGGAACGAAAGATCTACGACTCGATATGGCAAAAGGTCAAACAAAACTTCAATCAACTTGAAGCCAAGGGTCTTATCAGCAAAAACTATACCCACATTTTAGCCATGCTTATGAGGTCAGTTAATTCCTTTTTGGAAACTGGGTTAACGCTGCATATAGGTTGCGCCGTGCTGTACTACACCCGAACCTGGTCCTAGAAAATGAGGAAACAGGTCATTTAGGTCACCTGAAGAACAAAGGCCTTAACATTAGTGATCTTGTCAACAAGATCAGTTCAGGGTCTGGTGATAGCCCCAATGCCGCATTTGCCGAGGTCATACTAGCAAATCTGGCAAAAGAGGATGCATCGGAGTGTCCTGTATGTTTTGACATTATGAAGATACCAACTATTATGCCTGAATGTGCTCATCAATGGTGTGTTCATTTCGGTAGCCTGTGCAAGACCGGGACCCTTACTTACACCAACTCAGCTGTAAAGATTGCATTCTTACCCACATCGTCACCTGTGAAGAGAAGGATCAACAACCAAACTGTTTCACATGCGGTCGAGGCCCTATCAGGGCTAGTGAGCTGCTTGAGGTGGTTCGGAAGGAACCAACCAATTCCCAGCCATCTACCAGAGTCTTGCTTAGACGTAATGACTTCCAGTCTTCGACCAAACTTGAAGCCCTCCTCCGACATTTACGTGTGTATCAAGTTTAAATTCTTTGTATGTAGAACTCATCACGTCGAGCAGGGAGATTGAAAGAGGAAGACCCAGCTTTCCGTGCTGTTGTTTTCTCTCAATTTACAAGTTTCATGGATCTCATACAGACAGTTCTCCAGCGAGAAAATTATGATCACTACCGTTTTGATGGTACCATGGACGTGAAGAAGAAGGGTTCAATGATCTCAGCGTTCAAGGCATTGTCAAACGATCCAAAAGTTCTGATCATCAGCTTAAAGGCGGGAGGAGTTGGTCTCAATGTGAAATCGAACCCATTTAGCACTTATGAGTTTTCTGATGACAATCTTATCAGCTGACAACTGCAAATCATGTATTCATGGTGCGACCCCCCTGTTTTTTTTGACCGGGCTGGTAATAATCTGAATTTCCAGATGGATTGTTGGTGGAATGCAGCAACAGAGAATCAAGGTTCCTAAAACTATGTGGTGCTACTATTGCTCTGTGATTCAGTTTTCTCTTAACAGCAATCGATCGTGTACATAGGATTGGTCAAGAGAAGACTGTCTATGTGACACACTTCATTGTGAGTGGAATCATTTAATCTGTAGGATTATCTGCATGTGCATCACAGGTTGCGAACACCGTAGAAGAAAGAATCTTACAAATACAGAAACGGAAGGCGGCTATTGTTCGGGAAGCTTTTCGGGAGAGTGGAAAGGATGGCCATACTGATCTCCAGAGCATTAAAGATTTGAAGATCATGTTTGGAGATGATTGATTTACGGTAACGAATATTTCACATTGAGATTACACCGAGATGGATTATGTAAAGACTGACTAAGACCCAGTGAGGCCATACAAGAATTACTTCTTTAGTCTTGTTCTGTTTTATTGTACTTCCTCTTTTCCAAACTTGAGGATTTGTAGCATGAAAACAAGACTTCTTCAAAACATCTTCACTGTCATTGCTAATTTCTGTCACTATTATTTCTATTTCTCTTACTAAAATAGAATGTTTTTGCTTGTTGGAAAGTTTCATTTAATAAGAACAAACAAGAAAGATTAATGTTATAGATTTATTCAGACCATCTATTTTTTGTGACAGATGAGTTCATTTCAAGTAATCTTTCTACTCTTGTGAACTCCTTCACTATAGATCACATATTTATGTTTCATCATCTAGTGACCTGACTTGTCATATACTAACCTAATCACATCCATTATCTATCCCAGATAACTCATCCAATGTTATGGGACGCTTGAACACTAACAATTTTTCTTTTTCTTTTCTTTTATTTTTCTGATTTTATATTGATTTTCTTTTTCTTTTCTTTTCTTTTTATTTTGGATGATGAAGAAGGCATGTGACACCGCAGTCACATGACATGTCACATGATGTGACATCATAGGCCTAGAACATAGTAGAAGGATCTGGAAGATGATGTCAGGGCACATGTATACAACATGGTAGCCTTGAGTAAGAAATGAGGTGAACATGAGAATGTAACATGGACCATGTGTACTCTGTATATATAGGACTCTAATTTAGCAGAGACTCCTTGTTGAGTTCTCTTGTGATTTTCCCCACTTGATTGCCTACTGAGAGCTTTACTCA
>Ga0157366_1000709_pt1 | contig 14257 bp, 18 predicted proteins | sample AttbisABBM1_FD_113149 | JGI IMG/M metagenome (GOLD analysis project Ga0157366, IMG submission 113149) | Fungus gardens microbial communities from leaf cutter ant in Botucatu, State of São Paulo, Brazil - Atta bisphaerica ABBM1 | ecosystem: Host-associated > Fungi > Mycelium > Unclassified ...
ATGTTAGCAAAATCATTGACAATTCTTTCCAACTTGGGTATATCTAAAATACTAGATGTGTCCAACTTTGTAAATGATGTGATAACTTCTTTGATGAATGATTCTTCCTTATTGCTGTTTTTTGTGATAGTTCTTTTATGAAGGTCAATATTTTCTTCAGCAATGGGAATAGTGATTGATAAAGGTGCATGATCAGAAGTGAGATACCATTCAGGATAAATCAAGTGGTTGTTTAATTTAGAAGAATCACATCAAAGGAACATTAAGTCAATGACTAAGTTTGAGTCATTGTCATTGTTGTTAGAACTTGGTTAATAGGACATGAAAGATTTAAGTTAAAAGAATCAGCAATGATGATGAGATTGTCACTGATAGAAGAATGATGATGAAATGAAGGATCCCAGATACTGTTGCAAATATTGAAATCTCCAGTCATAACTAACAGATTGCAAATGTCTACTTCAGTATCCTTAAGATACTTTATCACAGAGTGAGAAAAATCTAAGTATACATTTATAATCCAAAAAATATCACCATTGTTAAAAAAAAGAAACAAGAAGAATGTCTCTGTAATTAATGATATCTTTGTGAAAAGAGAAATAAAGAGATAAAAGTCTGATATTGACAAAAATAATGACTCTTGGGCAGTCGATTATTGTATCAGGTTCTCTGGTAAAGATAAGCCAGTTGAGATGATTAACAATGCTTACCAACGGAACACCTTCATAGTTGTCTGAACTAGAAATAAATCTTATTGTTGTCTAAGACAGTTCTTGGATAAAGATAATGTCGAAATTGTAGTTGACTTTGAGGATTATATTAATGATGAAATTATTTTTTTTGATGTTTTGTGAAAATATCTTCAAGTCCTTCAAAATCATATTATATTGTCATTCATAGCTGAATGAATTGAGTTCCTCCTGGTTTTCCGAAGCTTGGTGTATTCTTTGGAATGCCATTCCTTGTTAAATCAATGCTTCCAGAATGGATAGTTGGTGAAGTCAGCTTGATGATCGCCTTTGCAGTTAAGATATTTGCAGTTAAGATATTTGAACAAATGAGGGCAGGGTTCACCCTTCTTAGTTTCTATTTTAGAGAGATTTATTTTGTTGTTAGCTTTACAGCACCAAGTGAAATGACAATGATGAATAGTTTGGTAAGGCCCATTGCATTTAACACATTTAGCCTCCTGGATATGACATACCCTGGCCATATGACCCCATTTCTAGCAATTCTTGCATTGCAGGACTCCTGGGTTCATATTTGCTCTCTGTACTATAGTAATAAAGCTTCCTACATTGAAGTGTCTGTTGATGATCATTTTCACATTGGAACCATTTTGTGTGTCCCATATGTTGATCTATACTATAGCTATGTCTGATTTTGGTGACACCTTTATGATTCTTGGTTTGGATGCAAGAACAATACCATTGAAAATGTAATTATTCTTGAGAATTTTCTCAATCTCATCAGACAAAATTTGCACATTTGAGTGTTTGCTAATATATGGTATACCTATAATCTTGAGGTACAATTTGGATTGAGGGAGTCTAGAAGAGGAAATTTGTTCCATGTCATTAGTAAGTGAGTTTTTTATGCATTTTTCAATCTCCTGTAGATTGGAGGGGCTAGCCACATTGTTGGTGGTGATAACAAAGGAATTGTCATCAACACAAATGAAATTAGTGATAATGTTTGATTTGATATCCTTGAGCACACGGTTTATGTTGATAATGTACATGCTCGCATCTTTAAGATATCTTTTAGCAACTTCATTGTTCATAGATACGATGACTTGCTTTTGGAAAGGACCTTTTATGGTCATGTTGAGACAAAGTTTTGGTTTGCTATTGTCCTCATTGATGATTTTTGAACCTGATCAATTTTCTTGTTATAAAGATGAGGGAATGTTTTCTTGATCTTCAAGGTATCCATTGCAATGTTGGATGAGTTTGATTTGGATGAAGAAGAAACTTGTGCATAAGATTTCTTCTGGGGTTGTTTTTCATTTTTTTGAAGTATTTTGATATTTTGTTCACCTTTTTAGATGATTTTGCCAGAATAGGTGAAGGAAGAGGGGACACAAAAGTGGGCTTAACTATTTTTTTTCCTTTGTTGTTTACTGGAGTCTTAATAACCTGTGGATTGAATTTCAACTTGACTTTATTCCTGAAAGATGTCTTGGAGTTATCAACAAATAAGCTATCCCAATGAGCCTCATAGATAGCAGAAATGAATTCCCAAACAACTTTACCAATACCTTCTAAGTCCTTGACTTTGTTAGCTTTATCATCATTGATAGTCTTAACTAAGATGTATTTGTATATTCTAGAAAGAGAGTCTTTAATGTTCTTAACATCAGATGCCAAGTGTTTTATAGAGCTATGAAGTGAAATTGCATGGAATTTGCTATCTCAAGACTCTGGCTCAAGAGCCTGATTAATGTCATAGTTTAATTAAATGTTGACCACATTGTTTCCAGCAGGTTGGTTAAGAGCTGGGACCTCATTTGAAACATGCTGTTGGCATGCTGTATTAGTAATGTTAGCTGCCTTGCTAACTTAACCATTTTAACTACTAGGAGTCACATATTCCAGTTGAACACTGCTAGATAGGGCAATAGGTTCATCTTCATCCATTCTGTCATTCAGTTTCTCAAGTCTTGTAGCATAATCTTCCTTGTAGTCACTCAAGGACATCAACAGAAACCTAGGTCTATATGTACTTAGAGTAAGTAAGTGACCTCTCACCTCATCAAAATTGTTGCATGCATTCTGAAAAAGAGCATCAAATGAGTTAACACCTATAGTAACATTGTTACCTGGAGCCATATTGAGTGTAGCACAGAAAGTAGGAGTATCAGAAGTTATATTCCCTAGGTCTTTAATAGGCACTACCATGCAAGATGGTAGTAAGAGAGAAAGAAGGGATGAACCTTAATCAAGTTAGTAGACTGAATAAAGAATAAGGTGAAGAAGTTCATTAATATTATAGATTTAGGAAAGATCTATTAATTGCTATGCATTGAATTAAAGAGAGATCACAAGACTAATAAGCTAATGATATCTCAATAGTCTATTATATACTATCTGATCATATTTAATATCTACACCCATTTACTCTCTTCCAGTATAGATTATGTTCTATTCCAATCAATCCAAGAACTAAAACCTCTTCATTTCTCATCAATCTTATAGAGTTCTGAATGACAACTTCTATAATACTTGATCATCCAGAGTATACATAGTAATAGTATTATTAGAAAAGACTTCCTGTATTTAAAAATGATAGTTACCATATGTATTCTTTAGTCTAATAATCAACTTAGAATTGTGTTATACTTGCTTTACTCCAAGTCCACCCAAATCCACTTTTCCAAAATATGACTATGTAATAAGGTTAAGCTAGATACAATGTCTTTCCATTAAAGCCAAGGTTGTTCTATCTATATAGTATCACTTCTAAACCACTTCTGCCTCTATCTTATAACAAGTCACTTCATTCAATCTGTCTTCTGTACTATTTGTGGATAATCCCAGTAAGTATAAATTACCATTAACACAATCATATATTGATGCTTCACTCTACTATTTTAGGCTTGAGGATACAAAACTGATCAGCACACTAATGGACTCTGCTCTATATCTTATCTCTGATCAATCTTCTAAATCATCAGTTGAAATTACATATATGGTCAATGTTCCATATTAAGAAGCAGTTGGTATTCTAATATATGTTGCTCTTGGAACATACTCAGATATTGCCTATATAGTGCAAATGCTCTCGAAATTTTCAAAGAACTTTAGAGAAATCTATCTGAAAGCAGTTAAAAGAGTTTTCTGTTGTCTGAAGAATACACAAAATCTATGGTTGACTTATAAAGAAGCTGGGGAGAATTTTGCTAGATTTACAGATACAGATGGTAACATAGCAGAGGATTGTTATGCTACATCTGGACATACTTTTATTATAAATAGTGGTACTATTTTTTGAAGTGCCAAGTATTAGGGAATTGTGTTGACTGTAGAATCTGAATATGTAAATGCAACTCACATAGCTAAAAAAATAATTTGGCTTCATTTTCTTATCATACAGATCTTCAAATCTATTCTTCCTTCTACAAATATATTTTCAGACAGCAAATTTGACATTGCACTGCAAAAGACTACCAATACTATGCACATACAAAGAATATTGATATTCAATATTATTTTATTTACTGGATCATTGAGAAAGACAAGATTTGGCTTATATATTCTTCCACTGAAGATATAGTGGCTGATATCTTTATCAAAGCTCTTTTCTTAGAAAAAGTCAAGCATTTTGCTCATAAACTTGATCTTGCTATAGTTTAAAGAGGAATGTTGGATTAGCAAACTTATATCAATATTACTGAGGCTTTGGAGGCTACTTAAACTTCTCTATTTGTACCAGATCTTATATTTTACCTGTTATTTCTACAGATACTATTTGGTACTACTTTGCTATATAGTTTACTATGCAGCACAATATATATCTCAGTTTTTGTGTTGTTTTGCATACTGAGGTTGTTCTTACACAGAGTGCAGCTTCTAGTAGAGGTTTTAGTAATAAGACACTGACAGAGGTTGAGATAAAAGAACTCTGCTATGAAAGGCCAAGTTGGAAAGAAGTAAACTATGCTGTAGAAGACCAAGTACTTGCGGGGTTTGAACAGAGTATAATGTGGAGAATGAGTCATGGAATAATACTACTGTAGAAGACAGGCTATTGATATGTGAAATAGATAACACTGCTACAGAAGATAGGCTATCTTCAGGATTTAGACTTAGCACATGATAATGAATAACAACACTTATCAGTCCAACTATAGTTATTATAGACTTAGTCTCAGGACTGCATCTCATTTAGTTAATACATCACATGATCATATGTACTACTACCTGTGGACATATTCTATGACTCTTAGTTATTTACAGTTGTTCACAGGTGAAGTGTTATATTACTATCTTTAATTTCAGTCATTTATAGTTGTCCACAGTTGTTCAGTGACTCCTAAGTAATCAGATTACTTTTTAAGGCTACTAAGACCTCTTGGTTGTCACCTGTACTCCATTTAACAGGGGGCACAAGTATTATTGACCAGACCAAGGTTAAGAGTGATTTGTGCTAGCTATGGCTGTTCTAGATATGGTTTCATGTGATCCATGCCCTTATTCTTACACTGGCTCATGCCTCAAAATTGTAACACTACACCACATAGTGTTCCAGCCCCAGGAGTGGACCTGTGGTTAGTGGATGTTACCTCCATCTTTGGTTGGTATATATATCAACATCTTCCAACTTCTTTGAAAACTAAGACTATATAAGCTCAGTGGTTAGAGCTACCAATGCAAATCTGGTTGATTCCTGGTGTAGTTGTTTGTTATCATTATCTTATTCTGGCAGAACATCACTTCTGCCAAATCAGCATACTGAAGCCTATAGTTGATTATGCTGTACCCGTGATCAAAATTTGCCCTCAGAAATCCCAGTGAAATACCTCCAAATTTTCGGCACGTTTTTTATTCTCGGATAATGATTCACTAGCTTGATCCGTATTTCATTTGCCTCTTTCTCGAAATCAGCACCGGGCATTCACTCAGGAACATATTTTAACGGAGTCATGAGGTTGACGAGATACTTTTACAGAGTGCCTAAGTAATCCATCACTCTCCATCCCTCCTCTGTAAGGCGATCATGTTTTCGCTAGACGACTTGATATTCATTACAAATAAAGAATTGAACAAGGATGTGCAACTATAGGTTGATACGTCGTATTTTTACACCAGTAATTCAATTGGCTTCGTATCCTATTTGTAATTCCGATTCACCACCCTTCTGCTGAACTCCTGATGTCGAGATATCAACACCAGTATTCCGTATGGGACCCGTGAACCAATAAACTCCACCGTATTTCGGGAAATAGAACCAGATCACAGAGAGAACTAACACTCCGCCAACGACAACTACCGTGTAATTCATTTCCGCGGCACTGGTAGATGGGGTCGCAGGAAATAGAGTGATAATGGTGATGAAAGTCATGTATAGTACAGACGAGATAGCAACAGGAAGGCTCTGGAAGAAATAACAGGTCCAATTACATCAAAGCTCGAGAGGGAGAAGGTGCGTACAAATATTCCCATATTAAAAGGCCCGGGCTTAAATTCACTTCCTCCAGTGTAACGAACAACCACTGGAATCGTATAAGCAATATAGGAAGCCGTAATTGCCATAGAGAAAACAGCGTTTACAGCTTGATTTCCAGCAAAAACAAGGAGACCCAGAAGTAAGGCCCCTATCGCATTGAACAAGATTACATTCGCTGGTGCTCCTGTGGAAGAATTGATTTGATAAAGCCATTTGGAGAAGGGAAGAGCTTGAGGGATATCAGACGTTAGCTATCTGTAGGTCACAACAGAATATACCTCCGTCCCGACTAAATGCGAAGGTCTGCCTACTTGCCGCCAAAAGCTTGGGAAATACTCAAAGGGAGGACATTAAAATTAGGAGTATCGAAGCTTACCATGCTCGAGCCCATGAAATATCTAGTTTCCAGTCCCAATGATCAGATGTACCCCAAGAAGTTCGACAAAAACAGACATACTGAGCTAACACCACTAAAACCCACATACCTAATGCACCTTTTTTCCCAAGGCTATTCAAGAAAATCTGTGCCATAGGCTGATGACTATTTTTCAAGGCGCCGAGGTCTGTTCCCATACAGAACGCGAGGGTCATATTGATAGCTGTTGGAAATCAACAGGTCAAGAGGGTGCTCGTCAAGCTATAAATAGTACTATACCCCATCCGAGAATTCCTGCAGATGTTATAGCTCCAATGATACCCCATGGAACTGCCGTTGCGGCATTGGAAGCCTCTTCACTGATATGTACGCTCGAGTCAAATGAACCTGAGGGTTTGATGAGTGTAAGATCCTCGATAAGGGTAGAAGATTACCAATAGCCCATGAGGGTGCAAGAAAACTGAGAATGAAAGCGAACCCATTCGACCAGCCACTTACTGGAACAAAATAGCAATTAGGGAAGGGAGGGAAGGGACTGGTATTCGATACGTACAGTTAGTGAATTCCCAGAGAGCGAATCTAGCACCGTTTTTAAACTCTCTTGGTGTAGCAATAGGTAGTGCCACGATAACCAGAATGCAAAACCTGAATCATTTGTGCTTGGTTTCCCAGAGAAATGATGCGATATAACATACATGATATTAAATGCAATGTAAAGATTTTGCAATCGCGCAAGAAGTCGTGTTCCAAAACAACATACAATGACGTGAGTGATGACGATGGCCACATATATACCACTGCAGATAAGTAATCGATGAGTTCTGTAGCAATTGATAAAAGAATATTTCGTACAATAGCCTGCCTTCAGTCTCTTGTATGGCATTGTCAGTGCCTATAGTTATAGCTGTCATTACTTGGATGGCTGCACCCCAGTCAATAGAAGCGAATCCGGCAATGGAACCAACCGTATTCGCGTCTGCGCTATTTAAGTCTTGAAATATATATATATATCCGGATTTCATTTCTTACATCCAACGATCCAACAGAGCAGATTTCGCCACTTTCTCGGTGCAAGCGAATGGGTCCAGAAATAAAGCTTTGGAGGGAGGTTGAGTGTTCATTACGAGGGATCATAGATTAGTAGGACGTACTCCTCCTGATGTTGGCGCTGCAGATCCAAGCTCCGCCATCGACATACCTACAGTCAGGATGAAAAAACTCGCCACTAACCACTGTCGTGGAATGAACTTGACTACTCCAAAATTCCGCGAAATTTACATTTACTCACTCCCCAGACCATAGCGGGCCCTCCACCATTAGGTATCGAGTAAAACAGCACAGAGGCGATCGAAGGCACCAATCCCACAATGGAGAACGCAACTCCGAATACCTATGCAGTGAACCGGTTTAAATTTGCATATAACTGTTATCAAATGTTATCCACCTCAAGAGGTGTAAATTCCCTCCTAAACTCCTGCTTATAGCCAAGTTTCGCTAACAAGGCTTCATCCGCCTTCTGAATGGCAAGTTGGCGCGCATTGCTCATGCTAGAAAGGATGAGAAGGAACTGATAGGCAAGATATCAGTTCCTTGATAACAGCGATTTCTCACCAAATATGAGGAACGGGGTAGGCTATGCGTGCTATGCGTGTGATTGATTCCTACTCCAAAAATATGATTTTCTCATCCAGCCAGGAGAAGATTGTTGTGAAGCACTAGTAAGCACATAATTAGGTAGTCGATAGAGAAAATTTACATAGTGAGGTTCGTCTTTCAAGAATATAACTCGTCTCTCTTCATTGCTCCCTTTCAGCTCTCCATAGAAGTATACACCACAGGTAAGTGGTTGCCAGTTGTCCACACTGCACCATGCTGTTGTGCACTCTGTTCCTTCCAACAAAGATTACCATAGGCCTCCAGCTACAATGTTGGAAGATAAAAGTGTGGACAGACTTTGGTAGGGTTAGGGTTAAGATATAGACAGTAGTATTATTATTAGTCTATGACAAGAGAGAGAAGTCACATGACATGATGTCATAGGGCTAGAAGAGTCTAGAGAGAGTCTAGGGTTAGGATGATGTCAAGAGACATGGGTTCCTCATGGTATACACATGGTGTACACATGTATAATGGAGATTAAAGAATATGATGTCAGGGCACATGGACATGGCATGGTGGCCTTGAGGAAAATGCATGGAAGATGAGTAATGGACATAAGAACAAGGCATAGACATTAGGGTAGAACAATGCACAGTCATAGCATGGACCATGGATACTTTATATAAATAGTAGGTAAAATACTGTTGTGGTTCCCTGTTGAGTTCTCTTGTGAATACACAACTTGTGTTCCCCACTAGATATCCCTACTGAGAGATTTACTTGTAATGCTACTATTGGACATTGTGTCTAGTGGTTGCCACAACATGGTAGGAACTTGGTAAGTAGGAATTGACAGGTCTAAATTAAAGAAATCAGCTAGGATCATAAGATCGTCACTAATAGCTGAATGGTGAGGGAAATATGGATCCCAAATACTATCTCTAATATGAAAGTCACTAGTCATAATTAATAAATTTGGAATATTTGCCTCAGTATCCTTGAGATACTTTAAAGTGGAATGAGAAGAGTCAGAATAGACATTCATGATCCAAAAAATGTTGTTATCATTGAAGAAAGATACAAGTAAAATGTCTTTATGATTAATAATGTCTTTGCAAAGTGAAACTCAAAGAGAGAAAAGTCTGACATTTACATAAATGATGGCTCTTGGGGAGTTATTTGTTGAACATAGATCTCTAGCAAAGGTAAGCCAATTAGGATGATTGGGAATGCCTACTAAAGGAATGCCTTTACAATTTGTTGAGCTAGGAATGGATTTAATTGTTGTCCAAGATGGTTCTTGGATGAATATGATGTCAAAGCTTTCATTGACTTCAAGTATGGTATTGATGAGAAAGTTATTCTTTCAAACGTTTTGAGAGAATATCTTCAAGTCTTTCAAAATCATATTGCAATGCCATTCACAGCTGAACAAGTTGAGTTCTTTTAGTTATCCCGAATTTTGGCATATTTCTTTGCATACCACTCCTTGTTGAATTAATGTTTCCAGAAGGAACAATTGTATGAGTCTGCCTGATGTTCACCTTTGCAATTGAGACATTTGAACAAATGAGGGCATGGCTCACCCTTCTTTGTCTCTAACCTAGGTGGGTTAATTTTGTTGTTAGCTTTGCAACACTATGTGAAATGACAATGGTGTTCAGTAAAGTGAGAACTATTACACTTAGACCCTTGAATAAACTCCTGCCATATGTCCCCACTTCCAACAGTTCTTACATTGTGGTATGCCTGGGTTCATGTTTGCTCCACGAACTGTTACAATAAAACTTCTGAAGTTGAACTGTCAGTTTATGACTTTTTTGGATGTTTCATATGTTGATCCAGATGATGGTTATGTTGGATTTTGGAAACACCTTAATGATTCAAGGTTTGGATATGAGAACAATGTCATTGAACAGGTGATTGTTCTTGAGGATGTTTTCAATGTCGTTTGATGAAATTTGACTATTTGTCTTCTCGCTAATATACAGAATTCCTATAATCTTGAGGTAGGATTTAAATTGTGGAAGTCTGGGTGATGAAACCTGATCTGCATCAGAAATAAGTGAGTTTTTAACATATTTTTCTATCTCCTGAAGATTAGAGCCTGAAGAGACATTGTTAGTTGTGATAATGATCTCTTTATTCTCTACACTAATAAAGTCAGCTATCATGTTGGATTTGATGGCTTTAAGAGCATGGTTTATATTGACAACATGCAAACTTGAGTCTTTGATGAACTTTTTGGCAAGATCAGTGTTCATTGGAACAATTACTTGCTTTCTCAAAGGATTTTTGGTAGTTATGTTAATCTTGGGTTTAGACTTGTCTTTCAAGCTGTTGATAATTTTTTGCATTTCTTCAATTTTCTTATTTGGGAGATTGAGGAATGTCTCCTTGATTTTTAACATTTCTCTAGTGATGTTCTTCAAAGTAGAAGAGTTGGATTGTTTGAATGAAGATGTTGCATGAGCATATAACTTCTTCTATTGGGTGTTAGTATTTTTTTTGAAGTATTTCGATAACTCATTAACTTCTTTATGTAATTTAGCTGGAATTGGAGGGGGAATAGGAGTTTTACCACTTCTTTTCCTTTATTGTTGTTCAAGGTTTTGGGAACCTGAGGAGTAAATTTGAAACTGACCTTGCTTCTAAAAGTAGTGTTAGAGTTGTCCACATAGAGACCATCCCAGTGTGAATTATAAATGGAAGAGAGAAACTCCTATACTACATTACCTACACCCTCAAGATCCTTGATATTGTTAGAGTTAGTGTTGTCAATTGATTTATCTCTAATGTATTTTCCCATTCTGCGAAGAGAGTCTTTGATGTTCTTAATGTCTGATGCCAAGTGTTCCATGGCCCTGTGCAACAAGGTTGCATGGAAATTGCCATCCCATTCCTCTGGGTCTAGAGCTTAATCAATGTCATAGTTTAATTGAATATTGAACATGCTGTTACCAGTTATTGAACTTGAGGCCAGATCCTCGCTCAAAACACATTGCTGTGACATGTTGTTAGTAATATCAGTGGTCTTACTGACTTGATCTTTCTGTCCTCCCCCTAAGAGGCATACTCTATCTTGATGCTGCCAATAAAGGTGATAGGCTCATCTTTATCCATTCTGTTGCTTTCCCTTTTGACACATATATGGTACTCTTTGGAGCATTTATTTAAAGAGATTGAAGGAAACCTAAGTTTGTGCATACTGAGTGATAATAAGTGACCTCTTTCTTTCTTGAAACTGTTGCCTATGTCATAAAAGTTGTCTAATGGATCAACAACCATGTCAATATCAGAGTTTGGAGTCAGATTGTTGGAAACATTAGTCATAGCAGTTGGAGAAAGTGTTATATTCACTAATTCTCTTGTGGGCACTACCATGTAAGATGGTGGTAAGAGAGAAAGAAGCGACTACACAATCATATGATATAGAGAAGATTATAAAAGATTTTGAAACAAGTGATATTATATAATATAGCAACAACATGTTGGCCTTATAGAAAGTATAGAGACTTTAGGATAAGTTAGTTATAGTATGTGTACAGACCATAGTCTATAGTATATAAGACTAGCTTGTAATAGGAACTCCATCAAGTTCTCTTATATTTGTTATATCCTGATCTAGCCACATTTGTTCCAACTCATAAATAATATACCTTTTCTTATTCATACTTTCTAATCTCTTCTAGTATAGATCACATCCTCTATTTCATCTCAGATATTCTCACTAGATCCTTAACAACTCTATAGATCTTCATTTCAGATATCTAAGGATTACTAGAACTAGAGTAACTCACTGAACAGTCTCTATTCTTAGATAACTATCCTAGGTATCAAACTTGATATATATTCTAGTAGTTACATTATAAAAGTTTTATTCTGAAAATTGACTAAAATTATCACCAACTTCTAATATTAGCAACAATATCTCTCTCACTTTCTAATAGACTTGTTCATTAATAATATTCTGAGTGTCTTTTCTGAAATATATGATTAGTGCAACTAGTAAAGGCATAGTATATAAGCTAAAGCCAAAGGTCATTCCAACTCTTGTATTTTATATATTCAGATAATGCAAATTATCAAATTTTGAATAATAAGATATGAACCATGTTTAACAGTATTACTCAATACAAGAGTTGTCTTTCATTCTATCATTTGAATTTAAGTCATAACAAATAAGTATGTCAACTTAATATTAGAGATTATTATTAATAGTATATATTAGAGCAACTGAGCAAAGTCTGCCAGGTTACATAAGATTTGTGATCTTTATACCTAGGTCAACAATACATAAACAGAAAAGGAAGTTTTTTTGCTCTTGTTTTTAAGATTATATTGTGAAAACTATTAACTAAATATTATCTATTTTCAGAAAAATCTAAGAGAATGAAATGAGATTTCTTAAAGATAGCTAATGTCCTAAATACTCTACTATTTATTGCAATCTAGTAAGACAATACTGAGCTAATCATCAGAGTGATAGTATGAAGATAGTTAGGAATCTAAGTTGAAATATTTTCAAAACATTATCCAAAGAGGCAGGATATATTTAGAGTAATAGAGAACTATTATAACTTATAGTTTAGTAATTAGTCAAAAAAAGAATCTTGTATAAGATTTATACAAAAGAATTTGATGGAGTTTTTAGTATAATATATTTACCTATATATATGCTAGGCTAATAGTCTATACACAACTACATCTGACCTACTCTAAAAACTATATGTTATATATGAGATTAATATATAGTAAACATATATAATATCATTATTTCAGAACCTTCTCTGTCTTTCTATATATCATATGATCATATGACAGTTGCAATATCATACTGTATTTTAACTCTAGATCTTCAAATCAGAAAGAAAAATCAAATTCACTATTTTCAATTCTAATATTACTTATCCTTTAAGATTTCTCCCCTAGAGAAACTGTCTTTTATTTTGCCAGTTTCTCTCCAACTTTCTTAAATACTTCTTTCTGAACTTCCCATTATCCTATTTATATAACATCTTTACCATACACTTTTCTGGTATCATATACTAAGTCCATTTGTTCAAAAGTCTATTCTTTACAGTGGTAATATCTTATTAAAACTCCAACAAAAGTTCATCTTTCCACAATAGCCTTACTTTTACAAGACATCCCTACAGTAGAAATATAATCAAGCCTAAATCCCATAAGTATTCTATCTTTCATGCAGAGGTACTTCTTTCCAACTCAGCTTTCTATGGTAGAATTCTCCTATTTCATTGCTGAAACCTTCACTTGAGGCTGTATTCTAAAACTCCTAAGTTTATTCTTTCTATCATACTTGTATATAAGACTAGTAGATATATTGTATTTTGCTAGTTTAATAATCAACTATTTTAGTTGAAATTTATCCTTGGTATTCTTTGGCAACATACCACTATCAACACTCATTTTCTTTGGACTTTGTTCCATCTTCTAATTCACACTTAGTATATTTCTAAGCTAATCTCATAGGCTTTTACTATTTGATATAAACTATGCCTGACAATATTATCAGACTCTTAAGTTTTCTATTACTTCTGAACAGTTCCATCTGCAAAATTCTTTAGTATAGTTCTGCTTACAACCTTTCTGACTTCCAAATCACACTTCTATAAGTTCAAAAACAAGTTGACTAATGTCAAGTGCAAGAAATATTTTGAAAACAATCTGTGCCTCTATTGTAGGGCAGGAGACTATAAGTTAGACTTCTGTCCTAAGAAGAAGACCACAGTTACTCCTAAAGACCATAGTTCTTTAACAGCTGCTAATTTTTCTATAGCTGCTTCTAAGAAATCCTTCAAAAAATCGAAAGCAATCTCAGAACACCACACAGACTAAAAGTCATGTTAAACTTCCTTATGTAGTAATGAGTCCTATATGGCTTAATATATTCAATTTTTTGGACTCCTACTCTTTCTTTGTCTCTCTGTCTTCTTTTTTGGTCTTATCATATCCAAATCTAGCCACATCTGTCCTAATCCATGAATAATGCCCCTTCTCTCATCTATATTCACTGACATTTTGCAGTGCAGATCAATTATCTCCATTTTACCTCACAAAAACCTTGCCAACTCTATAAATCTCTATTTCTGA
>Ga0157366_1000711_pt1 | contig 14226 bp, 15 predicted proteins | sample AttbisABBM1_FD_113149 | JGI IMG/M metagenome (GOLD analysis project Ga0157366, IMG submission 113149) | Fungus gardens microbial communities from leaf cutter ant in Botucatu, State of São Paulo, Brazil - Atta bisphaerica ABBM1 | ecosystem: Host-associated > Fungi > Mycelium > Unclassified ...
TCGCTGAGCGATGTCTGGGATCCGAGATCGAAACGGGCTACACTCATGCCGCCAGACATCCTATAAATACTGATATAGAGAGGCTTAGAGCAACGTGGCTCAATACGTCTATACCGTAATGAGCCTCTTTTTACCACACCTGCTCAACACTGCTTATCCTATGTTTTTATTAAGTTTTCCTTCGTCACCAAAATTTTTAATTCTACTCAAAAACACCCATTTTCATCATATCCATGCCCCATTTATGCCCCATAAGCCGGGCCAATATTGAAAAAAGCCAAGCTTACATATACTGTATAAAAACACAGCTAACTATGGAGGCAGAAAAATGTTCGTAGAACTTGTATTCGATAAGCGTAATGTCGCTCAACTTCCAGGTGCGGCAGAGATCATAAAAGCCGAACTAACCAAACGAGTGCACCGCATCTTCCCTGCTGCTGATGTTCGAGTTAAACCCATGCAAGCAAATAGCCTCAACACAGATGCCAGCAAAAGTGACAAAGAAAAACTAAACCGGATGCTGGAAGAAATGTTCGAGGAAGCAGATCAGTGGTTGGTAACCGCAAACTGAGGAAGCGCTCATGATTTACGTAGAAGTGACCATCGACAAAAAAAAGCAGCTGCCGACTGGCGCAGCGTCAGCATTGGCCATCGAGCTGAACAAAAGGCTGCAGCGTAAATTCTCTGACATTGAAGCGACAGTGCGTATGGCGGGTATGGATGGGCTGTCAGTGCGTAACGGTACGCCGGCAGACCGCGAAGCGATCGAGGAAATATTGCAGGAAACTTGGGAAAGTGCGGACGACTGGTTCCAGCCTTAATAAAGACGCTGCCCCTGCCGATGTTCACCCTGAGTGAACACTACGAGGCCGGCGACGGGGCAGCAGATTTTAGATAGAGGCTACGTTTGAGTTTTCAAGTCTGCCGGGCTCCCTCCCGGCATTTGCTTTAATCCCAACAATCCTCGTTCAGCGCCACCTCTGCAAACCCAGCGGCTAGCACCTGCTTTTGCTCATCAGTAAAGCTTTGCCATATTTGCTGAACAGCGCTGGAGACATAATTATGCCAGTGATGAGGCTGGCTACCGTCCTGATTCCATTTCGGATTTTGCCAATCCTGTGGGATCATCCAATCTTCAGCCATAGTTACATCCCCAGTCGTGACGCCAGGATCGCGTCTGATTCGTCGGCAGTATGCAGGCATAAGATGTCCATGAATGCCCCATAGCATGCCGCAACACCACTTGCGGTTTGTGCTCCACCGATCAGTATTGGAACTGTACTGCTGCTCAGATCTGCAAGCTTACCTGTAACGGCTACTGCTGAGGTTACTGACAACTTTCCTTTTTCGTAGCCCTCAACAACTCCACTCGCGACTTTAAACAGGCCGGCGGAAGGCACGTAATCAGCATAGACACTCGTTGCCGCGACAATGCTCCCACCTGTTCCTGCCGGCCATGCGCTATCACGTGTCCCATAGCGCCACGCCTCAGTCGTTCCTTGGTTGTTGGTGATCATGGTGCGAAAATACGCCAACGCCAAATTATTGATGTTGTAGCCCGCAGTGATTCCGTTATTGTCCGCCCTGTCGAGGTCACTCATTCGCCCGGCAATAAGGTACGATTTGCCTTTTTGAATAATTTGGTTGGCGCGACTTTTAAGGAAGCAGCCACCGCCGGATGTGACCTGGATAATCACCGCGCGAGCCGTCGCATCATAGGTCATGGCGCGAGGCGGCGTACCTTGCGAACCAGCGATTAAATCGCCTGCATCGCCGAGCAAGTTGTAAATGGTCTGGACGTTCCCAGAACCATCAACCTTTAGCCCGAATGCCGGTGCAGCGCAGATCGTGGTTTTCTCATACATGCCGTTATTCAGCAGAAATGAAAACCGGGCCAGACAACCAGCTTCATCTGGGATTGTGCCTCCGTCTGCCAGTACCCGCGCTTTATAGGCAGTAAATAGCGCCTGTGGGTCAAGAATAGAGGCTGATAGGTCTAAAGCTGTGCGAAAGCCGTAGTAGGCTTTCCCAGTTTGGTTTACTGCTACCATTTAAAGTTCTCCTAATGGAATGCGATCAAGACACATCCAGTTATAAAGAGGGAATGGTGAACCGTTGCGCGTCACCCACCGCGATACGCGCGGCGATGAGTCACGGAAACAGGTCAATGGGTAAACAGAGTCGTTTTCTGGTGAATGTTCTGCGGTGTTTGTGAACCCCATCAGCAACGCATCCGTGGCCGCCGGGGCCTGGTCAAACACTACGCGGATGATATTGCCATCGACGATAGTGATGCTTTGAACAGCAGCTGAGTTATTTTCGAGGCCAATGCCTTTATTCAGACAGTCGGCAATAAAGTCAGCATCAATAACAATCGGTGCAAACGGCACGTCACAAAGTAAATCAACGATATTACCCGTCAACGTGACGCTTTTAATTTTTAGCCCCGTCCAGGTGCCCTTACGCACGGGATCATATAAGCGCCAGAAGATCGCCTGCTCCTGATATTCGCCCTGCAGGACTTTCCCCCAGTTATCCAGGTGACTCAGCGAGCCGTCCGAATACAGCCAGTTCAGCGGATATTTCGGGCCGTACATGATCGCGTTAGTCGGGTTATTTTTAACGAACTGGAGCTGGTCAACCGCGACCACTGAGAAAGGCTTAACAACCACGCTTTCGCCCGTGGGGTTCCCTTGTTCATCGACTCCACCGGCTTTCGTGTTGATACGGCTGCCGACCTGGCCGATGACCGCCAGAATTTCGGTGGTCTGCCCTGTCAGTGCTTTGTAATCCGCACGGCGCAGCGCGTAATACGCCTCCATGCGCACCCGATAATCCCCGACATTTTGCGAAGTGCCGTTGTCGTTATCCGTCTCGCCATGCTCCAGCGACACCACATCAACGCTGGCGGGTTTACCCAGCGCCTGGGCAATTTTCACATACCGTTCAACCATCGTCAGTCCGTTACTGTAAGGCACTGTGCCTTTCCAGATTTGCGCAAAGGACTTGCCGCCGCTGTTTGCAACCGCGCTGAACATGACAGGCAGATTCAAGCCAGCATTTTCATGCGAATACAGCAGCGCATAGACAAACGGCAGCTGTTGCCCCTGGCGGTAAAGCGGGTAAACCAGATTTGCCAGCAAATCCAGCATGGCCTCGGTGATTGGCGTGTCCTGGCTGCCCTCGGGTTTTCCTCCGGCGATGGCCAGCGCATAGGCGCGCCATTTCGGGTCGTAGTTAACTTTGTTCCAGGTATTCGGATTCGGCCGGTTACCGGCATCACTCGGCACACCCAGTGACTGGCCATCGCTGCATAAGATGAGCGCTTTCATCGCCTCCGGCGAGATTTCAGCGCCACCCCGGTAATACATCATCCCGTAACCTTTGGTGATTTGGCCACCGGGGATGTAGGTCATCGACAGGCCGTTAGCCGACACCTGGTTGACGCTCAGAACGGGACGTTCATGCCACAACAACGCATCATTCCAGTACACGGCGGGCAAACCCTGATACGGCGTAATGCGTGCTGGCTGTTGGCCCAGGTTATCCTGCAACGGGCCATCAATTCCGGGGACATGCACACCGCCATCGTCATCAATCGCAAACAACGCTGACTTGAGGTCTTTAGCGAAGATCACATACTGGAAGCCGACAATGCGACGAGAGAAATTTGTCGAGCATATGGATTCTAATCTGTCTTGCAGAACATCATCCATACCGACCATTCTTACATCGCCGTTATCGTTAATTGTTAATAAGCCATCCACCCCGTTTTTTGCAACGAGGACGAACTGCATATTTTGATAACGATTTGCGATGTTTTTCGGAATTAACTGCTCAACGTAATCTTGAATGGATGACTTTAACCCAGCCAGCCACAGCCCAAAATCATTATCTAACGCCATCGCCGTCTGAGAAGGGCCGAGCGCACTTTCTACTGTCCACTGCCACTGCTCTGATTGATATTGTCTCAGGGCGGCAGTTCTCTTATTCGTCTCCATAAGACTCGCTAGTAGCGAAATAACCGATACGCCAATCTCATCAACGTATTTGCCGTTACTCAGATAACGGCCCGTTGGCGTCGCTACGCCGTTAACGTTCTCATATTCATCAACCCACTGCGTTGAAATGGTAGAGCGAACAGAAAAATAGCGCCGAGTTTCCGTGCCGGCGTCAATTGCAGCTTGCGCCGCTGCTGCATTACGGTAAGCATCAGAACCTGATTGTGCAATCTCCGCATAAGCGCGGGCATCTTCGGCATACTCTTCTGCGTCCCTGCTTGCCCCAGTTATCTCATTTATCCGATCGGCAACAGCCCTACGAACCGTTGGGAAAGGCTTCCCAAACCGGTCAAAAGCTTCATCTTCATCACCATTAATATAATCATCAAATGCCATTGCGTTATCATTCACGTCCTTCATGCTATTAGAAGAACGTGGGTTCCCGGTGTTATACCTTTGTGCCATATCATTACCTGTACATTATGAACATGTGTATTTAATATTGACAATCCGCATTATCTAGATATGATCTACCTAACCAACACAATTAATGCGAGTTGCTTGTGAGCACTTCAAACATTGAAACAAATAATTTAACCACGTCAGTTAATGATTTTTTTAAATCGCTTAATTTAATGAAGGTTATAGCCTGCTTTGCTGTAATCTTGATTCATTCTTCAATTTTTGACTATAACAATATAAATAACCAATGGTGGGCTGTTAATTTCTACAATGCAATCTCACGATTTGCCGTACCTATGTTTATCATGATATCTGGCGCACTTTTGATAAATGAAAAACACTCTCTAAAACATTTCTTATCCAAGAGAGCAATAAGAATAATACCAGCTTTAATTTTCTGGTCGGTTGTGTATTTAGCTTGGCTTGGCGATCAAAGAATTTATAGTGCTTCTGTTATTAACGCAATCATATCGGGCCCCGTCTACTATCACCTTTGGTATTTGTACGCAATGATCGGTGTTCTGATGTTCTCTCCTATTCTATCTGCTATGTATCACAACTCAAATGACGCACTAAAATCATACTTCTTGACTATATGGATTTTATCTTATTCCATTTACCCTATGATTAAGGAATTACTTGGACTGCAATTTGATTTCATAGGAGTTTATGAGCTTTATTCTTTCTTTGGATTAGTTGGTTGGTATTTCCTTGGTGCTTTTGTTCGTGATTATATAACAAAACAAGATTGTGATATTAGAACTACTACATGCCTTTTCATTTTCTTTATTTCTGTAATTGCAATCGCACTTTTAACTTACGTATACTCTAAAAAACTAAATGTCATCACAAATAATGTCGGCATCACATCGCCATTGTTTTTTGAAAGAAACTCGCCATTAATCATGATAGGCACTATCTCCTTGTTTATTTTTCTTTCACAGATAAAAATAAAAGAGAACACCTTTATATATAATTCCATAAAAAATATCGCTTCTTTCTCTCTTGGAATTTATTGCCTTCACTTATTGTTATTGCGAGAACTTCTAGCAACGATTACAAATTATTTTGACAATCGATGGATTTCAATCCCAGTCCTTTCGATTGTTGTATTTACCCTGTGCGTAGCAATAATTTACCCATTAAGGAAAGTAAAAATAGTTCGCTACGTTCTTTGATATACTGAGGGGCTTGTGCCCCTCATTTTTTACCATTCAATAATCATTAACCCAGGCATGCCATTACTACCTTTACCTCCAGCAGCAGCAAAATCGTACCCACCACCACCTCCTCCACCACCAGTACCAAATCCCCACCCTGTATGGGCATCTTTCCCGCCTGTATTTCCTGATCGCCCACTGCCTCCAGATGTTCCCAACGGGCCGCTACCTCCCATCCCACCAATACCTCCGCGGCTACCACCGTCACTACCATCGCCCCCACCAAAACCGCCACCGATGCCACCGCCGCCTGAAAGTTGTGATCCTCCTCCAAAGCCACCAGCATCACCACCAGTTAGGGTTAGCAATGCCCCAAATGAAGTAATACCTCCTGCCGTTCCATTTTGACCGCTAGTACCAGCATTTGCCCCGCCGTCTCCACCTTGCCCAGCCAAACCTACCGTAACGACGTATGTCTGACCTGGCGATACCGTAATCGCCTTTTTGATAACAGATTGACCTGCACCACCCCCACCACCACCGCCGGCATAGCCGCCAGACTCACTCCCGCCGCCACCGCCACCGCCGCCGCCTCCAGCACATGCGGTGATATAAACTGTAGTAATCCCAGCAGGTACCTTAAAGTTACCCGATGCTTCAAATCTTGCTTGTTTAGTTGGTGTCTGCTGAATGATATTCCTGATCGCCAAAATTAATTGGTTATCATTATTGGGATCTAATGAGATTCCCGCACCTTCGACAACCCCCACCATTTCCCGTTGCCAGGTATTAAGAATCTCAGCTTTCAAAATTGTTGGAGGAATCCCTTGGGCTACATTGCCGTTAGTAAACTCACCATTCTGATCTGCCGTTTCTGTAACACTACCAACTTTTTGCATGTCTTATCCTCGCTCATTGAACGATAAAGTGAATGTCGAATTGAATTAAAGGTATCCGGAGGCGGTATCGAATATGTTTGCAAACTCAGGCGTAACGTCATAAACGCCTTCGTCGTTAAATCCAAAGTATATATATCCAAATTTTACCAACGTGTGAGATGGAGCCAGCGCACTTATTCGGCACTCAAGCTGCCTGTTTCCCCACGAAGCAAGAGGATCACCACAGTAGGACATACCACATCGAGCATACGTAATCGTCGTATCTTCCGCCTCAACGAGCCAAACAAAAGGCCATTCATCCCCATTCAGGCCATCGCCACAAACAGACAAACCAGCGCGAGCTTCGCGATACTCTCTAATGGTGATGTTATAACCCAGCGCATTGGCTATACCGATGAAATAGGAGCGAGACTGGCCACCTGTGCTGATAAATTTCGATACTACAGCGGCCTGGCGCTTGGCGATGGTATCAACCTCTCCGATCGAACAATCATCCGGCAAGCCGAGCGTTTTTTCCCACTCAGTCAGCATGATGGTAGCGGTTTCGGGGAAAGCCCCGACAAGCAACGCTATCGCATCGTTATCGCTACGCTGAAACCCAGTGGCCAAAGCGCGGATAACAGCCGCTTGAATCCCGCCAGGATCGCGCGGCCACGCTAACCCTGTCGGAATTAACGCCTGCAGCGCACGGGAATACTCTTTTACGGTAAACTGGCTCATGTGTAGTTAACCTCACCACGAACAGGCAGCTGCCCTACCCCCAAATCGATATTTGCTGATGGGGAAACAAGGATAAATCCCGCCGTTCCCTCAATGTCTCCGATTGCTCTGTTCAAATCCGAAAGGAAGATCTTGCCATTGCCGACCGGTGTTCCACCTTCGAAAAAGACATTGTCGATAGCCGCCGCAATGGCCGCAGTAATGTCGCTACCAACGTGCGAGATACCGCTGATCTCAAAATCTACGGTCTTGGCCACTGGCGAACATACGTAAACCAGCGCAGTGACGGGGGCGCGTGGGTAGATATAATCAGCCACACGTCCCTGATCTCCGGTGGCTTTTTGTGCGCCCCAGTCATCCAGTTGGGATATGCCGTCAGTACCTACCGGGAAACCGTGATTGGTTTCGTCGTTGCCGTCGCACATGATGTAAACCCCAACCGTACCGGCCCCCATCAGGCGTCGTTTGGGCCAGCAGCGTGTAACGCCAGGTACCGCCAGCGCCCACTGCTCGTAATCTGTATCGCTGCCACCCTGTGGCGGATTTTGATAGGCAAGCAGCATACGAGCGCGGAAGCTTTCCTGTGTCTCAATATCTGCTCCGCCAGTCGCGGGCTCGAGCATTACCCCGCTGGCATCAATACCGGGTAGAGAAACATCCAGTGTCAGGGTCGTCCCGGCATCCGCATTACCATCAATACCGCCTCCTGTCGGGGCGTCGATAATATCGGGAAGTATTGCGGTAAGCTTGCCGACACCTTTCCCATTTGCCCCGATCGTAACGCTCTCCTCAAGCCGGTAGAGATAACCATCACCGCGGCGCAACACGGCGCCTTTGTTGACGGGAGCCCCCGCAGTTCCACTAAATTCATAAGACGGTGTAGATGCCGGATTGGCCGGGTTTTGGTAGACACTTTTAAGGCCAGCCCATCCAGATAGCCATTCATCGGTGGCATTAAAAGGGGTGGACTGCAGCGCGATGTAATCCAGATACCCGTAATGTAAATGGGCCAGGCCGGCATCAGCATCCGCCAAAACACGCATGTTGGAATAGCGCAACAGCGCACCGATATTTCTCAGTTCAGCCTGAAGCTGTGTGCGACTTTTCTCACGCAATTCGGTGAGTGTCGGCCGATTGAAAGGCATAATTTATTGCTCCCAAACCCAAAAAAATCGCATGTCCGTGCGGTCACCGTTACCCGGACGCTGATAGCGAATGACCATATTTAGCCGCCGGGGATAAACGATCTGGGTTGCTATGGTGAACGACGACACCACACCGTCAGAGATCAACCACTGCAATGCCTCGCGGGCATAGTCTTCCGCTTTTTGAGCAACAGCCTGGGTCAATTTCTGACGGCGCAGCAGCCAAAGGCGGGAGCCGATGTTATGATCCTCCCCCATATCCCCCCACCAGCCGCGGCGGTCTTCTCCGTCTATATCATCGTCATCACGGGCGACGCGATCGGTAAACAGGCTGATAATCATCGCTGTCTGCAGGTCATCGCCATTGATCAGATCGCCGTTACCTTCCCGCCACTCTGCCACCAGCCGTTCAATGTCCCAGAAAGAGCTGATATCACTCATTCGACGATCTCCCCCGGTTTCTCGCTGGTTTTCTCATCGTTACCGCTCTGGACATTTTTCACGACATGGTCGTGCTCGTTGTGGGCATCGCGTAAGGCTTTCAACGTGGCGCCGTTGCTGTCGCAGTTGTCAATCACGTCGCCGGTCACTTCCAAACGCGGCGTTTCAAGCCTGATTTTCTCGGTGGCCGTAACGGTAACAGTGGTCGCATTGACCACTGTTACCGGCTTCCCTTTCGCTTCGATCTCAATGCCGTTTTCTGTGAGTTTTACGAACATTCCCCACTGGTTATAAATCAGCGTTTCTCCGCTTTTTAAACCCGATTGCCGGTATTGCTGATTGTTGCTGGCCACGATCACGGCGCTGGAACGGTCACCACCCAGATACGCCAGCACCACATCCGTACCCACCGGGAGGCCGGAAGAAAATCCAAACTCCGCCATCCTCGGGGTGTCCCCCCTCACCTCCAGCGGCGTCTGATACTGTAGTTTTTGAATGCCGCCGGCATCGCCGTACCCGGTGATCTTGCCTAGGCCAATCATCATGGCCACCCGGCGCCCAAGCTGCCTCAACATGCCGTCATTCATCGATTTAGCTCCTGCACCTGGCTATAGAATTGGTAGGGTTGAACGGCAAATGCTTCTTTCGGCATCATGATGAGATTGGCGCGCGTGCCCCGCTCGTCACGGGTAAAGGTGACCTCCGCCAGAAGCCACTGCACGTTATTGAGCCCAAATACAGGAATATTGATGGGGATCAGCGTATTCGGCTCCCACAGTTTTCCGGCCTTGTCTCGCCAGCTATCGATCTCCACCTGCAGGCGTCGTGAACGGCCATATCGCCGGTTCATCTCCCAGTCGATGCAGTTTTGCGCCTGACCGTGAGAGTTCATCGTGCTCTCAACGATGACAATCCGATTGCGGTAGCGCATTTTGGCGACTTCCGGATCCTGCGCGCGCGCCAGGGTAACGGCGGAATAGCCGCTATCCGGGGACAACTCCATCGCCGGCGTCATCGACATCGATACCCCGACATAATCGGAAAACCGTTCGTCCATCGATGACATGAAAGATGCCGTCTCGATATTTTCCCCTTGCGCCACGCCGCTGGCCGCCTTGCCGGTTCCGACGCGGGTAAGGAAAAGACTGCCATCGGGCTTGTCGTAATACAGCAGCGCAGCCCAACGGGTGATCCGGTCGATCACTTCTTGCGAAGACTCCCCCCAGTTCAGGGTAAATTGGGGAACCGTCGTCATATCATTCACGTCGCTGCCGACAGTGATACCGTATGGTGATGCCAACTTTTGCGCTATCTGCAGGGCATTAGCCTGGCTGATCACGTTGTTAGGCCATTCAGCTGAACAATCCACCAGATCCTGGCATCTACTCCGGCCCGTAGCGCGAACTTCATGGCGCTCTTTGCCAATCACCGGATTCCAGCGATCGACATAGCCGGTCATGACCAGATCATCCCCCAGATGCACCGTACAACTGTCTCCAGGCAGCACCAGCTGCTTTTCATCGTTACCGGGGTAATAGTCCATCAACGACAGGTCGAAATCCGATGGCAAGCGCTCAATGCCTCGCGTAACGCGAACAGAATCCCAGCCGGAAATTCGCTTACCGCCGGCCGTCAAAATCAGTTCATCTTTCATTTTCTCAGCGCTTTAAATTTGGTGGGCATGAATGCCGGATGGCGCGGCCCGACAGACTGAACCAGTTCATCACCCCGAGCGCCGTCCTGATACATGCGGTTGGCCAGCACCAACGCCGGTAACGATGTAGGCATAACAACCTGGGTCAGTGAACTGAGAACGGCGCCTTTCTGGCTGTAGGCGTTGACCAGCGCATCGCGGGTTTGCAACAGGTTCAGATAATCGTCGTCGTCCCCGGCATCCGCCGCCATCAACAGCACATCATCCAGCGTGTCGCAGACGCGATTAAGCATTAAAATGGCATCGTCATAGCTTGAGGGCTCATAATTGGCAGCGGTTGCTGCCAGTGCGCCGGCGGACAGTACACAAAGCAGGATAGTGGCGCCATTGGCTACCGCATTTTCACCCGAGGTAGCGTAAAACGTGGTATTTCGATACGAGGCCAACGTTTCCAGCATGCGGATTTTTTCTTCTACACTGCCGCTGAACGAAATGACCGCATCAATGATGGCCCTGGCATCAATGGGGAAGGCATCAACGGAGGCTACCCCCTCAAATGTGGCCGTGAGCGCCAACAATTCGGCGCGGCCTGTTACCGCTTGCGCCATTTTTTGGCTAACCAATCCGGCGTAATTGTCGGTATCTGCAGTTCGATTTACTGCGCCGGTTGATCCCGAAACGCCGCCCCCTACGGTGCCTTTGTTGTATCGCCCATACCGGGCGCTACCGAAGGTCGATTTCAGGACATTACTGAGATTAGTGACTTCATTGGCGGTGCTTTTCACCATGTTGCCCCAAAACGCAGCGGTATTACGCAACGTCTTGATGGTCTGGGTTACACTGCGGATCTCACCTTTAACCGTGGCAATAAATTTTGTGGCCGCCATCAGGCCGGTTCGTAACCAGTTAGTCTGAACCAGTGATGCCGCCTGAGTGCTTCCGGTGATCGCAAACACCTTTAAGCCGGACTCAATGACCGTCAGGGTAAACTCGAAGGAACGGCCGTTATCCACGCTCTCAAGTACCCGCAAACCGCCATCCGGCACACTTACGGTAAGCTCCCCAAGCGTCGGATGTATCAACGTACCCGGCCCTTCCGTCTCGCATGCAGCCACCAGCGAATCACGCTGCGTTATCACGTCAGGAGCGTCATATGCCAAGCTGTTATGGACGATGAAACCCCTGATCGTTAATTTGCGCGTCCCACGCCCCAGATCTTCCACCCAGGCGGTGTTGCGATAAGGGTATTCATGCACGGCCTGGCGCCGGCCAAAAACGCCTTCGGCACTGACTACCGCAAAAGGAACACCGCGAAATGATGCCGGGTGAATATGCTCAAACCAATCCCAGCTGTCGCCGCCACCCAGCAGCGATGAGATCGCATCAGTGATCAGAGCCATAAATTCTCCAGAAACAAAAAAACCGCCGAAGCGGTTTAACTCATTGATTGCATTGACAAGGCTACGCGGCCCCCGCCATCAGCTTGAACCTTGCGGCGCTCACCGGTCTGGGGATTGACCAGTGTAATTTCCAGTTGGAATTTGTTCTCGTCGATCGCCTTAGACATGGCATCCGAGATCTGGCCGATGGTTTCCTCTCGCTGATCATTCGGCGCAAACAGTGAGGCTTGCGTTGACGAATCCTTTTGCGTTGGCGGCGGTAATGACTGCCCCTGATCAGAGAGTTCGAACAAACCAGATGCACGCTGCCCGTAAAGATTGTTCTGGTCACGCAAGCCTGACCATCGAGGGTCAAAAACCGAATCGCTGATCCCCCTGAAAATTTGATCGCGGCTGTATGGCTGGGCACCATTTTCATGCTTGATGATGGCTGGGATAAGCTTTTCAAGCACCGCCGGCGAATGCAGGTCTAGCGGTTCCGCGGGGTTAAAGCCAGTCTGTTTAGCCAGGGCGTCAATATAGGCCTGCGTGTTGTTTTCACTGGATGGCGCATACGTCGGGATGATGCTGTTCAACGTGTTTTTACCGCGATCGCCGAACAACATCAGCTGTCGAGAAAGCGCCGCCAGCCCATCATTGGGATTTTCGAACGTGACAAAACCGCCGTTTCGGCCAGTCGTATTCGGTGCTGAACGCAGATTGCCCGGATTATTGTTGCGCAGCCCGAGTGCATTATTCCCCGGCTGGCCATACGGCAACATCGCCCCATTTTCAGCCGGCGCCGGGTAACCTGAAATTTTCTCGGTATCGGCTCTCAGCTGGTCGGCGCGCCATACGGGCTTATAATAGCCGTTCAGTTTCTTGATCAGATCTTCCGACGCGTAGCCCAGTTTTAAATCCAGCTTTTCTTTCCATGACAGCGTGTCTTTAAATTTCTCGTCACCTTGAGCCTGCCGCAAAACATCGGCCTGTTTCCCGCCGCTGTTAAACGTCAGGATCGAACCGATAGCCGTGCTGTCCAGACCATTTGTAACGACCTGCTTGAGTTGGTCTACCGAAGCGGCCAGGGTTTCCGACTGGCCCAGCCAGGCCTGCCCTTTCATCAGCATACCGTCGTAGGCAGCACCTATTTGGTTCAACTGCTGCTTGAACGCCAGAGCATTCTGCAGATCCTTCTCGGTAAATATCAGACCATCCCGACGGGCCTGATCCTTGAGCCGTTGCACTTCACTGGTCGTGTTGCGCAGATAGCTGAGAAGATCGGGCGAAAGGCCCAATTTGTTGGCAAACAGCGCCTGCTGTCCTGCAGGGAGAGATTGCATGGCGCGGTTGAGATCGTTAATCAGCTTACCTACATCGGCCAGACCATCCTTGGTTTCACTGATCCCTATCCCCCGCTGTTTCAGCAAAGCGAGAAAGCCATCATTACGGCCGTGTACAGCATCATTCGCCTTTTCAAATAACTCACTGACCGAACCTTCCGCAGCCTCACGCGCGCTGCCGTTTTCGATCATGGCGCCAGTCAGTTCCTGAAACGCGTCTGCCGTCATGCTGACGTTTTTTGCAACGGTATCGATCCGGTAGCCGGCGTTGGCAAAATTGGTCAGGTTGTTTTTAACAACGTTGACGACCGCTGCAGCGCCACCCAGTCCGAGGGTTAATCCACCGACCATTTTGAGCGGTGGAACCAAATCGCCGATGAACTGGACGCCGCTTCTTGCATTTTTAGCCAGCACATCAAAACGGCTGCCCAAATCGTCCAGGTTATCTCTGGATTCCTGACCGCCCAACGCCAACGCATCGCGCGTTCTGTCCAACAGTGGATTGAGGTGCTTTACAATTTCCTCAATCCGCAGAATTGCGGCTGACGCTTCATCATTAGCCGTCAGCTCAAAGTCGAATGAGTTGGCCATTACTTGCCCGCCTTAAGCTTTTCTATCCGACGGGCCTGATCGGCCCAAAAATCCAACCGTGTACGGGTCAGGGACCACGCATCCTGCGGCCCCCACCCGTAATACTTCGTCACCTCAGCAGCTAGTTGCTGCCATCCGCCGAGGGATCGAAGGTCAAAAAAGACATCAAGTAGTCCTCACACTTCCTGTAATCGGTGTAAGCCATGCCACTCAATACTTTTTCGGTTACGCCGGAATTCAACGCCAGCAGCAGCTTCATGGCTGCCATGCCATTCTTGCTGCGCTGCGTTTCATAGAACTGCTCAACCTCAGCCAGGGCAGGTTCTTTCAGTTCGAGGCTCTCGTAGCGGGTGTTGCCCATCTCCAGCGCTTTACTGAGTACGATCGTTTTGGTTTTATCAAGCACTGCCATATCAATACTCCGTTACCGA
>Ga0157366_1000712_pt1 | contig 14206 bp, 13 predicted proteins | sample AttbisABBM1_FD_113149 | JGI IMG/M metagenome (GOLD analysis project Ga0157366, IMG submission 113149) | Fungus gardens microbial communities from leaf cutter ant in Botucatu, State of São Paulo, Brazil - Atta bisphaerica ABBM1 | ecosystem: Host-associated > Fungi > Mycelium > Unclassified ...
AGTAGTCACTATGCTAAGCTTCTTTCCTTTCTGTCAGGTATAGTTCACACTAGGTGACAAAGTTTGTGGAGTTAGCTCAGGAATGTATAGAGTATAGAAACTTTGTATAATGAGCTCAGTAATGTGGACTTGTCATAATGACCTTGGCTTTAGCTTATATGCTATGCTATCTGTTTGCCATATGGTTGCAACTTCAGATGAGTAAATAGAGTCCAAGATGGAGATAAGTGCTGATTTGGTGTGTTGCTGTTGAATACTGAAGATTAAGCTCAATAGAAATTATCTTTGTTGATTATCAGACTAGCAAATTATAGTATAACTACTAGTCTTATATACAAGTTGGATATATAGAAGATACTCAGGATTTCAGTGTATTGTTCCAAGTAAAGGTTTTAGTGGTGAGATACTGATAGAGGTCAGATAGGAAAACTCTGTTATGGAAGACTGAGTTCAATAAGAGTATTTCTGTCATGAAAGACTGGATATACAGGTTGTTGCATCACTGCCACAAGAACATGTTGCAAAAAGAATAGTTATTATAGAAGATGGGCTTGTCTTAGAGATATTGTAATAACAGTATCACTATGGAGATATATCTTCAGAATGAGTAGACTTAACATACAATACTTTCTCAGTAAATATTTCAGATACTTTTATCAAGATTTCTGACTATTTGGTCACTATGATTCTCTATGTCAAGATCGTAGAAAGTGGACTTAGTTTTTTTATTTTATTTTCTTTCTCATTTTTACTTTCTTGTTGATTTATTTTTCATTGTTTCTATTTTTAGAACTCTGTGGTTAGGGTTAAAAGTGATTGGTCACACTGTCACATCAGTCACATCTGATGGTGTGGTCACAACATTGATCACAGAACTTAAAAGAAGAAAGTAGAAGGTTCTAGAACAAAGTGATATCATACAACATGGACACCACATGTTGGCCTCATGCTTCACACATAGTCATTTAGAGTAGGGTGCACAGTACCTAGCATGGACCATCTGTAGGAGTATATAAGATAGACTATTTTGTAAAGAGCTCTCTATCGAGTTCTCTTGTGTTTTTCTAATACAAGAGTTGTTCTTTTGTCTAACTCTAAAGACCTAAGTTCCTAATACTCTAGTTATGTTAGTATTATTTTGTTAGATTGAAATATATTTAGTAGTATTTAGGATAGTTGTTGTTCTCAGAAGTTCTTATTTTGTTCTCTTAGAACTTTCTAGAAATGAGTGTCACTTGTATCTAGTCAATTGATATATTAGTCTTTTTACATTTATCAGATATTTTATTTTTTAGTTATTATCTACCATCTTATCTCTCCATTCTAGCTGTGCCTAGTCATAATAATGCCATTATTCTATTTTCAAATAAGGGTAATCTAATAGATTATAATAGAATTCTAGTGTTATAAACTTCATTTAGCTTGTATTTCCACAACCAGTGGACTTATTCTCACAAACTAAATTGCACTGGAAAGCCTCAAATGAGGGCTATCTGCACATATGTGGGATGTACAAAAGCAACAACAAATAACCGAGATATCAGGCCATCAGTAGCTGTAAAAGCTTTGTCTGCTAATATCTCATGAACAACTGACAGGATTCGCACAATTGAACTTGTGTTGGAAAGTGCTCATCAATCTGTTTACAACAATATATGATGCATCTCAAAGCAATAAGTATTGGTAGAGATACAAGCATATCAATATAGTGACATAATTAGTTAACTTCTAAAATTAGCCTGACATCTGCTATGACAAATGACAGCTCCCATCAGGTACAAGTTTTGATTATGTAATGGCAACAGCTTGTGCATGTACCATCACTCTTTTATATATATACCTCTGTGTCTGAGAACTAGATCTCAGACTTAATAATATCAATTATTCCTATTGATACTACTCATCACCTATTATCATTATCTTTTTATACTGAACCTCTGAAACACCACTAAGTTCAAGTATCACAACTAGTGAGTAGCTCATTTGTGATATCTAGAATATAGAGAGTAGTAGTTATCTCTAAAAACCTCATTCTGTTCTCTTAGATTTCTTGAAAATAAGTAATTATTACAATAAACTTAGGTTTCTTGAAGTCTCAAAGCTTATTCATTCTTTTGCACAATTGTCCTAATAGCTCTCTTATGAACCTCACTTGAATGTCAGATTTTATTTATTAAAACTAAGTTGAGAGATTATAGTATGATATCATACATGACTGTTATAACTATCACAGTCATGATCACATTATCATATAATATAGAAGAAAGTATAAAAGATTCTAGAACAATGATGTTATAATAACATAATTATTATATATTGGCCTTATATAAAATGTATGGCCTTGAGAGTAGATTAGATGTAGTTGTTATGATTTAAGACTCAAAGTATTAAGTTAAGAAAGAAACCTTGTATAAAGATTAATATAAGAGAACTTGACAAAGTTCCTAGTACAAAGTGTCTACCTTATATGCTAGCTAGTTGGTCTGTGTAAAATATTATCTAACCTAACCTATTCTAAAGATTCTATACTATCTATAAGATCAACATGTAGTAAACATGCTATATGATAATATTATTCTGGAATCTTCTATATTTCTCTATATGATATATAATTGTGTGATAGTTTGTGACAGTTACATGTGATGTCATACTATACCCTAACTCTAAGTCCAAAATAAGAAAATAAATGAAAATAAAAGCAAGAAAATAATAAAACAGAGTCTACCATCTTCAATTCTGACACTTATATAAGATAGATACTTTGTACTAGGAACTCTATTAAGTTCTCTTGTATTAACCCAATATAAGATTCTTCTTTTACTCTAATCCTTTAAGCTTAAGTTGTAACATTGAGCATTTCTAGTCTGATTAGTACTGTTTTATTTACTTCTCTCTACTTTTCAAGCTTTTATGTCAGAATTGAAGATGGTGGACTTGATTTATTTTTATTTTTCTTTTCATTTGTTTTCTTATTGGAGATTTAGGATTAGGGATTAGTGTGACATCACATATCATTATCACATAATCATATAATACATAGAACATCATAGAAGGTTCTGAAACAAGATGACATCATACAACATGTATTACACATGTTGACCTTAAGAAAAATACATGATTTTTTAGAGTAGGCTAATAGAAGTGTAGTATAGACTAGTAGTCTAGCATATATAAGGTAGACAGTTTTGTATCAAGAACTCCATTGAGTTCTCTTGTGTTAACACTAATACAAGGTTCCTTTTCTTGGCCCACTCTAAGGTTTTGAGATCATAACATCTTAAGTCTTCAAATCTTAGACTCTTTGTATTTTAAGTATGAATTGTGTTTAATATCTAGAGACAGTAAAACTTATGACAATAGCAGCTTGATCTTCTAATAGTCTAAGATAGCTACTATTTTTGTAGTAAACTCTAATATAAAGAGTTAGATTAGGTTTTAGTTCATCATAGAATAATGATGAGCTAAACATAGAGAAATAAAACTTAAGAAGTGCAAATTTATATAAAAATCAGTGTTTCAAGAGAATAGCTAGAATTAAGCCCAAATGAAAAGGGGAGAGTCAAAGACTAGAGAATTAGCTATTTCAAAGCAAATGATAGATATTTTTTTGTCATATACTCAGTCATTCATAAAGTCAAACCAGTGACTATATTTGCATGTGCTTGAACTGGGGGCTGTCGGAGTCTGAAAGGGGTTGTTTCTTGGAGGTGTGTACGACGTTGGCGGGGAGGATGAATGTACGTTGCCCATCATCGTCTGCAGCAACAGGACTTAATTTATACTTAGAATCTACTCCGTACGCTTACTGAGAGTAATGCAAAGCCGCCAACCGACCTTCGCCTCCTTCTCAATGCCGTCAAGGAAGGCCGGGTATGTTTGTTCTTACTTCGATCTTAAACCATGGCTAACGTTGACCATTCAGAAACAAAACGCTGACAATAAGCTTTCAGATGCATTCTATGATGCTTTGGAAGGTCTTCTTGCCGACCTCAAGTCTTTACCTCTCGTCCGTGGCTCAATGACCGTGTGCGACGATAATTTACTCACGCTGTCACTTGATAGGATAACCGCGATGCAGAAGCGTTTCTCAAACCAGTATCAAAAGCGGAGGTCCCAGATTATTACGACGGTTCGTTCTACTGCTCAGTGTGATCTCGTTTGCTCTGAGCTGAAATCTAATAGTTATTTTGAATCCCATGGATTTCCAAACTATGGCTAAGAAAGTTAAACAGAAACAGTACAAGTCAAAGCGCGAGTTTAAGGACGACCTCGATCTCATCTGGTCCAATTGCTATACGTACAATGCATCAGACGTATGTTGAGTTCCCGAGATGTTGTGCCGGGTCAGTACTGAACAATGGGGGCCAAATCAGAATCACCCGCTCCGACAGTGTGTTAAACGCCTCAAGGCTAAGGCAGACCGCTTGCTCAGACATATTACCGACCGGCGCGAACGCACCGATCCTTCGATCCCATATGAACTAGGGGCTGAATATACTGGTTTGCTACCGAAGATGAATGGCGTCAGTCCGACACATACTCGCTCGCCGTCGTACTCCTCGGCGAAGAGTGGTACGCCGGGTATGGCGACCATCAGACCTTCACCATCGCTCTACAGACAGTCCACCAACATACCATTTTCTGAAACCTCTGCTATAACACGAACGCCCGAGGCCATGGCTATGTTCTTCGGACTTGATGAAGAAGTGACTGTTGCCTTGAAGAAGCCGAATTTGCAGTTGATGCAGCTGTTAAAGGACATTGCACCTTCTTCGCTGTTGGATAGCAAAGGGAAAGATGAGGCAGACATGATAATCCTAAAGGAAGAGAACTCGGCAGAGGCTGACGAAATCGTGGGAGACAAACGGAAATTGTGCGTTATCTTATAATCCTCATATTCTCTTGATGACTCAAGTTTCTTGTAAGATCATCACTTAATGAGCCGAATAACCGGCCGCGGAAGCGCGCACGATTCGTGGCACCCTACTCTGCTCCTCAATCTTCCGGACAAGACCAAGTCGAAGAGGAGTTGTCTGACCTTTGGTGGGCCGCAGCACAATCAGATACCCTACTTGCAAATGGTGTCCCCCCTATCCCTTTTGGTCCTTCATCTTCTGAGATCAAAGATCGCTCCTCCTCATCCTCCTCCTCCTCCTCATCCTTGGCGTTATACTCCACATGTTGTTCTTCACTTATATCTACGTCCTTGTGCAATCATTCCTCCCATCAACCCTCATCCGTGTCCGAATACGAACCTAAACCTAAGCGGCGGAAGAAGACACAAGATGTGATAATGGACGAAGCATCAATGTATATCGAGAATCCCAAAGCGCTGCTGAATATGATGAACACTAATATCAAGACGATGCGGAGAGTTCGACATACTCATGCCAAGTTTGCCGCATTGAATGCAACAACGCTTGCACATGAAGAAGTAGTGGAGGAAGGTGCATCTCTCGTATCTGGAGGGATTGGTTCAGTTCCACTTGTAGTGAGCCCTTCATCAGGCGATGTTGATGCACTCGACCCCATCACATCAACTGTCAATACTGGAGAGGCAATCAACGCTGCTGTAGATGATGAGATTCTGAATGAGAAATTGGATGAGCGGCCGTTCGTCATCATGCAGAAGGTAAAAGGGAGGGGGGGAGGGAAGGGAAAGGAGAGAGAACGGGTGGCAAGGGTGGGTGGTGTGGATATCGGCGAGAAGAATGCTTGGAGTTGCTTGCAATGGACTAATCAGAAGATTTTGGAACACGTTGGCTTTCAAGGTGTGTACACTGTTGATCTATAAAGTAATCATTTTTGATTGGACTTGAAAAGGTACATCACAGGCGTCATTGGACGTGATATCAGGTATTTTAGCAGAGTATATTTCGAATGTGGGTCGGACGATTAAATTTATGTCTGATAAATATGGTGGAACTATGACACCTGAGGTAAGCTGGAAATTTCTAGCCGTTTGATAAATTTGTGTTACTCAGTGATACGTAGGAAATCATTTTACACACTTTATTCGAGAGTGGAACTTCTAAGGTACAGGATCTGGAGAGATATATCCGTGATGACGTAGAAAGGTACTCTTCAAGGTTAAACGAGCTAGAGAGGAAGATTGTTGGTGCTTATCGGGAGACGGTACGTTAATGTCACCGCTTTTGGATGCCTTAGGCTCAGATAACTTTTTATAGACGGCTGGAGAGACATTGGAGCACGAAGGCTTATTTATGGAAGAGGACGAAGATGAGGCCGGTGCTTTGGCAATGTACGTTGTTGCTCTCCTCTTTTGCACATACGACTTCAACTTTACTCCCGCAGTGGTGATTTCGCAGACATGTTAGGCGAAGATTATCTCGGTCTCCGCGAACTTGGTATAACAGCGGAATTCGGGATGTCGAGTCTCACTATACCTAAGAAACTTCTCAAAAGCAAGAAAAATCACCTCACAGGTGGACCAGTAGCTTCCAAACCCAATGAACCACCACCACCTTACCCGCCACCGCCACCCTTTATTCCACTCACATCCAACAAGGTGGATGATCAAATTGATTTATTGAAGGAATTCTATACCAGGAGATTTACCGCTTTGGCTGCGGCCACTGCAGCTGCTTCGAAACCTTCCCCTCCGCTACTTGGACTGCCTTTTGGTGTGCCTTCGACGATGTTGCCCGGTCCGACTCTCACTATGCCTTCATTGTCGGGACCAAATTTTTCACAGCCTCCGTCTCTTCTACCTGGACCTTCATTGGCATCATCTGTACCCGCGCCTGTAATGGTATCGTCAGCATCTCTATCAACGACAGGTTTGCCATCCACGAATGCTATTGTGGTACCTGGTGCTACTCCTCCGACGGCTGCCTCGCCACCACAAACGGTTGAACACCCAGTCATTGATTGGGCGTCTTTGCCTAAGCTTACGTTGCCTGATGATATACCTTCGGGTGCACAGGTCAAAATGGGACCGTTGGGGCAGATCACGAAAGGTGCAGGTGCAGGTGGAGCAGGGAAGAAGAAGACGAAAGGTGGTGTTGGTGCTAGTGCAATCGGAGGTGGTGTACATGCTGGTCCTACATCTGCAGGAGATGGACTTGTGATTGGTGGAAGTGAGCCTGGTGCGGGCGCATCTGTCTTGATGGTGGTCTCTGAGGCGATAAATAACAATGCATCTAATCCGATGAAGAAGAAGAAGGATGCTATCACAGGTGTCGGAACGGGGAATGGGAGGAAGAAGAAGGGGTCTGATGGATCCACGTCAGGTGGCGGTGGGACGCAACAAGGAAATGGTGGACAAGGATCGCCGTATCCCCCTGTTGTCGTGGCCAGCGCCTAGCTACGAGGAGCAGAGTTCTGTGGATAGTGGAAGAGTATCGTAGTTTGTTGGCTTTCGGCGAGTACTTCGTCTTTCATCCATATTTGTATATATCAATGCTATGCTGTTGGATCGTTACCCCTGTATCTTAATCCTAATTTGTGATAACAGTTCCCTCTATCGCATGGACTTGAATGGCCTAACATAGTGCGCCGAATTCTTCATTGCCTATTTTGGAAGGCTCCGGTTTCTCGTCATCCCGCCACCGCAGTACATAGATATAATCTACCACACCGCTCCATCACAAGAACTCTTACATTGATAATGTCCCGCAGTGGTGTAAGTGTTCTCGCTTGGTTGTGCATAGGACAGCTGAAAACTGACAAACTGATACGTTTTCGTGATTATCAGGGATACAACTCTGGTTATGGTGGTGGATATGGTCAAGGAGGATATGGTAACCCGGTAAGAGGAGGAGGGGGATATGGACCTCCCGCAATGGGCTACGGTGGCGCTGATGTTTGTCGTCATTATAGAACACAATTTGCTTGAGTTACTGACCAAGATATACAGGGATACGGAGGAGGCTTTGCTTCTCCTCAGAGTCGCGGACCTCCACCTGGAGCCGATCCTCAGTTAGTATATCCCTTATGCCCGTTTTACTTGCGTTGTCAAGTTCTTGGATGTACATAGACTTTGGTCGTGGTTCAGCGCTGTCGACACTGATAGATCTGGTGCAATCTCAGTCGTGGAGCTTGGTGAGTCGTATGTCGTGCGTGATTGAACTAGGTTGACGGAGCTTTTTTCGTAGAACGTGCTCTAATTAATGGAGATTGGACTCGTGGGTTCCACTTGTGTTGTTGGTGTGCATTATACAATGAGATTGATGGTTATCATTTAGCCTTTGATTTGGATACGGTGAAGCTTTTGATGACGATCTTTGTGAGTTCTCCTGTATTTTGTCTTGCCTTAAGGTTTCATGGTGCTGAATAGTTCACCAGGATACTGATCGGAGCGGAACGATCGGATTCAATGAGGTACACAAGCGAAGAGTCTGTGGGAGTCCAACTGATATTCCATTCTAGTTTGCTGGCCTTTGGAAATATATAAGAGTACCTTGATCATAACCAAAGGGATTAATTAATCAAGGATCTAACATTGACATAGGATTGGCAAGGCGTGTTCAAGCACTTCGATCGTGACCGATCAGGCTCTATCGATGGTCAGGAACTTCAACAAGCTCTCCGTCAATTTGGGTTAGTACCACGGTCTTACTGCACCTACGTTATCTGATATTATCACAGCTTCAACCTTTCTCCTCCCATGATTGATTTGGTTCAAAGGAAATACGGTGCGTACACACTTGTTGTTAACAGATCAGAAAACTCATTATAGTCTACCCTTGTGGTAGACATTAAAGCATCTGCCCCATCGGTGCCGGGTCGCCCACCTCCAGGGATTTCTTTCGATCGTTTCGTTCGTGCATGTGTTGTCGTGAAGCAGCTCACAGAAACATTCCAAAGGCTGGATGGTGACAAGGATGGATGGGTGCAAATGAGCTATGACCAGTTCATTCAGTGTGTACTGAGTTTGCCTTGAAGTACAGATACATTTTGCATCAAATACTGTCTTGCCGGAGAGGCCAGGGCTCTAGGGAAATAAAATAGGTGATACGCCTGTTTAGATTCCTGATTTATGGTAGTGGGATAAGTCAAGTCGATTGAAGTGAGGGAACGTAACTTGATGCGCAGTTGAATTAAATGAGCACCAGAAAGTTCAAAGTAGCAAGTTGTCCATGCCACGCCTACACATCCTTTTCGGGGTGTTTTTCGGAAGACAGGGCCTGGAAATTAGTTGATTGACAGAGCGTTGCGAGTCTTCGGCAAGTGTGAGAGAGATATGTTTGGACATAGTGCCCCCCCATGGATATTAGTGGACGAGACTGAAGGGGGGGGGGGGTTGGACTTACCGGTATCATTGGCACCGAGAATAGCACTACAGGAATCCATCCTGGTAAGGATAGTCCATTCCTGCCCGAGTAGGAAAAGACAGCGTCGTCGGAGGCAATGACCAGCGGTGCTGATGTCCTCACCTCCTTCCAGATTGGTATAACTCAAAGCAAAAGACAAAAGCCATTCTGCTTATTTGTGACTGTGCTTTTTTTTTTAATTCAACAATTTATTACACGGGGCTCGAGGGCAGTCCGTGGTAGCTACTTCGTAACTACTTACATTAAGATGCAAACAACATGAAGAGAAAAAGAAAAAGACATGAAAATCAGCAAAAAGCAATACATCAAACGCTAATTGACTGTGTAATACTTTCTCCAAAGGAGAACGCATTACTGTTAAACTCTATAAAAAGAGTAAAGTGAGCTATTGTATCCCTCCCTGGATTCCAATATTTGTTGTATCTTCTACATTCGTGAAGAATGTGTCGCCTCGTTTCAATCAGATAGTGACCACATGGGCACTTAAATTCTTCCTGAGGGAAAAATCTAAGCCAGTACTCACCTATAGGCACATCATTTACTATGGCTCTTGAAGCTCTTGCACACAGTGAATTTGAGTGTCCAAAGTATTTAAGCCATGGTCCACCTTTGGCATATGAGGGTTCAATTGGTTTATTGTCATCATCGAGAAGTTCTAGGAAGTGTTGACTCTTTGCGTCTGACATTTGGAATTTCATTTTCCATCTACTGAGAATATCGTTGCATTTGTTTTCCTGCTGAAATCCCATGACAACTTGCATGGGTAGTTGGGAACGAGATGAAAGTTTTTAGTCTCCTTATCCACTATGTCATGGAAGGACCATTTGCAATGACTAGGGCAATCCCAGAATTCTATGGTGTTATTGCAATCTTTGTCAAAGAATTTTCTGAGTTCTCCAGAAATTGACGACACATGAAATGGGTGTGATGATGAGTCAAATATTCTTTTCACAGCATGGATGGAGTTGGTGATGATGATGATTCACCCAATATTGGACAAATTAGTGGCCTGGTTAATTCTAATGACAAAGATCTCAGCTTCAGTGGATGTGACATTTATGGTGTGGTGGACAGTCTTGATAATCAGTCTATCATGAACATGGATATTGTGAGTTTGCACTTCTGTTAGGGACAATTCACACTGACTATGTTTATCCACAAATGTAGCATGAAAGTGGGAGTGGAAGGGTGGACTTAGCAATTATACAAGGAACTGGAGATGGTGCTACATAGATAATCAATCTTGCTTCAACAGATAATGGGAGCTCAGAAGGATCTTAATAAGTGTAGCACAAGTCCAAGTTAATTATCAGACCAAGGAATGGTATATGATGGTTAATGTTTCTTAAGTATGGAAGTGCAGATCTAATAATACTCTGCTGTTGTATATACTCTAGGTAGTTGTTTAGAACTCCATGAGATTAATGAGAACTGCAGGGTTTGGTCTTTGGATTAATTGGAATGGAGTACAATCTACACCAGAAGAGGATAGGAAGAGTATGGATATTAGATGGTATATAACAACTTCAAGCTTTAGAAGGAACTCAAGCTATATTGTCTAAATAGAACAGAGCTTATCTTCAAAAAGAAGATAGAATAAGATCTCCCAAAGATAGCAACTATCATAAGTACTCTACAGTCTATTCTAATCTAGTAGAACAGTAATAATGTAGTCAAAAAATGATAGAGTCTAGATAACTAAGAATCCTAATAGAAATACTTAAAAGATTGCCAAGAAAGACAAGGGCCCATCTATACTAGAGCACTGATTGTTATGTTCTCAAGATCTTAGAGTAGGTTAAGAAAAAGAACCTTGTATATGAGTTACACAAGAGAACTCAATAGAGTTCTCAGTATAAAGTGTTTATCTTATATATGCTAAACTACTAGTCTATACTATTAACCTTAGCCTACCCTAAAAACTATACATATTACATGTCATTAACATACAGGATAACATTATTGTTCTGGGTCCTTCTATGTCCTTTTGTGACATGTGATAATTTGTGACAGTCATGTGTGATGTCATACTAACTCTTAATTCTAAGTTTGAAAAATAAAATAAAATGGAAAATAAAATACAAATCAGAACAAAAAATAAAAATGTTAAAGTCCACTATCTTTAACTCTGATAGTGGTAGCTACTACCATTAGAGTTTAGGAAATAGGATGTTACGATTAATACCTCATATCCACAGAAAGACCTCTGCATATTTCATAGGGTCAAGAGTAACTGAGTAATGGAAATAGATGATAGGATTACTGCAATCCTTTCCTACCTTAGAGGGGATATAGCTAGGATTTATACCCAAAAAAAGCTCAATGAGTTAGACAAAGAAACAAGAGCTCAAGATTGGAACAAATTTGTATGAGAGATCAAAACAACATTCAGTAACAAAACCAAGGCAGCAGATGCTGAATGGAAGATAGAAATCTTCAAGCAAGGAAAGAAGAATACAGCAGACTTCATGATTGAATTCAAGGTGTTAGCTATGAAGGCCAATATAGACAAACTATATGCTATCTTTTTACTGAAGAAGAATGTGTGAGTAGACATAATCAAGATGATATTGGGATATCTACTGATAGTAGCTCCAGAAACACTTAAAGAGTGGAAAGTAGTGATTACATCAGTAGGATAAGGATATGAATCTACAGAAGGACAACAAGATTATAGGACAGAATCAGGAATGTTCATGGACATTGGGAAATCCAAAGAGAACTTCAAGAACAGAAAGTTTAAATGATTCAACTGCAATATATATAGATATTTAGCAAAGAACTGCAAGAGGCCAAAGAAAGAAAGGGACACTAGGAAGTGTTATAAATGCAAATGAGTAGGGCATATTACCAAAGACTGTAGGACAGGACAGAAGATGAAGAATCAAAATGTTCAAGACACAGAAAAAGACACAGAGAAAGAGAATAAGAGGCAGGGTTATGGAGATGGTTCCAAGTAGGTATAGTATAAAGGATCTATATAAATAAAGCTCAAAATTGATATATGATTTCTTACTGATAGAATGATAAGGAAAGAGAGCTGAATGTACAAGCAAATATTAAGACAAAGGATGGAAAAAAACTACAATTGAAGACACTGGTAGACTCTGGATGCACACATACAGGAATAGATGAGCAACTAGTCAAGGATAAAAGGATCAAAATAAAACTAGTAGATTTCTCCTTTGAAGTATTTAATGTAGATAGTACTAAGAATGGAGAAGTAACAAGAATAGTGCCACTTGAAGTAGAAATCAATGGACACAAGGAACATATTGATGTAGTGGTAATGGACTTAAACAGAACATACATGTTCTTAGGACATGACTGGTTAGTTAGATATAATCCAGAAGTAAATTGGAAAGAAGGCAAAATATGATTTACAAGATGTCTAAGATCATGTAGAATAATTCATCAAGATATCGAGTTCAAAACCAGAAGAATACAGGCAATGGAATCACAAGATAAAGACCAATAGGAAATTAGAAAGGAACTGGATCAGACAAATCTAGAAGACCTTTTAGAGTACATTTGACCTTTCACACATTTGTTCAACAAGAAAAGATTTGAAAAACTACCAGAACAATGAAAATGGGATCATGAAATCAATATAACAGAGGATACCTCCAAGAAATTGAACACAAAGGCCTATGCAATAATGATCAAGGAAGAAGAATCTCTGAACCAATAGCTGGATGAATAGTTAGAAGCAGGATTAATTGTGGAGTTCAAGTCAAGATATGCAGCACCATGCTTTTATATCCCAAAGAAGAACAGATCATTGTGATTAGTATAGGACTACTGGAAATTAAACCAACTCATAATAAAGAATAAGATACCACTACCCTTAATTGGGAAATTCATTGACAAATTGAAAGAGACATAGTATTTTAATAAATTGGATCTAATCTTGGGGTTATATAATGTATGAATCAAAGAGGGAGATGAATGGAAGATAGCTTTTTAACAAATAAAGGTCTATTTAAACCTCAAGTGATGTACTTCAGATTGTGCAACTTACTAGAAACTTTTCAATGGATAATGAACAGTATATTTTGAGAACTGTTACATGAAGGTGTACTCACAAATTATATGGATGACTTTGTAATCCCAATGAAAACAATGGATGAACTGGAAGAACAAATAATTCAGTTTCTGAAGATAGTAGAAAAGCACAATTTGTGTTTCAAGCAATCAAAATGCAACTTCAATATGGAAGAAATTCCAATTCTGGGAGTAGTAGTTGGGTGAGGACAGGTGCAAATAGAGAATGACAAAGTCAAAGCAGTCAAAGAATGGAAAATTCCCACCAAGATAAGAGAAGTGAAAAACTTCTTAGAGTTTGTGAATTTCTACAGATGGTTTATCAAGAACTTTAGTCATACAGCAAAGCCTCTTAATGAACTCAAAGGAAAGAAAGACTGGAAATGGGAAGAAGAACACCAGAATACATTTAAAGAATTAAAAAACAAGATAACAAGTCAACTGGTACTTGCTTTTCTGAAGAAAGAAGAAAAATTCAGAGTAGAAATGAATGTCTCAGGACATGCTATAGAAGGAGTTCTATCCCAGAAACAGAAAGAAAAGTGGAAACCTATTGTGTTTTTGTCCAGAACAATACAACTAGCAGAAAGAAATTACAAGATCTATAACAAGGAACTACTCACTATAGTGGAAGCCTTGACAAAATGGAGACAATATTTGTTGGATGCTACCAAGAAATTTAAAGTATAAACAGACCATGAAAATCTCAAATATTTCCAAGAACCTCACAAGTTAAACAGATGACAAGCATGATAGTATCTAAAGTTGCAAGACTATGACTTTATACTATAATATATTCCAGGAAAAACAAACACCAAAGCAGATATTTTATTAAGAAAAGACCAAGTGGATACCAAGGAGGATAA
>Ga0157366_1000713_pt1 | contig 14201 bp, 12 predicted proteins | sample AttbisABBM1_FD_113149 | JGI IMG/M metagenome (GOLD analysis project Ga0157366, IMG submission 113149) | Fungus gardens microbial communities from leaf cutter ant in Botucatu, State of São Paulo, Brazil - Atta bisphaerica ABBM1 | ecosystem: Host-associated > Fungi > Mycelium > Unclassified ...
CCACAGGATCTTCACGGTGTCACCTTTGCGGCCACGGAAGATAAACAGGTGGCCGGAGAACGGATTTTCATCAAGAGCATGCTGTACCAGCTCGCCCAGACCATTGAACGATTTACGCATATCGGTGACGCCGGCAACCAGCCAGATACGGGTGCCTGACGGAAGGGATATCATTGGCTTCTCCCGGTCAGCTCACGGAGCAGCACGGCCAGCAACTCTAGTGACGGGTTCTCAAGCGTCATTTTGCCGTGGCGGAACTCACCACAACAGGAGGAGGCATTCAGCGCCGAGTACTGACCCGGGGCAGTATTCGTCTCACCTGTTGGCGCTAGCTCAGATATCACTTCGACAGGCAGCATCATCGGTGATGATGAAGATTCGATTGTTGCCGGAAGGCGGCGTGATATACGGCCTTCATCCTGCCAGAGCCGTAACCATTTGAAGATGACGTTATCATTGACGCCGTTTTCACGGGCGATCTGAGCAACGCAGGCTCCGGGACGGGAAGCAAGTTCGACCATACGAAGCTTGAAGTCATTGGGATAATGTTTACGGGGTTCTTTTCGCCAGGATTGGGTTTCCATACTTAGAGGTCCGTCTGTACAGGTGGGCGTCTAAGTTACCAGCACTGGCCTAATGGCTACATACGGCGTTGGGTTTACGCTTACTTTTAACGTATGAGCCTGAATATTTATCCGCTATCGTGGAATGTACCTTGGGAGGGAACATGGCGGCCATGCCTACTGATGAGCAGCTTCGGAAAGTGATGAGCCAGTCTTGAGTGAATGACTAGTGTAGTGGGACCAGCGAAGCCCCACCACACGCGACATATCCTGTGTAAGTACGGCTTTTATTACCCAGGCTTTACACTTACGGTTGTCAATTGAGACTTAAACCGTAATATCATTAAATTGAACCACTGGCGATACAGAGGGAACTGTGACAAATCATTCTCCTGTAATGCCTCCTCCATATTCCGGCATAGTTCAACGCCCACCTGAAACCCCGCCAGAGCAAAACTTCCCTTTTGCTGATGCAATAAAGGCCCGTATAACTCCGATTGATTCAGGGAAATTTCCTGGATCTGAGTGCGGATCTGCTCACTGCTGCGCAATAGCTCACTCAGGAGCGATACGATTATTTCGTGGCGCCCCGCTGCCATGGTGTATATTTCCGTCATATCAATCTTGAATTTTTGCTGGTCTTCCAACATCTGTCGCAAATCTTGCAATATCAGTGGCTTGATCAGAACAGCATCCATACCAGATTTAAGGCACCGTAATTGTTCGTTGCTGAAAGCATTGGCTGTACAACCGATGATTACTTGATAACCACCGTACTGGCTCTCTCGCTCACGTTGTCTCCTGGCGAGTTGATACCCATTCATTACAGGCATCTGACAATCTGTTAAAACAAGATCAAACGTCCGTTGAAGTAACAAGGCCTCAGCTTGTTTGCCATCATCACAAGTCACCACTCGGTGACCTAATGTTTCAAGTTGCAGCTTTAACACAACAAGATTTGCTGGCTGATCGTCAACAGCAAGAATACTGAGAGAATATTCTCCACCTTCTTGATGCTGTTGACAGGAAGATTGTTTTTTTTCCTCTACGGATTCCAGAAGGATCGAAAAGGTAAACAGAGAGCCATGGTCACGCGTTGAATAAATATTCAGTCGGCTACCCATGAGTTTCAACAGCTGTGTACAGATAGCCAAGCCAAGTCCGCTGCTGTCGGCAGCACGGGGATCCAACTGGACATAAGGCTGTAAAATTTTTTCCTGCGTATCTTCAGCAATACCCTGTCCACTATCTTCGACCTGAAACGTCAAGGTGTCATACACCGAGTCGATTTGCTCATAAGTAGCCGTTAATCGGACAAAACCCTGCTCTGTATATTTAATGGCATTGCTCAGTAAATTACTCAGGACTTGGCTCAGTTTAGTGCTATCCATTCGGTAACTTTTATCCCGAACAACATCGATATTACTTTCCAGTAGTAGTCCTTTTTGCTTAGCCAGGACTGTATAGGTATCAACGATCTGAGTTAAAATAGGGAACAGTGGATCGTTATGTAGCTGAAGTTTTAATTCTCCGGATTCAATTTTAGAGATATCTAACACACCGCCGACTATCTGGAGTAGTTTTCGGGCAGCGGCATAGGCGATATTCAATGCAGAGTCACTCTGCTTATGTTTTTTCTGCTCAAGTTCGAGTATACCCAGAATGGCATTCATGGGCGAGCGAATTTCATGGCTTATATGTGCCAGAAAGTTGCTTTTTTCTTGATTCGCGTTGATCGCTTCCTGTGATGTTATCGCCAGTTCATGCTCAAGACGTTTACGCTCACTAATATCATACCAGCCGACCAGTAAGCCTTGTGGAACATCAGCACTGTCACAATATGCGGCCATCCACAAGGCGACTTCTCTACGGTTTCCCCGAATACAGATGGTGCGATCGATAAACAACGGGGTAAGCGTATTGATGACCATCGCCCATTCCTGGTGCAACAAGGGAGGGGTGATCGGGTTTTGCACCATAAACTCGTCCAGCGTTATTCCGGTTACTTGTGTATCCGTTAGCTGGAGCGAAGCCAACAATGCTTCATTACAGTGGGTTATTTTTCCTAGAGGATTACACACCATAAGTGGTGTGGGTACGCTATTAAGTAATGTTTTCCAGTAAGCTAGTACATCTAACAATGCTTTTTCTGCTCGGTGGCGGCGAATAATTTCAGAAAGAAGGAATGCGACAAGAAAAAGGGAAACGATACAGCTGATCACTACCGAGTAATCTAAAAATTGGCTTTCCGAGCTCCGCTCAGGATCTTCTTCATTTAATGCGCTATTTAATAACCAGCGGGTAATAATCGTTGGGGCGATACTTGGGGATAGTTCATCAATACGGTCATTTATCACCTTGAGTAACGCCTCTTGCCCCAGGGGTAACCAGAAGACCTGCTCGCCACTGATATGCTGTAACACCTCATTGCTCAGGCTGCCAGGGTAAAGATTATGTGCGATCATATCTGCTAGAGTAGCATCACAAACCAGTCCGTCTGCTGCTCCGGCATTCAGTAGTTTTAATGCATCATTCAAGCTCCGAGTCTTTGTTAACACAACACGTGGCCAGAAATGCGTAAGTTTTTCCCCTACAGGGCTGTTGGGTAGTAGCAGGATCCGTTGTTGGTTCAGGTTAACTGAGTGGCTGGAGTGAACGGGGAAATGATTGTTACGATAAACAAGAGCCCAGTATTGGTACAATACTGGGTGAGAAACCAAGACTCCCGGTGGAGGGGGGCTCAATGGTGGAGGTAATGCCATATCAATGTCGTTATTCCGGAGCATATCAGTCAACTGCTCCAGATCCTTTGCTGGTTTTGGCGTTAAGACTATTTCGCCAGGAGCGGATAGTTGCTCAAGCAGTTCAGGCAAAGCACCGCTGGCATGTTGCAGGATATTGTAATAACTATATGGTGCACGTTCATCCAGTAAACCAACATCGACATTTTCCTTGGCATAGATGTATGAGGGAAACAGAAAGCATAGCAAAAGTAAACGCTTCATTTTCTATATCCCCAGGGTGCGTAGGTATTCCAATAATTCGGCAGTTGATGTGACCCCTATTTTATTCATTGCGCTTTTCTTTTGTCCGCTGATAGTTTGCTTCGTTCGGTTGAGCATAGTTGCAATGTCATTCACACTTTTTCCCTGAGCAAGCAGACGGACAACTTCAAGCTCCCTTGGGCTCATTTCCGCAGTTCCCCCTGCGACTTCTGGTTGGGTATACCGACGTCCCTGTAACAACCGCTTTAGACACAATGTTAATTCAGTGGCGAGGCTTTGTTTATTGATAACGCCATACACACCTGTAGCAAGAATGGTTTTTATCAGTCCTGGATTACTCATTACCGTGACAACGACAACAGGTAGAGAGGGATATTTTCTACGTAACATATCTATCAGACGAAGGCCATCTGAATGATGCCTGCCAGGCATGTTAAAATCGGTAAGTAGAACATCGGGTAACGTTTTATCTAATGATGCGACTAACTGATCTACTGTAACGACTTCATCTATGACAGTAAAATCCTCCATAAATACAGAAGATATCACAGCCCTGAGACCAATCAAGAAAACGGGATGATCATCGGCAATCACAATTCGCTTTTTCACAGCGCTTCCTCTTTAATTTCATCATTTAATATGAAGACGCCCAAACACCCAAAAAACGGATGACCGGAAAGAATGTTGCAATGTACAGTATAATATTGATTATCAGGAAGTAACAGATGAATGGTACATTGCTGGAAAATAGTTGGAGTTGACGATTTATTTGTCAGAAGCAGAGTAAATTTCTCCCGATCTTTAGGGTGAATGCGAGCCTGTAATAACAGTAATGTGGGGAGCTGTGTTGAGGGGATGCCGAACACAGTATGGTTGGTTGACCAGTGGCATGCTTTCCCATTGCCAGACACTTGGAAAAATACAGGCTGTCGTTTTTGTAGCATATTGCAGAGAAGGTCAAGTTGTTGTTGTTGTTTTTCTTTATGTACAAGAATTTCTTTATTCTGCGCAGCAAGAATTAGTCCGATGGATAGAGAAAATAGTAAATAAAGTTGTGAAAGTTGTACATCCTGAGTAGCAGAACCGGCTACAGGACCATAGTCTAATAAAGTGGACAGATTAACCAATACGGTCAAATATAAAAAGTAAATAGCCAGCGCTCGTAGAGGTAACGATACAGATAGCATTAACGTCCCCCCTAAACTGGCGTATATCAGTGTTTGTTTCAATAGCGGGAGATTCAGTTGCTCCGCAGGTAAGATGAATATAATCGAGACAAATAAAACTAAAGTAAATTGGCGCCAAGTGGTGGCTCTGAGCGATGCTCTAAAGTATTGATGAAGGATAAAAAATGCGGCACCAACCATACATCCTGTTGCATTTGACAATGACCACGTGAAGAAGTGGGATAAAATTACAGGGTAACCTATTATTGCCAGGATATAAACGCAAGCCACTCCGCCGGCAATACTCGCCAAAAAGATGGCAATTAGTGATAACAGGACACCGGAATGGAAGGCATCGTTCATAAAGTCATGAGTTACGTGTCCCCAGATCATAGCCAACGGGAAAAGAATGGCAAGGTCGACCAGAGCGAAAACGAGAGCGATATCCAGCGAACGACCATATAAAAGGCTGGTGATGATATGCAGTAGAGTTGAGCTGACTCCCAAAACGGGCCAGTATGAACGCGGATAATGGCAAAGTGCTAACAGTACCAAGCCGGAAGGTAGCCAAACGGCACTGGCAAGACTCCATGCGTCCCTGGTTTCAAGACAAAACATGGCAAGAATAAAGTAAAGTAGACTAAAACCGATCCAGTGACTAAGTGATTGCCTCCATTGTTGCATTTCCTCCCCCCTCGCTTAATTTACCTGTCATACTTGTTATGATGATTTAATTATATCACAAGCAGGTAGTGCGGGAGTCTCTCTTTGCTGGTTTACCCTTAACCACGGCGGTTAACCTTCTGCGTTATGTCGTGATACAACACACGCATGCGATTAAAATAATCACTTTTGTTATCATATTTATCCAAGCAATGCTTGAGTTTGCTCTGAATGTATTGCAACTCAGGAATACCTGGCTCGTCCTCACAGATCAGTTGCAGAAAGCTAACAAGGTATGCACATTCAACAAAACCATAATACCCCAGTGCCTCTATCAGAGGTCGGCGAGCCAACGGCGATTTTGATACGCCTGGTTCGATGTATCTTCTCTTCCAGTCCATATTAGTAACTCCGTAAGGAAAAATCAATTTGGTGTAAATATTTTACTGAGGTTTTCTGAGTGCTCAACCAGACAAGTAAGAAGCTTGCTTTTAAGAAAAAAGTACTGCAGGTGAATGAATTACCTGTTAAGCAGCGGATGGCGTTGTACCGCAAGCGGTGGTTCAGCTGCACTGGTCCCTGTGCAGCTGAACCACGTGGTCCCGGAGCAGTGTAACGGCAAACGGCAGATCCTGATTTTTTTCTGTTTCAGCAGTGTCGCCATACGGGGAGACCCAAAAACGCATTAACCAAACCTCTTTGGGCAAGGCATTGGTCACATTCATGGAGGCGGCATCCTGCGCCCCATCAAAAATCAAGCAGGTACCACTCAATTGCACGCCGCCAGTGCCGGTTGAAGCCTGAGCAACGGAGTCCCCCAAAAGGAAATAGAAAGATGGCAAAGACGTGACGTTCGCCAGCGACTGAATGCACAGCAGGCCAGATGAAACTGACATCGGGATAGGTTTACAATAGCAAGATCTGACAAGTAAGAAATATCAAGCATCGCCTTTACAGAACTTGTTTTTAGGCGCCTTTATCATTTAGAGTACCGAATTACATTTAATGCTTTATTTCGAAATTATTTTAACGCAGGTCATTTTTCCTAAGTAGAGCTCATATTTATATGCCTAGTGCCTATCCCCGATAAATACTGAAGGACTACGAGTGACCCTATCAACTCACAAGAGGTTCATTGATGAAAAACAACGCGCTCAATACCGTCTTACTTGAAAGAGTAAAGCGAATATCAATTATTGACCCGTGTCCTTATGGGCAAAGGGGGTGGCATTACTTATTTCAATCAACTAACCCGCGAGATTTTTTCGTGGGCAGTAGTATGCTTCATCTGTGTGCAAATGAAGCATGGGTGAGCCATAGCCATTCACCTTCCCATTATTTGATACTGAGGCTCCCATCGCGTGCACAACAGGCTATTTTAATGTTGTTGCAGCTGAGTGATTTCACATCTGTACTACTGCACTTTCAATGCTTAGTGGTTATTACCCCTTTCACCCAGAAAGTCACCCGTCATATTTTGACTGGTTGTGGCATACAGTGCGTTACCCATATTATAACGAGCGGGCATTCTCTGCACGATTTATGTCATTATATTTCATTGTTATCACAACAAACGATTCACCCTCACCCCTATCCGAAGACAAGCCTGTCAGAGGCGAATGAGGACGTTCCGGCACTAACCCCTGTCGAGCGTAAAGCTCTACAACAAGCCCTGTCGGAAATTCCTATGCGACATCAAGTCAGACTGAATAACTCCGTGGCAAAGACAATCTACTCACGACGCCGAAGCGCCTTACTTAAACTTGGCGCGAAAAATGTATTGGATATATTGAGAATTCTTATACTTAACAAATACAATGACTAGGAGTGGCTTATTACTAATTATGCATGGCAATATCTAAAGCCAGAATGCACCAAAGAACAGAAAGGACAAAAGAATGGCCAGAATGGAGATGACTGACAACAAAATGCACCATTCACGCATGACACCACCATCTAATATAATGTTCCATAAAACCTGACACAGGAGTGAGTTAACGAGAAATCAGGGTCACGCTAGCGTTATGATTGGGTGTGCCGGAACATTTCCCGTACCATATTGTACGACACACCGCGACACAAACATGCACTCCCGCACTCACCATAAGTTTCGTAACATTGAAAAGCCCCTTTAATTCCTTACATAGAATTATAAGCCATTTTACGCATTTCATCACCAACAAACACCTTACTAGTTCGAAAAGTGTGCTTTGGGGTGGAAACTTGCGTTGACCGTCACGAACTGCACCAAAATTTCGTAATGAGGAGCTAAAGGCTATTGCATGCTCAAACTATAATGATTTAATTGAAACTATCACACTGAAGCACTGAAGCACTGAAGCACTGAAGCAAAAATAGAAGTAGCAAACAAACAATAAAAACTCACGAAATCCATTAAAACCCAGGGGCAGTTACAATATTTTAATATATAAATGGAGAGCAGAAGCATGAGCGATTACTTTTATGTAACTACCCGGCGAGATATTGATGGACTATATAGACTTTATAGTGGCAGATGCTGCAACCTAACGAAGGATAATTATGAGAGGTTGTTAGGTTTATTTGACAACATCAAATTGGCTGAGCGTGAAGCCAAACGGAAAAATTACAAACAACTAACCATATGTAACTGTAGATATTGCTTAGGGGATTAGCTCTTGGCATAAAATATTATGCTGGCAGCCTCCCGTGGCGCCAGCATTAAACAAATATAGCTTCTGTTTCCGCTGGTGTTCCATTGTACAATCTAGCTGACAAATTCGGAGTATAATTTCCATCAGAGATATTTCACGGGGGCCTTTCTCTCTGGCATTGATAAGCGGTAATAGATGATTTAACTTGACTTATTTAACAATAAGTGTTGTTTGGATTGTGATGGTGGTTTGTTGTGGCCTAAAAAATTTGACTTTCCATTTTCCAACACACTGATTTATCCGAGAGTCGGGCTCCGCACACCTTGCAAAACGTCATGTTCACAACGAAATTGATATTTTCTGGAAAGCCTAGCGTGGAACTTTAACTGCGCAGGTGTCTGAGTGAGTAAAGGATGAACCTCATGGATAAATCTGCAGCAGAATTATACGCATTGATTAAGAAAGTCGCGATACCTCCTAAAAAGCTTTGAAACAGGAAGTAATTCAAGTAAGAAAGTAAAGTTCTTTTTAATGTAAGCATCCCAGCTTTAGCTCCACGTACCTATGAGAGTACCGGTTTTTCAGCCATCAGCCGGTACTCTTCCCGCGTCAGGTTATTCAGGGATTAATGAGACCGCTGGCTGTTGTATTCCATCAGCCAGCGCTCTGTAATATCCCATGCTTCATTCAGTGTTCTGAACAGGTAAAAATCCAGGATTTCTGTCCGGTATTTCCGGTTGAATCGTTCGATAAAAGCATTTTGTGTAGGCTTACCCGACTTAATAAATTCGCGCAACACGCCATGTTCTTCAGCCCATTGTGCCAATGCGTTTTGCCCACGCCCGCTGGACCCAGCAGGATCACGTTTTCGCTTCGTTCTACGAACACCAGGCCGGTAAGCTCTCTCACCACCTTACGGTCGATGCCCGGCTGGAAGCTGAAGTCGAACTGCTCCAACGTTTTCACCCAGGGGAGCCGGGACTCCATACCGCGTTGATGGCGCCCACTCCATTCCTGTTGCAGCGCTCGGCACAGGAACTCGCGGTAGTTGAGTTCTTCCTTCGCCGCCTGCTCCAGCAGGCTTTCCACCTGGTACCCCAGATGCTCCATTTTCAGACGGCCCAGCAGCGTCTCCAGTTCATGCATCACAGCCGCTCCTCATAAGCACTCAGCGGACGGTGTTCTACCATGCTCACCTGTTGCCACAGTGGTGCATGGTGCTCCGGAACGGTCTGCCACCCGGTACCACGGTTGTTCCGGCGATGAGTGGCCACAAGCTGCTCATTGCCGTAGATCCTCAGCTCATCATCCAGCGTGATCCGGATTGAGACCGGGCGGCCACACCAGGCCTCCGGCACGGAGTAACGATTACCCCGCACCTCGATATAGCCGTCCCAGGCCACGTGACGGATGTCGAAGTAGCTGGTATCGAAGTCCGTTGCCGGCAACGCCTGCAGGTGCCCTTTTTCTTCCTCGAAGCGGGTCGCCGGCGTTTGCCGGAACTGGCGCAGCTCGCGCTGCTCAGCGACCTCGGCAAGCCATTGCTCCAGCAACTGGTTAACGTGCGCGAAGCTGTCGAACTGCGTGTAACGGACGAAGAAGTTGTATTTGAGGTATTCGACCATGCGTTCAACCTTGCCCTTGGTTCGCGCGCGCCGGGGGCGACAGGCCTGGGGCTGGAAGTCATAGGGGTTCCGCGCCCATTTCCTCCAAAAGTCCCACCTTACACATAAAAAACATTATTTATCATGTTGTTAATTGTTTTATTCGTACTCCATGTCATCCTCATCGCTTAGAGGATCTACCCCCTCCAGAAGACTGTCCAGATTTGTGATCGCAACTTGATCTTCGAAAGAATAGTTCCCCCCAAGGAGAATGTGTCTCCATGCTACTGGGGATAAGTTAGCCAGAACGTCTATCGCTTTTTTATTATTTTCTTTTTCAAATTTATCGACCAGTCCGGATAATATTGCTGAGTTATAGTAAATTACACAATTAGCTATCAGTCTCGCGCAGTCATTCCATTGATCTATCTGGTAGTCATCGCCCCCGCGGAATTGATTTCCGTTGACTGATGCTATTGCTCTTCTTAGTTGATGATAAGCTTCACCTCTGTTCAGCGCTTGCTGAACAAATTGCCTTAAAGTTTTATTGTCAGCATAGTCCAGAACGTAGATGCATTTTATAATTCTGTCATATTCCCGGAGCGCTGCTAATGTCTTGCCACTACGCTTTGCATTCGATAGTTTCTTAACCACCGTACTTTGAACGGTGGTTTTCCTGCTTAAAGAGCAAATAATATGCTGTATGTTTTCCCACTCCTGTACAATGAGCTTGATATTAAATTGTTTTTTAAGCCTGATAATAAGTTGCTCATCCTCCAGTATAACCTCAAACAACTCATTAAATACTTTCTTGAATTTTGCATAGCGTGGTGAAAACTGATAACCAAAGATATCCAGTATCGCGAAATTTACGTTATTGACACCATGATTATCAGTAGCTAATGACTTTGGCTGTATTTCACTGGTGTTATTATATAACAGGTCAAATGCAAAATGCCCTTCATACTCATTTGGAGAAATGACTACTGTTGCCAATGGTACATGATTCGATACCAGTGTCATCGCAGAAACACCTTTTCCTTTTCTGAAGTACTTGGCAGAAAAACGGGCTTTGAATGTATTTATTCGACATGTGTGCTTCTGCCCATCAACACTTCCAAATGGAGATTCTTCATTTATTGTCCAGTATTTATACACCGAAAGGTTTGCAATTGCGTCAGATACTACCGTGTTAGCTATTCCAGTTGTATCGGGACGAATGAATTTATCATTTACATCACGTAGTATACCAATACTACGGTCTGATGCTGACGCCATTCGATGAACACCATAGTTTGCTCCGTTACCAAATATACAGGCAAGAAGATCATTATAGTCAGCTTCCAGATTGTTTTTCCTGGATGATACGGCATTGAATACAGACAAAAAGTCCGTCTCATTGTTTACATACTTCATTACATCAACTATTCCGATATTTCTTATTTGATTGTAAATCGGATTATCAATGCTGGTCTTCCATTTTTTACTGGCCAGGCTCCATTGTAATCTGTTTGACTGTGGCTGTTTTTTTACAAATTCATTAGCATCTGAGTTTATACCAATAGTTATACGTTCCAGCTTCTCGTTAAAGATAGTTTCCAGATCGTCCAGAGTCTGCGTTATTGGTGTAATTAATCGCTCAAGCCCGGTCTTTGCTATCAAAATCGATTTATTCTCATTCCAGTAACCGCGCTCTATAAGGTCATCTTCCAGCCGCTTGTTTTGTTCACTCTCTGAAGCGTAAAAGACGCCGCTTTCCAGATGGTTAGACACCCTGCTGTACATATGAAACTCGAATCGTTGAGCGTTAACTTCTCCCTCTTTTACAATGTAATTTTTCTCGGATGGGCGAATTATCCTCTGATCTTTAGCTTCCAGCGTTCCTTTTCCCTTGAGATCATCCCTGGTAGCATCAATCTGCTGTCCAATAACTGACTTTTCGTTGTCATATACGATATCTATAGCCATAAAAAGCTTTCTGATTGAATTGGCGATCTTAAGGTGATTACTGTCAATATACTGCCATTGATACTCAATTACATCGATTTTATTTTTATCGAAAAACTCACTCACAAGATGCATATCATCCTTCGATATAAGTGCAAATACTTTTTTGCGAACATCACCAAAAGGGATGCTGTCATCAATACTCCCATCAATGAAGAAATTAAAAACCTCACTCGCAAACTTAAGTTTTTTATTTATCAGGTCTATCTCCTCAGTTGCCCGAGCTTTCGCGGACAAAACCGAAGCATCCTTGTGTTTTTTAACCAGATATCGGAAAGCCGTAATTATCTTGTCATTTATCTCCCGGTATCTGAAGTACAAATAACAACATAAATAGAGTATCCCTTGCCATTTAGGGTGCCGCTTAAGTCTGAATGTTGTGCTGTGTTTTACTATGGTAGCATAGTACTCCATATTTCCCTGGGATATGCCTAATGAGTTAATGGTATCTTTTATTTCATAATAAACACTGCTTATTATATTGTGTGAATTCAATTCGCTTTCTATTTCTGATGTTGAGAAATCTCTCGCACCGCCATTATATCCTCTGATAGCATTTAAGCTTCCTTCATCATGAAGAATAGAAGTAATTTGTTGTGCTGTGGCTGGACTCATTCTTTTTGACAAAATATTAACCGTCCTTTTTCTTTCAAAGTTTAAAGCCTCTGAAACCAGTTTCTGGACAGTGCTGTAGCCGGGAAGTGCTATACGCCTCTGCCCTAAAAAAGCAAGTAATTCATCAAAAATATATTTTGGCTCCATACATATTGTAGCAACGTCGTTCAGACGTTCGCTTAACTCATATTTAATGGATGGGGTGAGTTGTTCAAATCCAAGTGTATAAAGCATCCGTTTAACAAGACGAGACTTCGTACTTTTAGGTATGTTTAAATTGATATTCGCACTTTCATTTTTATAATATGTCTGGATAATATATTTTATATCCCCTTTTACGTTTTTTGATGTAAACTCAGGAAGCACAGGTTTATATCTGAAATACCCTATAATCAATATCAAGTACACCCTGCTCTCTATGTTTATTATTTTATCAACTTCTTTTTTAAGAGCGATGTCTAATGAAAAAATTCAGATCTCTCAACAGGGTTAAAAGATGGAGCCTGATATAATTCATTTATTTCACTTTTTGTTAAGATACTAATTCTTTTCTTATGTATCTGCATGCATTCACCTGAATGTTAAATATTTGCTAAATGCAGAGGGGTGTCAAATATTAAGATATCTGACACCTCTCTAAAACAGCATAAAAGCAGGTTTCAAAAATCGCATTTCGTACATTATGATACCACAGGGTATCAAAAACGATAAGTGAGACTAAAAATGGCGTTACTGGGGTACGCGCGGGTATCAACCAGCCATCAGAAGCTGACACATCAAATTTCGGAGCTGAAAAATGCCGGGGTGCGTGAAGATCGCATCTTTACAGACATGATGACAGGTGCAACTGATGAACGAGAAGGGTTACAGCGGTTGCTGGCCCGGGCAGAGAAAGACGACGTAATCATCTGCACAAAAATGGATCGACTGGGGCGTAACACTGCTGACATGATCCGTGTAGTTGACGGCTGTTACAAAAAGGGGATTGCCATCCGGTTCCTGGAGAACGGCCTCAGTACCGAAGGAACAATGGGAAAAATGGTTATCCAGATCCTTGCAGCCGTAGCTGAAGCGGAGCGCGAGCGTATCCTGGAGCGGCCGAATGATGGCAGAATAGCGGCACTTGCTGCAGGCGTAAAATTTGGCAGGAAGATCCATCCCCGAACGCCAGCAGCGCTGACGCTTATCTTACAGGGAGAAGCTTTGAGCAGTGTGACAGAAAAAACAGGGATCTCCCGGGCGACGTACTTTCGGTTAAAAAGGAAAATAAAAGGCGATGCTAAAAATGAACCTGTTTCTCGATAAAATTCAATGAGATGTCTAGAGAAGGTGGGACTTTTGGAGGAAATGGGCGCGGAACCCCAACAAGGGGTTCGCTGACTGGGGAGAGATGTTCGGCGACAACGTGCTAGCCACGGCGATCCTGGACAGGTTACTGCATCACTCAACGACGCTGAATATCAAGGGGGAGAGCTACCGGCTAAGAGAGAAACGAAAAGCAGGCGTGCTGAGCAAGAATCTGGCGCCAGAAAACAACGAGGTATCGCTGGAGAAAAGCGGTCAACCTGGTTGATGAATAGCGGACATTAAAAATGGTGAAAAGCGGTCAAATATCGTGGCGTTGACACAGCAGCATCGACAGCTACGCCGGCGTCAGATGAACCTTGCCGTCACGGGTCAGCGGCCACACGAAGCGCCCCCGTTCCAGCCGTTTGGTGAATAGGCACAGGCCGTCCCGGTCAGCCCACAGCACCTTTATCATATCGCCGCGACGGCAACCAGCCAGATGCGTGAGCCTGCGTGGAGTGATATCACCGGCACCCTCCCTGCATTTCCCGGATGAGCGTCTGCAGCAGCTCAGGCGTCAGCTTTCCACTGATACGAAGCGTTCCGGCGGGCAGGACCAGCTCACAGCAGGGAGACTCTTCCGCAGAGGGTGTCAGCG
>Ga0157366_1000718_pt1 | contig 14086 bp, 15 predicted proteins | sample AttbisABBM1_FD_113149 | JGI IMG/M metagenome (GOLD analysis project Ga0157366, IMG submission 113149) | Fungus gardens microbial communities from leaf cutter ant in Botucatu, State of São Paulo, Brazil - Atta bisphaerica ABBM1 | ecosystem: Host-associated > Fungi > Mycelium > Unclassified ...
ATGGGTTTTGTTTTTAGAAAAAACAGCCTTATTGATACATACAAGTTCCCGATATGGAAAGTTAACGTAGGGCATCAATAACCATAAGCGCCTAGATTGTTTCACTCCTCTTGTGTTCTGAGACATAAGTAGAGCCCTCTACTTCGTTTCTGTTGCATTTCAACATCAGAAGTTGACGTGGCTACCTTGTTTATTATGGGAGCTTATCCAACACTAGAGATCTCTCTGTTTATTCTTGCGACTGGAGCTTCTTATTCCGGTCGCAGAATTGTCCAGTCATTCATGTTTCTGCTAGTATCAAAACGTGCCATACATTTGACTCCAGCATCTCCAAACAGAGTCGATGTTATCTAACAATGGTTTTACTCGAAAATTCAAAAGCAAGTTGGTAAACTTGAAGGTTTCCGTGGTTGGTTATACTTCCCACCAATTCTGTGAAGACCAGCATGAGTGAACGTCGGCCTATCAAAACCTGAGCTTGAGGTCTTTAAGCCTTCATCTTCATGGACCAAATACAACATTTATTTTGTACTTTGGGAATGGACAATGTCAACACAAGTAGATTTCTTTATCCATCAGCTACATGGATAACAGCTTTCGCTTTGTTGGTACCCTTCTGTACCGCTAAAATAACATCACCAACTTTATCTAACCCGTGACTCACATCTTCTCTGTATTTAATTTCTCCCTTGGCTAATTTCTCCGGAACGGTGGTGTAGAATTCGTTGAGATATTTTCCCATTAACCTGGACACGATAAAGCCTCTGATCGTGATGTCCTTCCCTATCACATTGACCAAGTTCTATGGATAGAAAGTCAAGTTGGTTCACAGAGTAGACGGGCAACACAACGCACTCGGATAGGAGCACTTCCCGTGTTGTATCCTAAGAGAGCAAGTCAATAAAAAGAAGAGTCGATTCTAATAAACACGCGTACCACTGATCATTCCACATTCCTAAAGTGAATCTAATTTCAGTACCTTCACATTCAAACGATGAGCCGGCTTACAATAAATCGAGCACCGATGTTGGCAGCGTCCAGAGCAGCTTCAAGAGTCTCTCCACCTACATGATCCCAAAAGCTATAATCGATGAGCCACTTGAATATGTGAAGGAAGCCAGTAGAGTGCCATACATATCGATAGGTCCCTCCTTGGCCAAAACTTCCTTGATTGAAGTAGTCTTGTAGTTGAATGCTACATCGGCTCCGACTTCTTTCATGAATGCAACTTTCTCGTCAGAACCTGCGGAAGCGATGACCTTCAAGCCATTTGCCTTTGCCAACTGAATGACAAACGAGCCGACAGGACCTGAGAAAAGGTTTTCAGCAAGGCGAGGGCAATCTAAGGACTACTTGCCTCCGCCAGTAGTTACAAATACAACGTCACCCTGATTGTTGTCAGCAATATGAAATGCAATGACACAGTTCGGCGTCTCACCTGTTTTGCCTGTGCGAATTCCTTCCATCCCATATAAGCGGTTTGACCTTTCGGGATATGATGAAGACAGCATGCCTCTAAAATGACTTTCGCCACTTACCAGGCATTCCAGCCGCACCGACATAAACCGACCAAGGAAGGCCTTGTTTATCTTCGATGGGAAGAAGATTACCAAGGGTAGGCCAAATGCTGTATTCTTCATGCGCTGAATAAAAATAGTCTCAGAATTTGTCAATATCAATCCTCGGGGGAATTCGTACGGATATGTCCGTGGAGGTGATCGCCAACCTTGACTCCAGGAGTTTCAGACCTCAGAACCACCCCCACGCCATTGCTGACAATACTGAGAGAATCAAATCCAGTCAACGGACACTTGTAACGAGACGCTGAGATTATATCAAACGCACGGCTTCCCGAGAGGAAATCCACTCTGTCATGACGTTAATAATGAAATGAGAGAAACTCCGGGCAGGATAATCCACGCACAACATAACTACCGTCACCAGCGCGCATACGCCCACGAAGATATGGATCTATCGATAAGACCAGGGTCTTAAGCAAGAAACCCCCATGCAGGGGGATATTGTCGATGTCGATGGTCTGGGATTCGTCGTACACTGTCGTTTTTCCAGGTTCAGGGTAACCTGGGTATTATACCAAGTCCCTTCGATGTGCTATCACGGTAATCTAAATGCACCCACCAGTCGGATACTCATTCATGAGCACTCTGGCATTTCGTACAGATGGCATGGTTTCCAAAGGAGTCGGAGATGATAATCTTGCCTTTTATTTCATAATCCTGATCCTTGTATGTGGCTGTGCAGCATATTACTAAGATAATTACTAATAGGTCCTGTCATAGTCTATTATCTGTCATTTGTGAGCACAGAACTATCAACAGACAAATCAGATGGCACCAAACGTCCTATAGATGTTGAACTTGAGAAAAGTCTTTTTCATGATTGACTAGAGCTTTGTCTGTATTTCACAAAAAATCCAACTCGTCCCATTGCCGCCCCAGATGCCATGGACACAGGCTCCAGAGTCATCCCGACCATCTGAACAAGGCCATAATTTCTGGGGTACTGACTGGTCTATCGTATGCCCGAGACCCAAGTTGCCATGCTCATTCCATCCCCATCCCCAAACTTCATCGCCTTTCTCGGAAGCTGTGATAATCAGGGAGTGTTCGCTTCCACAAGCCAATGCTTTGATTGAAGCGTGTGTAACTTCAACCTGCAGAGTGGAAGAATTCTCAGTTCTTCCTAGCTGACCATGCGAGTTGCTGCCTGTTGACAGTAAACGATGGGGATTGTCTGTAGTGAGCACGTATGTTCCGTTCCAGGTGCATTTGATATCACGTATATTTTGGAGGTTTTCTAATCCCTGGATTTGTCCCTTTCGATTTGAACCCTTGACCAATACTCGGCCTGATACGTGCAAGAAGACACTATGATGAATGCCTAATGAACAATCGGTAATGAAAGTCGAGGGGGAATCAGAGACGTAGAGGAGGATGGGCCGAGAACAATAGGTCGGGGTAGATACAGCGCAATTTTTCGTTTTATCCTTGGATTGGTTTGGAAGATTCATCATGTCTCCCAGCTGACCATATCTACATGCACCCCATCCAATGATAATCTGCATAGGCTCTCTCTCATCCCAGACAACTTTCAACGATGCGATGACGTGCCTCTGCCCTGTTTGCAACGCTTCAATATCGACAATTTTCGCGGAATCAATCGACTTTCCCGCCACCGAGATATGAGAGAAGTCGACGATATGAAAACCTCTCCCTTTTTCGATCATCTCATCCCCTACATCTCTCCCAATCCCGAGATCACCAAAATCGTTTGAGCCAAAAGATATGATTACATCGTGGCCGCCACATCTCTCCACTACGAGATATGATGTCTCCCATGTGGCTCCAATAGACTTTATTGTATACCTCTCCGGGAAAAGCTTGTTTGAAGGGTCTTCGAGACCTAGTTTATGAAACACAGTGATCGGCTCCTGTTGCCGAAGCTTTGGTCCGAGCTGGCCTACTCTTCCGTCGCCGCAACCCCAAACTTCGGTGGTTGGTTCTCCGCTACCAGCCATTTGCATTTTCAAGAGCACGAGTGTATGGTTGGCACCGTTGGAGACATCAACAACATCCATAGTTTGCGATGGAAAAATACCGTCAGAGAAGGAGCATGCTCGAAATACATGAGAGTCGTCAGTTTCTGTGTTTCCGAGTTGTCCCCGTGCATTTGAGCCTGCAGATAACAGACTCAGCATGAAGGGAACGAGTAGTCAGATAAGAGATTGTTCAGTCAAGATTCCTTCGAACGTTTCGTATTTTTGAGTTGCAAACATTTACCGTGGTTAATCGTTACTGCAGAAGTCAGATAACAATCCACAGGTCGTCTCTCAGAGGCTGATCTTGAAGCGGCAGGCGTCAGTGTCCGAGGTACGAACAAACACGAACGAGAGAGAGAGCACAAGTTCGAAGTGTTCCCGCGGAGTGTGAAAGATTCAGAGTGGACGAAAAGTTATATATCGGTGTTAGACAACTATGGACTAATCAACTCGAAATTGAAGGCCGACTATCTAGACATCACGTATGGATTGAAAGTTAGATCGCGGAGCCAATTCAAGGAACCTAGGACTTGTGTTTTTTCGTTCTATTGGTATGGCCTAGCGAGATCCACTTCAATAGCCATTACATTTTCAAGGTACAGAAAACGTATTGTAAAAATGCATGCGAAAACGATGATTCATTTGCAGCATAGTCATACGGCCATACTCGTGACTGTGGGGCCAGCCATAGCATGAGATCCCAGACCTGCCTCCAAATACCAATCCATTATTCATTTACTTTCCAATAGTCAATGCAGGATACTACGATGATAGTTTCACACATTCCTGCCAGTATGTCCTTCAATTGAACAAAGTCACCAACAAATTGTTCAGATGTATCAGTGAAAGTCGGTGGTAGACGGTACTCGGCATCTGGCAGACACAGAACTCACAGCACTGGGTAAAGAGGCAATTGCTGAGATGTTCTTTGACAGTGACACTTGCCCAGAACTCCGCACATAGCAGAGCTCACTACGTCTGAAATGGTTAGCAGTGAAACAACCATGGATGATTATCCCAGACCCGCTCCTCCTGGTCAGGGGCAGGTCCACCAGCACGAAGGTCACAATCAATATCAGGATGAGGAACAAACAGGAAAGGACAAGAAGCACCCTCACCAGAAGATGAAGGAATATGCTCACTGGAAAGCAGAAACAACCAGGCCTACGCGTGGTGCCCAGGCCAACATCATCAAGGTCTGTGGTGCCGGTGGCCGTATTGCTCAACCAGCTGGGAAAGGGATTTGATTTTGCAAGAAGTATCAAACAAAGATTAGTGATTGCCTTGCAGTTCTTTACTTGTCTTGTGTTGCCAAGGACAACTAACACATGTGTATTCTTATGAATAACCACATAGGAATACGAACAACATGGAAAGCGAGAGTAGGAATGGAAGATGGATAGATTATGATGACACAGCAGCCTTCCTGGCCTTACCACGAACCTTCTTGGGCAGGGCGGGCTTGGGCTCCTTCTGCGACTCGATGAGAGCAGAAGTACGGGCGAGAACAGCCTATCATGGATTTGAATGAGTATCGCCACTAACAAAGATATATGGCAAAAAAAACGGAATCGGAGGTTTCAGTTGTGTATGCGCCAATGAGTCGGTTCCCTCGCCAGATTTGAACGAGGACCGATAGCGACAATAACGCGACGAGGTTGATCCTCCCCTATTGATCTTGCAAACATGTCCACGCCCAGCCTTCCAATGATGAATCCGGTGGGTTCTAACGAGAATGCATCTGATATCCAAAGAAACTCCTCCTCCAAAGAAAAAATGACCATGAAAAATAGGGGATAACCTGCCTTGCGAAGATCAGGACGATAACCCTTCCTTGCAAGCTCAGCAGCAACACCCAAAGAGCGACGACCACCAGATTTTGCGCGGATGGAAGAAGTGGCATAGGCTGACGCGACTGCGTAGGGAGAGGCTTTTGTCTTGCGGGTGACGATCTTAATGACACCAGATTCATCAGATACATTAATCGTCTGAATTCCACTTGTCAAACTTGATCCTGAGTCTGGGAGGATCATAATCCCACCTTTGAGTTGGCGAGGCCGGAATATTTATGCGAATGAATGTTCTTGAGATTACCCTGTAAACAACTTTGTTCAGCTCAATCTTGGGCTGGCTGATCGTGATCGGAATGGCACACAGGCTCCTTGGACAAGACGGGGCCTCCGAGTATCCGGTCGACAATATAAGAGTTGTTTTTCTATGCAAGATCCTTTAGTCCAGGCAAAAAAGAATCAAGAGTCAGGAAATCAACTCACGCGAATAAGAGTCCATTGGAGGTCGGCAGACATGACTAGGACGAGAGAGACATTTGTCGAGGATCGGATGCCGAGAGGCTGAGATAAACTGTACAGTTGCCGGATCAAGGCGGATGACAATACCGGCCCGGTTCTAACGTAATCATCACTGACAATCAAATTTTACAAAATTGAGCGTACAAATCCACTCATGAAAGTGGGAGTGAACTTGGTATATTCAGTGTCGCTTACTCGTTTACTCGTTTACTCCCGCGAAGTTCGTAATGGAAGTTGGGAGCATTCTGTGCTGATTTAATCAAACAAATCACTGGATTCTACAAGGCGAGCACCGATCAATTTATATATACGTGAAATTTGAGGAAGTCGGCTCGGCATGGTGAAATGCACCAGCAGCTTAAAAATGAGCGAGAAGATAGAAATAGGCTCGCCGACAATCGTTTTTGTGTCTTATAAAACATTTCCTACGCCCCAAAACTACAAATATTATATTTCTTGGGATGCTTCAAGACACTGAGGTAATCACCTTCACATCATTTTCCTGTCAATTCGTCAATGCAACAAAAAGATTCATTTGAGGTCGACCCTTTTTAATTTGACTGATATTCATATGCCTGTAGTCTCCAAAGGGTTAGTGACTATTCGAGGCAAGTTAGAGTAACACTGTACCATCAGAATTGTTGCCCGTCCTGCTCAAGTTGACGAAACGCGTTTGATTCAGGGGATCCGAACTACATGTCATTGCCGAATTGAATAATCGTCTAGTTGCCTGAATATTGACTCAAGCAAGTAATAATATGAATGTACAAAAACCGGTGTTTTGTTTAACACCTGCAAGTATAATGTGTAAACCGCAGTCCACTATAAGCAGACTCGTGTCATAATATCCATCAAGGCAATGACAGGAGTGGAAAGAGTCGAGACACTCGTTCATCGATGAGTGAAAAAGCAACGGTGTAGTCCCAATAACGGTATATTTCCGGCTGAGATACACCGAGTGCAATTCCTCCAAGCTTATCAGAAGAGGTATATTGACCAACAACAATATTTTCTACATTTTCAAATATCCTCCAATAAGAGTATCAAGAAGAGGTAAGTTCAAGATTGTAGCTGGAAAAATACATTCCCATACTCAGCAAGAGTGGCTGTGGGTGAAACTGGCTCACTTTGTTGGGACATTGTCCTGATTCAAACCATCGAGCTCAAGGGGGAACCCGAGAAAACCCCCGATCGTTGCAGCTCTGGGTTAATAGCATGAGAACTGACCCAGTAGAACTTCTTAGTTGAAAGCTTACTGAATCTTGGCATTAGTGTTAGACAGATCCAATACACCAAAGGGAACAATCCCAAGGGCATCCTGGACACCCGGTATAACCAGAACGTTACTTATGCTGCCAGAGTTTTTGGTAGCCAAGGGGCCGACGACAAGGCCAGGGCTGGGGAAGGTATGGTCGAAATTCGCGAGCGGAGTATTGTTGAATCCAGCAGAGCTGCTGATCTCCTTTATAGTCAGTTCGAGAGGAAGAGGGTTCTTGACTGATTTTTCATTTCTAAGAAAGAAATTGTATTGGTGAGGCATAACTTACTTGCAACATCGACGCTAAGCAGACATTCGCCCAGGTGAGCTACGAGATCAATTACAAATAACCGGACATGCCTGATTAGATTGGTTTCAAGAGACTCAAGCTGTTGTAGCTCTGTGGTAATAATTATGAATTTTCATGTTGATCACACTTACGGTGATGGTAATGTTAATGCCGGAAACAAAGCCAATGCCAAGAGCGTTAATGACATCTCCAATGATGTCTTGCCCCTGTTCGGCAGTGGGGACCGCCGAGGCAGCGGCGAACAACAGCGCCAATACACCGAAGAAAAGAGCTCGAATCATGATCAATGGCAATCCGAATCAAATCCAAGGTCAATATTTATGCAGCGTAAATAATATGTCCACTGTAATGAGAACTGTCTGAAGGATGTTCACATGAAGATTCAAGCGAGAGAGTCATCAGTCGTATGACCCAAAGTATGACCCAAAAACTGCAGGTAGAGGTGAAAATCGGGAGCAATTTTCTGAGTCATAATCACAGGCTTGAGAAAGAAGCATTTCTGGGAAAGCATTCGGTGCTCAAAAGACAAAGATTGTGACAAACCTCATTACATCTTCCTTGTTTGGTTGGCACTCATGGGACGTTGGACACAATTCGACGAGGTTAGTCCCTTCAATTGTTGGGTTCTGTCGCCTGACTGAAATACTCAGGATGACTACCGTCTTCCAGAGGGCATGAGGCGGATTGGATACGACGCAGACACTGGTAGATACTACTTTCGGGATGGCAACGGTGGGGTCTGGAAAAGTGAGGAAGGCTCCGACTATGGAGAGCTCACAAAGGGTACGTGTGATATCTTCCACTTGTACTCTCCAAATCTGATGTAGTCAATCTTCTGTAGTCTCTGAACTTCCTTCATCTATTGCTGGCTCAAATGTGATGGATGACGGCGACGTGGAGGCTGCTTCGACGCACTCAAATGGCTATCACCTGCTTAACACTGACCCTAACGTGGTGTCGTCACTCTGACATCCAAATTCCAGACACTGACTGCTTCATCTCTAGTCAACCATGGCCCGCAATCTGAACTCAAGCGCTTATAGGACACTCTTCCCTTTCTTCCTTATTATCGCAGTGGTGCTCCTCCTCGTCTGGCGCCTGGTTCTCTCCCCTGGGCTCTCTACTCGAGAGAGTGACTGCAGCCACGCTCAAGCGTACACCGTCCAATTAGGCGACTCTTGCTGGGATGTTGCCAGGGCACATAACATTTCTCTCGACGATCTACGAGTTCTCAATCCCAAACTTCAGTGTGAGCCTTTAATTCCAGGATCGACTATCTGCCTTCCCAAGGTTGTTCAATGACCGAAGAATTGCAATATGCACTATCCCAGTACTAGTCTGGACAATTATCGTTGATACCGTAATTGCGGAGAGCCGCTTGTTGAATAGTGCGATTCAAATAGTGATCAACATGGCGAAAGTCCGCACAAGTCCTCCTAACCCAACTAAGACACGACTACTCCAAGGGGCTCTACACTGCCTGAAACAGTAGCCCCTGTCCTTTGAACGATGGGTAGTATATCTATATCACAAATCTGATAATGTTTGAGCAAGGCGAATGATGACCCGACTACTGCACTGGCTTTTATTTCTCCTATTGGCGGGCATGAACGTAGCCCAAGACTCTTCCGCTTCGTCTAATTCAGCTACGGCGACATCAACAAATCCGACGGCCACCCTCGATCAAGCTACCGTTTCCGGCGTCTCAACTTCTGGAGTACACAAATTCCTGGGTATTCCTTATGCATCCCCCCCAGTCAACGATTTGAGGTTCAGACCACCTATGAGCATATCTTCGTACAATGGTAGTATCAATGCACAAAACTTTGGATACTCGTGCCCCCAGCAAAATGCCTCACTCGTATCCCAGTTCTTCCACAATATCTTTCACAGGCGTGGAAGGGTTGGCATTTCCGGAACTATTGAGGTTGATCCAACCTGGACGGGCGTCGACTTCAATGATGCATCTGCTCCTCCAGAGAGCGAAGATTGTAATTTCCTGTTCGATTCGACGCTCTTCGGTTGTGCATGACACCTCTCTTCGCAGGCTTGACTCTCAATATTATGCGCCCAGATAATGCCAATTCATCTTCTAATCTTCCCGTGGTAGTGGTGAGTCGGTTTTGGAATCAATAGATCCGATCGTGCTTAAGCTTTGTCCGATAGTGGATTGTCGGAGGTAAGTAGGATCGCTCTCTGGATTTATTTGTTTTTGTAAAATAGCGTTCTAGGTGGTTTTGAGACAGGAACGACCTACTAGTATATCCAACTTCTTCTCTCGAAGAACCACCTTGTGCTTATGTATGCAACGCAGTTATGACGATGATGCTGCCCGACTTGTACGGCGTTCAACCGAGCTTGGCGAGCCATTGATGTATGTTTCTATGAATTATCGGTCCGTATCAAATATATTCTACTTGGGATTTTCTACCTAATACACTTTGTAGCGTCTCTGGTGTGTCTCGACAATGGTCTACAACCTCATCAATATTGATCTTGATCTACAGGGTGGGGATTCTTAGCCAGTCAAGAAACCAAGGCCGCAAATGCTACTAACATTGGACTTCGAGATCGTAAGTCGCTCTTCTGTTCATTTGATATTGCCATTCAATCTTTCTTCATTAGAGCGTGCTGCGCTCCAGTGGATCAATCGGTATATTGGCAATTTTGGTGGAGACAGTAGTCGTGTTACCTTGTTTGTTTCCATATCTGCTTTATAAGGATTTAATTGACGAGGACGTTCATTTAGATGGGGCCAGTCTGCAGGAGGGATTTCTGCCTCCCTTCAAATGTTAACCAATAACGGTGATTCTGGAGGGTTATTCCGTGGTGCTTTCATGCAATCGGGTGCCCCTATTCCGGTTGGGAACATTACTAGAGGCCAGGTGCGTGTTGCGGTCAATTGGTGTATGTCATTTGCTCAAAGGCTAGAAGGTATGGTACGATCAAATCGTCAACCAAACAAACTGTGCCGATCAAGATGATACTCTGAGCTGTCTCCGAAGCGTTTCGTATGAAGATCTCAAGACAGTCATCAACCGAACGCCAAATTATTACGATTATACATCCTTGGACCTAGTTTGGGTACCAAGAGCTGACGGGGACTTTTTACCAGATAATCCCCAGAGACTTGTTTTGAATGGAACAGTTGCTAATATTCCCATTGTCAGCGGTGCGTTTTCATCACAGATTCATCCGAATTTTTACCGATATTTGATGGTTTGTCAGGTAATTGTGCTGATGAGGGCACTGTTTTCTCACTGACATCCCTCAACATAACTAGCAATGATGATTTCAGGTCTTTTCTGAAATACAATTATCTTTCTGACGTCCCGGATCAGAACGTCAGTGATGTGATGGAATTATATCCGGACAACCGTAGTGATGGCTCACCTTTTAATACGTCTGTATTCAACGCCATCACATCTCAGTACAAGAGGAATGCTGCCTTCCAAGGAGACGTTGTCTTCCAAGCGCCAAGAAGGTTCTTTGTGCAGCAACGCTTTGCGAGTCAGAATGTTTGGTCCTATCGTGTGTCACTGTTATCCCTACTGGCTTAGTGACATTCGTATTAAATTTGTCATCATCAGAGAGCAGCCGAGGAATGGATACCCCGTTTGTCGGAGCGGTACGTGGCTATGTAAATCTCGTCCGACCTTGATCCGAAGGCAACTGACAGTATCATTCCTCTGACCTCTCATATCATGTACTGGACGACTATCTTGTCCGCTTTGTCACCAACCTCGACCCTAACAATGGAACGGAGCCAAGCTGGCCAAAATACGACAACAGCTCGAAACAGATATTATGGTTCACTCATGATGACGATGACACTGGGGTCCAAGTCAGCACGGACGACTATCGAGTTCCTCAGTTGATGTATCTCACTAATCTTAGCTTGGCGTATCCTTTGTGAAGCGCCAACGTCTATTTAATTTCTATCTTGTCTACTTACTGATCCAAGTCTCACCCATCCTTCATTCCCTTCCACTTGTCTCTTCATCGGGAATCCATGCTCTTCCTCCTCCATTCGATTCCATGTCCTTGAGGGTTTTGCCTTACTGTGATATGATGCCGCGTAGTCTTGAATGTTCAGTCACAAGTTCCACTATCTATCATGTACACCTATTCGAATTACCTGTTTTCCATCGATAATGGTCAGAGTCCAGTAACCTCGGTCGACATCAACAATTCAACAGAAATCTCCATATAGAAGAATAACCAATGATAGTCATGTATACCGCTTAGTATACAGTTTATTAACGATACAAGATTATAAATATATCCAAGAGAGTCAAAGTGCAAGATGTAATTGTACAAGAAAACAATTTTCACGCAAACTCAGGTTGCGAAAGTTTACACCCCATAACACGAACTTAAAGGGATATCAGAAAAGCATTCATCAATATAAGCGAAAATCACGCACTTGTACCATCAGGTTGACCTAAACCATACAACATCTCCTTAGGATGGAAAGCCAAAGAACTCAGTCTCGGGATGAATGGAGAAGGCAAAGTCCGTAATGGTGCCGTACTGAGTCCAGTCTGGAGGTGGAACGACGAAAGTGGCTCTTCCTGATTCACCGACTTGACCACAATCTTCTGCGCACGCCAATTACTGGGATTAATAGCAGACGACCTTCAAGCGTAACAAAACCTCAATCAACGACACTAAACATGCGACAAAACCGGAAATACTCACGCAGCGAAAACATTTGCCAGAGGATGAACATCAAACGCAGAAAGTCCATGAGTTTGGACCTGCCATGAATTGATCGGTAACGGTGGCCCACGCATATCCCACAGTTTAACTTGACCATCCAAACTGGCCGAGAGGAATTGAAGCTGCTGTCTCGCATGCCACCGTACATTCTGCACCCAAGCTGTATGGTCAGAATACGTCCGCACGATAGAATCCTCATCTTCAACCCTCCTATCAAAAACCTTGACCATTCCATCGGCAAAACTTGCAGCGAAGGTTTGCGAATTGTCCATATCAGAAGCAATAGCAGTGGCGGGACTTTCAGAATTGGTATCAATGTCCTGAGCGCAGATACTGGGTCTGACACATCATATAGGAATATATGAAGGGACTTACCAAACTCTGCGTCTCTGTCTGTGCATCCCAGACTTTGATAATCCGGGAATCACCGCCGACCAACAACGTTCCGGCAGATTGCTTCCAATCAAGAACAACCCCCGATCCTTGACGCAACTGGATGACTTCATTCAACGCTCTGAATGCACTAACCATTTGCACAGGTCCTTGTTCCATCACTGGGTCAAAATTGCGATACAGGCGAACGATGCCTTCCGACGATCCAGCAACGACGATCCCACCTACTTCTTGATTAATGACAAGGATAGAGGTAACACTGGTACCCCGTGGATTGCCATTGAACCATTGAGTGAGACGTTTGCGTGTTGACCAGTCGTATACACTGTTCTGCATATCAGGCTAATTTCACTCAGAAAGAGTAGGAGGTTCTGAGTACCTGATTGTATCAGTCTCATTTGCCACGACAATTTGTTGATCAAATGAATGGAGAGCCATTGTAAGCGGGTATCCGTCCGTCTGTATCGTTGCCACAGGTCTATCCCACCGGCAATACTCTACTCCAAAGCCAATCAGTCTCACCACAATATAATGAAAAAAGGAGCTCACCAGCAGTATTGGCCTGTTCTCTCGTCTCACTGGTCGCCTTCTCGTTCCTCGAATGTCTCCATAATTGATAATTATACTGCATACTCCCTGGTTCCTCCGCCTCCGTTTGCTACCAACACAATGAAGGTCATTGTCCAGGACGTAAATCGTAAAAAAACACCACTCACCCTCATTTGTGGCTCCTTGAAATACTCACAACACCAATCATAAAACATACTCCTCAGCGGCAACACATCTCTCACACCAGTACCGGTCCCCAACCCTAATATCACGCTATTGCTATCTCCTGAGTCTCTCGAAAAAGTGCTGTTACTCGGACTCGGTATGGACGACGAACGGTGACCACCCTGAGTCATATTGTGATGGTTACTGCTACCGTGATGATTTCGTCGTGAATGTTGGTGTTGTTGGTGAGGATAAAGCCCCATTCGGCGTCGAGCGCGGAGACGTTCCATGTCCTCCTCTATCAGTGCTTCCATGACGTGATACGGTTGGAAATCATGCTGTGGTGGATGATATGATTGCTCAAAGGAAGTGGTGAGTTTACTATGACGAGAAGGAGAATCATGGGGATGACGAAGACGATGCGTGGATGAAGAGAATGTTTGATCTAACAGTGTTGTCGGAGGCTGCTGATTGGGATATGGCGATTGATAACTTGCACAATTCAAATTTGGTAAAGGAACTCTTGTCACATCATTCACAGCCTCTCCTGGATACCCACTTCCGGTACCAGAGATAGAACCAGTCATCATCGGTGTACCTCTCCCCCCTATCCCTGTTCCGTCCTCATACCCACCACTTCCAGCCCCACCACCCACACCATTAGACATCGATGTAAACCCAAAGGATTTGATGAACGATGATGTAGCACTTGCAAATGATGAAGTCCTCTTGAGAGTACTCGTTAGAGGATTCGGTAAGGTATCTGACCGTATTAGAGATGGTCGATCGGGATTGGGTGAAGGTAGTGCAACAGGAGTTAA
>Ga0157366_1000722_pt1 | contig 14060 bp, 9 predicted proteins | sample AttbisABBM1_FD_113149 | JGI IMG/M metagenome (GOLD analysis project Ga0157366, IMG submission 113149) | Fungus gardens microbial communities from leaf cutter ant in Botucatu, State of São Paulo, Brazil - Atta bisphaerica ABBM1 | ecosystem: Host-associated > Fungi > Mycelium > Unclassified ...
TTACAGTTATGGTTACATAATCACATGCTATACAGAAGGACATAGAAGATTCTGAAATAATGATGTTATATAACATATTTACTATATGTAGACTAGGTTTAGTATAGCACAAACCATCAGCCCAGTGTATATAAGGTAGATACTTTGTACTTGAGTTCTCTTGTGTTAACTCTAATATAAGGTTCTTTTCTTGACTTCACTCTATAAATCTTGAATTGTAATATCAAGCATCAGAGGTAAAAGCATACTTATATATTGAGTGATATAGCCCTATCATAAATCTAATTTGGTAAATAATTTTGATACCCATATTTTCTATAATATTTAAAATTAAAGGCAAAAAGTAGTTATTCTTAATTGTCTATTCATTTAAGTGTCTCTTCTTACTATTCTTCTTTCTTCAAAAAATATTGGTGCTATTTGAGATAATTTTGAGAGTCTGATATACCATTTCCTTAACTATTCATCTATAAACTTACATATCTCCTCTCTTATTTCTGGACAAGGGATGGATTTTCTCTTTTCTTGGTACAAATTCCTCCTTTAACTTGATTACATAGTTTCACATCTTCTTTGTTGGCATTCTCTCACTCACTTTTTTCCTAAAAATATAAATCTACTTATAGAATCTTAGAGATACCAATTTCTTGGTCTCTTCTTCAGACTTTGCTATCTTCTTCTTATCATCCCAGATTTCTCATTCCTCTACCACTCTCTTTACTTCTATCACAATTCCCCATTTTTGTTTTTTCTTTGTTTTCTCCTACTTTTTTCTTCTCATCTTTTTTTCTTTTTCTTTCTTATTTTCTTCTTTCTTTTATTTCTACCACTCTGGTTTTTCTTGCTTTGATCTCCACTACCTTCTACACTTCTTTGGACATTTTGTCATCTTTATCTTTTCTATTCTTCAATTAATCTCATGGTTATAGTAAGCAAGCTATAATATTTATTAGATTATATTCTATTTCTATCCTCCTATCACAACAATCTCCATTCTTTCTTTATTTTCTTAAGCTTGAATCTCTGCTTTCTAGGAAATTCTGAACTTATCACCAATACTATTATGCCACTATTCAAAAGTGTCTCCACTGTTATTGCATGTTAATACTTTCTAAGCCAATCTTCGCTATAGCTTCTCTTAAGAGATCCTTATTCAAATTACTGTTAGACAATGTATTATCTATCACTCTACTAAGTTTAGTGAATCTATTGTAGTTAAAACCTAGTTAAGGACTACTAGACTTTCTTTCTCTTTTAAATTGTTTATATTATAACTGTCTCTATATTCCATTTTTTTCCAAACCTAAAAACTCTTAATTTTTATAATGCCTTGCTATATGCTCAAATCCTCTACAGTTATAGTAGTTTCTTTTCTTATCCACATTTATTGAGTAAGAGTCATACTTCAGCAGGAATCTTGTCTATTGCTACTGTTCTAGGTTTATATCATATTTCATATTCCAACCTTACCTATACCAACCTATGAATAACCACTTATCCCTTATCTATACTTTCCAACCTCCTCCAGTATAAATCAAATCTGTTCACTCCACCTTGGATGTTCTTGCTAGCTTAAAGATAACTCTATGGAACTTTATTTCTTGACATCTGAGAATTACTAGTAATTAGAGTAACTTGCTTAGCAGTTACATTCCAGATAGCTACTCTAAGTATACTAACTAGTATATAATCTGGTAGTTTATACTGTAGTAGTCATCTTGAAAATTAACTAAAACTAGCACCCCTTTTCCAATGTTAGCAATGATATACCTTGCCACCTTCCAGTAGTTTTTTACTCTCTAAGTCTCTAAGTTTCTAATCCAAAATATGCAATCTATATGACTTATAGAGATATAGTATATAAGCTGAAGCCAAAGATTATTTCAATCTGACTTCTGTATTCTTAGATAACACATAATTACTTAGTTCCATATTTCCAAGATTCTCTTCTGGATCTCAGATAATGAGGTGTAAACTGTGTCTAACAGTTTACAACAACTATACTATATTCTTTCCACTTTTTCTATTAGAGCAGACACTGCTGGTGCCTACTGTATTTCCTATTTCTTTGGCCAAACTTAGTATAAGACTAAACACATTCTAAACTACTCTTGGCTTGTTGCAAATCTAGTCTATCTCAGTGCTTAATTTCCTATCTTTTTTTCTCTTAATCTCTTTTCTTTTCTTTTACTTTTCTTCTAATGTTTGTTTAAATTAATTGCCTACTTATATTATTGTTCAATATCTCTTGAAGATTGTTCTGCCTTTATTAGCTTTTGCCTTATAGCACCATTTATTTCTTTCTTGAATTTTTCAACTAATACTCAACCTTTATACCTACTTTCTCTTATAATATCTGAACAAATTTGTCTATAATACAAAAATCTTATTCTGATTGCCTGAGCTCTGCTACTTTTGCCAACTTGTTGCTACTGCCTCCAAACTCCTTCTTTAATTCTGCTAAAAACTCTCTTATTAATTCACATTCTAATTTTCTCAATTCTAGATTCTCCAATATATTTTCTTTCCAAATATCTACTAATTTTTCCTATATATAAATTAAGACTTACTTCTATCTTCTTCTTTCTCATTCTCATTCTTATATGCTATTATAAAACTTAGTACCTTGTTTGTATCTTCATTGAACAAGAGTAGTTTGGCTATTTCTGATTAAAACCCATATTTAGGTCTTGGAGCTACTTTCTCTTCTTTTTCTTCTCCTGCCACTCTCCTAACTACTAACTGTGCTTATAGTGCTACTAGCTGCTTTTCTTGTTGCCTTATTTAAAGCTGCAACTACTTCATTTGGTTATATTAACTTATATGATAATATAAGAGAAAATTAATAGATGTGGGTATTAGTGATGGTAGTAGTAGTATAGAAGGAGATAAAGTATATATACTGGTAAATAAGAGATGTTAGTGCTCTTAGACTTGTATTCCAACCTTAACATAATTTTTGTAAGTACTTATTCTACTTACTATTACCTTAATCAAATTGTATCCTAATATCCCTCAGGAGGAAATTCCTAAGCTGGATGTTTCTTTACATTACTACTTTGTATAAACAGGTCACAATAGTTCTATAACATAAGCTTTCTATATGAAAAAATACAAGTATACTACTCAACACCACTCACTTTAATAATAAGTATGTCTAGGTAAGCATCTGAACTTGGTTTCCATCATCCACAATCTACCCTATCTTGGTAGATAAGTGTCTCTTAAGCCTAGAGTTTGACTAGTCTTCTTAACTAAGAGTAGTGTTGTTCTTAGTTAAGAATGGTAAAAGAGTAGAGAGAGAAGGTCTGGTGTTAGGTAGCCTCAAGAAAAAAATATCAAGTTTTAGTGTTACAACTTAAGTCTAAGAGTTAGAATGGAAGAAGAACCTTGTATTAGAGCTAACATAAAAAAACTCAATAGAGTTTCTGGTATAAATATATTTATAGCCATTATATTACAGTTATACTATATAATGTTATTCTTCAGAATCTTCTACATTCTTCTTTATGTCATATAATGTTGTAACAGTGACAGTGACATGTAACCAACTTGTGACATCACATCACTACCTCTTAACTAAGTCTCAATAAAGAAAATTGGAAGTGAAAAATAAATAGATAACTCACTTCTATATTATATACTAAGTCTAACCCTGTAAATAACTTGTCTTCTGTGGCAGTATTATTCTCTTGTAATATCTCCATTTATAATATGTCTTTGATAATAGTATTATCTCTTTGTTCTAACTCTACAAGTACTTAGTTTTCTATGGTGGAGTTTACTTCTTTCTAATTCAAACCTCTATCAGTATCTTATTACTGAAAAATCTGCTCAGCATAGCTGCTGATATTACTTAGTACTATATTATTAAGTAATAGTACTACTTAAGTACTCCTTAATTTACTTAGTATTTAAGAACTAGTAGATATACTATAATCTCTAGTCTAATAATCAACTATTGTTAAACACTGAACTTTAGTATTTACAGTAACACACTTGTCTTATTAGCACTTACTTTATTAAACTCTGTTTTACCTCTCTAAAGTTATAACTATACAGTAAGCAAATAGTGTTATTGTAATATATAAGCTGAAGCCAAGGTTGTTTACAAGATTCACAACTTTTTGCTCCTTGTACAAGTGTTTATACTTGGTATATAACCTATGTAATCCTATGAACTTTCACTTCTAAGTATAAACTGTGTCTAACACTCTGAAAAAAACTTAAGAGAACAAAATGAGATTCTCTAAAAACAACAACCATTCTAAATACTAGAGTAGTCTATGCTAACCAGACTAACTGTCAAAGTTGTAAATAATGAACTTGATTTTATTCTATTCTATTCTTTTATTTTTTGAGTTTATTTTATTTTATCTTTTTCTTTATTCTGAACTTAGACAAAAGTGTGATGTGACAGTCACACAATCATGTGACACAAAGAGTTCTGGAACAGATAATGTTATACAGTATAGCAATAACATGTTGGCCTTATGGCAAGCATATATACTTTAAGGTAGGTTAGTTGTATTGTGTACACAGACCATGGTCTGTGATATATAAGATAAAATAGTTTGTACTTGGAACTCTATTGAGTTCTTTTGTGTTACTCAATACAAAAGTAGTCTTTTATCTTTACTTAAAGGCTTAAGACATAACATTAACTATCAAGGCTGATCTAACCTCAGAATAATTATACTAAATGGTCAGAAATTCTATTAGAAATATCTAGAATATTAGCCAGAAATAGTAGGAGCTTATTAGATGATGGTAGAAAACACAGAATAGTGATTATGTAATAACAGCACTTAACAGAGTTTGGGAGCAAGAATAGTAGTATAGTAGTGGTATTAAGAGTTTGTAGTCTGGGAAAACTAGAGAACTTCATAAGATTGACAATAAATAGTAGTAGTTTTTGAGTCTCAAAATTTTTGCAAAGTGGCTCACTAATTATATTTATCTTTTCTAACTTTCTAACCAATTTATATAGTACTTTTTCATTTTAGAAATCCTTAATGATCCAAGAACCACTTATATCATAGATAATATACTTTCTATTCATGAATATGGTTGAGAAACCAGTATCATTAAGCTGTTAAATTAAGACAAGTATATACCTAGTCTTAAAAAAGTATAAGACTTTACTAAAATAAAGTTTGGAGAATAAAATATTATTTGCAAGTTCAAAATTAGTTCTTCTCTTTCTATAGTACTGAAATCTTGCTTGTTTGCAGCTTCTAAGATCTTGAGTATAGTAGATTAGCAAGTAGAGATGCTGCTCTGATAAAAGATAATAATACCTAAGTTAAAAATATCAATCTAAGTAATAGTCAGTTTAACAAAACTAAAAATCTCTCTTTAGCAGTGAGTTTTTTTAACATTCAACTAATTATTCTTTCTACTTGGATGAGTTAAATTCTACTTACTACAAATAAAAATACTCAAGAATTATTATTATTACTGTGTTATGACTTTAAGACTTAAAGTTAAAGTCAGAAGTAGAATTCTTAGATTAGGTTATCACAAGAGAACTCAATGGAGTTCTTAGTACAAAGTTGTCTATCTTTTATACTTTACTAGATAGTCCATACTATTACTGCATCTAACCTATCCTAAAGATCATGTATAAGCTATAAGGTCAACATGTGTTAGATATATTGTATGACATCATTATTCTAGAATGTTCCACTATGTTCTCTTGTGATCATGTAATCATGATATCTGCTAAACTCCAATCTTAAATAAATGAAAAAAAGAAAATAGAAAAAGAAAAATATAGTCTTATACTTCATAACTCTAATATACTGATATTCATACTAACAGCAGATAGTTTTACTTTTTGTGGCATGAATGTGTCACATTCTGTTCCAACCACATCTGTTTCAACCTATGGATAACCTTGTTTTTTTCTTTATTCATACTTTCTAATCTCATCTGATGCAGATCACATATCTTTATTTTACCTCAAAGAGAACATTGTTCTCACTAGACCTTGTTAACTCTATGGACCTCTATTCTCTAATATCTCAAGATCACTAGAAATTAGAATAACTCACTTAATAGCCTCTATGTTAGAGTTGTGAATGATAAACTTTATTTTTTATTTTATTTCATTTAACTTAAGATTAGAGTTTAGTGTGATGTTACAAACTGTCATATAACATGACAACATGTCACACATCTGTCACAAGTTACAAGTCATGGTCACAAAATCATATGTTACATGGAACATTATAAAAGGTTCTAAAGTAATGATATCATATCATATGTTCCTTTAGGGTAGGCTAGGTTTAGTATAGCATGGACTAGCAGCTAAGTATATATAAGATAGACAGCTTGTACTTAGAAACTCCATTGAGTTCTCTTGTGTAAACTTTATACAAGATTATTCTTTTACTCTTACTCTTAAGCTTAAGTTCATAACACTCTATTTTAGACAACTACTGTAGATAGTATATCTAGTATATAATCCAGTAGTTTACACTGTATTAGTTATTCTAAAAATTGACTAAAACTGACACCTACTTCCAGTGTTGGCAATGACACATCTCACCATCCTCCAGTAGTTTCCACCCACTAAGTTCTCCAAGTCTCACTCTAAAATATGTGACCAGTGTGGCTAGTAGAGACACAGCACATAAGCTGAAGCCAAGATTGTCCTGACCTGTCTTCCATGTTCTTGGACCATACACTAATCATTTATTGAGACTTCCAAGATGCCCTATCAGATCTTGGATAACAAGGTGTGAACCATATCTAACAGAATGTCATTTAAGAAGGCTTAAACATACCTCCTTTCAGAATAGCAGATACTTGTAAATTCATAACAAAGATGAGCTTGTTAACAGTGCAATAAACCTAGAATTTCCTGGAGCTCTCAAGTTCTTCTGTGCTTCTGCCCAGTTACCTTAACATAAGCTAAGATTGTTGTTTATGTCCAGGGATATCAATCTATGAATAAGTCTTTTGTACTTGATCTATACTTCTTCTATGTGACATCTATGACATCTGCTTGAAGTATGAATTGCACTTAACAGAGTCCTAAATACCATAGTGAGATGCCTTAAACTTTATAATAATGTTCAAGTAGGATTCAAATAATTTAGCTGTACTGCTCGTGAAATGCTCACTATAACCTGTTTCTTATTTAAGTTCTTAATCACACAATCACACAAAACGTCTGGAATTCATGACAGCAGACAAGTAAACTAATCCATTAAAGTGGGCGTCAGTTGGTTAACGAGTAATTAGGCGATGTTAGCTACACTGGGTTCTATGATTGTCAATTTAACTTTAACTGGTCGGTCATAAGCTGGTAGATCCCGCTGACTGGGCAAGGGGCTCTGCAGGTAAACTTGCCCTGGACACGTCGTCTTCTAAGACTTCTGAAAGATCCCGGATTGGTTCGCCCTTGATAACTTTACGAACTTCATCTGCATTCAAAGTCTCATGTTCAACTAGAGCATGTGCAAGCTGATGGGAAAACATCAATCAGCAGGTTGTTTCTTCGCATGGTAGAAGGTGTAAACCTACCCGATGCAGTTCTTCTAACCTTGTATGCAAGATATCCATCGCCCGACTTTCACCTCCTCGGACCAGTCTTGCAAAACACGTGACATCGTCAGCTCCCACTCGCAGATGAGTGTTGTTACTCACGTTGAAACTTCCTCTTCTATTTCCTCCTGACGCTTTTGACTAATTCTCTCGTCCCTATTGTCATAGAATACTGGGCCAAGCTTAGAAAAACCCCATCGCTAGCAAGACGGAAATGAAGACCTGAGTTCCTGAAATGCTGAAGGACTATACATACTTTGACCATTGCCGAAGCAGTCTGAGTTGCACTTATTATGTCTGAACTCGCACCACTTGACACGTTGTCGCGCCCGTAGACTGAAAAAAACAAATTAATAAACTTAATAGGAGAATATTCGTGACGTACTGATTTCCTCGGCTACTCGACCCCCCATTGCAACATCAATATCGGCCAGATACTCTTTGAAGCTAATAGATGTGCGATCATTTACAGGAAGCTGAGAGGTCTGTAAAGTATCCTCTTGTCAACAGCATTTCAGCGGTATCCAACCAGATGCGTACATAACCCAGGGCATGGCCACGAGGGACACAAGTGACTTTATGCAATGGCATAGCCCCAGCGGTATATAAGGCGACCAGGGCGTGCCCACCCTGGACTCATGCAGTTAGTAGCGCTTGGAACTAGCTAGTTTAGAGCTCGCACTTCATGATACGCCGTGGCCAGCTTGTCTTTCTGATCAATGAATAGACTTTTCCGTTCTGCTCCCATGATAATCCGATCCTTGGGATGCAAAGTAAATGATCCCGTACCGCCGGTCATTTGATACTTAACTTGCCTTGGCCCACTCGAAATGTTGTAGATCCACTTCTTTCGCGTGTTCCTTCGAAGCCTGAATTGCAGCGAGACTTGACCAGATTATTGCATCAGAAATTAATTCAGCAAGAACCACTTACTTGACCATGTTGGCCAAATCGGCACCCGAAAATCCAGGTGTTCCTCTTGCTATAATTGTGGGATCAATGTCTGATAGGCTGTCAGTTCGTTGAAACTAAGACTGAGATAGATCAACCTTTGCTAATCGTTATTCCACGCATGTGGTGGCGAAGAATTTGGACACGACCTCTGATGTCAGGGAGTGGCACAGCAACAGTTCTATCAAACCGACCCGGTCTTACCAATGCACTATTACAATGATGTAAGCTCCTCAGAAACAACGACAGATACTATCCTTACTGATCAAGCGATTCCGGGAAATTGGTCGCAGCAATTACAATGATACTTTCATTCGACTGGAATCCGTCCATCTCAACGAGGAGTTGGTTAAGCGTTTGTTTCATGTACTGCTGATCCCTATTGCTTCTCTTTCCACCAACAGCATCCAGTTCATCAATAAATATGATTGCCGGTTCCTTCTTACGAGCAGCTGCAAAGAGATCGCGAACCCTCTTGGCGCCTACACCCACAAACACTTCCTCGAATTCAGACCTGGAGTTTCTTAGATCACTGTCCTGGAGATGCTGAAAGTAAACTCACCCTGAAGCGTGGAAGAACGGAACACCGGCTTCTCCAGCAACCGCTCTAGCAAGCATGGTCTTACCGGTACCAGGAGGTCTGAAAAAGAAGTCCAGTCAGTTGACAAACACAATGGGGATCTTCATTTGACAGACCCGGTGAGAAGTACACCGTTCGGGAGTTTACCGCCAAGGGACGCGAATGCAGCAGGGTCTTTCAAGAAGGCGACAATGTCTTGTAATTCCTATCGACAGATCCATCTAGGATAGGGCGTAAAAAGTGATATGACATACCTCCTTTGCCTCATCCACCCCATGGACATCGCTGAACTTGACAATTTTTCCTTCCGTAGGTTCAAACTCGTTTTGACGAGGACCAGCTTTCATGAAACCAGTGTTCTCGAAGAAGACAGACAGAAGAACAAGGAGGACTTGAATGAAACAACCAATTAGGTCATTTCACCATTAAGGTCGAGACCAATACAACTCACAGAAGGAGCCGGCAATAACCAAAGCAATGAATCGAATGAGACGTGGAACCCAAGCACCTTTTCCTAATGACAGGAGTCAGATCGAATATCACTCGGTGACACTCAGTGAAGAGATAGGAAACGGAACAGACGTTCAACAATAGAAACTTGAATTGGGCCTCCTGCTGAACCTTCTGTAGCCGAAGACAAACCCTTGAGCTTGGCGAAAGGTGAGGCACTGTCGGAAAAACTGGATCCAGATGTTCTCGGTTGACCAGACAACAGAGATCGAGCAATCTGCTGACTAGGAGAGGTTTCAGCTTGTTTGGACGCTGAGGGTGATACAGAAACTGAGGGTGCAGCTGAGGGCGTAGATTCCGTCGATACAGTTGCTTCAGAGGCGGGTGGGCTGGCAGCTTCCATTGACGTCGTGGTTGCATCATTCACGCTCACGGAAGAATCACCATTCGCAAGAGGGTGAGCAGCCATTAAGTTATCTCGCCTCAATACGGCGGCGTTAATGGTGGTGATCTGCTGGTTAGTCTGCATCAGGCAACTCAAATATATCTTAAATGCCTCTTGTGAGTAGAGTAATGGTGATGAGGGGTCCTAAATCCAGAACAGACATATTAACATAACCACTCATAACACAAATTCCCGCAACATACGAATTCACACATCTGCTCCCATCGACTAACGACTAATTCATACGAAGTCTTGAGTTTTGTTTCCATGAGAGCACGAAACAGAGCAAGCTGTTTTTCTGCATCGTGAGGCTGGACATTGGCCTCGGCTTCAAGGCGACTTATATGAGCCACAACCAGTGGGGTTGGCGAAGGTGTAGGATTGCGAGAAAATATTGAACCAAGGTTCAAATTTCGCGAGTTCAGTGGTGCTAATCTGCGCGTCAAGGAAGGCTGAGGCCATACATAATTCGTATGTCTGAGATGAAGTGGCCGAAAGACAGACAGTTGGCAAGCTAGGGTCCAGGGTGTGGATACCAAAGACTGTCCAGTTACTGGATGCGCAGCATAACGCAACAAACCCAGCATCTGCTAGAACGTGTCAACCATTTAAAAATGACTGTATGAAATGATGAGATACCTGATGATGCCTGAGCATTCGAGTTATGGTTATGGTGATATTTGGAGGAACTTAGTGAAGACGACAGTGGTGCAAGCGAAAATCCGAAAATCGGGAGGCCACGTGCCTTGAAAGAATCTACTGACACCCTATTGTCAGATACCCAGTTGACAATGTTAGAGAGACAAAAAGGTGTGCTCAACAACTGGTCTGGGATTTTGTGACTTATGATGAACCCTAGCTCTCCTGGCACTCGGTCGTGTGCTTGATATTTCAAAGGCCACGTTTACAATCCTTTCTGATCCAACACAGAATACCAGTTCGTCTCTGGACGCCTTTGATCTCTCCTCGTTGCACAGGGACTTCCTCTCACTGCTCTCCCTCATATACGTATCTACAACAAGGCTGTCTCTTGTGCTCAAACCATCATCTCCATCTTACACTGCCTCTCTCGAACCGTTGAAAGAATTGTCCGAACGTATCGCATCTCTTCCGCACTGCGTTCGATTCATACAAGCTGATCACGGGAAGACCTTAGCAGCAGAGGCTTACGCAATAGCAAGAGATGTAACTGAAGCACTCCGATGCCTTATACAAACTTTCATTCATTCGGAAAATCAAAATTCTTCTAAAAGCAAGGATGCAGCAACTGAATACCTCACGAAGACAGGGGCATTGCACGATATTATTGAGAATGCTCATGCGCCATCTGGATTTTCGGAAAATAATTTTATAGCCGTTAGAAAAGTTTGGAAACGTAATCAAGACACCTTGGACGACAGCTTGGTTGAGATTTGCGAGGCATTGGAAAACGCAGAAAAACCTGAGGGTAGCATGGAAGACGGGATCATATTCGATGATGGCTGGGAAGAGTTTGGTATCCCGTTTGTAAAGCCGTCTGCCTCGGAATTTGAAACAATGAAAAAGGTTGATCTAACCGTCAAATCCATTAATTTGATACTCATAATCTTCAGATTTACACCATTGCCCGACTGTCTACCCTTTTTCACCAGCAGATTCTGGAAGATGTCTTGTCGGCGCTCGTAGCTTCGCTTCCTCTGTCCAGGGAGACCAACGAAATGTTAGACGAACTTGCCGACGCCTCCTCCAACTTCCTCTCCTCCTCTGATAATCTCATATCCACCATGTACTCACCGCAAGATAAAAAACAAATCTCCCTCGAACTGCATGACTTCCGACGCCAGCTCTTTGTGCTTCAATCTGGGATTGAATCGTTCATACCTGAGGGTTCAATTGAAGAGCAATTGGCGGATCTCCGGTTGTTCAAGACCACTGAATTAACTGATCACAATACCAAATTGCGAAAATGGTGTACTACGTGTGTCAACCAGATTAACAAAAACGCACTCGAGCTAGCACCCGAATTGAAGGGATAAAGAAACCTCTATTTGACATGTACTGGAGGGAGGATCCAATGATGCACAGCACGCTTAATAGGTATCCCAATTCTCCGAGGGATAAGATACCGTGAACAACCTGACGTTCGCTTTACATCTAGGAATATGACCAGGGGGCAGTCAATTTTTTTGTGGTGCATCTGTCATCGGATTCAGGCATCGGATCCCAATGAAAGTTTATAGTTCTTATAGTCCGCTTTTGATGAGACTGACGAAGAAGACCTGTTGTCTGTTCCAACTCGTGATTAGTCTGATAACTGTATTTTCAAATCGCAACTTGATAAACAACGATGAACGTGTGCCTAGCATCGCTTCTTTCCTTAACACCACCATCTTGTATGGTAACGCCTAACAGAAAAATTGCGAATACAACTTCTTATAGCTCAAAGAACTCTCCAAACCCCAATACTAACAATACTCAAGAGAATTCTAGCATGAATCCTAATGACTCTACAAGAGGTTGTGCTGTCTCCCAGGGAAATTCAGCTACAGCTGCCCGAAGTAGCTCTAATGAGTTGAATTTTCCAAATCCTCTGTAGATTACACAGAAAGAAGGGAAGCCCAATCTTGGGTGAACCAGATGGAAGTAGAGGATGAGATTGTCTCCCCTAACCTGGCTACACAAGGTACCCAAAAGATTGAAGACAGCAACATGGATACTTAGGGACACACAGTGTGGCTCCTAACATCTAACATGTTACACACACTTCCTGCTTCCATGACATTAATTAAGTCACGGCGCCTCACAAGGATGCATGCTAGAGGCATGGGAGACTGCACGCCATCTCCCAATATACCACCATCAAGCAATCGTAAGATAACGCAGGGCTCAAGAGAATCACTGACACAAGTGAACTCAAACCAGACCAGCCCAGCAACCCACATACACACCACCCTTCCAACGCCGTCCACGAAGCCCACCGCTCCCGTCATCCCCAAGGCTAAAAGACGCAGGAGCTGGGCGTCAGACACGGACAGGTATGATTCTGACACAGCCGACGGAGATGTCAGTGGAACACGTCAGACCTAACTCTGACGTGTTCGACAGCCCCCTCACCACACCTACCTTACACAACCGAACGCACCCCTACCGCACTCAGAGCAACCCGCAAAGAAACTCTGGGCACATGGAAACACATGATGCCTTAAGGGCGAAAATCTTGGAGCATTTACAAGATGCCCTCACGACGACCAAGAGACTGTTCACACTAACAGGCAAAAACTTTGCTGTAGATGATCACATTCCAGTTCTTGCAGCTAACTTATATAAAACCATAACAGGCCAACAGATTCCCACCCCCACACACCAATATATCCCTCACCTCCAAAGGCACCCTACCTGATCTCAAAATCATAGCAATCAAATGGAACATCCAGGGAAACTACATTGCATTCACTAGAATTGTAGCTATTCAGTAGATATTATTTAACCATATATGTTATGACCTTTACTCTTAGAGCTCAAGTTGCACTTAGGCAAAGACTTGAGAGGAGATAAGGGATGTTATAGAAGTGGTAAAGCATAGGGATATAGGAGTGTATTTATGCTATATATAATAGTAGCACACAAGGAAATAGTTTGTAATACATGAGGCAACAATGTTGTAGACAATGAGGATCAAGTGAGGATAGAGTACCTACTACATGAGGTGCTGACTGAGACTACTTTAACATAGCTGATTGTGTTGTTATTACCCTTTGCCCTAGCCCATGTTGCATTCAAAAGGTGTTGATCATAACAATATAATCCCTTATCACAAAATGAACTACTCACTTGTTTGTAATATCTGAGTCTTGGGTATACTCTCAGAGGTTTAGGAGTGATTTAGAAGTTCAATAATAATGATAATGATAATGAAGATTAATACAGATGTCAATGATGAAAAAAAATTAATCAATAATGATTAATATTAAGTCTGAAGTCTAATCCTTAGATATAGAAGTATTTATATAAAATAGTAATAGTTTGTATGTGAGCTGTTTCTATTATATGATCAAAACTTATATCTGATGGGGCTGTTATTTATTTATTTTTAAACTTCAA
>Ga0157366_1000723_pt1 | contig 14055 bp, 13 predicted proteins | sample AttbisABBM1_FD_113149 | JGI IMG/M metagenome (GOLD analysis project Ga0157366, IMG submission 113149) | Fungus gardens microbial communities from leaf cutter ant in Botucatu, State of São Paulo, Brazil - Atta bisphaerica ABBM1 | ecosystem: Host-associated > Fungi > Mycelium > Unclassified ...
GGCATGGGCAGTTTCTTCCTGGCTGCGCTGATTTTTGTTGCCTGTATGGTGACAGCGGTGGGGCTGACCTGCGCCTGTGCGGAGTTCTTTGAACAGCTTCTGCCATTAACCTATCGCCAGCTGGTATTTATTCTTGGGCTGTTCTCAATGGTGGTGTCCAATCTGGGACTCAGCCACCTGATTCAGTTCTCTATTCCGGTTCTGACAGCAATTTATCCACCATGCATTGTGCTGGTATTGTTGAGCTTTACCCTTAAGTTTTGGCACAAAAGTAGCAGAATCATTGCTTTGCCGATGTTGGTTAGCCTTGTTTTCGGTATTATTGACGCCATTAAGACCACGGAATTTAAGGCATTGCTGCCTGGGTTTGCCCAAAATCTGCCATTGGCAGAGCAGGGACTGGCATGGTTGCCACCTTCACTGATGATGCTGGTACTGGTAGCTGTATACGATCGTCTTGCAGGTCACCAACCCGTTGCTCATCAGCAATAGCGTGTGAAATTCCCCCTTACCCCTTCTGGTAAGGGGTGACAGGTGGAAAAATGAAAAGTACGGCACTAAAAAAGGGACTGAACACCCGGCACATTCGTTTTATGGCTTTAGGGTCAGCAATCGGTACGGGCCTGTTTTATGGCTCGGCTGATGCGATCAAGATGGCCGGTCCCAGTGTGATCTTCGCTTATCTGATCGGCGGTGTCGCGGCATATATCATTATGCGTGCACTGGGCGAAATGTCAGTCAATAATCCGCAATCCAGTTCCTTCTCACGCTATGCACAGGACTACCTGGGGCCGCTGGCTGGTTATATCACTGGCTGGACCTACTGTTTTGAAATCCTGATTGTTGCCATTGCCGATGTGACTGCCTTTGGCACATATATGGGGTTCTGGTTCCCGCATGTGGCTCCCTGGATCTGGGTACTGAGTGTCGTATTTATTATTGGCGCGATTAACCTTACGACTGTCAAAGTTTTTGGTGAGATGGAGTTTTGGTTATCACTGTTTAAAGTCGCTACTATCCTGCTCATGATCATTGCTGGCCTGGGCATTATTGTCTGGGGTATTGGTAATGGCGGGCAACCGACAGGTATCAGTAATCTGTGGAGTAATGGGGGCTTCTTCCCATTTGGCTGGATGGGGATGTTGCTGTCGTTACAGGTAGTGATGTTTGCCTATGGTGGTATCGAAATTATCGGTATTACTGCGGGTGAAGCTAAAGATCCGAAAGTGTCTATTCCACAGGCGGTGAATGCTGTACCTGTGCGTATTCTGATTTTTTACGTTGGCACACTGTTTGTCATTATGTCCATTTATCCGTGGAATCAGGTTGGCACCCACGGTAGTCCTTTTGTGCAGACCTTCCAGCATATGGGAATCGCCGGTGCGGCTGCATTGATTAACTTTGTTGCTCTGACCTCATCTTTATCAGCGATTAACAGCGATGTATTTGGTGTGGGGCGTATGCTGCATGGTATGGCAGAGCAGGGCCATGCTCCGAAGGTCTTCTCCAGAGTTTCTCGTCATGGTGTGCCTGGCTGGACGGTGATGGCCATGATGGTGGCGATGCTGATCGCGGTATATCTTAACTATCTGATACCCGACAATGTGTTCCAGATTATCGCGTCGCTGGCGACATTTGCTACTGTGTGGGTATGGATAATGATTCTGTTCTCCCAGATTGGTTTTCGCCGCAAGCTGAGTGCTGAACAGAAGAAAACGCTGGTATTTGCCATGCCGGGTGGTGTGTTTACAGCGGTTGTGGGGATCCTGTTCCTGGCCCTGATTATTGCGTTAATTGGTTACTTCCCGGATACCCGAGTGTCTTTATATGCGGGGATTGCCTGGATTGTACTGCTGATCGTGAGCTGGCAGTGGGTGAAGCGCCATAAGGCATAACGTGTTGTTGTGACCGGGACCTGGGCAAACAAGAATTGTTTGCCCAGGTCCCGAAAAAAAAACTCGCCGAAGCGAGTTTTTTCAGAGCTGAAATGCAATTACAGCTTAGCGGCGTTCTCAGACAGATATTTAGCAACACCTTCTGGTGATGCACCCATACCTTCTTTGCCTTTTTCCCACTGAGCTGGGCACACTTCACCGTGCTCTTCGTGGAACTGCAGTGCGTCAACCATACGCAGCATTTCATCAATGTTACGACCCAGTGGCAGATCGTTAACAACCTGGTGGCGAACCACGCCAGCCTGGTCGATCAGGAAAGAACCACGCAGAGCAACGCCTGCATCCGGGTGCTCAATGCCGTAAGCTTGCTGAATTTCACGTTTGATGTCAGCAACCATTGCGTACTGCACTTCACCGATGCCGCCGTTTTCAACTGGAGTTTTACGCCATGCGTTGTGCACGAACTCGGAGTCGAAAGAAACACCAACAACTTCCACGCCACGCTTCTGGAATTCAGCATAGCGCTTATCGAAAGCAATCAGCTCAGAAGGACATACGAAAGTGAAGTCCATTGGCCAGAAAAACAGCACGGTGGCTTTGCCAGCGGTGTGTTTTTTAAAGTTGAAGTTCTCTACGATTTCACCATTGCCCAGTACGGCTGCGGCGGTAAAATCAGGGGCTGGACGAGTTACCAGAACCATATTCACTCCTGTATAAGGTCGTTGAAAAAAGTGACAAGAAACCGCAATTATAAGATGTGCATCCTGCCATGGACCAGCGTAATACGCCGATTAATCTGATAGGTTATATCTATCAAAAACGAATTGATCATAACACAGCGCTATACAATAACGTTTTCCCCAAAAAGGGCAACCGCTAAATCGCCGGGATGCTGTATTACAGCGTTTTCTGGGCTGCTCGCTCCATCATTGGTGGATAGAGTTGCCAGAAAAGCTCTTCAAGTTGTTGATAATTTTCTTCAAAATCACGATAGCTATCAGACAGTGCTGCCAGACGTGGGCGGCGGCTGGCCATACCGTGCAGGACTTTCTGTAAATACGCGCCCTCGGCATAGCGCTCCATCCAGCGATCGCGCCATAAATAGGTATTCAGGTTTTGGAACCCTTCCGGCGTACCGGGCAATAACGGTTCAATCACATTTTTCACCTGCTCTAAAAAGGCCGGTAATGTGGTTTCGGGTACCAGTTTATGCCAGTGATGTGACAGAAAATGATCCCAGATCACATCCAGGGCAATTGGAGCCACCCGGCGGGTTTCAGAGCGGAAAAGCTGACGTGCTGCACGGACTTCGGGCAGGGAATCTGTCAACGCATCAATACGTCGATGCAGTGCAATACCGGCAGCAACCTCGGCAGACCACTGCTGCTGTATGTTGCCGCGTATATAATCAGCCATCAAATTACCGAGCAACGAGCTGTTGGCAAGGGTGGCCAGATGAAGATGAGCGAGATAGTTCATGCGGCTACTATATACATAAACTTATTCAAGTTGTATCACGGTAACCAGAGAAGCCTCTCCCTGCTGTGCATGTCCGTCTGTTCGTGGCTGGGCGTAATGAACACCGCCAGCCCAGAGGAGACAAGAACGGGGTGAGCAGATTTTGAGCACGAAAGATAACGGGTATGTTTAGATGTTGTGTTTTTTCAGCTAGAATACGCGCCCTGTTTTCCCTGACTGTGAATGACCATGCGCGTTGCCGATTTTTCTTTTGAGTTACCAGAATCTTTGATTGCCCACTATCCGCAAGCCCAGCGTAGCGGATGCCGCCTTCTGTCGTTAAACGGTGAAGATGGTGCGCTGACTCATGGGATTTTCACTGATTTGCTGGATAAACTTAATACTGGTGATCTGCTGGTATTTAACAATACACGGGTGATCCCTGCGCGTATTTTTGGTCGTAAGGCCAGCGGCGGAAAAATTGAAGTACTGGTTGAACGTATGCTGGACGACAAGCGTGTGCTGGCTCACGTACGTGCCTCTAAAGCACCGAAACCGGGTAGCGAATTGTTGCTGGGCGAAGATGAAAGTATTCAGGCAACCATGACCGCCCGCCACGATGTACTGTTTGAAATTGAATTTCATGATTCACGTTCTGTGCTGGATATCCTGAATGATATCGGCCATATGCCGCTGCCGCCTTATATCGATCGTCCGGATGAAGATGTTGACCGCGAACTGTATCAGACTGTGTACAGTGAGAAACCTGGTGCGGTAGCAGCACCAACCGCAGGTTTACATTTCGATGAGCCCCTGCTGGCGGCTCTGCGTGAAAAAGGTGTGGAAACAGCGTTTGTGACCCTGCATGTTGGTGCCGGCACGTTCCAGCCTGTGCGAGTGGACAGCATTGAAGATCACATTATGCACTCGGAATATGCGGAAGTGCCGCAGGATGTGGTGGATGCAGTACTGGCCTGTAAAGCGCGTGGCAAGCGGGTGATTGCTGTCGGTACAACATCAGTGCGTTCACTGGAAAGTGCGGCTCAGGCGACGAAAGACGCACTGATTGCCTCTTTCTTTGGTGATACGAAAATCTTTATCTACCCTGGATATCGCTACCAGGTGATTGACGCGCTGGTGACCAATTTCCATTTACCGGAATCAACACTGATTATGCTGGTTTCGGCTTTTGCTGGTTATAAAAATACCATGCATGCTTATCAGCAGGCGGTAGAAAAAGAGTACCGTTTCTTCAGTTATGGCGACGCGATGTTCCTGACCCGTAATGAACAGGCTTATCGGGAAGTTCCCGGGAAGAACTGATTTCGGACAGAAATGAAGGATAAGAAAAAACAGCTTTCAGGCTAATGTTGATCGTTTAAGGTTCGGTTAAACGAGCCAGTGGCTGGGGTAAAAGGGTTCCATGTTTATCATGGAGCCCTTTTTAAATGGAGCTCTCACAGGCCCCTGGTATTATCAATCTTACCGTACCGGATGAGGTTCAGAGCCTCTCTGACCTCCTTTCTTTAGTATGGGATATCCCGTGCCAGCACATGGCCAGATCTGTCTTGTACAATATTATGCTTATCTTGTTTCACATCAGTATTCGAATCCGTGCCAGACGCAATATCAAGATCAATTTCCGGATTCTGGGGGGAGAAAACCCAGGCTCCAGCGTAATGTTCACGGACAGCGCGGGGATTGAGACTCACTGAGGTGCCTTTTGGATGTGAGATACCCCCAAAGGTGACGGTGCGGGCCAGTTCAGCAAACGTAATCATATAAATTTGCCGGTTTTTATCCAGATACATCCACGGGCCAACGAGAGGAAGGCCATCCACCTCAACAATGTTGTTTTGTGATGAAACAGCCCGGGTATCCAGTTGCCAGCGATCCTGGTCAACAAAACCATCGGTCCAGGTATTACCTGTGCTGGACATCACAGAAGTTCCGGCTGGGATTGCAACACCATCGACCTGATTGCCCTCTGCTAGCTGGCATTTGTCAAAAGCAGCGATTGTACCATCAGCGTGTAAGGTAAATTTAACAGGCTGGCTGGCATCACAATGCCAGCCAGCCTGTTGGGCTGTGCCTGTTCCGGTGATACGCATATCTTCTGGTGTATATGTCCCGTGCGTGTATGTTTCGTCGAGGTCATATGACAGATAACGTTCTAATTTGAGTGCATGGATACCGGCGATGTTGATCGGATGAGGAAATTCGGCACGTTGAAAGGATTCCAGAGTATTCGCCTGAGCCAGAGACAGTTTCGTTTGGGCTGGCATATCGATCTGTCCAATACGCTGGGGATGCGATAAAACCGGGTGATACTCTTTTTGTAATTTTTGCATTGCTTTGTCAGTTTCAACAGAAGCCATGTACACCTTATAAACCACAAATGCTGCAGATGCGGCACATAACAAGTAAATAACCAGACGAATATTAACCAGTCGCTTTCTGCTGGTTGAGGAAATGAGAAGTATCAAACTCCAGATTACCCAGATAGCGCTGAGTAATAATAAGCCACCAACAGTAAGCAGCCATTCTGTGGAAGGAAGAGCAACGGGGATCATGCTATGTATTTCCTCAGGAGTCAGGGCCTTGCGTCATTTGCTGAACGTCTGTATTGCCTGGTATTTAATGTTTGTGTTGTAACATAACATGGATACTGGAGCGTGTTTTGATATAAGAACCCTGAGATTGAGTAGTCAGCCTGCCACTGCATTATGGGTAATGGTGTAGCCGTTAGGGGAGCTGTGTATCGCACTGTGACAAATCTGTGCCACAAAAACGGCATAATTCTCCAAAAAATATCATACATTCTCAGACGCACGCATCGCTGGCTGGCTTGTGTGGCGGCTTGTTAGGTTGGTAGAATACGCTCCTTTTTTATCAATCATCAGACTGTTTCTCTGGTGGAGGCAACATGAAATTTGAATTAGACACCACCGACGGGAATGCTCGTCGCGGTCGCCTGGTCTTTGATCGCGGAGTGGTGGAAACCCCTGCATTTATGCCAGTAGGTACGTACGGTACGGTAAAAGGCATGACTCCGGAAGAAGTACAGGATACCGGTGCACAGATTATTCTCGGTAATACCTTCCATTTATGGCTGCGCCCAGGCCAGGAAATCATGAAACTGCACGGTGATCTGCATGATTTTATGCAGTGGAAAGGCCCTATCCTGACCGACTCCGGCGGCTTCCAGGTGTTCAGTCTGGGCGATATTCGTAAAATCACCGAACAGGGTGTGCACTTCCGTAACCCGATTAATGGCGATGCGATCTTCCTCGATCCGGAAAAATCAATGGAAATTCAGTATGATCTGGGTTCCGATATCGTTATGATTTTCGATGAATGTACGCCTTACCCAGCTGACTGGGATTATGCTAAGCGTTCAATGGAAATGTCATTGCGCTGGGCGAAGCGTAGCCGTGACCGCTTTGATTCCCTGGGCAATAAAAATGCACTGTTTGGTATTGTGCAGGGCAGTGTTTACGAAGATTTACGCGATGTCTCGGTTAAAGGACTGGTGGAGATCGGCTTTGATGGGTACGCTGTGGGCGGCCTGGCGGTCGGTGAGCCAAAAGAAGATATGCACCGTATTCTGGAGCATGTTTGCCCGCAACTCCCTGAAGATAAACCTCGCTACTTAATGGGCGTAGGTAAACCACAGGATCTGGTTGAAGGGGTTCGCCGTGGTATTGATATGTTTGACTGTGTGATGCCAACCCGTAATGCGCGTAATGGACATCTGTTCGTCACCGATGGCGTGGTGAAGATCCGTAATGCGAAGTATAAAGATGACACCTCTCCTCTGGATGCTGAGTGTGATTGTTATACCTGTCGCAATTACAGCCGGGCTTATTTGTACCATCTTGATCGCTGTAATGAAATTTTAGGAGCGCGTCTTAATACCATTCATAATTTACGTTATTACCAGCGCTTAATGGCGGGTTTACGTAAGGCTATTGAAGAAGGTAAATTAGAGCACTTCGTGACTGAATTTTACCAACGGACGGGGGCGGTTCCGCCAACAACGTCTGATAATTAAACAATGAGGGAATTTTAATGAGTTTGTTTACTTCTGATGCCGTGGCAGCCGCAGCACCATCACAGGGAAGCCCGTACTCTCTGGTGATCATGTTGGTTGTGTTTGGTCTGATTTTCTACTTCATGATCCTGCGCCCTCAGCAGAAACGTGCAAAAGAGCATAAAAAACTGATGGACTCCATCTCCAAGGGTGATGAAGTACTGACTACTGGTGGCCTGGTGGGTCGCGTTACGAAAGTAGCGGAAACTGGTTATGTTGCTATCGCGTTGAACGAGACCACTGAAGTTGTGGTCAAACGTGACTTCGTAGCTGCCGTTCTGCCGAAAGGTACGATGAAGGCGCTGTAATTTTTGATGTCCCTAAGGGAACTGCCGTGTTAAACCGTTATCCTTTATGGAAGTACATCATGCTGATCGCCGTGTTAATCGTCGGTCTGCTGTATGCACTGCCTAACCTTTATGGTGAGGATCCGGCTGTTCAGGTCACTGGTGCGCGCGGAAGCGCCGCCAGTGAGCAAACGCTGGTTCAAATCCAAACTGCATTAAAAGAAGACAATATCCAGAGTAAATCTCTTGCTCTGGAAAATGGCGCAATTATGGCCCGTTTTGCTAACACTGACGTGCAGTTGCGCGCCCGTGAAGCGATTATGAAGGCCCTTGGTGAAGATTATGTGGTAGCACTTAACCTTGCACCAGCGACACCACGCTGGCTGGCCATGCTGGCTGCAGAACCGATGAAACTCGGTCTTGATCTGCGTGGTGGTGTGCACTTCCTGATGGAAGTCGATATGGATACTGCTCTGGGTAAACTCCAGGAGCAAAATATCGATAACCTGCGTAGTGATCTGCGCGATAAAAACATTCCTTATGTCAACGTGAATAAGACCGATAACTACGGTCTGACAATTCGTTTCCGTGATTCTGATGCACGTGATCAGGCAGTCAGTTATCTGACTGGTCGTCATCGCGATATGGTGATCAGCAGCAGTGGCAGCAATGCCCTGACGGCAGTGATGAGCGATGCGCGTTTACGCGAAGCGCGTGAATATGCTGTGCAGCAGAACATCAATATCCTGCGTAACCGTGTTAACCAGTTGGGTGTTGCTGAGCCGCTGGTGCAGCGCCAGGGAGCTGACCGTATTGTGGTTGAGCTGCCGGGGATTCAGGATACTGCGCGCGCGAAAGAGATTTTGGGTGCGACTGCAACGCTGGAATTCCGTCTGGTTAACACCAGTGTGGATGCTACCGCTGCGGCAAATGGCCGTGTGCCAGGTGACTCCGAAGTGAAGAACTCTCGTGATGGACAGCCTGTTGTGCTGTACAAGCGCGTGATCCTCACCGGTGACCATATTACCGACTCCACTTCGAGCATGGATGAATACAACCAGCCACAGGTTAATATTTCCCTGGACAGCACTGGCGGTACCATCATGTCTAACTTCACCAAAGACAGCATCGGTAAAGCGATGGCAACCCTGTTTGTTGAATATAAAGACAGCGGGAAAAAAGATGCCAACGGCCGCGCTATCCTGGTGAAACAGGAAGAGGTGATTAACGTCGCGAATATCCAGTCTCGTCTGGGTAACAGCTTCCGTATTACCGGTATCAACAACCCGAACGAAGCGCGCCAGCTTTCGCTGCTGCTGCGTGCTGGTGCGTTGATTGCACCTATTCAGATTGTTGAAGAGCGTACCATTGGTCCAACAATGGGTGCGCAGAACATCACTCAGGGTCTGGAAGCCTGCCTGTGGGGGTTAATTGCCTCTATCGTGTTTATGGTAGTGTGGTATAAAAAATTCGGCCTGGTTGCTACCAGTGCGCTGCTGGCGAACCTGGTGCTGATCGTGGGGATTATGTCTCTGCTGCCGGGGGCAACGCTGACCATGCCGGGTATTGCCGGTATTGTGTTGACGCTGGCGGTGGCGGTCGATGCTAACGTACTGATAAACGAGCGTATCAAGGAGGAGTTGCGTAACGGACGTTCCGTACAGCAAGCGATCCATGAAGGCTACAAAGGTGCGTTTTCCAGTATCGTTGATGCCAACGTAACCACCCTGATTAAAGTTATCATCCTGTATGCAGTGGGTACCGGCTCAATTAAAGGGTTCGCTATTACCACGGCTATTGGTATCGCAACCTCCATGTTTACCGCGATTGTTGGTACCCGTGCCATCGTTAACCTGATGTACGGCGGCAAACGCGTTAACAAGTTGTCAATCTGAGGAGTGCGTTGTGGCACAGGAACATAGTGTTGAACAAATGAATCACGGCCGTAAAGTCATCGACTTTATGCGCTGGGATAAACTGGCGTTCATCATCTCTGGACTGCTGTTGATTGTCTCGGTGGCAATTATCGGTGTGCGTGGTTTTAACTGGGGCCTTGATTTCACTGGTGGTACGGTGATTGAGATCAACCTGGAAAAGCCTGCTGATCTGGATGTGATGCGCAATAGCCTGGAAAAAGCAGGATTTGCTGAACCGCAGGTGCAGAACTTTGGCAGCAGCCGTGATGTGATGGTGCGTATGTCACCAAACGAAGGCAATGCAGGCGAGGAACTGGGCAGCAAAGTGGTTGGCATTATCAATGATGCTATCCAGCAGAATGCGACCGTGAAGCGTATCGAATTCGTTGGCCCAAGTGTGGGTAGCGATTTGGCAACCGCAGGCGGCATGGCGCTGTTATCTGCGCTGATTGCGATTCTGTTTTATATCGGCTTCCGTTTCGAATGGCGTCTGGCGCTGGGTACGGTACTGGCACTGGCACATGACGTGATCATTACCATGGGGGTGCTCTCTCTTTTTCAGATTGAGATTGACCTGACCATTGTTGCATCACTGATGTCGGTTATCGGTTACTCGTTAAACGATAAAATCGTGGTATCGGACCGTATTCGTGAGAACTTCCGCAAAATTCGTCGCGGTTCTTCTTACGATATCACCAACGTCTCACTGACGCAGACACTGAGCCGTACCATTATTACTTCAGCAACCACGCTGGCGATGGTATTGATCCTGTTCTTCTTTGGTGGTGCGTTGTTGAAAGGCTTCTCACTGACGATGTTGATCGGTATCACCATTGGTACCATTTCGTCGATTTATGTCTCTTCAGCACTGGCGCTGAAACTGGGCATGAAGCGCGAACATATGATTCAGCAGAAAGTGGAAAAAGAGGGGGCAGACCAGCCTTCTTTGTTGCCTTAATTTCTGAGTCATCATCTATTGGAGGGCCACATTATGTGGCCCTTTTTTATTTGTGCGCCTGGCTTTGGCACAAGGCTTTGTTCGCGTTACACTAACTGTCAATTTCCAGAATGATCAGGACGCACCATGCATTGCCCATTTTGTTCAGCTGTGGATACTAAAGTGATCGATTCCCGACTGGTGGGGGAAGGGGCTTCGGTGCGTCGCCGTCGTCAGTGTCTTATGTGTCATGAGCGTTTTACCACTTTTGAAGTGGCAGAACTGGTGATGCCGCGGGTGATAAAAAGTAACGATGTACGGGAACCCTTTAACGAAGACAAATTGCTTAGTGGTCTGATGAAGGCACTGGAGAAACGTCCAGTGAACTCTGATGCGGTGGAAACTGCACTCAGCCATATAAAAAGCCAGTTACGGGCTACAGGTGAACGTGAAGTTGCCAGTAAGATGATCGGTAATCTGGTCATGGATGAGTTAAAGAAACTGGATAAAGTCGCTTATATCCGCTTTGCCTCCGTCTATCGCAGTTTTGAAGATATTCGTGAATTTGGTGAAGAGATCGCCCGCTTACAGGACTGATACGATGCGTGATGAATTTTACATGGCACGCGCGCTGGAACTGGCGCGTTTAGGGCGTTTTACCACGACGCCAAATCCCAATGTAGGTTGCGTGATTGTACGTGATGGCGAAATTGTGGGAGAGGGTTATCACCGGCGTGCAGGTGAACCTCACGCAGAAGTGCATGCATTACGTATGTCTGGGGATAAAGCGCGTGGTGCGACGGCCTATGTTACTCTGGAGCCTTGCAGCCACTATGGTCGCACGCCACCTTGCTGCGATGCGTTAATTGCGGCGGGCGTTAGTCGGGTTGTCGCTGCGATGCAGGATCCTAACCCGGAAGTGGCTGGAAGAGGGCTGCATCGTATGCAGCAGGCGGGTATTGATGTCAGCCACGGGTTGATGATGCAGGAAGCCGAAGCGCTGAATCGGGGTTTCCTGAAACGGATGCGTACGGGTTTTCCCTGGGTACAGTTAAAACTGGGAGCATCGCTGGATGGTCGTACTGCGATGGCCAGTGGTGAAAGCCAGTGGATCACCTCACCGGAAGCCAGACGTGATGTGCAACGTTTACGTGCACAGAGTTCTGCAATCCTCAGTACGGGCGCAACTGTGCTGGCGGATAATCCTTCGCTGACCGTGCGCTACAATGAACTGGATGCTGCGACACAGGCTGTCTATCCTGCAGATGCATTGCGTCAGCCGGTTAGAGTTATTGTGGATAGCCAGAATCGCGTTACGCCACAGCACCACCTTATTGCACAATCCGGGGAAACCTGGCTGGCCCGTACCGTCGTTGATACGCAGCCGTGGCCAGAAAATGTGACTCAGTTATCCGTACCAGAGCACAATAATCAACTCGATCTGGTATCCATGATGATGCTGTTGGGTAAAAAACAGATCAACAGTGTGTGGGTGGAAGCCGGAGCGAAACTGGCTGGAGCCTTGTTACAGGCTGGTGTGGTGGATGAGTTGATCGTCTATCTGTCACCAAAGTTGCTTGGTGATACCGGCCGGGGGCTGTGCCATTTGCCGGGCCTTGAACGCCTGGCAGATGCACCCGCGTTTGCATTTAGTGATATGCGTCAGGTCGGGCCGGATATTCGCCTGACACTGGTTCCCCAGTATCGCTGAACAGATCCAGTCTGTTCGCATATTGATCCATTTGCTCCATCCGTCTGCGCAAAAACAAGCAGACGGATAAAGAGTGTGATAGAATCCGCCCCCCTGCGGGGCCAAACAGAACCCTGAAAGGAAGATTATGAACGTTATTGAAGCTGCTGTTGCTACTCCTGATGCGCGTGTTGCCTTAGTTATTGCGCGTTTCAACAACTTTATCAACGACAGCCTGCTGAGCGGCGCGATTGATGCTCTGAAACGTATTGGTCAGGTGAAAGATGAAAATATCACCGTGGTCTGGGTTCCAGGTGCTTATGAGCTGCCACTGGCTGCACGTGCACTGGCGAAATCCGGTAAGCATGATGCTGTTGTTGCGCTGGGTACGGTGATTCGCGGCGGTACTGCTCACTTCGAATACGTAGCAGGTGAGGCCAGTTCTGGTCTGTCTGGTGTTGCTATGAATAGCGATATCCCGGTTGCCTTTGGCGTGCTGACGACGGAAAACATCGAGCAGGCCATTGAACGTGCCGGAACTAAAGCGGGTAATAAAGGTGCTGAAGCAGCCCTGACCGCACTTGAAATGATTAACGTATTAAAAGCCATCAAAGCCTGATTTTAAGGGGAATTTCGTGAAACCTGCTGCTCGTCGCCGCGCCCGTGAATGTGCTGTTCAGGCACTTTACTCGTGGCAGATCTCCAAAAACGACATCGCTGATGTCGAATACCAGTTTCTGGCGGAACAGGACGTTAAAGACGTCGATATTAACTACTTCCGTGAGCTGGTCGGCGGCGTTGCAACTAACAGTGCATACCTCGACGACCTGATGAAACCTTACCTGTCACGTCAGCTGGAAGAGCTGGGACAGGTTGAAAAGGCGATCCTGCGTATTTCTCTGTTTGAGCTGAGCAAGCGTTCAGATGTTCCCTACAAAGTGGCAATCAATGAAGGGATCGAGCTGGCGAAAGTGTTCGGCGCTGAAGACAGTCACAAATTTGTCAACGGCGTGCTGGATAAAGCCGCTCCGCAGATCCGTCCAAACCGCAAATAAATCCTCAGAGGCCGCTAACCCGGCCTCTTCTTTTTCCCGGAATGCATTATGGCTTGTGGCGAATTTGAACTCATAGCGCGTTATTTTGACCGCGTAACAAGCTCCCGTCGTGACGTTGAAAAAGGTATCGGTGATGACTGTGCCTTACTGAGCGTGCCTGATAATAAGTCGCTGGCAATCAGTACCGACACGCTGGTGGCGGGTATTCATTTCCTTGCTGATATTGATCCTGCTGACCTCGGTTATAAAGCACTGGCGGTGAATCTTAGCGATCTGGCAGCGATGGGGGCTGATCCTGCCTGGCTGACGCTGGCACTGACATTACCAGGCACAGACGAACGCTGGCTGGAAAGTTTCAGTAACAGCCTGTTTGAGCTGCTCGACTATTACGATATGCAGTTGATCGGTGGCGATACTACGCGTGGGCCGCTGAGTATGACGCTGGGTATTCATGGCCTGGTGCCGAAAGGCCGTGCCCTGAAGCGTTCTGGTGCCCGCATTGGCGACTGGATCTATGTTACAGGATCTTTAGGTGACAGCGCGGCAGGTCTGGCACTGCTGCTGGGACAGGTTGAGGTCAACGATCCTGCTGTCCGTGAAACTTTAATCAAGCGTCATCTGCGCCCGGTTCCTCGTATTTTGCAAGGTCAGGCGTTACGCGATCTGGCGAATGCTGCCATCGATATTTCTGACGGATTGATCGCTGATCTTGGACATGTGCTGA
>Ga0157366_1000726_pt1 | contig 14038 bp, 16 predicted proteins | sample AttbisABBM1_FD_113149 | JGI IMG/M metagenome (GOLD analysis project Ga0157366, IMG submission 113149) | Fungus gardens microbial communities from leaf cutter ant in Botucatu, State of São Paulo, Brazil - Atta bisphaerica ABBM1 | ecosystem: Host-associated > Fungi > Mycelium > Unclassified ...
CTCCATGAATCATTATCCTGATATCTGAGGGCTATTTAGAACTAGAGTAACTTATTTACAATCTCTATTCCTAGATAACTATCCTAGATAGAATACTTAGTGTATAAGCCAGTAGTTACACTGTAAACCTTATTCTGGAAATCAACCAAAACTGACACTATTTTTTAGTGTTGGTGATGATATACTTCACCACTTTCTGGTAGATTCATCCTCAACAAATCTCTCTAAGTAGCTCTTCCAAAATATATAACTAGTGTGACTAGTCAAGACATAACATATAAGCTAAAGCTGAAGATAATTTCAACATCTGCATTCTGCATACCTGGATAATGTATGCTTGCCAATATAATTTCTAAGAGCTTATTAATAGGTCTTAGATAATGAGGTGTAAACCATGTTTAACAATCTGCTAAACAAGTTTGACTTCTAAGTCTATTACTAAATGTATATCATTGCTTTCCCAGAAGCAGTTGCTACAATAAGAGAAAGACTCCAGTACTAAACTACTCTCTGAATAGCATTTCTGACTACTTTACAGTTTAACTACTTTACTTCTAAAAAATGACAGTGTCTAGAGAATCTTATTCTAGTTACTTCTGGTAACAAGCAGATATACAGAAAGTATAAGCTAAGAAATCCTCATCTTGTTTGTCAATCTCCAGCAAAATCTATAGAGAGTAGGATATTAGATCAGAAGTGGTGTAATAGGTTTCTTGGTACAGGGGTATTAGTAGGAAAGTGAGGTATATGATTAATAAATATATGTATATAGCTAACCCTATCCTATACATATGGATGCATTCTCTTATCTACCTTTTAAACTATTATGTAACTATAGTTACATGCATTGTCTTATTTTCTGTGATATTACATGATGTGTAAATTTGGTCACATGCTCTCTCATTGTCTCAGAATGAAAAGATAAAGAAAGAGAGATATAAATCAAAGAAAATGAAAATAGAATTGAAATAAAATATAGGGTCTTTGATTCAGTTCTCCTACTCTATCATGGCAACCACTAATCTAAGATGGTTAGTAGGTTACTAAGTAGTCTTATGAAGATCACAAGAGAACTTGACAAAGAGTCTTCAATGTATTGCTACCTTATATATATACTAATATGACATAGTCTGGGCTATCAATCAATAACCTTGATATCAATAACCTACTTTAAAGTTCATGTGTCGTCCATGAGTTCACCATACTGTTACCACAAGGTGAACATGCTATAGCCATGCCTTTTAACTTGTTTTTCTAGATTCTCCTACTACCTACTTATGATGTCACATCATGTGCCTTTTTATTGACCAAAAGGAAAACAAAATTAAAAAAGGAAAATCAAATCAAGAAAAATGAAAAGAAAAAGAAAAATAAAAAGAAAAATAAGGGTTCAAGCATACCATGACATACTCTTGTCTATATGCTAATCTGTCAAATCAATGATTACTTGAGCATGGAGTGATTGTACCCTCATGATGAGGACAGAAAGAACAGGTGAGATAAAGTAGCTGTCACAAAAGGTCATGGAAGATCATGGAAGTGGGAGAATGACAGATGAACAGCTGAGGTTTCTCAGAAGAGCAGATTTTGCTTGGAGAAGTCAATGGGCACAGAAAAGCTGAGTCCCCTTACAATACCACCAAATTAACTGCATGCAGGCAGGTTGTAATTACACACGCGTATACATATAGTGAACACCGGGTATCTAGAAACACAGCACAAAACAAAACTTGACCATCTCATCCAACCCCACCACAGCTCAACTATAACCAAAAATCACACCCAACATATCCCTCCAACCTCGTTTAATAACCAACTTGTTCTCATTCGCATACTCTGCAAAAAGCCATTCCAGATATCTCGCATCAAAACCACTCAAAGGCCCCAACTCAAACGCAACGACATCTCTCGGCGTAAGATAAAGCGTGAAATCCGTTCGTTGACGCTCGCCTGAATGCGATATACTTTTTTTCGGTAAGAAAGACTCAAGTACAGAGAGTTGGAAAGACGTGTGGACATGGAACGTCTGTAGCAAAGCCACCGTTATCTTCACTTGACTATCGTGATGTTCCCGCTGAGTATCTTGATCCCGTTCCACCGGTGACGCCTGCCGCGATCGACTCCTTCCACTTTTCGATGATGAACGCGGCCGATGACCGATCTTGGAAGAGGAAGATCCAGCAGCAGCAGCACCATTTGAAGTCACTTGTGGACCACCTTCAATGCCCATCCCTACATTCCGAACATAAGACCCAGTCATCGTGAGATCGTCATCACCTTCTAGATGGATCGCGCCCCAGTTTTCTGGACCATTCGCAGTTGAATACGACTGTGGCGAATTACCTCGCCACGTGCCCACCCACAGCCCTGCGCATATGATGCATACGTCTTCATACACTCGCCAAGCGTCTGTCCATGTGGACACAAGTATTGACTTGACTGGAGAGTCGGGAGGAGGAGAGGAGGTTCCACAGCAAGAATGGTAGCCAGACTGATCCGCGTCGAGTTCTAATATTCGCTCGATCTCGTTCCACTGTTCATGGTTGGGTGAGGTAATTTAGGCGGATGCAGAGATGATAACTCACTAATTTGATGTCACTCCAGGCGAATCTAATGGTGGAAAGGCGGTGTGTCGGAGCTTTGGAGCTGGTCGGTGGTGGTGATACGGGTCTTGAGGAGTAGAACGTTGGTCTTGTGGCTTTATTGGGAGTCGAAGTCGTGAGGTCGATAAGCAAGTCGTAATATGAGGGTTTCTCCAGAAATAGAGCATCAGTAGTACAGGCAATCCACCCGCGGGCAGTTTGAGATTCAGTATGTAAGCGATCCAGGTCGATCAAGGTGACCATTCCCAATACACAGATGGGATCTGTATTGCGCCCTTTGATTCGGCCACCATCCGCGGTAGCCTGGACTTGGTAACACATGTCGGCAGCGACTTGACATAAAATACAGGCAACCTCCACTGGAGGCAAGGTATAGATGAGTATGCGCTGCCTACCGAGGACATGTTTAAACAGGGTCAAAGAGGAAGGGCCGATGATGCGCAATAAATGTGGGAGATGGATGGTTGGAACATTGAGGAGGCCATAGGCTGTATGGTCCTGAATTATATCAGAGTATAGCACCGAGAAGAGGACAGGGAGTACGCACGATCTCCAACTCGTCAATCCACCCATTCCAATCTCCGGCGCCTCCGAGGTCAGGCCTTGTAATTTTGCGGGCTGCGAAAAAAGCCTGAGCAGGATCCCAGTCCCTTCCGGTTGGTTGAAGCTGGGGAGTTGACTCTATTTTGGCATAGATGGACCTGGTTAGTTCCTTGAGGGCAGGGACATGCCGCCATGGACGGGGTCTCCTGGACCTGGCGAGAAGAATACCGAGGGAGCTAAGTCTGAAGCCTCTGTGGCCTTTTTCTGCCGTTTTTCGTCGTTGGAATATGCAGACACCATGTTGGCCGTCTTTTGTAAAATACCTGTGGGAAATTTGAGGACACAGGAGGAGAAGCACCAAGAGAGGACGCACACGACATCCTGTTCTACGAGATGAAGTCCACTAGGCAAAGCACTGAACTCGAGATGATCGAGACTGAGGTCTAAAGCAGGAAAACTATACGTATGTATATATAGATAGATATATGTGTGTGTTTGAAACGGACCATGGCTGGCCTTGAGTGACCAGTCGACCACATTTCCTTGTGTGGGATGGAATGAGGCATGAAACATGGCAACTGACACAAACAAACAACAAAGGTGAGAAGGGCAGATCCGAGCGACAAGCAGAAAGACATGCCCAGATCTTGAGGGACTGACATTTCTTTTGAGGGAAAGAAAGAGTGTGTGACAGTGTGACCAACATGTCGTCGCCGCCACCACCACCTCGGACGATCAGGGTTGGCGATCTCGACATCGCCCAGCTTGCTGACGTCAAGAAGCAGTTGGACGACGTGAGCATGTGGTTGTTGTTGTTGTTGTTTTGGGTTCTCACACAACACCCACCCACCCAGGAACTCGCCCATCTCGCCTCTTCCTTCTCTCAGCTCAGGCAGGCTCAGGCCAAGTTCAAAGCCTGCATCCACAGCATCACCCAGATCAAGCCCAGGGACAGCCGTGCGCACTTTGTATCCTTCTCTTGGACCCATTCTTGACGTGGCCCCCAGATAACACCATCCTCGTCCCCTTGACCAATTCTCTCTATGTTCCTGGTAAACTCTCAGATCCAGACCATGTCGTAGTCGATGTCGGTACTGGCTACTTTGTCAAAAAGGTCTCTCTTTGTATCTCTCTCATGGGTGCCTGTCTAACCATCCCCATCCAGACACGTCCTCAGGCAGTCCAATACTACAACGAAAAGGTCGGCTACCTCAAATCGAATCTCGATTCCCTTGAAGACGTGATGGGAAAGAAGCGGGAGAATCATAGTTACATAGTCAGCATTCTCCAGGCAAAAATCCAGGCTCAGGTGGAGGTGGACGCACAACCAACGAAATCTTGAATCACAACCTCCATTTTTTCCCCTCTACCTACTTCTGCAACGCTTTCTTGATAACATTAAGAGCAAGTTGACTCATGGCAAACTGAGACGCCATCAAATTTTCCATCTCTTGAGAATCGTGGATCCATAGAAATGGTTCCCTTTGACTTTTCTCAACGATCATAATTCATAAACTGATACCAAGGAAACCGCCTCTACCTACAAGTGGCATATGGAAGATCACCGAGAAACACCCATCTCCTGGCCCAATACTTGCAAACAATCCTTCGCAAGTCTTCTCGCATCCACCTCAACCACATCCTCAAAACTAGTTTGGATCCCATTGTCTCCGTGGTGACCATGACTTCCATTCCTCAATGTCCAAGTCGTCGGTAATCGCCGGGGTATTGATGCAATTTCACATAGCGAGTGGTACAAGTGGAATAGAATCGCTGCAGGTGAACGCTTGACTGTATCTGCTAAAAGTTCGGTAGGAGTTACAAGATGAGATGAGGTGTCAACGACTGCAAATGAGATATTCATGGCGAGGTCGGATTTTTCGAGTGGATTCAAAATCAACTTACCCGGTTGCTCAACAGCAAACTTGGTTGGATCATCCGATAAAGCAGCCCACAATGTCCCAGGCCACACACGGACAGTAAATAATTTCTTTAGGACGTACAGCAGCTCAGCTTCCCGTGCTCTTGTAAAAGAATCAGCATCGCTCACGAAAACGGAAAAAATGACCAACCTAGGGAATGGTAGATTACCCCGTAGGGATTCGTCCGCCACATAACCAACCAAAGTCGATCGACAGCGGCTGAGCAGCGAAGGCAAACTCAGGGCCGCCAGCCTCTTGTGAGCCACATCATCCTCTTTCCAGAAGGGGTTTATAATAAGCTTTTTATTTCATCAACAATGACTCACTCTCAGGTGTTCTTGAACAGATCAAGAATAGCAGATCGAAACACCAGTAAGAGAATCTTTCCCTAGGAACAAGTTGCCCTAGCTCTGTACTTCCGTGGTCTGATACATCAGTTTTATCGGGTTTGGTGCTTTCATATGGCGATGTGGGGGTAAGAGGCACATCGGCAAAAACGTAAACTTGACTTCCTCTGTGCAGGATTCGTGCCAACTCAGAAACCAGATGATCGGGAACACGAGCAGTTCCAATATGCGGAACCACATGCTTTTGGAGCTCTTCGAGTAGTGCCGAGTCAAAACATTCTTCTTCCGCCTGTACATCCAAGGGAAGTGTCAGGGCAGCAGAACTGAAGCAAGCCCATGGATTGAGATACAAGCGCACGTCCGGATGATGACGTACCAATCAGCCAAAATGGCTCCCTTAAAACAATCCAGGATTTGACGCCATATTCGCTCAACTCGATCATCAGGGACAGCTAAAGGTAGTACTCGATCATAGAGACGAAAAAAATGTGGCTGGAAAGAATCACACCTTCATCCATTTGTTTCAAATTGGGGGTCGCTAGAGCTACACACTTCAGGAAGCACTGGGTTGCAGTTTTCCATAATGGTAGATCCTTCCCTGACTTGGAGGGCACTGGGCAGTCATACTTCAATTTCATGGGAATGGAGTATGCCTGTCATCTGAGATCAGCGTGGAAAATGAATGAGCTAGTTTTGTAACGACGTACAGCGAGAATAGTCTCTAGAGTTCCGTCAACATAAATCTCTGGTGAAGACTTGAACCGCTCAAACAACTCGACCAACATCGGCATTGTCTTTTTCGAGATACCGATATACGTCACACGCTTCTGCGGAGTCTGCACCTCGGAATAGGGTTTTACATCGAAGGCAGCAATGAAAGGAAGCGTTGCATATTCCGAAAGATCTCTCATGATCAGGGAAGGTGATCCGGGAACAGAAAGATCGACACTTGACAGAGTGTCCAAAACAACTGACTGAGGTTCTATGGGTTTGGAAATCATTGACAAGTAAATGGCGGCTCACCTGAACAGGCGGTAAAGTATCAATATCAGGTCTATAGTCCGGAGAGCCTGAGTACGTCAATACACCTTGTTTTGAAATCAACATGACATCCAGACTCGAAACATGTGCACGAACCTTTAACAATCACCGCCAGTCTGGTCAGCTTTTTAAGTTCCCATTCCGACCCAGCTAACTCCCGGCTCGCGGTTCTCGTGCTTTGGATCATATCGACAAACGCCACTAGACTCTCTTGTGTGAAAGCCTTCCCACGTGCCCCTACCATCATGACTGTTGACGTTGAGGCTGCGAGTCCAGCCTCAGCGTCCTGACTGCCCGTAGCATTTTTCACAATAATATCACCCACAACGATAATTGCTTCCCAAGTTCTTCTGAGCATCTCTTCTACCTTATCCTTCCCCGGCATGTTCCCATTGGCCATCACCGCCTTGATCCCCTTTTCCAACAACCTCAGCGCAGGCGCGCTCACAACACGATTATCATGCAATAACACGTCCTGAACATGCCCAACAAATGTATCCCAGGCTTCGACGAATGAACCAAGCTTGACGATAGCAGACCCCAGGAAATCTTGGAAGATGGAGCCCAACGAGTTCAGCGCCAGGATTTTTGAATTATCCCAAGCCTGCTCAGAAGCACTTCTATCTCCCCCCTCTATATTTTCAAGCTCAGTCATGCGTCTCCTGTTATCCTCTGTAAAGGATTCCAGTAGCGGAAATGAAACCTTCCAAATACATTCGTCCCATGTCTCCAAACTCAAGGTAGAACCATATAGTTGGATTGTCCTAAATAGGGTTTGTATTGCACCATCACGAACCTCCGGCCTCGAATTCGAGCCGAGGTTCAAAAGTTCGAACAGAAGGAACATCCAGAGTTCACTATACTGAGGTTCCAATTCGGCATCTTTCCTTTTTGCTTGTATGGCATCTGAAACGCTCCAAAGAAGACTAGTCGCAGCTGTGAGGGCAATATTGGTATCTGCTTGTCTCCCAAACTGTCCGAGGGCACCAACGCATAGGCGAAGGTGGTCGGGCGAAAGTGTTGAAATCGAATCACAAACGAGAGTCATCGATTGAAAAGCAATCTTCATAAGAGTAGTGTAGTTCCCCCCTCTTGGCATGCCCAGCACAAAAGCCTTCGATGTTGTTTCTGTAGAGAGGGCCACGCTAGAAGAGATGGAATCCGTGGATTGCGGGTGAGGTGGCGGTGTTGGTCGACAAACGCTCTCTAACATATGGAAAATTATCTCCCATCCTGTTACCAGGGAATAGACAGAATTCTGTAGTATTTGGTGTAATGTCTCGAGACCCATCCTTCGTAATTCGACTTCAGTACTCAGATTTGATGTAGGGGGAGCAAAATCAGGTACAACTTGCTGGGCGAGTACACCAAGTACCCGGTTCTGGACCTGAACCTGGAGTTCACCTGTCATCAATGACATGTTCCGAGGAACAGAAAGGAGGATCTCATTTAACACTCGAGCTGCTTGTACTCGAATGGACTGCGGAGCCGGAGGGAGCTGGATGACAGAGAGGAGATATGTAGTAATTTTGTTCCAAGCAATGTCAGGCGACCGGTGTATGAGTCTGTGGATGTTGAGCATGGATACTCCACCTAACTTCGAGATGCCAAAGTCTCCCATTCTCTGCGCATTGGGGTGAGGTCGGCATAGGCCTGTTCAGGAGACAAACAAACACTGACCAAAGTTCGGGGAATATGAATACCGCTAACCCTCCTTCTGTAAGTTGCTTCACCTTTCGGTATAGGTGAAGGCAGACCCGTCTCCTCCAAACTTTCCTCTGATTCAAATGCAGACAGACTTGTAGTCTGGATTCCTATCATCTCTCCGCTCAACCGACACAACGCGTTCACAAAGTATTGGAATGCTGAATCCTCCAAGTTCCTCGATGCGTCAAAACATTGCTGAACCCATCCAAGCATTGAATCTGGATCAAGATCGACCAGAAGAGGGTGGCGAGAAACAGGAGGAGCGCCAGATACACTTGAGCTGGAGCGGGCAACGGGATTCCCAACACTGGAAATGGGACTAAAGATCTCTTTCTTGTTTGGTGTACTCTGGTGTCCGGATCTGTACGTCAATACATAATTTGCGTTCTGCAGAACCTCCAAAACTCCGAACCAGCCCTCTCCTAAGCTCCCAGCGAGAAATAGCGCAGATGAAACGAAAACCTTTAAACAAGCTACATTGCGCTCAGAAAGGCCTGGAGCCCGCATTGGCGACGTTAGTCCCACACTGTCCGTCAGCTGTACAGTTGCAGAACGTGGTATTTGAGGTTCCACGTAGGAATCGAGGCTCAAAACAACGCGCGCCGGTACTGCAAACTTGGCTAAACTATTGAAGAACGCGTCTCGGGGAATAACTAGCCCAAGCATTCCTGAAACATTTGTCATGGCTTGGTAACTTGCCAGCGCATCAGCGAAAAGTTCGTCGGAAAGATGAGTAGCAATAATAAAGGAAAGGGCGGCAAGAAGAGCTGGCCAGCTACTCTCAATGATATCACGTACAATGAAGAGATGTGTCATAGAGGGTTCATCTGGAGAAAGGGTTGTAAGATCAAGAGCAGGTGGAGCACGGATGGCAGCGTCTCCAGACGGCTGTTGCCTCTGAGCAACAAGAGTGGTATAAAGTGGCCCTGTGAATGCAGCGAATCCTTCACACAAAGATACTAGACACTGCAAGGCCAGGAGGTAAACGTAGGCTTCCGGAATAGGAGGCGGATCTGCTTTATCAAGTTGATCAATACTGACAAGAAATGAGCCACATTTCATAGTTTTCGGAAACTAAGTTACACACCATTGAAGCTTCATGGCAGATCCCTGTATGCTCAGGCCAGTAGTTGGATGCATCATACCTACAACTCCCGAAACCGTTGCACTTGCTGCTGTGGCAACACGCCCGGCGACACCATCCAGGCTTAGCAGTGTCGTACTACTGTCATGTGGTAGACCAACACCGAATATATATTGAGACACTCCAAGAAGCGGCGGTTTTTCCGTGATCAATCTCTTCAATGCTATTACAAGGGAACTAAAAACGTTCGACTGCGATGCTTGTCCATCATAACACACCCAAATGTTCCGCATCAGCTCCGCGTCACTGCATAACCTACAGAAAATGAGCGCACAAAATCGAGTCGTGGGTCGAACGTACCCTCGCATGATTTCCATGGCAAGTACTCTCATCCAAGAAGGTTTAGGAGGATGAGAAGACTCAGTATCTCCATCATCCGAAACAGTCTTGATCAGGCGCATGAGAAAGACTTCAACTTCAGTTTTTAGTTCTGGAGAGAACTGCTTGACTAGGAGAAAGATAACACGGGTACATCGAAGGATGAGAGGAAATAAAGGGCGGTCAGAGAGGGATTTGAGGAGAAGAGGACAAAGGTGATGCTGCAGGAGCAGGATCAATTCGTTGTGCTGGAGGTCGTGATGAGAGAGAGGGAAACACAAGGACATTGCACTCACCCTGCGAAATACTTCAAAGTAATTTGCGAGAACGCTCTCTATCAGTTCCAGAGCAAATGTCTTGTGAAGAAACTCCAGATGTAAAAAGTGAGGTTTCTCGCCATTAGCGAGGAGGCAGAGATCCTCGAAAATGGCAAAGGTATCATGAGCAGAAGGGCCAAGATACTTGACTGATTCATTTGGGAGGTGAACTTCAATGAGAAGTGCTGGGCCTAAATGTTCAACCTGATCCTCTGAGACCATCTTGTCCACCACAAACATCACTAACTGACGTAGAGTAGCTGCAGCCGTCGATGAAACGACTGCAATGCGCGAATCTTGTAGCTTAAAGCAAAGTAACAGCGCCTGTTGAATATGTGAAATACTGCTCTTCAAACCCAAACTCTCGAAACACAACATACGTCTGCCAAGAGTGCTCCATGAATATGAGGGAAATTCGGAATAAGAGAAACTAAAGTCTGCAAAATACGAAGCTGAATGTCGACTCCTTGTGACATGGCATCACTCATGATCGAAACTATGTGGGGAGCAGCGGATTGAGGGACCGCCCGTAGCGCGATCAGGCGCTGAAGTGAACCGAGTGATATCGCGACAACTTTTGCATTCTTTGTGGCACATCCCATAAACACAGGTCGAAGAAGCTCTTCGGACTGAGGCCCATCTAGATCACAAAAGATGAAGTATGGTCAGATGGCGCCGACTTGGACACACCTGGTAATCCAAGGATGTGAATGCTGAACAACGAACTACCGGTAGCAACACACCTGTGGCAAGACTCGTAGACTGCTCCGGTGATGCACGCAAGATCATCAATGACTTTTCTGCAGCCTTATAGCTCCTCAGTGACAATTTTGTGATTAGAAGCCAGAGGCCTAACCTCCCGGACGTCAGGGTGTTTTCGACGAGTTTCACTTGCAAGTGACTACAACTTTGTGAACAGAATAAAGAATGAAATTTAATAGCATACCTGAAGTTCAGTCACAAGAAAAGACAGAGAACTCATATTTCGGATGGCCAAATGACGTTGAACACAGATAGTAATTATGTATAAATATTCTATCCCATTAGGTAATCCTTTTCGCATTGTACAACACTCTTGTATTGAAAACCAGTTTGTGATCAATAGAATGCATGCCTCGACATCAATTCACTACAGTACCATCTCTTCTATCGTCAATAGGTCCTCTTGACTTTCTTCCGGCAAAAGAGTCACTATACGAGTGGTCCGAACCTCCTTTCCCTTTCCTCTCCAATATTTCTCAGATTTATAGCACCAGGCATCTGTTCCTCGAACGAGATAACCTATACTTGATGCAATTTCGGGTCTCCATGATGGCAGCTCCTAAATGGTATTCAGGAAAGTGGCCATTCTGTCCCTGCAGAATTCCTCTAGCCATCCAACTGGTGCTCGTGAAGGATCGACGTGACAATGTTATGAAAATACTATTCCTCAGGAGAGCTCAATGGAGTAGGAATGCGTGTCCTGAAATATACAAAGATGCCCGTAAGCTTGTACATTCTGCTACAAATCCTAAACTCACATTCATGATGCACAAGAGATCTATATCACAGTTTGTATGAGAGAGCTCCCTCTGGAAGCCCTAATCCGAAGCTTAGAAATGAGATTGATGCTTGTGTGACGAAGGTCTCTCGGCGGAGCCACAGATAATCATCAACAGTACGGATCCGCTTGGTTTTCCGATCTTCAACTCTTGTATCATAGACTTCATGTACAGGTCAAAATCTGTAATGAACTGGTTGACACAAGCATCTCCTTACGTAGACACCAGAAACAAGAAAATGGAGCAAAGCTCCGCAATGATATCGGATCATGGTACAACAGGACACTAAAGAAACGGGAAACAAGAAGCTACAGCCTTCTCCTCTCAGATATGGAAGAGCTGGTCATGCTTCTCCATGGCATTTTTGTATCTACAAGCCACATTCTCAAGCTCCACAAGACTCCGGGAGTCAACTGGAGAAGAGCAAGCTCCAGGGTCTGCTTAACTAGAAATGGAGGCAATATTGTCTTAGAGCATTAGATAAACATTCTGCTTATTCAAACTTAAGCTGTGATCAGCACAGTATAACTAAGTGATGATCCACAGCACTTGCAATGAGTTGCTCAAGTGTCATCTGTTTACATTTATATTATATTTTGATTTCTATCTCTCTACTGTTCCTGTTTCATTTTTATTTTTTCTTTCTTTTCTTTTTTCTCTTGAACAATGAAGAAGTATGTGACTATATTCACATGATATGTCACATGGAATGATATTTTTTTTAAGTCAACAATTTATTATATGGGGTGCACAGGCAGACCATGGTAGCTGCTTTGTGACTATGTACAGGACAAACAAAACTACATGATAGAAGAGAAGAGAAAGGAGAAAGGGAATAAAAAGAGCAAGTAACAAAAACTAGAAAGAAAAGAAAAACTATCTAAGATTAGCAAAAAGATCTACTCTAAGCTAATTAAGTAATAGGGTTTGCAAAAGCAAATGCATTAGGATTGAATTCAAGAAACAAGATGAAATAGCTTATTGAGTCTCTTCTCAGATTCCAATATTTGTTAAACCTCCTACACTCATGAAGAATGTGTCTTCTTGATTCAAATAGGATAGAAACCACATAGACAACTAAAGTCCTCCCTAGGGAAAAACCTTAGCCTGTATTCACCAATTGGAGTGTGATTAGTAATTGCTCTTGTAGCTCTTGCACACAATGAGCTTGAATGGCCAAAATGTTTGAGCCATAATCTGTCTTTGATATAAGATGGTTTGATCATGTTGTTATCATTGTTGAGTAAGTCCAAGAAATGTTTTCCTTTCAGATCTAACACTTGAAAGGTCATTTTCCACCTATTAACAAGAACATTGTATTTGTTCTTCTTACTAAAATCTCATGAAGATTTGCAAGGGAAAAGTAGGATAGGGTTGAATGATTTGGTCTCTTTATCAACTACTTTATGGAGAGACTAGTTGCATCAGCTAGGACATTCCCAGAATTCAATCAAGTTCTCCTGATGATGTGAGAAGAAGGTTTGAAGCTCTTTAAGGATAATAGCTACATAACTTTGGAAAGGATGAGATAACAGATCAAAAATCTCCCTTGCAGCATGAATTAAATTAGTAACGACAATGATTTTTGAGATACCAGCAGCATGGGTAGCCTGGTTGATACCACATCTAATGGCAAATAATTCAGCCTCTGTACTTGTAACATTTACAGTGTGATGAAGAGTTTTAGTAATGGGTTTGTTGTGAATGTATATATGAGAAATAGAAGTAGTGATATTGTTCTTGATGCTAGCATCTGTGATAACAAGAGTATGGGAGAGGTTGCTCAAAAACTCAATAGCCATATGATCAAGTTATTGAACTCAGGATTTAAGGTTGTCTTCATTGCATTTGTTAAAAGAATGAAATGAAAAACAACTAGATAAAGTGTCAATAATTCTACATCCAGGTGCAAACTCAGGATTAAGAGGGTTAAAGGAAGGAAATACTTCATTGAAACAATTGTCCATGTCAACAACTGGACCTTTAATCAGTTCATGTTGGTGTTTTTAAAAAAAAGCCAAGAAATAATAAGTGGGGCTTGAATAATGTATTTGTTTTAGGTTTCATAAGGGATTGAAGAATGTGGTTGTTTGAGAGAGCATGTGCTCTGAGTTGTGATCTCCCACCAAGTCTTTGGAGATGGAGATTAATGGGAATAAGCCCTGCAATGGCTTCTAAGCTGAACAATAGGGACATTTTGAAAGCCTCTAGTATCCAGATAGTAGCTCTTCTCTGCATTTTACTCAACATCTTCAATGGATATGATAAAGGAGCTCTGTTGTAATACCACAGTTGGAAACTGTAAAGGGCAATTAGGAGTATATAACTTCTATAGAGGAGATGCTTTTGATGAGGAATCAAACCTCTGACTGAATTTCCAAGGATTTTCATATACTTGATGTTGAGATCATCTTGCTGGAATAAAAATCAATATGTTGATGGAAAGAAAGTTTTCTATCAAAGATAAAACCTAGATATTTCCAGGACTCTTTGGGGTACAGTACAGGGCCACCAACGAAAGAAAGATTGAGTGGAGGAGGGTTGAAGAGACCATA
>Ga0157366_1000727_pt1 | contig 14001 bp, 8 predicted proteins | sample AttbisABBM1_FD_113149 | JGI IMG/M metagenome (GOLD analysis project Ga0157366, IMG submission 113149) | Fungus gardens microbial communities from leaf cutter ant in Botucatu, State of São Paulo, Brazil - Atta bisphaerica ABBM1 | ecosystem: Host-associated > Fungi > Mycelium > Unclassified ...
TCTACACACTTCCAATAGAGATTATCATTATCTTAGTATATTCTGTTTGTTTTTACTCAACTCCAGCTTCCATGCACTTTTCATGAGATTTTTCTTTTCAAAATTTTGAATTTTAACTTGATTTCTATTCTCTAACTATCTCATATTTTTTCTTACTCACACAGTTATAGACAAATAATAAAAAATTTCCATTTATAGTATTCAGTAATAAATCAAAAAAACAAAACCAAAATTCTAGTAAGAGGCTAACAATAGAGTTCTCTCCAATATCTCTCTCTCAACCTCTTCCAGCATGATGTTAGATCTCTCTCCATCTTCATCTCTGCCATTATCTTCTTTCTCATCTTCTTCATAACTATTCTGTGAATCCTCCTTCAAATCCTATCTCATATTGACTGCAGCTCCAATCCTTGCTAATCAGACTGTATTCTTCTTCTGGCCCTCTACCAAGTTCTAGAGGGACTTCCCAGTGCCCTGATACTCTTCAATAAGCTCCCAGAGTGTCTTTTCAATGGCACTTAGCATTCTACTGTAGATAGAGACTACCATTTAGAAAGTAGTATTGAGGTAGAAAATACACTGCTGCTTGATAGTGATGTACCCAGTATATATGAGAGAATGGCTACAAATAAAAGATGATTAGTAGATGAGAGAAAACAAAAAATATTACTCATCTGCTATTGTGCATTAGACAGTCTTGCCTAGTATGCACACATCTTTCACAGGGATTATCACCCACCATCTTCACTATGGCATCCCTGCAGTACTTTTTTGGTTGCTTTCCTTTTATTTTCTTAGAAGGCTATAGGCTGGTCTCATTCTTTGAAGAGATGTTGACAATCTCCTTATATTTTGTCTTGGTAACCTGAAGTATTTTGACATTCTTCTTGAGTGTAGCTTTCTCAGACAAAACTTAATCACAGAGTTTCTTCAAATACTCCAGCTTCTTTCTCTTCTCTTTCTCTTTCACATACTTCCACTTTTCAGTCTCCTCTCATACTTTGACCTTAGTAGCTTTCCTTATCTTCTATACAGCTCACTCAAGATAATGAGCTTCTGCTATCTCTTCTAGATAAGTCTGGAGCTTTTGCTCCTCCTTATATCATCACTGTATTTCTTGGCACTGCTGTTCTAACATTTCAATGTTAGCTTCTAAGAGATTTGATGAAGAAGAAGAAGACATTATAGTACAGAGAAAGACAAAAATTTTCCTTCTTTTTATGTATTATTAACTTAGGCATCATTATGAGTTCTTCAGGTAAACTTAATAGAACTTTGAAGGCTCAGTCCTATGAGAGAAATAATATCATATGTCAAGTTCATCTATTCTGAAAATATGTCCTTATAGCAATGTTATCATTATAAAATCTCCAATACAAGCCTATTTTTCATGATGGCCATCCCCTTTACAACATGTCTCTACAGTATTAATGCAACAACTCAGGTATCCAGTCTTTCATAATGGGAATACTCCTATCAAATATCATATGCAAACCCACCCATCCAGAAATTACATCTCTGTGGTGATATCATCAAATTATACAAGCCTGCTTTTCACAGCAGCCACCTTTCTTGCAACATGTCTTATGACAGTGCTGCAACCCTCCAGGTATTCTATCTTCCATGGTGGAGATACTCCTATTCAACTCAGTCTTCCATGACAGAGTTACCTCTGTCAGTATCTCAATACTAAAACTCCAAGCATCTCCTATACTATCTGTTTGTATATAAGACTAGTAGTTACACTGTAATTTGCTAGTCTGATAATTGATGAAGATAACTCTTATTGAACTCGATCTCTGGTGTTCAACAGTGACGTACCAATCAGCACTCATTCTCACCTCAGACTTCTTTCTATTATTTGAAGCTGCAACCATGTGGCAGATAGATAGTGTAGCATATAAGCTGAAGCCAAGGTCATTCCACAAGTCCACTCATCTCTGAGTCCATTCTGCAGACTTCCACTCTGGTGTGAACTGTGCCTGACATCAAACTCAGTCTTCTATGGCAGAGTTCTCCTATCTGACCCTTGTCAGTATTTTACCACTGAAACCTCTACTCAGGGCTGTACACTGAAACCTCTGAACATCTCCTAACTATCTGACTTGTATATAAGACTAGTAAGTTATACTGTAATTCACTAGTCTAATAATTGATGAAGATAACTTTTATTAAACTTAATCTCCAGTGTTCAACAGTGATACACCAAATCAGTACTTACTTTCATCTCAGACTTCATTCACTCATTTGAAGTTGTGACTATGTAGCAGATAGATAGTGCAGCACATAAGCTAAAGCCAAGGTTGTTTTGACAAGTCCATATTGCTGAGCTCATCATATGGAGTTTCTACACTCTATACATCACCAAGCTAACCCTGTGGGCTTTCACCTTCTAGTATGAACCACATCTAACACTCCTTTACTCTTTTTTACATCCTCATTCCTAACACCACCACCATCTTTATTATTATCATAACCAATATCACTTTTACCATCTACTTTATATATGAATCAACATGACCAAACTATAAAGTAGTTGTCACTTTTTCTTGTGCAATAGGTCAAACAGATAGCAGCCATATAGGCTTAGATAGCAGTATTGGTTGAGAGAGAAGAAGAAAAAGTTGTTCCAATGTCAAGGCTATAGAAGAAATAAATAAAGGTAGTATAACCATCTCTATTTAGTAGGAAAACAGAACAAATAACAGGTTTTGCTACAGTGTGAAAATTATACATAAGAATAAGGATAAGAGATGAGAAGGTGGAAGAACAGATACTGACATATATGTAGGGAGGGTTAGCAAACATATAGAAGAAAAAACTGTTGGAAAAAATAGAAGTAGGAGAGATACAGTTTGTATTAGTAAGAAATTTTTTGAATAGAATTAAAGAGAGAGCTTGGTAGAAGAGACAACAAATTGGCAAAAGTGGCTGAATTGAAAAAAGAAGGAAATATAATGAAAGAATTTGTGCAGAAATTTAAGAGAGTGGTAAGGGGGAGTGAATATGAAGAAAGTGTGTTAATAGAAGAACTTAAAGGGAAATTAACAGGCCCATTAAAAGAAAGTTGATGGAAGCTAAGTGACTTCCAAGAAGTATTAATCAGTAGTATGAGAGGGAGACAAGTTTGAATAGGCATTGGAAGGAGAGCAGGAGAGAAGTAGAGAGATTAAGAGAAAAGAGAAAAGAAAAGAATATCCAAAACCAAAAGCAAACAGTAACAACAATGAGGGTAGATTTCAGGCTAAGATATAATCTATCTTAAACTTAGAAATAGCAATAAAAGAAACAATGGGTACCATACTCCATAAGTCCCACTCCTATAGAAAGAGTTGAGAGAACAAATATTGTCATGGTTTAGAACCCAGTCCAGGAATAGGAAAGAATGAGAGTTGTACCAAGATAGGACTCTTATACCATAAAGGTAGATAGAGAAAGAAACTGTTATAATTATAAGAGCTTTGAATATTTGGCACACCATTTTCATAGTAGAAAATTCATTGGAGAAGGCAGAAGAATTAGTTTTGGGAATAATGACAAACATTTGAAAGAGGAAGGGAATCGGAGCCACAACTAAATCTCTATAGTAACAAGTTTCACATTCTAGCTAACTAAGAAATATATGAATTCATCAAACCTAGGAGAACCTAAGGAATACTTGAGAGAAGTAGCAGTGAAGATTTCATTTACACGAAAGCATGGGTTTAAGTTAAAGAAAATAGAAAGACTAATATATGTAAAAAATGTGAATAATACTTACAGTGGAGATAAATAATTATTATAAAGGACATAGGAAAAAAACAGAGATAAATGTGATAGAAGGAAAGAAGTAGAGTATGATCTTAGGTATGCTATAGTTTGCCCATTACAATCCTGAAATCAATTGGAAAATAGGAGAAGTAAAAATGACAAGATTGTTAGGAACAGACTAGCCACTGAACCAGTTACACTAAAAGTGTGCAATGTCAAGCTTAGCTTTGACATCTGGCTGGTACTATATATATACTTCATACTGTACTCCTGACAAAGATGTCTAAAAGAATATAGAAAGTAGTAGAGATCAAATTAGAGTGGCAAAAACAAAAAGAAGAAGAAAAAAAGAAGCAAGGAAAGAAGAGGGAGAAGCCAAATAAAGAAAGAAAGAAAGAAAAGAAGAAAGAAAAAACAAAAAATAAAAGAAAGAGTATATAAGTGAAGATGATGACAGAAGAATAGAAAATTTGAAATGAAGAAAAAGAAGCAAAGAGATGAAAAATCAGTACTGAAACAATTCCACAAGTGGATTAAGGCACTCAGAAAAAAGACAAGTGAGTAGATGCCCACTAGGAAAATATGGGATTATACAATGGACTTGAAGGAGAAATTTACACTTAGGAAGAGGAAAATCTATATCTTGTCTAGAGATAAGAAGTAAGAGAGTTTATAAAGAAACAACTATGTAAAGAGTATATCAGACCTTCAAAGTTTCTATAAATAACACTGGTATTTTTGTAGAAAAGAAGGATAAGAAGTAAATGGTTCAGAACTATAGATATTGAAATAAATGGATAGTAAAAAACAATTATCTACTACCTTTGATATTGGACGTTGCAGAGAATATAGGTATTATGTTAAACACAGTCCACACTTAAAGGAGGCAAAAGTCCAAAGAGATTGGCAGAGTTTAACAAGTATGGAAACTTATCAAAGATCATAAAGTTTTAAACTTTTCAGAATGATCTTAGCTTTAACTTATATATTACACCTCCTACTAGTCATATGGTTACAATTTCAGAGAAAGATCTTGGAAGGTGGAAATAAAAGTTATAAGGATAAAAGTAAGTTGTTATATACTATCTGACATCTACACTCTTCCCAGCCTCTTCTAGTATGAATTACACTCTATTCCAATCAATTTGAGGACCAAACTCTGTATTCTTCATCAAATCCCATAAAGTTCCAAATGACAATCTCTGTAGTGCCCAACAATCTAGAGTATGTGCAGCAGTAGTGTATTATTAGACCTACACTCCTATATTCAAGAATGTTAGCTATATACCATTTGTAAGAGGATTAGTCTTATATTGAGAAGTTGTAAGTGCCCAGGAGCTCCAGTTGATATTTGGATAAGGCATTCTACTATTATACCACTACTATATATACTATAGTAGAATGGTCCAAGCACATGGTCTGTATACTTGACCAATCAATATCTACAACTATAATTAACTAAATAACTATAATACATAGCAGACTAGACAATAGGAATCAGAATAAAATAGAGACAGTTATTAGTCAGTTATTAGTCCATCAGAAGCTAGTCTAGGTAATAACCAGCCTAAGAGTGTAACTAAGCCTTTATAGAGTAGATTTGGACTTATAATATTACCAATATCCTCTAATACTATTCCTTAGTCTGATAATTAACTTAGACTTATGCTACACTCATCTCTAATCTCTTCCAAAGCTCCCATCCTCCAAAAATATAGTCACATGATACATAGGCTAGGTACAATGTTATTTGTTGAAGCTAAGACTATTATCTATATAACACTACTTCTAGCCCCCATCCAATCTGTAGTTACTAAGTCTAACTATTTCTGCCTTCCATGCTATATCCATAGATATCTTTGGTGAGTGTGAATCACCTTTAACATAAGTATATTATTGACATTGGAGTTTGATATTAACTTGAGTTGATTATCAGATTAGTTATTATAGAGTAACTACTAGTCTTAAATATATAAAATAAAATAAAGAAGTACTCAAAGAAAGCCCTAAGTGATATTAGTGGCTATGCTAAGCAGATGTTTTAGCAGTAAAATACTAATAGGAGTTTAAGTTGGATAGAAGTAAACTCTATTATAAAAACTCATGGAGTTTGAGGAAAGATAACTCTATTATAGAAAACAGTACAAACAAGTCCAAATATTTGTAGAGTTTGATACAAATAAAAACAAATATGCACAAAGTTTTGATAAAAATATATTTATCATAAAAGAGAAGATACTAACAGAGTTTAATACAAATAAGGCCAAATATACAGAGTTTTAATGCTAGTAAGTCTACTATAAGAGACAAGATACTGGTAGCATTTTAGCTTGAATAATAGTATAAACTTTACTACAAAGAGTAAAATACCCATGATATTTGAATATTACCTTTATAGAAAAAAACACAACTCAGAATAGAGATAAATTACAATCTTTGTGAATGTCACATTCTATTCTGGTCATATCTATCTCCAACCTGCAAATAACATCTCTCCCTCATTCATACTCCCTGATCTCTTCTGATGTAAATTAATCATTTTCATTCCATCTTAGACATTTTTGCTAGACTTTTGCCAACTCTATGAATTTCCATCTCTGATATCTAAGGATTATTAGAAACCAGAGTAACTTGCTTAGCAGCTTCCATTCTAGATAACTACTCTAGGTAATATACTTAGTATATAAATTGGTAGTTTATACTGTAATAGTCTTATTCTGAAAATTGATCAAAACTAACACTATTTTCCAGTGTTGGCAATGATACACCTTACCACCTTCTAATAGCTTTATCTTTCTAATCTCCTGAGTATTCTTTTGAAATATATGACCTATGCAATACATAAAAGTACAGCACATAAGCTGAAGCCAAAGATTGACCTAACTTCTACTTTTGTATTGTTAAATAATACTTAGCTAACTATTTGGACTTTCAAGAGACCCTTATCAGATCTCAGATAACAAGGTGTGAACTGTATCTGACAGTGGAGAAAGATACAACTTAGATATGAGTTAAGTATTATTCATATTGGAGTAGATGTGACCTAAAGTTTGGACTATGACATACTAAAGTATTTACTAAGTAATATTTACAATGGGAGTATAATAATGTATGGATAAAGAAGAGAGATGAGTAGAAAGCAGCTTTTACTATGTCAGAGAGGTTATTTGAGCTAATAGTAATATTCTTTGGACTTACAAAATCACCAGCAATGTTTTTAACAATGATGAATGAGCTTTTAAGAAACTTAGTTAATGAGAAGGTGGCAAGCTTCATTGATGATGTAATAGTGGAGATGGAGAGTAAAGAAGAGCATGATGAGTTGGTAGAGAAAATATTAAGAAGAATAGAGAAGAATAATCTTTATATAAAATAGGAAAAATACAAGTGGAAAGTTAGAGAGATAGAATTTCTGTGAGTAATAATAGAACTAGAAGAAATCAAGATGAAAGAAGAGAAGACAAATATGGTACTTGAATGGCCAGAAGAATATTTAAAAAATCTTAGAACTCACTAACTATTACTAACAGTCTAGACAGACCATAAGAATCTAGAATACTTTATGAAAGTGCAGAAGTTGAATGAAAGATAGGCTAAATAGGTATTATACTTGTCTAGATTTGATTTCACTTTAAAACATATACCAGAAATGAAGATGAAAATGGCAGATAGATTGAGTAGGAAACTAAACTGGAAAGTTAGACAGAAAATGACAATGAAAACCAAAAATTAATAAAGGAGAAATGGATTGGGGGCTTGATAGAGGTAGTGTTATGGTAACTAGATAGTTGAGAGTATACTTAGTTGTAAAGAGTCTTATAAAAATTACAAGAGAACTTAACAAGAAGTCTCTAATATATTACTACTCTATATATACTGCTATACATTGTCCTACTCTAATGTCTATGCACTAATCATGAGTCTGACATCTACACTTTATGAGACTGCCATATTGTATATCTTGACATTATTATTCTAGTATTTTTTATAACTTTCCATAGTATATAACTATAATCATATACAATAAGTTATATAACTAGTAATATTATTTTATGTGATTGTGTTACAAACTATAGTCATGTGATCTTCATTGTCCAAACTCCAAGAAAAGAAAAGAAAAATAAAATAAAATAAAGAAAAATAGATTAAAATAAAATTAAAATAAAACTAAAAAAAAAAGTAGTAAAAGAGCAAGGTATATTTTAAGAGATAAAGCCTTAAGATGAGAGGTTATTTGGTTACATCATAATGGGTCAGTAGCTAGATATGAAGAAAGATGAAAGATAATAGAGTTGGTAACAAGAGACTATTAGTGGCTAGATGTAATGAGAAATGTGGAGATAAATATAAATAGATGTGATTTATGCCAGATGATGAAGAACTATTAGAGCAACTAAACACATTCTATAAGGTTATATAAAGTTTATAATCTCCAGACAATTCTAAGATATGATATTTATAACTACCAAGTATATGACTCACCTCTAGAGAATTCTAAAAGAATAAGATGAAGCTCTTTAAAGATGGCAACTACTCTAAATACTCAAGAAGTCCATTCCAATCAAGCAGAACATTAGGTAGAACACTTACCAACCTAACTACAGAATGATAGAGCTAAATAGTTAGGAATCTTGATAGAAAGATCTCAAAAGTTGCAGAGTAGTAGAAGTTCATTAGGCAATAACAGAAGGAAGTAGGTTGTTACAATTATAAGAATGCAAGCAGAAGTCTATCTGGTTTGCAGTAGGGTTAGAACTTGAAATTTAAGAGAAGAAGGTCTACAAGATTAATAATAGATATTAGTAGTAATGGTAACTCAAATTTTGGTGAAGTGGCAAGTCTCTTTATAAGAACTGTACAGAAGTACCAGTAGGAAAACTAATAGTAAATAAGGTATTTAAGAAACTATAGATATATCTAACAGTTGACTTTACTATGAAGTTACCATCAGTAGCAAGAAAAGACATAATCTTGGTAATATGTGATCAGTTGTTGAAGATGGTGTATCTTGTAAAATTATGGAGGGAACAGAAGTAGAAGGATTAGTAAGATAGTTTTAGAAATAATATATAGAAGTTACATAAACTGCTAGAGAATATAATATTAGGTAGGAAACTATAGTTTGCAGCAGAGTCAGTGAGAGAGTTGAACAATATGTTAGGGATAGAAACCAAGTCATCAATGATGTTTCATTCTCAAACAGATAGGCAGACAGAATAAATGAACCAAAATTTGGAATAGTACTTGAGGTTCTTTGTGAATTACAGATAGAAAAACTGGCCTGAATGGCTTACTATGGCAGAATTCATGGTTAACAGCAAAGTCTATACAGAAACTAAGGTCTTATAATTTATAGCAAATTAGAAGAGAAAATTGCAAATGAGAGTAGACATTAGAAGGAAGAAAAAGATAGAAAAAGTAATGTTATTTGTAGAAACAATGAGAAAAGTGCAGAAGAAAGCAGAAGTAGTATTGAGAAAAGCATAGAAAGAGATGAAGAAACAAGCAGATAAGAGAAAAAATGAAGTGGAAGTTTGAAAGAAAAAAAGCAGAGTAATATTAAGTATAAAGAACTTGGTATTTGAAGAGAAACTAACAAGAAAGTTGATGAATGTTATATATTAGAATCCAACCCTGGGTATTGACATCTTCCATAGCAGACTTACTCTCACTTTCAAAACCTCACAAGTAACTTATCTTTCATGGTAGAGTTACTTTCTTTCACCACAGATTCTTCTGATCAAATATCTACCTAGCTTGAAGCTGGATATAGACACTGACTGTTAAAGTGATTTGCAGGATTTAGAATTCTAAAAGAACAGAATGGAGCTCTCTAGAGGTAATAGCTGCTCTAAATACTCTAAGTAGTCTATACTAATCAACCAGGACATCAAGCAGAATACTGCTGATCTAATCTTAAAATACTTATATCAGATGGCTAGAAACCTAGATAGAATTATATTGAACATCAACCAGTTTGCAAAAGCTTATTTGATAATGGTTGAAGAGAAGAAATGGGTAATTGTTTTAGAAACAGTACTTAAAAGAGTTTCAGTGGAGAGGTGGGAATATTGACTTGACTAACCCCACAGAGTTAGTGGTGATAATTATAGTTTACAAGCATGAAAGAAAAAAGGCCACAAGCTTTGGTGGTATTTGAGACTTAAGCTGTTGATATAATATTAGGTCTCTTTATATCTACCTCCCCTTCTAGATTACTATAACTCAAAGTAAGGATTACTAGTTAAAAAGTTAATATTTTAGAAGTCTGCTCAATGAATAAACTATGGGGCTAAGGAGTTGAGATGGTAAATTTCAGCCATCTAATTAAAGATGAATACATTTACAGTATTCTTCCAGAAGTTTGCTTCCAGACCAAAACTTTTCTATTTGATCAGATACTAGTATCTCTTGTAATGCCAGTAACTGTCCAAGATCTTTTCCACCTCTCACTCTTCTTCTCTGTTGACGATGACTGGGTTGGAAGAGAGACTAGAATACCTTCTGAAGATTAGATTGTTAAAAGTGGCAATAAGTTTAACTACTAGAAACATGAGATATAATCTTTACAGTAAAGATGGAAGCTTGAGGCAGTACAACATAGATTCCACTTGCTTTTAGGATCTGAGATAGTGATTGTTGTGGCAACCACTAAACCAAACCAGTCAATTGGTCACTAAGTAGTCTTATAAGCAAAGAGTCTCATAGAGATTACAAGAAAACTCAACAAAGAGTCCTCAATACATTCCTACACTATTTATATAATAGATACATGGTTTGTGTTAGTGATAAATAACCTTACCCTAAAGTACATGTGTTATCTATGAGTCTACCATACTATTACTACAAGACAAATATACTACAACCATGCTTTTGATGTCATTGTTCCAGTTCCTTCTACTATGTTTCAGACTTATGACATCACATCATGTGACCATATTCATGTGTCTCTTATCATCTAAAAGAAAAAGAAAAGAAAATATCAGAGTCCAAGTATACCATAACAGTGATGAGATAACTTGGGTAAGAAGCATATCATATAGATGTCTAAAGAGTCTAGAAAAATCTTATCACCAGACCAGAATACTAGAGTAGTGATACATTATCAATTATAGTACTTGACTATATTCTTCTAAAACTTATAAATGGTAGACTTGACTTCTTCCAGTGTAGATCAATCAGTAAAGAATAGTGGTTACTATATAAAGAAGTGTATATGATTGTTGTGCTAAAACTCTACCAATAGGAGAAGATCATGCAAATCACTCTGTTACTTATTAATGGAAATTCAGAGGTACTATTCAAGCTCTTGATTTACTCACTCTATTTGTCCATGTAATTGGGAATGTCAGATATTAAATGAAGCAATCTCAACTCTAAGCAAATAGTAAAGTTTCTTCATAAAGAGCACTCTGTATGGTTCTCTATCTAAAACAGTATGAGTGGAAAGAACATAAAGTTTCCAAACATGGTGTAAGAAAAGCCTTGTAACACTCTTCACAATAACTATAGTATAAGTAGAAATAAACCTCTCTTAAAGACAGAGTCTACCACTGTCATTACTACATCAAACCCCACAAACTCAGAGAGTTTCACAATGAAGTTGATATTGATAGTTTTCTATCTTGCATTTGGTACAAAAAGCAGATATAGTTCTCTCAAAAGTAAGTGACAAATTAGCTTAGTCTATAAACAAAGGTTATAAGTACTGACATATTGGTCAATATATTTGGATATCTAAAACCACCAGTAGCTCTATGATACCAGTTTCAGGATTTTCCAACACTCTGCATGCCTAGTAATCTTTGAATTGTGATAAAAAAAGATAATACAATACTATAAGTCTAGTTTATTATAAATATAGACCTTGTCTCAAAAAAAGAGCAATCTATCTGTCTCTAACCACTTAGATGTCAGATATAGTTCATACCAGGAGGTAAAAGCCTATGGAGTTGGCTTGGAAATGTATAGAGTATGGAAACTCCATGCAATGAGCTTGATGATATGGACTTGTTAGAACAACCTTGGCTTTGGTTTATGTGCTGCATTGCCTATCTGCCATGTGGCTGCAACTTTAGATGAGTGGATAAAGTCTAAGATGAAAGTGAGTGCTGATTTGATATGTCACTATTGAATACTGGAGATCAAGTTCAATAAAAGTTATCTTTGTTGATTACCAGACTAGCAAATTACAATATAACTACTAGTCTTATATACAAGTCAGATATATAGGAGATGCTTAGAGTTTTAGTATACAGCTCTGAGTAAAGATTTCAGTGGTAAAATACTGACAGGGTTGAATAGGAGAACTCTGCCATAGAAAACTGAGTTCAATAGAAGTATTCCCATTATGGAAGACTGGATACCTGAGTTGTTGCATCACTGCCACAAGGATATGTTACAAGAAGGATGGCCATTATGGAAGATAGGCTTGTTTCAGAGATATTATAATGACAATACTACCATAGTGATGTATTTTTGGAATGGATGGACTTGATATATGACAGTAGTGGTGGACTGTGATAGCTACAACATAACTACTTAAATAAGAAAATGAAAAAGAGAAAATAAAAAGAAAAGAAAGGGGAAAAGAAAACTATATGCTAGATAATACTGTACTACACTAGGTATAAATTGATGGTAAAACCACTGTTAAGTAATTCCTTCATGAAAAGAGAATGCTTCTAGATTAAACTCAAGGAAAGAGACAAAGTGCTTTAGTGACTCTCTGTTAGGATTCCAATATTTATTAAACCTTCTACAATTGTAAAGGATATGGTTCCTAGATTCAATAAGATATTCTCCACATAGGCATATAAAAGGTTTCTTTGGGAAAAACCTAAGTCAGTATTCTCCTATAGAAGTATGATTTGTAATAGCTCTTGTTGCTCTTGTGTATAACATGTTTAAGTATCCAATAAAGTTGAGCCATATACCACATTTGGAATAAGTGGGTTTGGTAAATAGGTCATTATCATCATTGAGGTTAAGAAATTTTCTTTCTTTGTTATCTGATGCTTGGAAAGTCATCTGCCAATGTCATAAGATAAAATTGCATTGCTCTTTTCTACTGAAGTTCCATGAGAATTTATATGGGAATATAGGGTCAATTTTGAAGCATTTAGTTTCTTTATCAACTGTTAAATGAAGAGGCCACTTGACACTGCTAGGGCAGTCTTAAAAGGTAATATAATTGTCAGCACTTTTGTTGAAAAAAGTTCTAAGATCAAGTGAAACAGTAATGGACTGTAATTGGTATAGATAAGTCAACAAATCAAAAATGCATCTTGCAGAGTGTATAGTGTTAGTGATAACAATAATTTTCTTGATGTTTGGAAAATCTACAGCTTGATTTATACCACATCTAATTGAAAACATTTCTACTTCTATAGATGTGACATTTACCACATGATGAATAGTTTTCTTCAAAACACTTCAACTAGATAAGATGTAAGATATGGATGTTGTGACATTATTTTTGATACTAGCATCAGTGACAACAAGAATAATGTTCAGATTTAAAGAAAATTCCTCAAGGATAATATTGAGTGATCAGAGATGAAATTTCATAGCTTTGGTGTCATTGTGATTTAGTATCTGAAAAAAGAAACAGTTAGAAAATTTATCTACTAAATAAAACCCAGGCAATAGTTCTTTATGAAGTCTGTTGAATAAAGAATAAACTTCATTTAAATAATTATTAGTATCAACAATTGAACTCTTGACTTTGAGACATTGCTTATTTATTAGATTATCTATTGAAAAATGATGAGGTTTAGTATTCTTCAAATGATGGTTATTCAACAGAGAGTTGATTGTATGTTGTTTTAACAAAGATGTGACTCTTAGGTAATATCTTTCACTGATTTTTTCCAGGTAATAGTGAATAGAAATAAGACTAGTGATGGTCTTGACTCTCCATATTAGAGATATGTGGAAAGCACCAGTAATCTATAGTATAGCTCTTTATTGTATTTTTCTTAACTCTTTTTTTTTTGTTCATCAATTTATTACACAGTGCTCAGTTGCAGTCCGTGGCAGACTATCTACAACAAGTAGCCTACAGTTTTAGAGGCCTCAGAGGACAGAAACCCCCTTCATAGACAGATAGAGACGTTATTACAGTCAGAAGAGATCAGAAATAAAATCTAGATAAAGGTTGCTTGTAACCAACCTACTAAGTACGCATCCAAGTCTAGAGAAACCTATCATACTGAAAATACAAAGTCAAAAGAAACTGAGAAAAGGAAA
>Ga0157366_1000729_pt1 | contig 13989 bp, 11 predicted proteins | sample AttbisABBM1_FD_113149 | JGI IMG/M metagenome (GOLD analysis project Ga0157366, IMG submission 113149) | Fungus gardens microbial communities from leaf cutter ant in Botucatu, State of São Paulo, Brazil - Atta bisphaerica ABBM1 | ecosystem: Host-associated > Fungi > Mycelium > Unclassified ...
ATGAACAAACATAATGTTGATGACTGAATTTGAGTTGTTAGTGTTATCAGTGTAGCAAGTAGGAATCTGATGAATGGAAGAAGATATTTTAAGTTTGAAAGAATCAGCAATTTCAAAGAGAGAGTTACTATGAGTCAAGTGGAATGGATAAGAAGGATAATATTCTCTATCCCTAATGTTGAAGTCTCCAGCCATGACAAGAATATTATGGAGATTAGCCTCAGTATCCTTGAGATACTTTAAAGCTGCTTGATAATCATCTGAATATACATTGATCATAAATAAAATATTACTTTTATTAAAGGAAGAGAAACAACTAATGTTCCTATAATCAAAAATGTTCCTTCTAAGAGAGAAACATATATAAGTGAGTCAAACATTGATGTACATTCTTCCTTACTAGAAGAACTTGGAATGGTTCAAATAAAGAACTATGGAGGTTCTTGAATGAAAAGGATATCAAAATCTTTTTTGTTTTCTAAAATAATGTTAGTAAGAATTCTGTTCTTCTGAAAATTCTGTGAAAAAGAGCAAAAGTTTTTCAGAATCATAAACTTACCTTGCCTACAGCTGAGTGGATTGATTTGCTTCTATTTTCATGAAGCTCTTGGTATTTCTTAATACGCCACTCTTTATTAAAACAATGTTTCCAAAAGAGACAGTTGATAAAGTCTGCTTGATAATTGCCCTTGTAATTAATACATTTAAAGCTATGTGGGTAGAGTTCCACTCTGTTTGGTTTCAAATCTTGGTGGGTTTGTCTTCAAGTTTGCCTTATAGCACTATGTGAAATATCAATGATGTTCTACTTTGTGTGGCCTGTTGCATTTGACACACTTTGATTTGTAAGCACAATATATGAGGATGGTGTGCTTCTATTTCCAGTAGTTTTTACATTAGGGAATGCCCAGATTCATGTTTGTTCTGCAAACTGAAGAAATATAGCTACTAACATTGAAGCACCTGTTTATCAGTCCTTTAGCTTTCATACTGCTTTGGACATCTCAAATATCAATCTGGATGACTATCATGTTTGATTTAGGCAAAGCTTTAATGACACAAGATTTAGAGGTGAGGCAAACATCATTGAATATATGGGTAGTTTTGATGATATTTTTGACTATACTAAAAGTAATAAGGATGTTAATATCTTCAATGAAATACAGAATACCCAAAATCTTGAGATAAGATTTTGATTGAGTGAGTCAAGGCAACATGAGATCTTCTAAATCAATAGCATCAACATTCTTAATATACTTTTCAATAATACTGAGGTCCAAGAGAGAGACAACTTTGTTGGTTATAATAGTAAGTTCCTGTTGATCTGCTTTAATGAAATCAGCTATGAAATCAGACTTGATATCCTTTAGTGCTCTGTTGATATTAGCAATGTGTTTGCTAGACAATACTATAAACTTTGATGTATTAGTCAAGCTAATAGAAACTAGTACTTGTCTTTTTGAAGGTTCCTTAGAGGTTATGTTGAGCTTTGGCAAAGCTTTATCTTTCCTTGGTTCATTAATAGTCTTGTATACTTCCTTGATTTTGAAAATTTCTTTGATGTTAGATAAGAATACTTGTGTATATGATTGTCCTTTCTGAGTGTTGTTGTTTTGACAGGCTTTTTACCTTTCTTTTGGAAAAACTTTGATTTTTTTAAGACTTTCTTACTAGGTCTGGATAGAAACAAAGAGGGTATTCTGGATACTTTGGCACTCTTTCCAGGGTTGCTGAATTCTTTTCTTTTTTCTGGTTTTTCTTGTGAATTTTTTAGTATGAACTTGGCCAAGATATATTGGTAGAATGATATATCATTGTGATCAGTCTTTAAAGTATTCTACTTTACCTCATAGATGAATGAGATAAAAACCCAAGCTACTTGACCAAAACCTGCAATAGCAGAGATGTCCTTTTTGATTTTTCCTTAAAGAGCTCTGTTTTAAATAAAGTTAGCTATTCTGAGAAGTAACATTGAGATGTTGTTCACATCAATCTCAATGGATTCAGTAGTTATAAAAAGAAAAATTGGAATAGCAGCTCCATTCTACTACCTTAGTTCAGTTGGTTGGTTCTCTATATATGAAATAGAAGAGCAGTCAAGTCCTTAAGAGATGTATGTGTTTTTGTTGGTATTATTAATACTCTCTTCATGTGAATTAGGCATGTTTACAAGTTCTGTAGCCTTGTTAGTGTTGTTATCTTCTATCTTTGAAGTTGTGTAGGACAGAGAAAATCCTTGCAAACCATTGTATTTATCAACTTGGTTGGTTCAAGAAGAATTGTTGTTTTGGGCTTCCATTCTCTTCATGTAGGAAATAAAAGGGACATTTGAGTATGTTAATGATTCTCTAGAACCATTAGTACTAACATTGACTAACCTACCCCTCAGAGTATCTATATCTATGTCCATATTTTTATTGTTGTAAGCAATAGGGATAGAAAGTATACTAATATCAAAGGAAAACAATGTATTCACTAATTCTCTGTTAGGTACTACTATACAAGATGGTGGTACAAGAGAAAGAAGCAACATGTAGAGTTCACTATTTACAACTCTGACAATATTAGTATTGTTATTATTATTATAATTTAGGTTTAAACAAAAAATAACTCTTATATTGAGTAATATAAAAAAACTTGATAGAGTTTCAAGTATAAATTAATCTATCTTATATTAGCCTTATAGAATACATATAGACTTTAGGGTAAATTAGTTATAGTGTATACATAAACCATAGTCTGTATTATATACTATTGCTATGGTATATAATGTCATTTGTTTTAAAACCTTCTATACTCTTCTCTGTATTACATGATTATGTGACCTGTGACTGTAACATATATAACTACCCTATAACAGATATTATGCCTCCATTATGATTTGTGACTTGTGTGACCATCATTTATATTCTTTGTCTAAGTCTAAAATAAGAAAAATAAATAGAAATGAAAATGAAAATGAGAAAAGAAATAAAAAAAGTCTACTGTCTTCAATTCTGACAATTATATAGTTAAGTTAGTATTATTCCATCTGATTGAAATAATCTTGTAAAATACTTTTATATTAATATCACTTAAGTTCTTTTTAAAGATTTGAAGTATTTTCTAAGTTCTCTTATCCAATTACTCCAATGCAAACAAATTTGTTCAAAGAATAAATAAGGCAAGAAAGAGAGTAAAAGAAGCTCTCAAAAAAACAAATAATAATAAAAAGAAAGACAAATAAAAAACAAGAAGAAGCTATTAAGTACAAGAAATAAAATAGATGAATAATACAAATATTAGCTTTAATTGACTACTTAAGAAGCTAGTCTTTAAGAGAGTCAGTATTAGAGCAACCAAATAAAAACACAAAATGTTATAAAGTATTCCACTTACTAAATATTCATACTACAATCAATTGTATAAATAATACAGTAATTAATGGAAAATTTTATTAACTAAATCTTATATAAAGTTCTTGTTACAAACTAGTCTATCTTATACACTGTAGACTATGGTTTGTGCATACACTACAACTAACCTATTCTAAAGTCTATGCACTTTCTATAAGGCTAATATATGGTTGTCATATTATATAATGTTATCTGTTTCAGAATCTTCTACAACTTTCTTTGTGTCATGTGATTGTGTGTCATGTGACTGTAACAGGTATTGTGTATTTTGTCACAATATGTAACAGTTGTGACTATCATATTTGATGTTGTGCTAACCCCTAACCCTAAGTCCCAAATAAGATAGAAAAGAAAACGAAAAATGAGAAAGAAATAAAATAAAAACAAAGCCATTTTCAACCTCTGACAAAAAGTGGGTGACATACCAGATATACTTGTAGATGGTTAGAAATGTTTACAGTGCTGGAAACTTGGCCAACATTGATATTTGGAGTGACATGTGGTTGCAAGAATTTGCAGAGTTTGCAAGTGAAAACTCCAAGCATAAGTATGTGGAGTTGATAAGTGGATTCTCTTATACAGCTAGCCCATTTCTAGTAATCAGGAAAATTGAATTTTCAGCATATGAACTTAAAGTTCCTAAGATGTGGAAAAACCTATATCCAGTCATCAATGAGTCTAAACTAAGACCCTACATAGGCCAACCTTCACCCAACAACAAGAGACCTCTTTAACAGTTATTGCACCAATCCAAGAGTACCACACAAGAAGTCAAAAGGATCCTGGACTCCAGAAGACAGGGGGCAACCTACTGTATCTTGTCAAGTGGCAGGGACAACCATTCGAAGAGTCTACATAGGAGGACCGGAGTGAAGTCATCAAGGGACCACTACAATCATGTCGAGACTTCCACAATAGTCATCCCGATGTACCCAGGGTCCCCACAGTTCGAATTCCTGGGAAGCCTTACAGCGAAGTCGCAAAGACGTTACCTTAGGGGGGGTAACGTTTTGCCTTACATTGTATGGGGCAGGAGAACTCGAGACGTGGGTCACATGAAGCGGTATTGTATTAATGACTATTCCTTAGTCTGGTCACTAATAAACTTCGTCTTTCCAAACACTGGTCTGTAGAGGTTTCGTAACATGCTTCATCAGTGTGAAAATTTGCGATACCATTTAACTTGACAACGCGGCTTGACAGCCTTGACATCTAATTGAAATGTCCACAGCCTCCTTTCTTGTGTTGCTCTCCTCTGGCGCCCGTTGACTACGTCTATTCATCCATCTGTGTGTTCGGTTCTTACTGCTCAATTTTGTGATTGATGCCCATCCATGGTGATTCATGTATCGAGACGATCTTCAATCCCTCTATTTCTGCCAGCATTCCCGAGCCTACCAAGTTTCTTCAATGACCCAAAGCCTCACCGATCGGAATAGACCATGTGCCTCGGGATTCAGTAAGTGTGCCTGATTGCTATGGATGCTAATGAGCGCAAGCTCGGGTGGATGTACCATACCCACATCAGAAATCCTACATAAAGCACTTTTTGCTTCCAGTCTATTGTAAGTTGATCACATCTTCTATTTGCAACCTTTCCAGTTATTAATAATGGGCTGCTTCTCTCACATTAAGCTACTTTATAAGCTACTTTTCGTGGCCTTTATCACATCATCAGGTACATTCGGAGCACTCTTTCAAAGGCCCCAAGATCTTCCCAAGACGAATTACGACTTCATCGTTGTTGGAGGTATATGTCCAGCTCCACATATTGAGACTCTGCTCATCCAGGCATGTCTTACAGGCGGGACCGCTGGTGCTGTCATTGCAAATCGCCTTACGGAGAACCCCAATGTCTCCGTCCTTATTTTAGAGGCTGGAAACGCGTACGTTGATCTAGACGAGATCCACTGGGCCCCAGCTCAAAAATTAGGTCCCGCAGAAACACTGATATTGAGCCCCATATCCCAGCCTTCTGCTCACGCATCACTCCTAATACGAAGTATGACTGGAATTATACCACCATTCCACAACCTGGTTTTGACAATCGAAATATTCCTATTGCTCGTGGATTCCTCCTTGGCGGAAGCAGCTCCGTCAGTAGGTGCTTTTCTTGCAGCTCGTCCGAAACTGGGCTGAGGTGCTCGGTAGATTATATGCTGTATGCTCGCGGCCCTGCAGACGACTGGGACAGGCTTGCTGCTTTCACTGGTGACGACGGTTGGATGTGGGAGAGCTTGAAGCCATACTGGAAACGAGTGAGTGCTTCTGACTAGTACTTTCAGCGCAGATTGACCGCTCCCTCATTAGAACGAAGATTTTGTTCCTCCCACTGATGGGCATAATACAACAGGTCAATATGATCCTCGTCATCACTACTCCAACGGTATGACCTCTGTGAGTCTGGCAAATTTCGCAGCTCCCGCGGTCGACAACCGCGTGATCCAAACCACCCAAGACTTTCCCGAGGAATTTCCTTTCAACCTCGATGTCAACAGCGGTAGTCCTCTCGGCATTGGTGCGCTCCTTGGATTCCCTTACTCGCGAAGGAGTTTCTCATACTTGCTACAGGATGGATAGGCTTCACGATCGGCAATGGCACACGTAGCAGCTCTGCTACGTCCTATTTGGATCCCCAGCATATGAGTCGTCCAAACCTTGACGTGCTGCTGCATGCCCAAGTTTCAAGAGTTTTGCCGCAGAGCTCTAACTCGACCACTCTGCACTTCGACACCGTCGAATTCGCAGTATATGGGAGTACTGTGCCCTTACAGGCCCTGTACAAGGTCACTGCCCAGTCTGATATTATCCTCTCTGCGGGTTCAATTGGCACTCCCCAAATTCTTATGAACTCAGGTATCGGAGATAGCGCGGAACTCAGGCATTTTGACATCGAAAATCTGGTTGACCTTCCCTCTGTTGGTCGCAATCTCACTGACCACCCCATTGGCATCGTACAATACGTTGCAAATTCGACCGATACATATGACTCGCTGAATAATCAGACAATTTTCGAGGAGCAAGTACAGGATTGGAACCAGACTCGTAAGGGAGTGATGACGAGCAGTGTTGCCAATACACTCGGATTCTTGAGGCTTCCTGCAAATTCGTCTATCTTTGAGCAGACTCCGGATCCAGCTTCTGGCCAGGGTGCTGCACATTTTGAGATAATCTTCCATGTAAATGGTTTTCGTTCTATACTCCATCTTTGTTTCATATATTGCGCAGAACAGTTATGTTGGTCCTGAACCAGCACCCACTGGTAATTACTTTTCCATGAGCACTGTCGTTATTACGCCAACGTCTCGTAAGTCACGCTTTTCGTATCTTCATGTCTATCTGTTGTCATTCATCACTGTGTACCAAAGGTGGCGATCTTACCTTGAGCTCATCCGACCCGTTCAGTCATCCGATCATCAACCCTAACTATTTCAGCAGCGAATTTGACAGATATACGATGCGGGAAGCATTCAAGACCTCTCGTCGTTTTCTTTCCGGGCCTGCATGGTCAGACTATATTGTGAAACCTCTCCAACTAGATGGAGAACCTACTGACGACGAAATTGATGCATATTTCCGTCAGGCCACTGGATCTATATTTCATCCCGTCGGCACGGCTGCAATGACAGCTGTGAACGCTGGATTCGGTGTCGTGAACCCTGATTTCAGAGTCAAGGGAGTCTGTGGGTTACGTATTGTTGATGCTTCTATCTTCGTGGGTTCTTTTCCCTGGTCTGTTGTGATTGGACTGATTGGATGGTTGCAGCCGTTCATTCCAAGTGGAATCACTCAGGCTCCTGTTTATGTGGTCGCCGAGCGGGCCGCGGACGTGATTAAGTCTCAGCATTGGGTTTGAATCATTGTCGTTCCGATTAATATTATTATCCACGGATCCGTTGACCCTGAACTCATATGAGACTCAGAAACGTCTCGGGAGGGAGATAGAGTGATCAACGACTCAGTTAGTTCCAGGTGAACGAATGCGACTGATGTATACATGGCTCAAATATGATGCATGCATGAGACATGGAAGGGCAATCAAAATAGGAAACTGGACTGAAGATAACATCCTTCAATGCTTAACCCAACGAGGTCACATCTTCATTCTTCTCCAACGCTCCTGGAGGAATGCCTTCAGTTGACCCCTAGACAAGACACGTGAGGCAGAAGACCTTATCATGTATCCTCTACGCAACGCCCCTCGATTCCGTTCAAGAGCGAAAACTAAGTTTGGCAACCCTGGGTTGACTACTGTGTGCGCAACCCAGATTCTTCTGCAGATACACGACTACAGCGCAAATTGCGTCTAAAATTGCATCTTCCCACACCAACTGCACCTCCTTGACTTCACCTTGTGAGTCGCTTTGCTTTGTTGTAATCCTCTCTCCCCATGTGTGCTTTTTTGACATCAACAATTTACTACACAGGGCACGATGGCAAGTAGTATGCAACTACTTGAATGGGAAAGAGGCGAAAAAAGGAAATAAGGTTCGACTGTAATGACCCCAATGAACTAGTGACATAAGATGGATATAAGAGGAAGAAGGTAGAGTACAGATAAGAAAACTACTTGGAAGCAAAATGCGCCTGGGTTACCTTGGAGAAATCCGATGATGTTGGTCAAAGTGTTGGCAATTAGTCAATATGAACTGTTTGATCAGGAGGGGCTTCAGCAAGCAGTTGTCCCATGGGAGAAGAAGCGTGATGATCGATATTCGCCCGCCTGTAGGTGTATGGTTTGTAATTAATTCGTGCGCACAACAAGCTGGAATGTCCAAAAAAGTGTTTGAGCTATGATTCTCCTTGTAAGAGGGAACTCTGGGAGGCACAATGCCTTCTGTTAGAAGAAGAGCAGCAACGGTACGCGCGTACCGTGGACAACTGACGGCTTATGTAACCAGGCACCACTATCCAACTTGCAACCCAATGCTGTTGGAAGAAACAAAGTGTACAGTATCACAGCACAGTGTGGGCAACTGACAACTACTTACCAATGGTAAGATTGTTCTTGTGGAGAGCTTGGAGATAAGCAATATAAGACAAGTAAGATAACTTGAACTGGTTAATAACAGTGTATCTACTGAGGTTTATGCACCTCTGTAGGTATACATATTACTAAATAGATAACACTTGAGCAACTCATTGCAAGTGCTATACATCATCACTCAGTCATGTTGTATTGATCAAAGTATGAGTATGAATAAGCAGAATGTTTATTCAACACTCCCTCTCACTTAAGACATTGGCTATTTGTCAGGTGCAGTTCACACTTGAGAGCAAAAGTCTGCAGTGTTTGCTTGGAGTTTATACCAAGTGTGGAAACTTATACAAGATGTATGGAGTTATGAACTTTGCAGAATAACCTTGGCTTCAGCTTAAGTGTTATGCCATCTGTCTGCCATAGAGTTGTAACTTCAGAAGGAGGAATGGAGTTCAAGAGGGTTAAGTACTGATAAGAAGTATGTTATTGTAAAATACCAGAGTTGATATTCAATGATATTCAATTATCAGACTGGGGAATACAAAGCTTCTACCAGTTCTTAGATACAGGTATAATTAAAGGAGAACTTGGGTGTCTCATAGTATAGCTCCAAGTAGAAGTTTTAGTGGTGAAATACTGACATAAAATTATATAGAAGAACTCTACAATAGAAGGCTGAGTACTCATAGGGTTTAGATAGAAGATTGTTATGGTATGCTTAAACTCTAATATTTTATTTTGATTTTCTTTTCTTTTTATCTATTTTTCTTATGTTTATTTTCCTTTTTGTTTTCTTTGATTTTCTTTTTCTTTTGGACAATGAAGAGGCATATGACCACAGTTATATAATGTGATATTATAAGTCTGGAACAAAGTAGAAGAAACTAAAACAATAATGTCAAGGGCATAGTTGTAGCATGTTCATCTTATGGTAATAGATGATATATGTACTTCATGGTAGGATTATTTATCAATAGCACAGACTATATATCTATTATATAAATAGTGTAGGAATACATCAGGAACTCCTTATCAAGTTCTCTTGTGATCCCTACAAGATACTTTGCTTATAAGTTTGCTTAAGTGGTCCATTAGTCATCTTAACTAGTGGTTGCTACAACAGGGATAACATCACCATAGAAGATAAGTTATGGAATAATACTACCATAGAAGATAGTTTAAGAACAGATATATGAATAGGATAACATTATATAGAAGACAGGCTATTTTCAGAGTTTGTACTTAGCATATGACAGTATTTATCTCTTAAAACTAATTCTTTGAAGTCCTATTTAGTTTATTTAGAGAACTAGTGATTGTACCTAAGTCAATATAAAAGAGAAAAAAATTTCATTTCATTTCTCTTATCATCATATTGTAACCAAACTCCCCTTATATCTTAGATTTGTATACAAAGATTCTCAAGCAATAGTGAGAAGATACACAGTAGTGTTATATCAAGAAGCAGAAGCTTCTTGCTATTACAACTTAAGCCCAAGAGTTTGGTCAAAAGAAGAAACTAATATTGTTGGGCACAAAAGAACTTGGTAAGGTTCTTAGTATAGGATTGTCTACTTTATATACCTCTGGTACATAGTCTGTGTACACCTACATCTAGCTTACCCTAAATATTATGAGTCTAAATAAAGTCATTCTATCTTTTATGATATATGACACTATCCCTTCTATGATGTTACATGATCTTGTAACAGTAATAGTGACATGAGTGATTTGTATAACAATTTTCACACTTTGTCACAGCATCTTGTTCCTTCTATTTTTAGAAAAAGAGAAAAAGAAAAAAGAGAAATGCAAGATAGAAAAAGTCCAAGTGAAAAATAGAAAGACTTTACATGAGAAACTAGAATGGAGAAAAAACAAGTTTACCATCTTAGCTTCTAACACTTGCTCATCTGGAAAAGGTGGTAAAAACATAAAAGGCTGAGAAAGGTAGACTAGTAGTAGAGGCTAGAATGAGAAAAACAGTTGTATAGAAGCAGCATAAGAAAGAAAAGGCCGAGAAACAGTAGGAGAAGAAGTTAGAAATATTGGCAAGGAGTACTAATGTTATAGAATGTATCAAGATCTTCTTAGTTGCAGAGTCTAAGTAAGAAAAGAAGATTCAAGAGATCTTCTCAGAAGATAAGGCCAGTCTGTAACCATTGAAGAAAGTCAAAGAAAAATAAGTCAAGAAGAAACATAAAGAGGAAGTAGTTAAAATGAGGGGCAAGAACCTCTACACAAGATATGTATAAGCCAGATATGAGTATCTGGTCCATCATATCAAATGAGTAGTAGTTTTTCTTTTTTGCTAATTTCTTCTGATTTTCTTCTCCTATAGCAGATCTCTGGTATATATAAAGTATGTTGTGGCAACTACTAGTCACAAAGACCAATAGTGATACTACAAGTAAATCTGAAGCAGATATCAAGTAGAGATTACAAGAGAACTCAACAAGGAGTTCCCAATGTATTGCTATCCTATTTATATAATAAATACATGGTCCATGCTAATCAATAAATAACCCTACCCTAATATCTATATTGTTTATAATTTAATAATGATGACAATGATGATTAAGATCAATACAGATGCCAATAATAATGAGGGATAATGATTGATGATTATTGATGAAAACTGATGTTAAATAATATTAAGTCTGAGATCTTTTTTTTTTATTTAAAAAAATCAACAATTTATTATATGGAGCACATAAGCAGTCTATGGTAGCTACTTCATAGCTACTTATATAGAGACAAATAATAGGAAAATGAAAGAAGGAGAAAAAGAAAAGAAAAGAAAAAGAAAAGGGATAAATAAGAGATGAGCAGAAATACCACTTAACTATTTGCTTAACTATAAAATACCTTTATAAAAGAAGAAAACACTCTTCTTGAACTCAAGAAAAGCTATCAACTAGCTGAGAATATCTCTTATCAAGTTCCAATAATTGTTAAACCTCTTGCAATTATAAAGGATATGGTGTCTGGTTTTGATTGGATATAATCTACACAAACAACTAAAGTCTTCCCTAGGGAAAAACCTTAGATAATACTCTTCTATTGGAATGTGATTTGTAATAGCTCAAGTAGCTCTTGCACATAACAAGTTTGAAGAACCAAAATGTTTTGTCCAAGGACTCTCTTTCATATAAGAGGGTTCAATAGTACAAAGATCATTATCTAAGAGATTGAGAAAATGATTTTCCTCAAAGTTTGATGCTTGAAATATCATCTGCCAATGTTTGATAATATTATCACATTCTTCTTTCTTGTTAAAGTCTTACAACATTTTGCAAGGAAGTATTGGAGTGAGGTTGAACTCCTTTGTGTCTTTATCAACTGATGTGTGAAGAGACTATTTATTATCACTAGGACAATCCCAAAATTCAATCAAATTAGATGAGTATTTGTTGAAGAACACTCTAAGATCCTTCAAGATAGCAATGAATTGCTATTGATAAAGATGGAAGGAGAAATTGAAGATGTGTTGAGCCAAATGGATAGAATCAGTGACAACAATAATATGAGAAGTATTCAGGATTTGAATAGCTTAATTAATTCCACATCTGATAGCAAATACTTCAGCTTTGGTTGTGGTGACATTGACAGGATTGGAATACAAGTGGATATGTGTGACAGATATAGTAACATTGTCTCTGATGCTAGTATCAGAGACAACAATAACAGAATTGGGATTTGATAACACATTCAAGATGGTATTGTTGAGTTTGTGAATATAAGAAGCTTTGCTTTCTTTATTTTTATGACTTGCTCAATGAAAGAAAAAATAACTAGAGAAAATGTCTATTAGTCTAGATCTAGGAAAAACTTCATTGAGACAATTTTTAGTGTCTACAACAGAACTTTTGATTTTTAGTCTCTGTTTGAAGGTCATTTTTCTCAAGGAGAGATAGTGAGGATGAGAGTTGTTGGTATATCTATTTTCCAAAAGAGATTTGACAGTGTGATTAGATGATAAAGCAGATATCCTAAGTTGGTGTCTTCTACTAAGTTTTTGGAGATGTAAGTGAATGGGAATTAGACTAGTAATAACCTCATTTCCTAGAGTAGGAGAAGTGTGAAAAGCATCTAGGATCTACAAAGCAGCTCTATATTGTATTTTTCTAAGTTCTTTAAGTGGGTACAATAGAGAAGTTTTATTGTAGTACCACAATGGGAAACCTTATAAAGCAATTGGAAGTATACATGTTCTGTAAAGAAGTTGTTTTTGATGCAGTAAAAGATCTCTTGTGGAATTTCCTAGCATTTTCATACATTTGACTACCAACAATGCTCTGTTTGAATAAAAGTTGATATATTGTTAGAAAGATAGTTTCCTATCAAAGATAAAACCTAGATATCTCCATGTATTTTTGGATGAAGAATAGGTCCTTCAAAAGGACTGAGGTTAAGAGGAGGAGGATTGAAAAGACTGTAATCTGGAAAAATGAAAAATTTCAGACTTCTCATGTTCTGTAGTCAAGTCAAATTGTTTGATTAATGAAGAAACAATATTATAACTACAGAAAAGAAAAGTGTTGGATTTTTTAAAAGATTTTTCTTGAGAAATAAGAAGTCTATCATCTACAAACAAGAGAAACAAGACTGGAATATTGAGATTTTTAGATCTTTTTTCAAATATATAAAAAATAGGAGAAAGGTAAAACACAGAGAGGATAGGAGAAAGCATAGAGCCTTGACCTACACTTACATTTCCACAGAAAAAGGGAGAAGTAAAACAGTTTTATAAGTATTGTATCTTTCTACCAATTAGATAATTAGAAAAGAAAGAAGAGACTTTTGAATCAAAACCCACTTTGTCCAGAATTAACAGTAAGAGCTGGTAATGAAGTAAAGGAAAAAATTGGGTGATATCAAATGTCAAAGTACTCATCTGTAAATTTTTTATCCATCCCAAGTAAATAAGATGAGTGAGAAATATGCCTATATCCATAGTTGATTGTTGTTTAAGTTCTTCTAATTAATTGAGATGAATAAAATTGTTGGAGATCAAATGAAATTGAAGTCTTTCTCTAATGACTTTTTCAATAAGCTTTCCTAGAGTATTTAGGAAAAGAATTGGGTGAAATATTTTTGGAAAGTCATAGAACATCTTATTAGGCTTAGGAATGATGATGGAGGACAACATTTTAAAGTGAGATGGCCAATGACTTATATTAATATATGCATTAGCAATGTTGACAATATTGACAAGATATCTTTTATCTTTGATAACTGCTTTGAGATGTTTTCATGAAATATGATCTAGTCCAGGAGTGGACAAATTTTTACATTTGATAATAGTGCTCTTGAATTTTTCATTGGAAAAGAGCATTCATACTAGTTAAATTTTAATAAGATTTCTTCTAAGATGTTGATATTAATGCAATGATTTTGTGCTAAGTTGAACATCTAATATAGTGTTTACCAGAAATCAGTAATTTTAATATAAGGTCATCCATTGAATTAAAGTGCTTTAATAGCTAGTTGTTATGAACTAAGGTCCTTATGGTGGGACAATAGAACAACTCTTGTATTGAGTAACACAAGAGAACTCAATAGAGAACTCTTCTACAAACTAGTCTACCTTATATAGTCCTACAGATGGTC
>Ga0157366_1000731_pt1 | contig 13962 bp, 18 predicted proteins | sample AttbisABBM1_FD_113149 | JGI IMG/M metagenome (GOLD analysis project Ga0157366, IMG submission 113149) | Fungus gardens microbial communities from leaf cutter ant in Botucatu, State of São Paulo, Brazil - Atta bisphaerica ABBM1 | ecosystem: Host-associated > Fungi > Mycelium > Unclassified ...
AATTTCCAGTGGATGTAATTCTCCTGCCTTCCTTTGGTGTTGAACTTTATTTTGTTGGCATTTAAAGCATCCCTGTATGTATTTCTTGACATCTTCCTTTAGTCCTGGCCACCAGTAGGTTCTCTTGAATAACTCCAGTATCCTGTGTTGTCCTGGATGTCCCACATCCACTGAGTCATGATTCTCTTTTAGAATTTCCTCCCTAATCTTCTTGTTGTTTGGAACATAGATTCTTTCTTCCATGTAAACCACTCTATCTTCTTCCCATGTCAATCCATCTTGTTTTTCCAATGCTTGGACTACTTCCTTTTCTCTGATGCTATTTCTTCAAATTTCTTTGATTACATTGCATTTCTCTACTATTGTTTTCCTTCCTATCATGGTGATTTTGGCTGTCATTCTTCTTGACCATAGCCCTTCCTTTAGGATTTGGATGTACTTGTTGTCTTCTTTTGTATTGACTTAATCTTTTCTTGAAAGAATATCTGCTTTGGTGTTCATTTTCCCTGGAATGTGCTGTAATGTGAAATCATAGTCTTGCAGCTTCAAATACCATCTCACTTGTCTCCTGTTTAGTTTATGAGGTTCCTGGAAATATTTCAGATTTTCATGATCCATCCAGATTTCAAATGTTTTTAATGCATCTAATAGATATTGTCTCCACTTAGTTAGAGCCTCCACTATTGCCAGTAGCTCCTTATCATAGATTTTGTAGTTTTTCTCTGCTGGTTGCATTGTCCTTGATAAAAATACTATTGGTTTCCACTTCCTATCCTGTTCCTGGGATAGTACTCCTCCTATAGCATGTCCTGACATGTCTGTTTCTACTCTGAATTTTCCTTCTCTTCTGGGTAGCAATAGTACTGGTTGACTCATTATCTTTTCCTTGAGTTCTTCAAATGTTTTCTAATGTTCTTCTTCCCATTTCCAATCCTTCTTGCCCTTTAGTTCATTCAGTGGTTTTGCAGTATGGCTGAAGTTTTGGATGAATCATTAGTAGAAATTTGCAAATCCAAGGAAGCTTTCCACATCCTTGACCTTGGTTGGTGTCCTCTACTTTTTTACTACTTTTATCTTCTCTTGTTTTATCTTGACATGTCCTTTCTCTACTATGACTCCTAAGATAGGGATTTCTTCCATGTTAAAGTTGCATTTTGACCTCTTGAAACACAGATTATGTTTTTCTGCTATCTTCAAGAACCTAATTGTCTTCTCTTCTAGTTCTTCCATGGTTTTAGCCAGTATTACAAAGTTATCCATGTAGTTTGCCAACACTCCTTCATGGAGTAACTTCCAGAATATACTGTTCATCATCCTTTGGAATGTTTCCAGTGATTTGCATAACCTGAAATACATGACTTGTGGTTTGAATAACCCCTTATTGGTTAGAAACACAGCTTTTCATTCATCTCCTTTCTTGATTTGGACATTGTTGTATCCCCAGATCAGATCCAATTTATTGAAGTACTTCGCCTCCTTGAGTTTGTCAATTACTTCTCCAATTAGAGGTAATGGCATTTTGTCCTTTATTGTGACCTGATTGAGTTTCATATAGTCTTGAACCAGCCATAATGAACCATTTTTCTTCAGAATATAAAAACATGGTACTGCATATCTTGATTTTGACTCTACTATTAAGCCTGCTTTGAGTTGTTCATCCAACCATTGATTCAAAGCTTCTTCTTCCTTCAGTGTCATTGCATAGGCCTTGGAATTTAGTTTCTTTGGAGCTTCTTCCATAAGATTTATTTTGTGATCCCATTTGTGTCTCTCTGATAGCTTTTCAAATTTCTTCTTGTTGAATAAATGCATGAAAGGTTGAATGTAGTCTGGTAAGTCTTCTGGATTTGTCTTGTCTGGTTCCTTTCCAATTTCACCATTGTCCTGTTCCATAGTTTCCATGGCCTTTGTTCTCCTAGTCTTGAATCTTATATCTTTGTGTTTCATTGTACAACTTCCTAGACATCTTGTTAACTTGATAGTGCTGTTCTTCCAGTTAACTTCTGGATTGTGTTTGACTAGCCAGTCATGACCCAAAAACATGTCTGTCCTGTTTAAGTCCATTACCGCTGCTTCTAGTGTTTCTTTATGTCCATTGATTTCGATCTCCAAAGGTGCCACTTTGGTCACTTCTCCGTTCTTCATTCCGTTTGTATTAAAAACTTCAAATGAGAAGTTTATTGGTTTTGTTTGGATTCTTCTGCCCTTGACCAATTGTTCATCAATTCCCATGTGTGTGCACCTGGAATCTACCAATGCCTTGATCTTCAACTTCTTGCCATTTTTGTTTTTATATCTGCTTGCACATTTAGTTCCTGTTTTCCCTCACTGTTTCTGTAATTCAGAATAATGTATTTATTCTGGGACTTTTCATGGGAGATCTCTTGTACTGTGCTTACTCAAAATCTTCGCCAAAACCCTGCTCTTCTTTCTTGTCTTCTTCATTGTCTGATTTCTCTTGAATCTTTTATTTCTTCATTGACTGTGTCCCTTTACAGTCTTTTGCAATATGCTCTTCCTTTTCACATTTGAAACACTTCCTAGTTTCACATTCTTTCTTCTTTGATCAGCATTCTTTTACCATATGCCTATATTTGTTGCAGTTAAAACATTTGGACTTTTCATCTTTAAAGTTGTCATTGGACTTCCCAATGTCCATAGGTTGTCCTTGTCCTCTATAAGTCATTCCAGTACTTGTCTTGTAATCATGGCGTCCTTCTGTGGATTTATATCCCTGTTCTACTGATGTTATTGCCACTTTCCACTCCTTGAGTGTCTCTGGCATGGCTATTGGTGGATATTCCAATATTGTCTTAATGATGTCATGTTGTACATTCTTTTTTAATAGAAAGATGGTGTGTAGCTCATCTGTGTCTGCTTTCATGGCCAATGCATCAAATTCAATCATGAAATCTGCTGTGTTCTTCTTCCCTTGCTTGAAGGTTTCTATCTTCCATTTGGCATCTGCTGCCTTCGTCTTGTTGCTGAATGTGGTCTTGATCTCCTAGACAAAATCTTTCCAATCCTGGATTCCAGTTTCTTTGTCTAGCTTATTGAGCTTTCTCTGCATGTAAATGTTTGCTACACCTCTTCTGAGGCAAGCTAGGATTGCTGTGATCCTGTCATTGGTTTCTATGACTCTGTTGCTCTTGAGGAATAATCTTATCTCTCTCCACCAGTCTCAAATTTCATTCAGTCACTGTCAAACCACCCTAGGTCCAGTACCATATTCTTTGGCATTCCTACCTGTACATTCTCGCTGATTCCCACAGCTGCTGGTGCTGGTGCTGATGATATTTCTGTGTTCATTCATTTGTATTCACTTGAGACTTTCTCTGTGATCTGTAAGGATTCTAGTTATTCCAACAATGCCTCGATATTGTTCATTCTTCTAGAACTTGTCTTGGTTCTTCTTTGTAGTTTAAACTACATATGTTTCATTCTCAACAGGTAACTTTGTCTAGTATTGTTCATATATACCTCTCTTACAAGGTGAGCTTGTCAATGCTTTACTAAATGTTATGACCTTAAGCTAGAGCTTAGGTTGTACTTAGGCAAAGACTTGAGAGAAGTTAAGGGAATTGTTATAAGTGGTAAAGCATAAGGATACAAGGTAGTATCTATGTTATATATATATATACTAGTAGGAAATGAGGAAATAATATATAGTACATGAGGCATATGAGTAAGACAACATGAGGAGAGTGTGAGGATAAAGCAAGGTTGTAACACCTACTATATGAGGCACTGACTGAGACTACTATAGCACAGCTGATCATGTTGACATACCCTTTGCCCTTCTCCTTGCTGCATCCTGGAGGTATCAATCATAACATCTCTTTCCAGATCTTGAATAATGAGGTATGAACTGCATCTAACATATATGCTATATAATGTTATTTGTTTTCAGAATATTCTATACTCTTTCATGTATTATGTGATAATATAACTATTTTGTGATAGGTTTTTATTACAAACTTCATTCAGCTTGTATCTTCACAACTAGTAGACCAATTTTCATAAACTAAGTTGTACTGGAAAGCTCCAAATAATGGCTATCTATACATATGTGGGATGTACAAAAGTGACAATAAATTGTTGTGATATTAGACCATTAATAGCTATAAGTTTCATTGGCTATTATCTCAGAAAAGACTAAATGAATTCCCACAATCAAAGTTGTGTTAGAAAGAGCTCATCAAACAGTTTCTAATGATATATCATACATGTTATGGTATGCTGGGACACTAATATTTTTCTTTTTCTTTTATTTATTTTTCTTGATTTAATATTTCTCTTCTTTTGGATTTTCTTTTTCTTTTATTTTATTTGACAATGAAGAGGCACATGACTGCATTCACATGACATGTCACATGATGTGAGGTCATAGGCCTAGACTCTGGGAAAAAGAACTAGAAGGATGATGTCAGAGTACATATATAGGGCATGGTGTTCTTATAGAAGACATGAGGTTAACATATGGTAGAAGTATGGACAACACATGGACATTAGGGTAGGGTTATTTATTGTTAGTACAGACTATATATCTATAATATAAATAAGGTAGCAATACATTGGGAACTCTTTGTTGAGTTTTCTTGTGATCTCTATATAGATATCTTACTAAGAGATTTATTGCTTGTGTTACTATTGGTCTTTGTGACTAGTGGTTGCTACAACAATACATCATATAGAAATCAGTATTTACAGAAATACAAGCATATTAATAGTGACATAATCAGTTATCTTTCAAAATTAGCCTGATATTTGCTATGACAAATGACAGCCCTTATTAGATATGAGTTTTAATTATATGATGGAAATAGCTTACATATAGACCATTACTATTTTGTATAAATACTTTTGTATCTGAGAATTAAACTTTAGACTTAACAACATTAGTTTTCATCAATAATTATTAATTATTATTCCTCATTATCATTGATATCTATATTGATCTTAATCATCACTGTCATTATTATTAAACTTCTGAATCACTTCTAAACCTCTAAAAGTATATTCAAGATTCAGATATTACAAATAAGTGAGTAGTTTATTTTGTAATAGTTTCATACTTCTATCACTTTATATGACAGTTGTGACAGTCACATGTAATGTCATACTAAATTTTTTTTATTAAAAAAATCAACAATTTATTATACAGTATGCAATGGCAGACCATGGTAGCTACTTTGTAACTACATACAGGATAAACAGATCAACATAAAATATAAAAATGAAAAGGAAAGAAAAAGGACCAAAACTAGAACTAAGAGGAAAGCCAAAAACCAAAAACTATCAAAGAGATCAACTCTGAGATATTTAAGTAATGGGGTTAGCAAAAGCAAAAGCATTAGGATTGAATTCAAGAAATGAGATGAAGTGGCTTATTGAGTCTCTTCTCAGATTCTAGTATTTATTAAACCTCCTACACTCATAAAGAATATGTCTTCATGATTCAATGGGATATAACCTGCATAAACAACTAAAGTTCTCCTTAGAGAAGAACCTTAGCCTGTATTCACTAATAGAAGTGTGGTTAGTAATTGCTCTTGTAGTTCTTGCACACAACGAGTTAGAGTAGCCAAAGTGCTTGAGCCATAATCTACCTTTAATGTATGATGGTTTGATAATATTGTTGTTGTTGAGTAGGTCCAAGAAGTATTTTCCTTTTAAATCCAATGCTTGAAAGATTATTTTCCATCTGCTAGAGAGGTCATCGCATTCAGATTTCTTGTTAAAATCCCATGAAGATTTGCATAGGAGAAGAGGAATGAGATTGAATGATTTGGTCTCTTTGTCAAGAGACTAGTTGCATTAGCTAGAACACTCTCAGAAATCAATTGAGTTCTCCTGATGATGTGAAAAGAAGATTCGAAGTTCTTTAAGAATGATGGCAACATGATCTTGAAGAGGATGGGAAGAAGGATTAAAAATCTTTTTCACAGCATGGATTAAATTGGTGATGATGATGATTTTAGAAATGCAAGTAGAATTGGTAGCTTGATTAATGCCACATCTAATGGCAAAAAGTTCTGCTTTTATGCTCATAATGTGTACAATATGATGAAGAGTTTTGGTGAGGGGTTTATTATGAATATGAACATGAGATATGGAGGTAGCGATGTTGTTTTTGATGCTAGCATCTATGATAATGAGAGCATGAGAGAGGTTGCTCAAGAATTTAATAGTTAAACCATCAAGTTGATGAATTTGGGATTTGAAATTGTCTTCATTACATTTACTGAATAAATGAAATGAAAAACGATTAGGAAAGATGTCAATAACTCTACATCCAGGTACAAACTCAGAATTAAAAAGATCAAATGAAGGAGATACTTTGTTAAAATGATTGTCCATATTGACAACCAGACATTTGATTAATTTATGTTGCTGTTTTGAAAGAGAGCCAAGAGACAATGTATGAGGTTTGGACAGAGTGACTGATTTTGGTTCCATAAGAAAATAGAGGATGTGGTTGTTTGGAAGGGAGTGAGCATGAAGTTGCAATCTTCTACTGAGTTTTTGGAGATTATCACAAATGAGCTACTCACTGGTTGTGATACTTGAACTTAGTGGTGTTTTAGAGGTTCAGTATAAGAAGATAATGATAATAGGTGATGAGCAGTATCAACAAAAATAATTGATGTTGTTAAGTCTGAGATCTAATCCTCAGATACAGAAGTATATATACAAAAGAGTGATGGTCTATGTGCAAGCTGTTGCCATCACATGATCAAAACTTGTACCTGATGGGAGCTGTCATCTGTCATAGCAGATGTCAGGCTAATTTTAGAAGGTAACTAATTATATCACTACATTGATATGCTTGTATCTCTACCAATACTTATTGCTTTGAGACACATCATATAATGTTGTAAACAGATTGATGAGCACTTTCCAATGCAAGTTCAATTATGCAAATCCATTCAGTTGTTCATGAGATATTAGCAGATAAAGCTTTTATAGCTACTAATGGCCTGATATCTCAGTCATTTGTTGTTGCTTTTGTACATCCCATATATGTGCAGATAGCCCTCATTTAGGGCTTTCCAGCATAACTTAGTTTGTAAAAATCAGTCCACTGGTTGTAGAGATACAAGCTAAATGAAGTTTGTGACAGAGATAGAGGTTGATAGGAATAAGCCCAGCAATAGCTTCAACACCAAATGATGGGGATGTTTTGAAAGCCTCTAGTATCTATATAATGGCTCTTCTTTGCATTTTACCCATTATAACTCAAAATCCTTAGGATTAGATTAGAGATAACCTTGTATTTGGGTAACACAAGAGAACTCAATAGAAAACTCTTTAACAAACTAGTCTACCTTTTATACTACTACCGATGGTCCATGCTCACTACTGTGCACCCTACCCTAAATGACCATGTGTAGAACATGAGGTTAGCATGTAGTATTCATGTTGTATGATGTTATTTGTTCTAGATCCTTCTACTTCGTTCTCTGTATCTTGTGACCTGACCCTAACCCTAGGTTCTAAAAATAGAAAAATAAGAAAATAATATGAAAAGAAAATGAAAATGGAAAATGAAATAAAGAGAAACTAAGTCCACCATTTGTAAGCTTGACAAATTGGAAGTATGCAATTTATATAGAGGAGTCGTTTATAATGAGAAATCAGACCTCTGACCAAGTTTCCAAGGATTTTCATACACTTGATGGTGGAGATCGCCTTGTTGGAATAAAAATCAATATACTGATGGAAAGAAAGTTTCCTGTCAAATATGAAACCTAGATATTTTCAGGAGTCTTTGGGGAGAAGAATAGGGCCACCAAAGGAAGAAAGGTTGAGTGGAGGGGAGTTAAAAGAACTATGTGACCTTGAAAAATGAAAGACTTCAGTTTTGGAATGTTCAACTATGAGATCAAATTTCAAAAGAAGATTTGAAACAATATTATAATTACAAAAAAGTAGAGAATTGGAAAGATAAAGAGATTTGCTCTGAGTGATAATGAGACTATCATCTACAAAAGATAAAATGGAAACTAGGATTTTAAGATTTTTTAAGTGGATTTCAAGAATGTGAAGTAGGGGAGAGAAATATAAGGCTGAAAGGATGGAAGAGAGGGAAAAACCCTGACTGACACCAACGTCAATGTTAAAGAATGGAGAAGGAAAACTGTTCTGGAAATATTGTGTTTTCCTACCAATGAGATAGTTTAAGAAGAATTTTACAACTCTAGGATCAAAATCTGTTTTTTCAAGGATGAGGGTTAATAAAAGGAAAAAATTGGAAAATGTCAAACATGAGGGTACTAGTTGCTAAATTCCTAACCCACTCCATATGAATGAAGTGTGTCAGTGTGATGCCAGTGTCAGAAGTGGATTTGAACTTGAGTCTTCCAAGTTGGCTTTGGTGGATGAAATTGGAGTCTTATGATTTCCTGGATTTTGAGGTCAAAGAATTGTTATTTTGTATTCTTGACTGTTCTACAGAATTGTTTTCAATCCTCTAAACTCTTAGATAATCTATACTTCTCTAAGTCTCTACAGCAGTTTTCATCCCACCAGCTCTTGAAGTGCCTTGTGATGTTGATGGCTTTCAAGTTTTTTTCCCAAGTAACTTCAACTGCAGAAGCAAATTTGTCAACAGCTTTATCAAGGCTAGTAATATATGATATGTTGGAAGTATTGATATTCTTAATGAAATTAGTGAGATCTTTGATGAATGTCAATTCTTCTTCACTATCTTTGATGATAGAATGTTTGCTTGAGATGATGTGTTCTTCAGCGATAGGGATGATGATGGTAAGAGGAGCATGGTCAGATGAGAGTCTCCAGTTAGAGTGAATTGTGTGGTTGTCTAGTTCACTTGAGCCACTGTGTAGAAATATGAGGTTAATGACAGAGTTTGAGTCATGTCCATTATCTGAATACTGGATTGGCACTTGGTCAGTAACAACTCTAAATTAACTGAATCTGCAATAATAGAAAGATCGTCATTGATAGAAGAATGATGAGAAAATAATAGGTCTCATAAATTGTCGCAAATATTGAAGTTTCCTATCATAATCAGAAGGTTTTGAATATTAACTTCAGTATCCTTGAGATACTTCAAAGCTATATGAGAAGAATCAGAATAGACATTCAAAAGCCAGAAAATATTGTTGTTGTTAAAGAACGAGATCAAAAGAAGATCTCTATGATTAATAATGTCTCTATGAAGAGCAAACCAAAGTGAAATAAGTCTGATATTGACATAAGTAACCACCCTAGGATGGTCACTTTCAGATTCCAAAGACTTAGAGAAGGTTAGCCAATTAGAGTGGTTGACAACTCCTACCAATGATTCTCCTTCACAACTCCTAGAGCTAGGTATAGTCTGAATGGTTGACCAAGACAGTTCTTGAATGATAATGATGTTGTATTCTACTTTGAGTTTGAGAATAGTGTTCATGATGAGATTATTTTTCCACACATTCTGAGAAAAAATTCTTAAGTCTTTAATAATCATATTGTGTTACTGTTCACAGCTGAACAAATTGATTGTTTTCAATTTTCTTGAATTTTGGCGTATTCTTTGATGTGCCATTTCTTGTTAAACCTATGTTTCCAGAACAGACAGTCAGTAGAATCAGCTTGATGTTCACCTTTGCAGTTTGAACATTTGAAAGAATGAGGGTAGGGTTCACCTTTCTTGGTTTTGAGCCTAAAGGGATTAGTTTTCTCATTGGCTTTACAGCATTATGCAAATTGGTGGTGGTTAATGGTTTGGTGAGGGCTGTTGTATTTGACACACTTTGCCTCTTGAACTCTGCACACACCTGATGTATGACCCTATTTCCAACAGTTTTTACACTGTGGTACTTTAGGGTTCATATTAGTGCCACAAATTGTGGCAATGAAACTTCTGACATTGAACCTTCTGTTGATGAGGCTCTTTGCTTTAGTGCTACTTTGAGCATCCCAGATGTTGATCCATATAGTGGCCATGTCAAATTTGGGGGACACCTTGATTACTCTTGGTTTAGAAGCCAAGACAATATCATTGAAGATGTAGTTGCTCTTTAATATTTTTTCAATGTCATTCAGGGAGATACAAGTGTTGGATTGCTTAGACAAGTATGGGATGCCGATGATCTTAAGGTAAGATTTCAACTAAGGAAGTCTTGGGAATTCAGTATGTTCTGCTTCAATGCAGTGGGCATTTTTGACATATTTTTTGATTGATTGAAGATCTAAAATGTTATAAAACAATAAAGTGTAGACAGACTTTGGTAAGGACAGATAAGATATAGTAGTAGTATTATTATTAGTCTATGATGAGAGAGAGAGGGCATGTGACTTCTCAGTCATATGACATGATATCATAGGCCTAGAGGAGTCTAGAGCGGTCTGGAAGGACTTAGAGTCTAGAAGGATTAGGAAGAGTCTAGGGTTAGGATGATGTCAAGGGACATAAGTTCCTTATGGTGTACACATGGTGCATGCATGTATGACAAAGATTAAAGAGTATGATGTCAGGGCACATGGACATGGCATGGTGGCCTTGAAGAAGACACATGGAAGATGAGTAATAGACATGAGGACAAGGCATGGACATTAGAGTAGGATGATGCACAGTCATAGCATGGACTATGGGATAGTAGGTAGAATACTGTTGTGGTTCCCTGTTGAGTTCTCTTGTAAATACACAACTCGTGTTTCCCACTAGATATCCCTACTGAGAGATTTACTTGTAATGCTGCTATTGGACATTGTGTCTAGTAGTTGTCACAACATAAAAGACTTGTAGCCTTGTTAGTAGAGATAACAATACCTTTATTATCAACACGAATAAAGTCAACCATTATGTCCAACTTGATATTCTTGAGGGATCTGTTAATATTGACAATGTGAACACTAGAATCTTTGACAAAGTTTTTTGCATTGTCAATGCTCATAGGGACTATGACTTGTTTGTGTGAGGGCCCCTTTGTAGTCATATTGATATGTGGCTTAGGTTTGCTTTCTCCACTGATAATTTTCTATACTAGTTTAATTTTCTTGTTTTGGAGGTTGGAAAAGGCTTCCTTGATCTTCAACATCTCTATAGCTGCATTAGACTCATTAGATGATGCTTGGACATAAGCTTTTTTCTGCATAGAAACAGGGTTTTTCTTGAAATACTTAGAGATTTCATTTACCTCCTTAGACAATTTTGCTGGAATAGGAGGGAGAAGAGTGGAAATATAGGAAGGCTTGACTATGTTTTTACCTTTGTTACTGGTTGGTTCCTTGAAGACCTGAGAACTGAACTTGGATTTGACTTTGTTTCTGAATGACATATTAGTATCATTTACAACAAGACTGTCCCAATGAGCTTCATAAAGGGATAAAACAAACCTTCATGCTGCTTTGCCAACACCTTTGAGGTCCTTGATGCTATTGGCTTTGCTGCCTTTGATTGTCTTGCTGAGAATGTATTTTTACATTCTGCCCAGAGATTTCTTGATGTTCTTGATATTGGAGGCCAAATGTTCTATCAATCCATAGAGTAAAATGGCCTGGAAGTTGCTGTCCCATAACTCTGAGTCCAGAGCCTGGTTGATATCATAGTTCAATTGAATGTTGAACATGTTGTTGTCATTTGCTGCATTGTTGTTTAGGACAGGAGGAATGCTTTCAACATGTTGTAGCTCCATATTGAAGGTGTGGTCAGTTGCCTTGCTGACTTGAATGCTCTGGCTCTTGGAAGTTGTGTATTCCAGCTGTGAGCTGTCAGATGGAGCGACTTTGTCATCCTTGACCATGTTATTGCTTTTACATTGGACTCTAGTCAAGTAATCCTCATTGCATTCACTTAAGAACATAGACGGAGTTTTGGGACTATGTATGCTAAATGCTAGAGAACAACCTCTCACTTCATTGTAGTTGTTGCAATTGCTCTTGAAAAAATTATTGATTGAGTCAACGACCATATCCATATTACTAGTAGGAGCTATGTTTGATGTTGAAATGTGAAAAGCTGAAGTAAAAAGAGATTTATTCCCAATGTCTCTAATAGATGCTACTATGCAAGATAGTGGTTAAAGAGAGAGAAGGAACTGTATTATACTAAATCATAACTCTAAGTTCCTAATAAAATAAATAAATAAAAAAAGAAAATGAGAGAGAATTAAAATCAAGTCTACTATCTTTAACTTTGATATCCTATTATATTGAGCTTGATCTCAAATGACTCTCAGACTATGCTTCTCTCATAGTTGACCTTTCTATCACTCTAAAGAATATTTGTATATGTAAAATAGTCCTAAAATATAATAGTAAAGAGAAAGTAGTCTTTTTGTTCTCTGTGAGTATATTAGGTACAGTTTATATCTCATTATCTAACATTTGATAATAAGCTTCTCAAAAGCCCAAATAAATAATTTGTATTATCTAAGTATATAGAATGTAAGAGTTGGAATAACTTTTGGCTTTAGTGTTACAATCACAAGACCTTAGGGTTGGTCAAGTAAAGGAACCTTGTATTGGGTTAACACAAGAGAACTCAATAGAGAACTCTGTACAAGATTGTCTACCTTATATACCAATAGTTAATGGTCTGTGCGAGCTATTTCTAGCCTACCCTAAATGACCATGTGTATGTCTTAAGGTCAACATATGTATCACACATTGTATGATGTCATCCTTCCAGAACCTTCTACATTCTTCCATATGTCATGTGACTTGTGATTGTGTCATCTGATGTGACCTGCTGTGTGACAGCATGATTTTGTCACTCTAACCTAGTTCTAAAAATAGAATAAAGGGAAATAAATTGAAAATAAAATAAAAATAAGAAAAGTTAAGTCCACTTCTTGTATTCTTGACATTACTCCCCCTTCAAGGTTTTTCCTCTAGAAAAACTGACTTCCATTTTTGCCAGTTCCTCTCCAACTTCCTCAGATACTCTTCTTCAAACTTTCCATTGTTTTATTTATATAACATTTTTGCTGTAAATTTCCCAGATAATTCCCCCCTCCTGAAATCGCTTTCCTCTGCCATATTCAGCTTTTCTTGTCTTCTCACCTCCATATTCATTCTCTCCTCGAATTCCTCCAATGCCTCCCTTTTCTCCCATATGTCATGTTCCACCATAAATCTCTTCTATTGCACCAAATACTTGTTTACTTCTCTTATTTTTCTTTTATTTAATATTTTCTCTACCTCCCATTCTTTCACCCCTTCTACTTTGATTGGTTTACCCTCCTTCCTTTTCTGTCCTTCCACTTGCTCCTTGTATCATACTATTCAGCTGACATTCACAACTAGATAGATTCTCATTGAGATTGGCAGTTGCAATTTGACTGTATTAGTGGATACCATTTCCTCAATTGTGTATAGACTAACATATCGATCCACCAATTTCCTCACTGGTCTTTCCTTGAACACCAAGTCTTTGATACTCAACAATACTCTATCTCCCTTCTTCCAATCTTTAGTTTCCTTTCTCCCCCTATCTGCTTGTCTCTTTATGTCTTTCTGTACCTTTTTCAATGCTGTCCCTGCTTCCTTATGTACCTTCTTCATCTTTTTCACAAACTCTGTCACTTTCTCTACTTCTCCTCTCTTTCTTATATCTCTTCCTATTCTTAGCTCTCTCTCATAGTTTGCCATGAAAGGTGAAACCTTCATTACTGTGTGAACTTTGTTGTTCACCACAAACTCTGCTGATGCCAACCACTCTGGCCAATCCTTCTGCCTGTGATTTACAAAGAACCTCAAGTACTGTTCCAACTCTTGGTTCATCTGTTCTGTCTGCCCATCTGTCTGTGGGTAGAATACTGTTGACAACTTTGTCACTATTTCCAATATCCTATTCAACTCTTTTGTCAACTCCGCTGCAAACTGTGGGTGTCAAGATCGTTGACGGTGGACTTTATTTTCTTTTTCATTTTTATTTTATTTTACTTTTCTTTTCTTTTTCTTTTAATTTTCTATTTTTAGAACAACTCGGGTTAGGGTTTATCAGTCACG
>Ga0157366_1000732_pt1 | contig 13960 bp, 8 predicted proteins | sample AttbisABBM1_FD_113149 | JGI IMG/M metagenome (GOLD analysis project Ga0157366, IMG submission 113149) | Fungus gardens microbial communities from leaf cutter ant in Botucatu, State of São Paulo, Brazil - Atta bisphaerica ABBM1 | ecosystem: Host-associated > Fungi > Mycelium > Unclassified ...
GGCGGTAGAGAGCCTGTGGCGCGGCGTTAAGTCGCTGATTGATAAAACCGATTTCCGTCAGAACGTGAAGGTTGAGTTGCTGGATATGTCAAAAGAAGACCTGCGTCAGGACTTCGAAGACAGCCCGGAAATCATTCAGAGTGGGCTGTATAAACATACATATATCGATGAGTATGACACACCGGGTGGAGAGCCGATCGCTGCGCTGATTTCCGCTTACGAATTTGATGCGTCTGCGCAGGATGTTGCCCTGTTACGCAATATTTCGAAAGTTTCTGCCGCAGCGCATATGCCGTTTATCGGCTCCGCTGGCCCGAAATTCTTCCTCAAAGATTCGATGGAGGATGTGGCGGCCATCAAGGATATTGGTAACTACTTTGACCGCGCTGAATATATCAAATGGAAATCTTTCCGCGAGACGGACGATGCTCGCTATATCGGCCTCGTGATGCCACGCGTGCTGGGTCGCCTGCCGTATGGCCCGGACACCGTGCCCGTACGCAGCTTCAACTACGTGGAAGAAGTGAAGGGTCCGGATCACGACAAATACCTGTGGACCAACGCCTCGTTTGCCTTTGCGTCTAACATGGTTCGTAGCTTCATCAACAATGGCTGGTGTGTGCAAATCCGTGGCCCGCAGGCCGGTGGTGCCGTTCAGGATCTGCCAATCCATCTGTATGACCTGGGCACCGGCAATCAGGTCAAGATCCCGTCAGAAGTGATGATCCCGGAAACCCGCGAATTTGAGTTCGCCAACCTCGGTTTCATCCCGCTGTCGTACTACAAGAACCGCGATTTTGCTGCCTTCTTCAGTGCAAACTCCACGCAGAAGCCAGCTATCTACGATACCGCTGATGCCACGGCAAACAGCCGCATCAATGCCCGTCTGCCGTACATCTTCCTGCTGTCACGTATTGCCCACTACCTGAAGCTGATTCAGCGTGAAAACATTGGTACCACCAAGGACCGTCGTTTGCTGGAGCTGGAACTCAATACCTGGGTGAAAAGTCTGGTCACCGAAATGACCGATCCGGGCGATGAGCTGCAGGCGTCTCACCCGCTGCGCGATGCCAAAGTGGTCGTGGAGGACATTGAAGATAACCCCGGCTTCTTCCGCGTGAAGCTGTATGCGGTACCGCACTTCCAGGTGGAAGGCATGGACGTCAACCTGTCACTGGTTTCCCAGATGCCGAAGGCCAAATCGTAAGGCGAGGGGAAATCAGGGATGAAAATTTACCGCCCACTTTGGGAGGACGGGGCCGCTCTGGCCCCGCAACAGTTCCAGCAGCAGGCCCGCTGGAATGAGCACGTTGCCAGCATGGTCGCCCGGATGGGGGTTTCTTATCCCTGGGGGGTGGTGGCCGCAGAGTTTGATGATGCCGCGCTTGCGCTGTCTCGCCTGAATGCCACCCGTCTGGTGGTACGTTTCCAGGATGGCACGATTGTTGATACAGATCTGGCAGATAATCTTCCGTCAGTCTGTGATTTGTCCGCAGCACAGGGCAGTGAAACTGTTGACGTGGTTGTCGCGTTGCCATTGCTGAGCGCCAGCGGTAGCAACCTTGATAACGGCCAGGACAGTGAGCGCCCGCGTCGCTGGAAAGCGGAACGTGTGGTGGTGCAGGAACTGGCCGGGCATGAAAGCGGCGAACTGGCCATTCTGCGTAATGCCATCACACTGCGTTTGTCCAGCCAGGAAAACACGGCATACCTGACCTGTCCCGTAGCCCGTCTGGTGCGTAATGCGCAGGGGCAGTGGAGCCGGGACCCGGCCTTTATCCCACCGATGCTTTCCGTTGCTGCCAGTCCGTGGCTTGCCACCGAGCTGGGTGACCTGCTGGTCCGTCTGCAGGCCCGTCGCCGTCGCCTGATGGCTATGCGCCGGGAAAGCAATGAGCGGATGGCCGACTTTGCGGTTGCGGATGTCTCCCTGTTCTGGCTGCTCAATGCCCTGAACAGCGCTGAACCCATACTGACTGAATTGCTGCAGGTACCAGGTCGTCACCCGGAACTGCTGTACCGCGAACTGGCGCGCCTGGCTGGCAGCCTGCTGACCTTTTCGCTGGAGCACGATGCCGGTGATATTCCGGTGTATCAGCATGCTGAACCTGAACGGGTCTTCCCGCCTTTACTGGCCTTGCTGGATAAGTTACTGGAAGCCAGCCTGCCATCGAGGGTGGTCAGTATCCAGCTTGAGCATCAGGACCAAATCTGGAAAGGCTCCCTTCACGATGCGCGCCTGCGCGAAGGCGCTGATTTTTATCTCTCGGTGCGTTCCTCCATGCCGAATCACGAGCTTCAGACCCGGTTCCCGCAGCTGTGTAAGGCGGGCAGTTTTGAGGATGTCTCGGATGTGGTGAACGTGGCGCTGAGCGGAATAGAGATCAAACCTCTGACGCATGTTCCCGCCGCGATCCCTCTGCGCCTGGAGAACCAGTACTTCTCGCTGGACCTGAGTTCTGACGTGGCCCGGACCATGCTTGAAATGGGCAGTTGTACCTTCTATACCCCGCGTTCTCTGGGAGAGGTGAAACTTGAACTCTTTGCGGTGCTGCGTACATGAATACATCAGAAATGAGTCAAATTGAGCGTACGTTCTACCCCGGCTGGCTGATGGCCAGTCAGCTCCGGGGCGGACAGGAGGTCCGCGACGGGGAAGGGCTCTACCGCCGGGCCTGCCGCCTGGTGCAGGAGGCGAAAGCCGCGCTGACGGAGGCAGGCTACAGCGATATCAGCCGGGATCACATGGTCTATGCGCTGTGTGCCCTGCTGGATGAGAGCGTCCTGAACCGCGGGTCAACAGATGACGGTTACCTGACGTGGCGGCGCGATCCGCTGCAGGCGCATTTTTTTGGCACCCTGAATGCCGGTGAAGAGCTCTGGGAGCGTATTCGCAATCTGCTTAAAGAAACGGCACCTGATATGGCGGTGCTGATCTGTATGTACCGCACCCTTCAGCTGGGCTTTGTCGGGCAGTACCGGGCTGAAGACGATGAACGACGTGAAGATGTGGTACGGACACTGGGTGAACGGGTGCCTGCCTTTACGCTTTCGCAGGATGCGCCGATTGTCGCAAGGGCTTCCCGTCTGCGCAGCGGTCGTCGTCTGTACTGGCTTTCCTGGATTATCGGGACGGCTGTGCTGGTGGGGCTGTGGTTCTTCCTTTCATCCTCCCTCACCGAACTGGTGAGTCAGACGGTCAGATCGGGGTAAAGGATGCGTGATGTTTACCGGAGTCTGTTAACCGCCCTGGCGGGCGTACTGGCACTGTGGCTTATCCTGGGCTTCTGGCCGCTGTCGGTCGGGAGCCGTGTGGTACTCAGCCTGCTGGTCATTCTGTTGTGCGGGGCGATGCTCTGGCGTCAGCGCCGGGCATCACAGCGGCGGGCACAGGCACTCAGGGATATTGTGGACGGGAGCCTGCCCCCGGAAGATTTTCAGGGTGCGGTCATTCTGGTGTGTGGCGATAACCGCGCACTGTTCGCTGAGTCTGTCCGGCATCGTGAAACCCGTCAGGGCTGGTATCTGCGGGTAGAAGATGCAGAACAGCTGCCCTTGCTTGCCCAACATCTGAGTCTGATCCGCCCGGCGCTGGTGTCACAAATCTCAGTGTTACTGGCGGTGATGCCAGAGCGGAACACATCCGGCGATGATTTTACCCAGAATCTTCGGGTCTGGCAGCGTGCTGTCGTCCAGTGCCGTGCGGCATTTGGCACTCTCCCCCCGCTGTGGACCGTGGCCTGGGTATCGCCGCCGGCGGCCTGCGTGGAGGCAGAGCCTGTCTGGTTTACCACAGTCAGCCAACGGAGCGGTATTCAGGTATATCAGCCCGGTCAGGGCAATGTGTCACTGACGGAGTGGACCCGGGAGACCAGCTCAGACGGGCGTCTTTCGCGTCTGAGTCAGGGCCTGTGGCTGGACGGTCTGCTTGCCTGGCAGAACAGCGCGGTGAATGACCTGTTGTCGGTACGACAGGGCGAGCTGCCGGTAATGAAGCCCTGCGTGCAGGGCATGTGCATGGTGCCAGTGAGCGGTATCGCGGGCAATCTCTGGCAACAGCACATCACCGCCGTGACGGCGCTGCCACCGGATGCCGTTGTCACCACAGAGCCACTGCCGCTGCCTGAACTGCTGCTACCGGCGTTACCGCGCAGACGTGGTGTGAGCCGCAGAATGGTGTTCTGGCGTTATGCCGGATTACTGGGCGGGATTTTTCTGGCACTTGCCATGCTGGCGTCCTGGATGAACAACCAGCGTCTCATTCGTAATGTTGGCGATCACCTTGCGTTGTATCACCAGCTTACGGGGAATCCTGTTGCCCCGAAACTGCGGGCGCAGCAGCGTCTGCGGGCCGATGGCGCATTGCTGGACGACTGGCAACGTCGGGGGGAGCCACTGCGTTATCGCCTGGGGCTGTATCAGGGGCTGCGTCTGGTTCCACCTGTTGAGGCTGCCGTCAGTGACTGGGCCCCTCCGCCCCCGCCTCCACCGGTCATTAAGAAAATCATTCAGGGCCCGAAAACCATCCGTCTCGACAGCATGTCGTTGTTCGATTCAGGCAAATACGACCTCAAATCCGGCTCCACCAGGCTGCTGGTTAACTCGCTGGTGGGTATTAAGGCCAGACCGGGCTGGCTGATCGTCGTCGCGGGCCACACGGATAACACCGGTAATGCACAACTAAACCAGACGCTGTCTCAGAAGCGTGCCGAAGCGGTGCGCGACTGGATGCGTGATACCGGTGACGTGCCGGAAAGCTGTTTTGCGGTACAGGGCTACGGTCAAAGTCGCCCCGTTGCAACGAATGACACCCCGGAAGGCCGTGCGCTGAACCGTCGTGTCGAAATCAGTCTGGTACCGCAGGCAAATGCCTGCCAGATACCGGGCCAACCCAAAGCGTCATCGCAGGATGATGGCGCATCACAACACAATGGAGAGTAATTCCATGGCAATTCCTGTTTATCTTTGGCTGAAAGACGACGGCGGCGCGGACATTAAAGGTTCTGTGGACGTTCAGGATCGTGAAGGCAGCATCGAAGTTGTTGCTCAGGAGCATAACCTGTACATCCCGACTGACAACAACACCGGCAAGCTGACCGGTACCCGTATCCACACCCCGTTCCTGTTCACCAAGGAAATCGACTCGTCCAGCCCGTATCTTTACAAGGCGGTGACCACCGGTCAGACCCTCAAGTCTGCGGAATTCAGGTGGTACAAAATCAACGACGCGGGCCAGGAAGTGGAGTACTTCAACACGAAGTTAGAAAACGTGAAGGTGGTGAAAGTGAACCCGGTCATGCATGACATCAAGGATCCTTCTTTCGAGAAACACAACCACCTTGAGCAGATCGAGCTGCGTTACGAAAAAATCACCTGGACCTACAAAGACGGCAACATCATTCATTCCGATTCCTGGAACGAACGCGCCACCGCGTAAGCCCGATGCGGACAGGGCCCTGTCCGCAGTTTTTTGCTGAGTGCCTGTACGTAACGGGCTTTCAGCAAAGAAAACCACAAACTGCCAGCCTGACCATATGCGCTTTGGTCCCCTTCACGGGAAACAGCGATGGGCGGTAGCGTATCCAGGAACCGACAAAGAGAGAGATTCATGGAAAATCCAGCCATCCTGTTGCGACGTCTGAACCCTTACTGTGCCCGTGCGATGGAAGGCGCAGCGTCGCTCTGCCAGACCCGCACCCATGCGGAAATTTTGCCGGAGCACTGGCTGCTGAAGCTGCTCGAACAGGGAGAAGGTGATCTGACGGTGCTGGCACGCCGCTACGAGTGGGATATGGACGCCATCTGGCAGGATTTGCTGGGCTGGTTGGACAAGCAGCCGCGCTCGGTTCGCCACCGCCCACAGCTGTCTGATGCCATTCAGTCCCTTCTACAGGAAGCCTGGCTGATTGCTTCTCTTAACGGCGAGGAACAAATACGCAGCATCCATCTGCTGATGGCGCTGGTTGACAAACAGAAACTGGTTCGCTGTGACGGGCTGTGGCCGCTGCTGACCCTGGGCCAGAGTCAACTGGAACGTCTGCGTCCGCTGCTTGATGGGCAGTCGGATGAACGCCCGGACGTGCAGCAGGAAGCAGGGCTGGCGCAGAGCCACGGTGGCGAGGTGGAGTTTGTTGGCCGTCCGGTGGGTGCAGAACTGAAAGAGGGGGAGCTGACCCCGGCCCTGCAGAATACGCTGGATAAATTCACCCTCGATGTCACCACCAAAGCCAGAGAAGGCAAAATCGACCCGGTCTTTGGTCGTGATACTGAAATCCGCCAGATGGTGGATATTCTCTCCCGCCGTCGCAAGAACAACCCGATTCTGGTGGGTGAACCAGGCGTCGGCAAAACGGCGCTGGTGGAAGGCCTGGCTTTACGTATCGCTGAAGGCAACGTGCCGGAAAGCCTGAAGCCGGTTATTCTACGCACCCTCGACCTCGGCCTGTTGCAGGCAGGTGCAGGAGTGAAAGGTGAGTTCGAACAGCGCCTGAAAAACGTCATCGATGCTGTACAGCAGTCGCCCACCCCGATTTTGCTGTTTATTGACGAAGCCCACACCATCATCGGCGCGGGTAACCAGGCGGGAGGCGCAGATGCGGCCAACCTGTTGAAACCTGCGCTGGCGCGTGGCGAACTTCGCACTATCGCCGCCACCACATGGTCTGAATACAAACAATATTTTGAGCGCGATGCTGCCCTGGAGCGTCGCTTCCAGATGGTGAAGGTAGACGAGCCGGACGATGAGACGGCGAGCCTGATGCTGCGCGGTCTCAAATCCCGCTACGCTGAACACCACGGCGTGCACATCACTGACGATGCAGTACGCGCCGCCGTTACGCTTTCCCGCCGCTATCTGACGGGCCGCCAGCTGCCTGACAAGGCGGTTGACCTGCTCGACACCGCCGCCGCCCGCGTGCGTATGAGCCTCGATACCGTACCCGAACAGTTGACCCGCATCCGCTCGCAGATGACCTCCCTTGAAATGGAGAAGCAGGCGCTGCTGGAAGATATCGCGCTGGGCAACAACCAGCACGGCGAACGTCTGACCGCCATTGAACAGCAGCAGAAGGACCTGATTGTCGAACTCGATATGCTGGAGAGTCAGTATGGTCGCGAGCTGAGCCTGACAGAACAGCTGCTGGACGTGCGCCAGGACATCAGCCGCCAGGCCGATATCACCACTCTGCAAAACCAACTGTCGGTGCTGCAGGGTAACTCGCCGCTGCTCTCTATGGATGTGGACACCCGCACTGTGGTAAACGTGATTGCCGACTGGACCGGCGTGCCGCTCTCCTCATTAATGAAAGATGAACAGACCGAACTGCTGGTGCTGGAAAATGAAATCGGTAAGCGTGTTGTAGGTCAGGAAGCGGCACTGAATGCTATTGCCCAGCGTCTGCGTGCGGCCAAAACCGGCCTGACGTCTGAGAACGGTCCGCAGGGCGTGTTCCTGCTGGTCGGCCCGAGCGGCGTGGGTAAAACCGAGACCGCACTGGCATTGGCTGATGTAATGTACGGCGGGGAAAAATCGCTGATTACCATCAACCTGTCTGAGTACCAGGAGCCGCACACTGTGTCGCAGCTGAAAGGCTCACCGCCGGGCTATGTGGGATACGGGCAGGGCGGTATTCTGACCGAAGCCGTGCGCAAGCGTCCGTACAGCGTGGTGCTGCTGGACGAAGTGGAAAAAGCGCACCGCGACGTGATGAACCTGTTCTACCAGGTGTTTGACCGCGGCTTTATGCGCGACGGCGAAGGGCGTGAAATTGACTTCCGTAACACCGTCATCCTGATGACCTCGAACCTCGGCAGCGACCACCTGATGCAGTTGCTCGATGAGCAGCCGGAAGCCACTGAAGGCGACCTGCATGAACTGCTGCGCCCGATTTTACGCGACCGCTTCCAGCCGGCTCTGCTGGCTCGTTTCCAGACCGTGATTTATCGCCCTCTGGTGGAAGCCGCGATGCGTACCATCGTGGAAATGAAACTCGACCAGGTGAGCAAGCGCCTGCATCGTCATTACGGCTTGTCCACGGATATTGAAGAGAGTCTCTGTGATGCACTCACTGCCGCCTGCCTGCTGCCGGATACCGGGGCGCGTAACGTCGACAGCCTGCTCAACCAGCAAATCCTGCCGGTGCTGAGTCAGCAACTGCTGACTTACATGGCCGCGAAGCAGAAACCACACTCCCTGACGCTCGGCTGGAATGATGAAGAAGGGATTGGGCTTGAATTTTCAGGCGCGTCTGAACGCTAATCCGGAGGCAGAGAATGTCCATTCATGATGCCAGTAAGAAAAAGAAGGACGACAAGAATCAGGACGATGATTCCGTCAGAAAACTGACCACCGGGGAAATCGCCTTAGCCAGAACGGTATTTGGTAACAGGATCGATTACGCAAAGGTGAAAATTCATCATGGTAGCTATCTGCCATTTGGATTGCAGGGCGAGAATGTCGCAATGACACCTAATGGTGAACTGTATTTTCGTACCACGTTATACAGAGAGGATTTTTCTCAGACGCTGGATGACCTTCAGCATCTCTTCATTCATGAGATGAGTCATGTCTGGCAACGTGCCAGGGGAATGAACGTCATCGGTAGAGGTCTGGTGAGTTGGTTGGCCAGCTATCACTACACCCTTGACGGTCGTTTGTTGAGTGATTATCCAATGGAGCAGCAGGCACAGATAATTGCCGATAATTTCACCTTGCAGGCGCATGGTTATAAAGCATGGATTACATTACGAAGATCGAATGACGTTACTCTGGATGGAGATATTTCAGAAAGTGCTATCCGGCAACATTACAAAGAAGCGCTAAGAGGGTTTCCATGGTGATAAAAAGATATAGCACTCTATTTTTTAGGGGGTTAACCGTGCCCTTCGTTTTTCTGCTGGCAGGGTGTCCCGGTAAAGGGGATCGACTTCAGCTTGATGAAACAACACAGGTTAAATTGGTTAGTGATAGTATTTGTTTCCACATTAGAAATGCGCAGAATTATCAGCCTGCAATTATATCGATAAATCCAAGAGGTACGCCTCCGAAGAAACAAGGGTTTATTGATAATCCCTCACTATCAATCAGATCAGAACAACTATGTATCCCTCCATCGTTTTATCAATTTGCAGATAATGGGAAATACATCGTTGATTTTGTTTTGACCTCTGCCGGAAATGTTGATGAACCAAGAAAGTTTGTTGTTGGTGTAGGGATAAACCATGGCCAGGTATATAACTTCCCCCTGACGGATAAAGAAATATTAAGACCATATGGCTCAATTGACGTTTCTGAATAGTGCTCCGGCATAACCTTATGAAGGTTTTTATCTTTTTAACTTTAATGATGGCGGGAGTGTTGTTTCTTCCTGATACGTGTTTTTACACATTCGTTAAGCGCTTTATCCCCATTAGTGGCGACGGCGAATACGGCATGAACAATTTTGAAATGACCGTATTGCTGATTAAAACCCTTGCCTGCGCCCTCGGGGCTGGAGTCGTAATCACGCTTTTACGTACTCGCTGAGTACCCCTGATTAAACCTGTTACCGCCCGTCGGCAAGAAAGTCATGGACTACAGGTTATCCCATGGAGTCAATATCATGAGTCTGACAGATACGCTTAAGAACACCCTGTCTGCGCTAACTGAAGGCGGTCTGAACCGCTACCGCCTGGATATTCCGTCCTGCACAGCCTCACTGGATGTGGAAGAATTCAGTGGGCAGGAGTTCATGAGTGAGCTTTATCACTACACGGTTCTCTTTACCAGCAGTGACCAGAATATCCGTTCAGCGCAACTGTTGACCAAACCTGCCACGCTGACCATGGGAACAGGGCCGCTGATGGGGCTGACCGGGCAGAAAGTGGTGCATGGTGTGGTGACGCATTTTAAGCGTATCAGTGGTTCACGTGACCAGGCGACGTACCAGATTATTATTGAGCCTTTCCTGTCTCTACTGCGAAAACAATTCCGTACCCACCGCTTTTTTGTCAATAAATCGGTACCGGAAGTTGTCGCCGGGGTGCTGCAGGAACATGGCCTGAAAGGCTGGGAATATGAGTTCACTCTCAAAGCTGACTATCCGAAGCGCGAACAGATTAACCAGTACAAGGAAAATGACCTCGCGTTCATTGAGCGTCTTCTGGCTGAGGTGGGGATTTTCTATTTCTTTACCCTGCAACCCGACACCCAGACTGAAGTGGTGCATTTCGCAGACAAACAGAGCGCATGGACGTTTGGTAAAACGCTGCCACTCAGTAGTCCATCGGGAATGAGTGATAATGCAGCGGACTCGGTCTGGGGCGTTAATGTCCGACAGAACGTGGTTGAGCGCTCCGTTACCGCCAGTGATTACAATCACCGTGAAGCACAGAATATCCTGACTTCTGTACCGGCGGACATGACCCGTGGCGACGGTGACGGTGTTACCTACGGCGATGTTTATCACTACCTGCCGCGCCACCTTGAGCGTGGCGATAAAATCACACCTTCAGCTGAAACCGCCAACTTCTGGGCCCGCCTTGAGCACGAGCGTTTTCTGTCCGGACAGACGACTATCAGCGGCTGCAGCAATGATGCCCTGCTTTCTCCTGCCCTGGTGCTGACCATCAGTGAGCATGTTGTACCGCCAACACTGCCATCAGAAACGGACAACGGCATCATCATTACCCGCACGGGCTATATAGCCAGTCGTAAAGACGCCCTGATCGTGATGTGGGAAGGGATGCCGTACTACGAGAACCGTTGCTGGCGTCCTGCTGCTAAAAAGCGCCCGGTGGTGAGCGGCACGCTGACGGCCCGCGTCACCAGCGCCAAGGAGAACGATATTTACGCCTGGCAGGATGCGTCGGGCATGTACCGGGTGAAATTTGATGCCGACCGCGACAGCAAGCGTCAGGGCATGGAAAGTATGCCAGTGCGCTTCGCCAAACCTTACGGCGGTGACAAGTACGGCTTCCACTTCCCGCTGATACAGGGCACTGAAGTCGCCATTGCGTTCCATGAAGGTGACCCGGACAGGCCGTATATTGCGCACGCGCTGCATGACTCCCGCCACGTTGACCATGTTACTGAGGCTAACAGCACGCGCAATGTTATCCGCACAGCTGGCCTGAACAAACTGCGAATGGAGGACAAGCGCGGCGAAGAGCACATTAAGCTGAGTACGGAGTATGGCGGCAAGACCCAACTCAATTTAGGCCACAATGTTGACGATGATAGATTGCGGCGGGGCGAGGGTGCTGAACTGCGAACGGATGACTGGGTGGCTGTTCGGGGAGGGAAGGGGGTGTTCATCTCGGCGGATGCACAACAAGGTGCACAAGGTCGTATGATGGACATGGAGGATGCAATTCAGCAGCTTAAAAACGCACTATCACTGGCAAAAAGCTTAAGCGAAATCGTTCAAAAAGCTGAAGCTACACGAAGTGATTCAGGCTCCCAGGAAGAGCTTAATAATGCACTGGAAGATTTGAAGCAGGCAGGTATTTTGGCTCATGCGCCTGATGGGATAGGAATTGTTAGCCCTAAATCGGTACGCGTGGCTTCGGGTAGCGCAAGTGTTGGACTGATGTCAGGTAAAAATACGGATATTAGCGCCGGGGAGTCAATTACGCTTGCTGCAACCAAAACAGTCAGCGCATTTGCGCAGGGAGAAGGGATGCAATTGTTTGCTGGCGCAGGAAAAATGGATATCCAGGCCCAGAAAGGAGAGCTTAACGCAGAGGCATTACAGGACATTACGATAAGCAGTGCCGAAGGGAAAGTGTCCATAAACGCCAGTCAGGAATTGTCGATCACTTGTGGCGGAGCCTATATCAAACTCAGTGGTGGTAATATCGAGTTGGGGGCACCGGGAAATATTTTATTGAAATGTACCAATGCGCAGAAAATGGGAGCTGCCTCGCTGAACACTCCGCCGCGTACATTCCCGAAAGGGTACGGCGAGGGTTTCACATTAAAAGATCCTGATAGTGGGGAGATTCAACCTTTTACGTTTTTCAGAATCACAACTGGAGAAGGTGAGGTATATGAGGGCGTCTCTGATGAGCATGGAAAAACAATGCGAGTGTTCACAGCGATGCCATCAGCGCTAAAAATTGAATTCCCGGATGAAGAAACGTCTGATGTCAAGGAAGAAAAGCAATGAGTACAGCTACTACATCCCTGGAATGTAAATACCCGGATGCCTGGACCGGTAAACAAAAAAAGTACTGGGTTGAGATCCAGCTCCTGGATGAACGCGAAACCCCCATCCCTGATATGCCATATGTGGCTGAGAATGCAGCGACACGTAGCCAGTGTGCTTCCTATACCGGCAAAAGCGACGCCAGTGGTATAATTCGAATCGAAGGACTACATCCTCTTGAACTCATTTTGCATATTGAAGCAAAACCGCTTGCGGATGAGATGGAAAAAAGATCATTGAGGCCCTTTGGGCGCAGTGAGGATGATTCAACTGTAAAATCTAAAGCAGCTGTTGAAGGATACGAATATCGTTACCTGAAAATAGGCCAGCTGTGCGATTCTCTTCCGGAGATGATGCCGGAATGGAAAGATAAAGCGAATCCACCTGAATACCATTTCCCGGACGCACGGTTTACCGGACAGACGATAAAAAAACTTAACTGTCGGTATGTTTTTGAAGTCTGCCCATTTCGCGCATGGTCGTTAATACTGCACCATCAAACGGATTATTCGATAGTTAACGCCTACAATCTGGGAATAATGGCCGATCTTTCCTATTCGGAAGAGAAGCAGATTATTCAGTATTTCGAGCAGGAGTGCCTCGACCTTTCCGCTGCACCGAAATTAAGCGATGAGCACGACTATTACGCCGTGGTTAAAGATGTCCCCTTCAGTCAGCGTTATATCAATCCACGCTTTGTCACCACCGCCGGGAGTTTTATTCAGCATAATACTCAGTTATTTTATGTTTCCAACGGTGAACATGTCATTGTGGCCTGGCGTGGTACGCAGGAGGTGAGGGACTGGTTTACCGATATTACCTTTAGCCCACAGGGGTGCCCATCCTATCTTGCCCCGGCGGGTAAAATTCATAAGGGTTTTTTAGATGCTTTTGAGTATGCTAAGGATAAGTCACAAGATAGTTTTAAAGAAATAAAGAATTTAATTACAATTGAACAAAAGGAGCTATTCCTTTGCGGACACAGTTTAGGAGGAGCACTGGCATTAATCTATGCCGCAGAGTTAAAATCAATAAAACCGCTTCTTTACACCTATGGTATGCCGAGGGTGTTTACCGCCGACGCTATTCTGCAGCTTACGGACATTACGCATTACCGGCACGTTAATGACTCGGATACCATCACCAGCGTACCAATGGATGTCAATCTCTATAACTGGTTTTATGAGATTTATGGTCCGGTTGGTAGCGTACTGGGGACTACATGGTCTGTAGCTGAGCTGCTCTCACAAAAAATCACCGGCGTTACCGTGGGGGATTGCTTCTGGCATCACGGCGATATTGTGCTGTTCTATTATACCACTCAGGTAGTGGAAAGCCTGCAATGTGAAGGCTCAATGAGCGCCCCTAAATGCCGCAGGATAAAGTACCGTCTGCCTAAAAAAACAAAATATTATTTAATTCCCTCCCTGGCGGAGGAGAAAAGTATTTCTGCGAAAAATCAGGATGTACAATTTATTCGATCTTTAACACCCGACAGCCTGAAGCAATTTTTTCCCAAAAACACCAATCCGGATTTAGACTCCATACTTACCGACCCGCGCAACCATTTTATGCCCGCCGCCTATTTGCCGTATATTAATGACCAACTGGTGGAGCTGGTTTGCCCCGATGCCCCTCTGAAACGTAAAGAGAGCAGGGTTGCATTCGAAAAACAGTTATCAGATGCCGGTATCCCGGATAATGAAAAAGAAAGAAATCGACTGTTTGCCGCGTTGCAGCGTCTGGTAGTGGAAACCCTGAGGGTGACGGAACAA
>Ga0157366_1000733_pt1 | contig 13956 bp, 10 predicted proteins | sample AttbisABBM1_FD_113149 | JGI IMG/M metagenome (GOLD analysis project Ga0157366, IMG submission 113149) | Fungus gardens microbial communities from leaf cutter ant in Botucatu, State of São Paulo, Brazil - Atta bisphaerica ABBM1 | ecosystem: Host-associated > Fungi > Mycelium > Unclassified ...
AGGCGAAAGAGAAAGCGGAGCAAGAGGCGAAAGAGAAAGCGGAGCAAGAGGCGAAAGAGAAAGCGGAGCAAGAGGCGAAAGAGAAAGCGGAGCAAGAGGCGAAAGAGAAAGCGGAGCAAGAGGAAAGAGAGAAGGCAGAACAAGAGGCCAAGGAAAGAGAAGCTGCTGAGCAGAAAGCTGCCGAGGAGGCAAAAGCAAAAGCTGAAGAAGAAGAAAGGGAAAGGACTGAGCGAGAAGCTCAAGAGAGGGCTCAACAAGAAGAAGCGAAGGAAAAGGCTGAACGAGAGGCTCAAGAACAAGCTGAAGAGGAGAGAAAGGCAGAAGAGGCTCGAAAAGCCGAGGAGATGAGGAAGGCAGAAGAGGAACGCTTGGCTCGGGAAAAGTCTGAACAAGAAGCTAGAGCGAAGGAAGAGGCAGAACGAGAGAATGAGGAAAGAGCGAAGAAAGAGAATGAGGAAATGGAAATAGAAGAGGGGCAAGATAAAACAGCCACTGCAGCTGGTGAGGAAAGCGGTCGGAACTCAATATTCAATTTTGGAGGCACTGGATGGGGTTCGTCAGGTGGCCCTGGTAGCGGTTGGGGATTGGGTTCATGGGGTGAAAAGGCTAAGTCAAAGGCTCCAAGTATTAAGAGTGCATTTGGCAGCGCTTGGGGAAGTTCGACCTTCGGTAGTCTTGGATTCGGCGACGCTGGCAGGGACTCTCAGTTGTCTCCGGAAGAACTGAAACTCATCGACATTAGCGGCGAGCCAGCTAAGAATTCTTCGTCTCTCTTTGATGATTGGGACCATGTTGCAACAACCCCTAGCAATTTAGCTAATGATCCACTCGATACACCAGCCACCGAGCACGCAGGTGATACTAACACAACCCACGATCCACCACCCGTTCTAAATGATCAAGCACCCTCGGAAGATCAACATCGGGTCCCTTCACCATCACTGGCTACTGTACCCACTGAATCTACCAAAATACCAACTGCTGAGAACACCGAGACCAGCACAGAAACTCCTTTGAATGCTGACGCCGATCCCCACGGCGACCCGATTGCCGCCAAAGAGTCGACTGCTCCAGGAACACCTGCTGTTGAAGGCACGATAACTCCAGACACTCCCGCTGCTCGAGACGCGACGGGTCCGGATGCCGAAGAACCTCCAACCGCGACTGCTGAAGACGACTGGAATATTCCTGTTAAAGTGAAAAAAGGCAAAAAGAAGACGGGTGGGAATAGTGGAGTTGCAACACCGAATCCTGATGGAAACGAGGCTTCTGGTGCAGGTAAAAAGAAGAAAAAAAGAAAATAGAGATCATCTCCAACGATTTTTACGACTTATTTATGTGTAATATACATTCGTTCTTGATTCTGTTGTCACTACTTACACATCAATGTAATACAGTGTAGTTAATGCAATGAAATCAAACTGCTTGCTGAATTCTGACCTTGGGTAGTTTGGCTTGAAACCACTCTTGATTTCGTTGACAATCTACCTAATATTGGTGACACGACTCAAGGTTTCTCGCCCGCTCCAATAAATGAGACCTCCCCCAGTGATGGTCAGTCACTTCCCTGGACGCGGTTCAGTTGAAGAGCATAACAAGCCACCACCATCCATGCAAAGATCTATGACGCTGGGCAAGAGATGGAGGAGCTGAAATTAGAGGCAGAGCACTTTGGTACTCGACTTCGAGTCAGGCAGCGACTCAAGGATATACTTGGATTGGGCTAGAATTCTTCCCAGTTCACATCTATAAAGTCACCATGATGACCATCTATTCTTAAGCTATCATCAACCAAGCTTCGACTCAAAAGAAATAGCAGAGCCCGTAAGGCAAGACTAACACAAGGCTCATAAATGAAACCCCGCTATATTTTACCTGATACTGAATTACGACAACAAACAGTAACACATAACTCCAGTGGTTTCAAGGAGCAAGGAGATTGTTAAGGAATTCCTTGCCAGCAGTCTTTGGTGCCTTGGGCTTCTTGGTACTCTGCTTCTTAATGCGCTTCTGATAAACTGAAAGAAGAAGATGGTGAGCAAAAATGACCAAATGGTAACACAAAAACGATTTACGTAGTTGGTGCCTGATCTGTGTCTTAGCGTAGGGATTGAGACGGAAAAGAATGCTCCTGTTGACCAAGGCATTCTTCTTTTGAGTCCAGGGACGCTTCTGTACTTTTCTACCGGCGGGACGAACAACGGATTGGATTTCGTCGCTGTTGATGAGACGGGTAACATCAGGGTTAGAAATCTTGGCGGAAGGGAGACTAAAAAGATGAAAATCAGTTTCAAAGGCCTTGAGGGAAAAGAGTGAGTGTCACATGTAATCCTTCTTGAAGTCAGAGACTTGGTCGAAGGTGCCAAAGACCCCATCAAGAGCCTGGAAAGCACCTTCTGTCCAGATGACAAAACGGCCAATATGACCACCAGGAGCAAGCTGAAGGAGATTGAGCCTTTGGACATTGACAAGCTCGACACCGGGAATGTTCCGGAAAGCTTTCACGATACCCTTGTCCTCATTGTAAACAACAAGGGGGCCACGACGTTGACGATGCCTACGATTCCTGAGTTTTCCCTTTCCAGCGCGGAGCTTGCGAGAATTAGAGACTTTGACAACATCAGCATGAGCTTTCAATGCCTTCAAGAGGGCAATTGCCTCCTTAGTCTTAGTGAACGACTCAGTGGCACTGGAAACAACAAGAGGAACTTCCTCAATTTGCTCGATACGGTGACCACGGGCAAGAACAAGAGCAGGAAGAGCTGATGCTGCAAGAGCGGCGACGGTAGCGAAACGGCGTTGGTTCTGGTTAACTTTAACGTGCCACTTGCGCCAGGTTTTTGTGGGAGCGAACATGCGTCCTCCTCGGCACATGTTACCGAAAGCAGCCTATGTTTCTACACTGAGTTTCTTCGCTAAGAATTATGAAATGAAGGAAGACATACCTGTCCTGAACGATGGGTCCCTCCTCCACCAACACGGGGAATACGGGCAACAGCACGACCAGTACCCCAAGATTCAGCGGAAGTTTGGTGACCGGCCTTGGCGCTCACGGCGTAGGCCTGCCTCCTATTCTTGGCAATGCTCTCTGGAGACCATGAGTCCTCTCCCCGGAACAACGGAATAGTTTGAACTCACTGTGTACCTGCCTGACAACGTCAAGCCGAATGGGGGCGGTCAAGACTGCAGGTAGAGGAAGGGAGGAAGACGCCTCTACGGTAACATAAGCTCAGCACTGCGAACGACGACGACGAGGAGAAGCATACCGCCAGAAGAGGAGCGCACGGAGACGGTGGGGCGGGATGCCATTGTTGGATCTTGTAGTCTTGATTATCGTCTACCACGAGTACTGAAGATTCAGTCCGGAAATTTAGGCTTTTGCCGAGAGACTGTATAGTTTATGATTTCAGTCATGTGCCTCATTTCACTCTCCATCAAGAGTTTGCGGCTCAAACCATTGGCAGTCGGGCTCTTAGCACCACACATATTTTACCCAGATTCAAATTAGCTAACTCGCAACAAAGAAATTAATCGATTACGTCCTTCAGTATACCATGTCCATTCTCGAGGCGCAAATATAGCACAGCATGGGACGGAAAGTAAAATCTAGTTCAACTGCTTTGCTTATAAAATGTTACTTGGAAATTAAGTCATTTTCAATAATTGGCTATGACTGTTTAAGACCAAATAGGGATTGATAATCCCTAGGAATCATACCTGTGTTGGTTTCAAATCATTTTCCACAAGGATTCGCTGCATTATGTGATGTGCTGCCAATATGTCACGTTCGAAACCCTTGGTTTTAATCAATGTCCACTGTTTCCACGGTCATCCGGAACCCAAGTTCGTTCCATCCAATTTCCCGGATCACATTCGACCTTGAGTCACACAGCACAGAGGCAGAACACTGCAGTCTCCATCTCCTCTACAAACTTATATCCTCATTCTTCATTGATCCGTACGAACTTGGTCAGCATCACGAATCCTACACATTCGTGCAATGGGGACCCACAGAATTGGAAAAACCTACTCATGCTGTCCAAAATTCCGACACGAACGTACTACTTACTATTAATCTTCCTCATGAAGAGGACAAAATGCTCCGATTTGACGTGGATGTTCCTCTACATGTACGCTATTTAGCTCCATTACCCATGGATGCACCGCTCTTGGATTCAAGAAGCTATCAGCATCTACCATTTGAGAGGCCACAAGCTTTCTTTGCATGTCCACGAGGTCTGTTTCCTCCTCCTCTCTCTCTCTCTCTCTCTCTCTCTCTCTCGCATCGATGCGCTCACTAAATCTTCTAGATTTCGGCCAGGAATCGCCTTCGGTACCACCGACCCATATTCCTGCAACCCAACTCAATGAAGCAAACCTGATGCTCAACATAACCCAATTCATTCATATACCATATTTACCAAATAACCCGACAGATGTTATCCACATACCCGTAGGCAAGAGAGGGGACCTAGTCGCCGTACAGGTCACCACAGCTGCTGTTGTTCTTCTGACGTTTTTGTGGGTCGGCGCTGCAACCATCCAGCTCTCTCAGCGTCTATTTGGGAGTTCTCTTTTAAGACGTTCGAAGGCAGATTGAGGTTGCTCATAACACCGTCTTGAAATGGTAAGGACATCAATTCTATCTGTGCGTACTTTTCTGCCATGTCAACTTTTCCAGGTGCTGGCATTGTTGTGTTTCCCCTGCTTCCTATTGGAAATTTTTGGAAAATGGAACATGCCCACAGGAGTGGATGGATAGCGGATAGGTGTGCCCGGAATTTTCGGATCAGCTATGGACCGATCGTAACTGCTATAATACTTTGTAACATAATCGAACTAGCCACTGCCCACATTGTACTAGTGATGTTACTTAGATGGCCACAGCGCATGAGAAGCCAATGCACATCAATGGTGCATTCAGTCCACGTTGAAAACAGGAGGATTCATTATACATGGACCGAGGAGATTCATGGTTACAGCCCGAATTGATCTCTTACTTCTGAACAGAGCCAGGTCAATGCTGCATATGCTACACCTAACCCAAATTTCAAGTGCAAGACAGTTCGTACGCAGAGCTGATACAACCCAGGTTTTGGGACCCCCAACCTCCAGTAATACTTACACAACAACAACTCTTACAAGCATCTTGGCATGTGCAATGCCTATGATGGCTTTGATTTACTTAGCGGGCCTTTCTTGGGTATATCGATATTCTGTAGAAAATCCCAGACCAATCAACAAGGTTTCTGGATATCGACTTCAGCGTTTTGCACCCCGTACGTCTTGAGCCTCTGACCGTGAATAATGTGGCCACTGAACGGTGACCCAGTCATATACATTTTCCTTGTTCTTGCGAGTCTGGCAGAAGTATGCATCATGCTCTTTCTGCACTCCGATTGCTGGCTTGATTTTGGTAGATCACGACTTGCAGCTGGCTGTTATGCCAGTACGACCTTCATCACAATTACCCAAATGCTACTTTACATTCGGGTACCATCTTCTTATTGTAAGTAGAGCCGTTTCTAGTCACTACACGTCGTAGCTAAGTTGATTTCAATTCGAGATTTACCGCATGCTGGACGACAGCCACGGCGGGTATATTCTCTTTTCTCTTCATCCATCCCGTTTGGTCGAAGTACCCTATCTCCTCTATTGGTTCCCAGGTATTATGGGTAGTTGCTACATGGATGCTGTGGATCGTTGGAACGGGTCTCGTTAATGCTGCAGTACCTTCCTTGCTCGTTAAGGGCAACTGCAAGGACATAGTCTACTGTGGTCAAATCCGCGCATTATTTGGTAAGTAACTTATCCTCATTGGATGTATCTATCACTCACAGGCGCACCACTCAAGCCCTCGGAGTGGTCCAGAGGTGAGGCATCTCTTATGAATAATGGGAGGTTACATAGATGATCATTTATCGATAGCCTGTCATTGACTTCAAGCGTGGCTATTATGGCATGGCTCGCCTGGAAATCCACACGCGATGTCCTCCAACCACGGACAACCGATATATCCCTGAAGTAACTACCCTATACCACGAGCTTGGGGTATGAAAGGTTTCTCCGTGGTGCTGGGCTTGTTTCCACGTTCTCCGCTTGTGAGGATAATGTTGTTCGATCTTACATGGTATCCTATGATCAATGGCTATACATCTATGACTCTTGTCATAGATACTACGTGTGGTACACTGACTTGACATCATGGTTCATACATGACTAAGAACGAGGGCCGGATCGCATCGTTCGTATACACTACGAGTTCATCGTAGTTCAGACTTCCACCCTTTTCAGCAAGAACCTTGATAAAATTCTTCAGATATGTCCATATAGATAAAACTCAGTAAAACTCACGGAATCGTAGCCAGCGGGAGGTGATGTGAGTGATGTGAGATCGTGAGTTAATTTGTAACCCTTTCCGACAACAACTTTGTTCAGAAGAATCGCTTTGAGACTTGACTTGCAGTCATTCTGCGAGTAATCATTGGATCTATTGGTCTCGAATTGGTAAATCAAGAAATTCAGTCAAAAATGACTGACTTGGACGACGTTGAGGAGGTATAAATGCCACGGCCAAATCTGTCACGAAGGAAAAATGTTGAGGCATGATTCAGATCTACAATATAAGATACATCATACCTTCCCCAGCCTGTCTTTTTTCCGAACAAATTCAGATCGTAAGACGTCCGAACAATGCAACACAAAGAGCAGGTTGACGACGAGCACAGCTGTGTTTGTCCCCGGTCTCCGAGATGGCACTCCCGGCGTGTACCATGCCAACGACGGTTCTCATTACCAGGAGACCGACCTTGGTTTACGAATTGACCACGAGTTTCAACTGCCGCTCTGTTCTGTCCGTTCATCTATCAGTCTCCATGCTCAGTTCAAGAGCTTACTTATAGGTATTATAAGTGGAGAGCGATGAAGCAGGGGGGCATATCTTGTAGACACGGCGAACAGGCGGACACTGCGTTGAGTGGCGCCAAGATGCCTTAAATTGATCTGCGACTGAGGAGGAATGAGTCTCATTATCCATTCTCTTCATATGAAATCAACTACTTACCACTCCTGAAAGTGTCATGTCCTGTTGGAACTTCGAGAACCATGGGTCCCATTTTCTCAGCTTTATCAATACAGACTTGACTGCAAAAATGAGATAGTTTCATCTTTGGAACATGTAGACACATAAGACAGAGTGTCTCGCCGAGCCTACGGGAAAGGGTATATCGACAAGGGGAAGGATTGTAATATTTATACTTACTTCTTATGTGCAATGGAACAGTATTCACCGAGAGAGCCGTTCGCATTTGCATGAACCGCGTTTTGACAATTTGGAGCTTGACAAATCCTTGACGCTTCCCACTACTCAGCGTTTCTTTGCCATCTGGTCCGTGAACAACCTACCCTTAGATGCTTGTACTGTTCCGCCGACGGTTTGCCTCCGTGTGGAGCCATTTATCTGGCTATTAGCGTTTCTAGCACATGCCTTGCTGCAGAAAGGATGTGTCTTCATCCCATCGAAGTACTTGGGTCTCACGGAGCAAAACTACACCACGAAGACAAACTATCACGAGGCTGGTGAATGACTGGGGAACTCGGACTTACATCACAGTTCGCTCCTGGTACTGTCGTCTGAGGTGGTTGATTACCCATCGCTGGTGTCCAATTCTTCAATTTGTCCTTGCTCGCGCAAGTCTTTCCACAATATGGATGGACTTTCGCACCATCAGTGTACTTGGGTCGAAGGTGGCAAAACTATATCAGACTTAGAAACACGAGACATAGAGGCCGAAAGGGGCGTACGTCGCATAAAGTATTACTGAAGTTTCCAGGACTAGAGCTGACAGAAGACTGTCCATTGGTAGTCAAACCAGGCAAGTTTATTGGCGCCGATGGTGCAGCAGAGACATTCAACGGAGTTGGCTGTGAGATTACAGGCACTGCCTGAGGTGGTGGAGCTTGAGAAGGTTGGTTTCCAGTAAGCCTCGCTGCAAATGAGGGATATGTAGAGACAGCTGTGCCAAGGAGAGACAAAACAGTAGGGATATGTGCCGCCATACCAAAGATGAGGGTTGTATATACTCAGCTCAAGTCACCTGAAACGGAATTATGTTCAGAAATCCTGCCAAGAGTTGCTGCATCTGAGGTGCATTTATAAGTAGGTGGCGTGGTAAGTGGATGGAACTGGCTATTCAACGATATCAATGAATTTCGAAACGGAGAAAGGAACAGCGAGGTTATAGCATGCTCTGCACGAGGTGAGAGTTGAAATTGATCAGGAGTCATGATTTAATGAACACGAACTTTGACTGCTTAATCATCCTTCCTGTATTATGGTCTCTTTTGTCCAGAGTGTCGTTCACTGGAGCGGAAACCGTGGCAAGATGGCAGCAATCGATTTATGCGAGGTATCTTCAATTAGTTGTATCCTTTCTACTAGATAAACCTTGACACTTGACATTAATCCATCTAGATTTGTGGATTGAAGCCAAAATTTGTTGAGAAGGGTTTCAAGCATCCGTATTGCAGTAGGACGTGTGCGAGGAGTAGTGGGCAAGGTGCATCTCCGACAGCATGTATCTTTCCTGGTTGCCGTGCAACTGGAAAACCAGCCTTTTCTGGTTTTTGCTCAGAGGACCATGCCGTGTCAGTTGTTTTGGTTGAAAAAGATTCTAAGGGATGATTAACACCGAGATGATTTAATTGTAGGGCGGGCGTCCGTCAAGGGCAAGTAGATGGCTGTACTCGGTGTGGTATACAACCTGCAGTTGTGGGTGAGCTCTGCGTGGCGTGTGATCGACGAGCCCGTGCAGGTCCTCGGTTGCGAGAATTGAATACAGATAACGCAGTCTTCAAGCATCGTATGTTCAATTCAGTTTATGTTTTCCAGATGTGACATGTCGACCTTCCTGTTGTCTCTAGTCCGCACCCAATTCATCAGCGAATGGGAAACTACGGACGAGAAAATGCCTACATTTGAGAAGGCTTACGAGGTAATGCTAACTCGGGATGTGCGCATCCGCCATGACACGTATCGGTATGTGCGACTCGACATTTGTGTGCTCAATCACATCACATCTCACAACACGTGCATTTCACGGTTTAGGGTCAAGATTCCGGAATCAAGGGAGATTCGAACATTCCATAGCGCACTCTGCGTCTGTGATCTCGGATACGCAGACAACAATCTCTGTAGTCGGCCTACATGTGGAATTTGTTGCACCATAAAATCTGGTTTTAAGTCTCTTGCCTTCGGCAAAACATCAATGCAGGGGAGGTGAGGGCCAGGGCATCTTTCAACGATGGAGTATTGATTAAGCTTAATCGTCTCTGAAAGGTTTGGAGAAGGAATTTATTCTTACAGGAACCCTGCTAGTGCCGACAAGTTCTCTACGTCTTGTACGACCTCACCCTATCGTGTGATGATCGCTTGCGACACCGTTGTCCTCTCGGGGCAAGTTCATGAGGAAGATGACGTCGGCGTGAGTGTTTTCATCGTGGTAAGGTGACTAATCTATATTTTAATTCGATCCTCAATAGATGGACGAGGAGTCCATCTTCACACCAGTGGCTGATGGAATACTTCCTGCCTATGTCATCATGTACACTATTTAGGCATTGAGATTGACACCCGGGGATCAAGCCGAACCGGATCTCAGTCGGTGTTATGTTATGTTGCTATCGGTGTATGAAAAAGTGATTTTAACACTGCTTGAAACTTTGGTTTTGGTTTCAGGGGTTGAACATTGTCGACATACACGACAAGAAAGGCTGGGCGAATTGCATCGTTGTTATACACTACCGTCTCTTCGTAATTCAAATCTGCGCCTGGCTCACCAATAATCTGTGAGCGTGAATGAGTTTTGAGACTGAAGTAACTAGAAGGGTGGCTTCACAGAGTGGCAGCCAGCTAGTGGCGCGGTCCGATAAATGGCATTGCGTAAGCGCCTTTCGGGATTACCGACGACTACTCGGTTGAGAAGGACTGCGCGAATTGGCGTCAGTCGGTTGATATTCTGTATATAATCGTCCGCCTCTAAGGCATTCATATCAGGAAGGGTTGGAATTAGAAGACAATATTTTCCCTACTGGACGAGACAGAGGTAGCGTAGATGCCGGTCCCGAATCTATCGCGAGTAAATTCATGGGCACTACAATCTGTTTGGGTATCTGCACCTTCTGAATTTATTTTTCTGTCCTTTTCACAGCGTGAGCTGTTAAGGAGGACTCAGAAATCTGACAACATACCACATTTACTGATATCAAATGAATTGCGAACTATACAACATAGGTGGCACTCTGGGAGCATACAAAGATTTGTGCTAGCCGGATCTTCTCCAAGAGAACAAGCGCGATCGGTGCCATGAAATAGAAATTGTTCGTTGGGAGAAATGAACGTGTGGGAGGAGATGTCAGACAAGTCAATACAAACACGATCTCTGGAGGAGATCACCACAGACAGATTTCGACAAGTACAAATGAATGCTGACCGGTGTTGATAATATGGCATGTGAAAACTCGGTGGAGATATAATTCTGAATATTGTCTTTATTCGAGGTTTCCTCTTGTGAGGATGTTTCCATCCATCATAAAATTGTCGTTCCACTGATGCGCATAGGAGATATGAGAGATTGGTAGTCACGTCATCAAGGGAACTTTACCAGTAGAATAGTCTGCCTCAGTTGAACCAAGTACATGAAGTCTGCTGGTGGTCCAACGACCCCCTCGTTGATTCTTGGGATTTGCAGAACAGAATGGGTCCCAAACTATCAAATCTTGACGCTGGTCCATGTTTGTGCACCTCGTCTAGCCAGGAGCCAGCTATATACCCAAGAAACAAAGTGCAACCACGATTTGGCTAGCACTCAATTCAGGCCCGAATCAACCAGAACCGGAGTGTTTCACGAGAGGGCACATGTGAATCGCATGGCACTGAGTCCCATAGTCCCATAGTGAGCGCTACAAAGATACTAGTTAGCATGCTTTACTCACGAGGCAAACGTTCTGATAAATGATTACTAGTGGTCTGTATATTATCATGGTGCACGAGGATCCAAGCACCAACAACAAGCGTTCTTTCCCTACTTCAATCTACCGAGTTGAGCTTGATCTCCATCCCGTAACCACCTGCTAGACTTTTATTATACATGTCATCCCGCAAGAGAATGTCTGTCTTCACATCGCATTCAGAACCACAGACCCCTGCAGCCCTTATAACACCTGCATCGCCGACTGGGACTCCTCCGGTCAGATATCGCGTCGAAGAGCGTACTCGCACCGTTTACGTTACATCCGATGTGCCACCGGCTCAATGGGACCTTGGTTCGCTTTTTCCCCAATGTGGCAATGGCCATGGTACTGGTGTAGAGCCAGTTCGACGTACGCGATCCAGGATACAAACTCAATATATCATCACTGAAGAGATCGATTCTCCCTCTCGATCTCAACCTCGATCAGCCCCGGCTATGCTCCCCATACAAGGACAACACTCTCGTCATTCAAATCCTCCATCGCCTCTCGTATCATCCCACAATAATCCCTTCAAAGGGCTGCGTTCGCGTATTCTATTTTATCACAAGCAGGATCCACATTATGGTTTTACCAACTTCTCCCCTCATAATGTGAGATATAATGGCAAGGTATATCCCACCAGTGAGCATCTATTCCAGTCTTTCAAGGTTCGGTTCCCTAGACTTCTTTGAACTTCGTCTTAATTTTTCTCAAGTTCCAAGGTTATCGGGATGACCTAGCCGAGCACATCAGACTGTATTCACCATTCCCGAGTGTGGCATTTTCAGAAGCCCGACGATTCCCAGATCACGTTAGACCAGATTGGAGGAATGTCAACATACGGATGGTATGACACCCCGATAACCAACCTTTCCACTCATGAATACATGTCTATCCAGATGGATGAAGCACTGTACCATAAGTTTACACAGCATAATGACCTGAGAGCAGAACTTCTCGCTACTGGTGACGCTGAACTCGTGGAGGTGAATAATCCCTTTGTAGATGCCATGTTCCATTTACTGAAATGAATCACATAGGATTCTGACAAGGACTCTTTTTGGGGTATAGGGGCAGATGGGAAGGGCTCAAACGAGCTCGGGAAGGCTCTAGAGCGCCTGAGGATCAGGCTTCGAAAAGAGGGGCGTTGAAGATCTGACATCGTCCTTTTGCCTCGTGTATATCCTCAGTGTGGACACAACTATTGATCTTGCTTTTGAAATCTGACGCATGTGTTCCACGTCAATCTGTTTGCTTCAGTAAGTATGCTAATGCTATTCAATGTCCGCATATGTGGTATAACGCCATGAGGTTGGCGTATGTTATCGACACATATAATCTAAGCTCCAGTTCGTCCAAAACCCATCTCAGTCGGCAATTGCAGTATATCTATCGCACGTAGAATGGTTACACAAGCTGTCCCAGCCATTCAGCTATGTGATGTAAGCACCAAGGGTGTCCTTCATCGTCTTTGACCATTGACATTGAATGTGTTCCAGCACTGCCATCAGAAACCCAAATTCAGTAACCATCAATACTGTTCCAGAACGTGTGCTACTCAGGCAGCAACTCTCTGCAATGTCAGTAGCAGATAACATATGGATGCCTAATACTAAAGTACCGTCAATAGCAATGCCATAAGAAACAGAAATTCCAGAATTTTGATTACTGCGGCAAGTACTGTGCATCCGTCGCCACCGCGGGGAACAGTGCTAAACCAAGTAACCCCGCTGCAAACGGTTCCACCACGAAGAAAGGGAGCTCTGGCAACAAGCCCGCTGCGGCGACCATCGATCCCATTCAAATTGCCCGTGGGTGAAATATACATTGCGCGACCTTGTCTATGAGCTCACAATTATGACACTCGTTAAGAACTTGTTGTTCAGCACGTCCCTCAGATCCAGTCGTTGCTAGCTAATGCCCAGGGTCAAGGCTCTTCTTCCACCTCTACTCTTGCTCACTTGCAGCAGGTTGGCAACCAACCCCCGATGAATGGGGGAGCTGTGCGGACCACACAAAGTACTACTGGTATTCGTTCGATACCCTTCTTTCTGCGAGGGAAGAAGAACGCTAAACCAGCACTTGATGTTAGCACCAAACAGCCTTCCGATGATACTAGGTGCTCTATCCCTGGCTGCAAGCAGTTTGTCTATGTTGACGAAGAGGGAGTAATGAGCGAATTCTGTTCTTTGAGGCATAGGGAGTACGATGTTCTCTTTTTCTCCTTCGAAGCGGGCTAAAGCATTGCTTTTTGTTTCAGAGAAGCAGTCACGTCCGGTCTCAGATCCCCGTGTATCATGTGTTTGGTGCTGCCACAGAGCAATGATGATTATTTCTGCTCGAAGGCCTGCCTGGAGGAATCAATGAACAAGCTAATTAACGAGGACGATGAGGAAGAATATACTAACAGCCAGAATTAACGGATAGCTCAGATGTTTCAATTTTTGACGCATATCCTAGACGCAAATTTTTATCCAAAAGGATCTGTAATCCATGTGTCAGATTTCATCGTGGGGATTCGCTTGCGAGGATACCCCTTGGTAACTCTTTTTTGTTAAGGTAATTCATTAGAACTAGAACCTCGATCCATGACATTAGTAATATGGACGATGATATATATATATGATACAAGCAATGGCACTTAGGATTATAAGAATGATCCACCGACATTGTACATTATCAAACATCAAGACACACAACTTGGTTAGGAGTAAGAGTGAGAAAGCGAGGCACGGCGCTTCTATGGTACAACGCGGGCGTCAGTCATCAGAGCGGAAAGTTCACCGAGAGGATGCACATCGGGATAGTTGCAACGTTGAGATGATCAGCAGGTACCAATACTCGAGCATCGGAATCATAGGTACCCTTGAAGTGAAATGTGAATGACCAAAGTCATTTTTCATTTACAAGCCTGGAAAGGCTTGAGACGTTTGAGTGGTCAAGGAT
>Ga0157366_1000734_pt1 | contig 13948 bp, 8 predicted proteins | sample AttbisABBM1_FD_113149 | JGI IMG/M metagenome (GOLD analysis project Ga0157366, IMG submission 113149) | Fungus gardens microbial communities from leaf cutter ant in Botucatu, State of São Paulo, Brazil - Atta bisphaerica ABBM1 | ecosystem: Host-associated > Fungi > Mycelium > Unclassified ...
ATGCAGTGTGACACCCGTTTCGCTTTCCCCATTAACCAGTACCCAGTTCAATGGCGCGCGACCACGGTAGGCCGGTAACAGAGAACCATGCAGGTTAAATGCCCCCATCGGTGCGATATTTAAAATGTCATCGCACAGCATGTTACGGTAATAGAATGAAAAAATGACATCGGGTTGTAATGCTTTAATGCGATCGACCCACAAAGGGTGATTCACATCTTCCGGGGCATAAACGGGAATACCCTGTTCCGCAGCTGTTCGGGCTACCGAGCTGAAAAAAGGATTTTCAGAAGGTGAGTCGGAATGCGTATAAATGGCAATAATTTCATACCCGGCAGCAACCAGTGCGTTCACACCAACGCATCCCATATCGTGATAAGCAAACACGACAGCTTTCATTAATTCTCTTCCTTTGCAGTTAAAGCAGATTCGTGTTTAACAACACGCTGAATAAAATAACGGGGACGAGCACGAACATCGGTATAAATACGCCCGATATATTCGCCTAATAATCCCATCCCGATAAACTGTGCACCAATAAACACAAACAGAATCGCAAATAGCATGAATACGCCATCTGCCGCCCAGTGAGCACCCAAAAACAGACGCAGTACCACCAGCAAAATTGAGAAGATACAACCCAAAACCGCAATGACACTACCAAACACACTGAGCAGACGCAGCGGTGTTGTGGTCAGACAGGTCACCAGGTCATACATCAGGTTAATCAGGCGCATAAAGCTGTATTTGGAATCACCAAATTCACGTTCAGCGTGATGCACAGGGATCTCGGTCGCTTTACGGGCAAAGGTGTTGGCAAGAATAGGAATAAAGGTGCTGCGCTCATGGCAATTTAGCATCGCGTCCACAATATGGCGGCGATAAGCGCGCAGCATACAGCCATAATCCCCCATGGCTTTACCCGTGGTGCTTTGGATTAGACGGTTAATCAGACGGGAAGCCCGTTTGCGGAACCAGCTATCCTGGCGGTTCTGACGCACGGTTCCGACAACGTCGTAACCTTCATCCGCTTTCGCTACCAGGCAGGGGATCTCTTCTGGTGGATTTTGTAAATCCGCATCCAGCGTAACAATCAAATCCCCGGAAACATGGCTGAACCCTGCCATGATGGCATTGTGCTGTCCATAGTTTCGGTTAAGTAATACCGCGACCACATGACTGCCTGGCTCTTCAGCCGCTTCACTTAACATACGGGCAGAGTCATCACTACTGCCGTCGTCCACCAGCAAAATTTCATACTCTTTGCCCAACGATTCACAGGCAGCACTCGTCCGGCGGATAAGTTCCGGCAGGCTGTCCTGTTCGTTGTAAATCGGGATCACCACAGAAACTTTGCGGATCACATCTGGTTTTGTCATCATTTTTTCCTGCAAGGTCACACCCTGTTTTACCTGGGTGCGCGACGGCCATCAGACACTAAGAGAAATAGTGTTTCGCTATTTCATACACTGATGGATCATTAACATGAGGGAAATTTAGCAAAGTATCCTTAGAGAAATATTAAGAATGGCAGGCTGAAATTGAATAGTTTTGTATAGGGAATTTACGGGGATAAATCAAACATTAAGAAATCATGAAGATATAAAGAATCAGACATTTTTTTGTCACAGGAGAAAAGATAGGGGCATCATTGCCCCTGTCAGATAAATTATTCTGTTATTTCGCAAAGCGACGAATAAAATGATAACTCACTGGCGTAATGGAAATAATAATGGCTGTGGAGAAAAAATGAATAATATCGTGCAGATTCATTTATATCTCCGGGCAGTATCCGTTTTGGCTATACGGAATTATCAGCCCGGTACCATGACTGACGTTCAACTCCCGGATTACAATTTTGCCAGAATAACCTGACTGGTTGGCTGCTGTGGCAATACCAGGGTAAAACAGCTCCCTTTTCCTCGCGTACTTTCCACCTGGATTTTTCCACCATGAAGTTCCGCAATGGTTTTCACCAGTGCCAGCCCCAGTCCGGTATTACCTGCACTGCTACGCGCTTCATCCACCCGATAAAAACGATCAAAGATATGTGGCAGATGCTCCGCGCTAATCCCTTCACCATCATCCGTTACCGATAGTAAAATATGACTATTCTCCTGTGATGCCTGTAAATGCACCTGCCCACCCGGCTGAGTGTGGCGTATGGCATTGGAAAGAAGATTTGAGAGAGCACGCTGCAGATGCATAGGATCGGCCTGGAATACTACCTCCCCTTCGCTGGTCAGGGTGATGTTTTTTTCCTCAGCAAGGATATCGTAATAGTTAATTAAGCGGGCAAATTCCGTCGCGCTGCTGACAGATTCAAGGTGCAGAGGCTCACGGCTGTTATCCGCTCTCGCCAGAAAGAGCATTGAGGAGATCATCCGCGATAATCTTTCCCCTTCCTCCACAATCGCGGCCAGCGCTTCACGATATTCTTCCGGGCTGCGGGCTTTACTTTGCGTGACACTGGCTGCCGAAATCAGATTATTAATTGGCGCACGCAGCTCATGGGCAATATCAGAAGAGAAACGGCTTAACTGTTTAAAAGAGGCCTCAAGGCGCGTCATCATACCGTCGAATGAAGAGACCAGCGTATTCAGCTCAGCAGGCCAGGATTGACTGGCAAGACGGGTATGCAGATCTTCCGCATGAATATATTCAATTTCATGGCTCATTTGCCGCAGTGAGGATAAACCACGTCGCGCCAGCCAGTAGCCAATGGCTGCAAAGATCACAATCGCCAGCGCGACCACTATTTGCATCCGTTCCCAATAATCTTCAATGATTTCATTGTTTCGTGACACATTAAGCGCGGCCTGAACCAGCCATGGTTGATTATCTTTCAGGATAAAATTTGTCGAGGCGATCAGGTATTTCTCACTGATATCTCCTGAGCGGTATCGCCACGAACTGTATTTAAAATCACTGGAGGGTTCCGGAAAATCAGACTGCGGAACACGCAGATTCTTCGACTGTGCCCAGACTTTTCCGTCCGGGCTGATGATACGCAGTGATAATCGATCCTGGCGGGCAATAAACTCAAACAACTCTTTCTGCCAGAGCTCAGCGGGTTCCTGCCGTTCACTGATCGTGGTGGCGATCTCTTCCTGGAATTGCAGCGTACTGCGCAATTCATTCTCATCTTTCTGACTGAGTTGATTGCGCATAGTCGAGTACAGCAATCCGGAGACACTATAAAGGACCAGCGCCACAGAAACGGAAAAATAGAGCGTTAATCGGAGCGTGATAGGTAAATTACGCGGGATCAGCATCGTGTCTCTCTTCCAGAACGTACCCGGCACCTCTGATGGTATGCAGCAATTTAACGCTATACCCATCATCAATTTTGCTGCGCAAACGGCGGATAGCAACGTCAATCACATTGGTTTCCGGGTCGAAGTTCATATCCCACACCTGCTCCGCCAGAACCGTTCTCGACAGCACTTCCCCACGACGACGCATTAACAGGCTTAATAGCAGAAATTCTTTTTGTGTCAGTTCAATGCGGCGCCCGGTACGCGAAACCCGATGCTTGAGAAAATCAAGTTGCAGGTCACTGATCTGCAATACTGACTCTTCCGGTGCTGGCGTGTTAGTCGCCTGGCGACGCATAATCACCCGAACCCTTGCCAGTAGCTCGCTAAATGAAAACGGCTTAATAAGATAATCTTCTGCGCCCAGCTCCAGCCCCCGCACCCGATCTTCCACCTCATCACGTGCAGTCAGAAACATCACCGGCGTGCTTTTCCCCGCCTGGCGCGCCAGTTCAAGGATTTTCCAGCCATTCATGCCTGGCAACATCACATCAAGAATGGCCAGATCGTACTCATTAGTTAGCAGATAGTGCAGCCCATCCACTCCGTTATTGGCCACATCCACAACAAAATCGTTTTCTTTCAGTCCCTTAACGATGTAATCCGCTGCCATTAATTGGTCTTCAACCAGCAATAATCTCATTCTTTCTCCAACAGATTTGCTGTTTTTGCCTCTGGTGCACGATACGGTTAAATGCGGGAAGTGGCAATGACCAGGATGTGCAGGTGTTTTCTCCTGGAGCGATAAATCCAGAATGTTGTTCTATTTCATAAACAACATTGAGAGCGGAATATTAACATTCCGATGTTTACATTTTCATTATCTCTCGTAATGAATAACTTCCAATTTCGTAAATGTTTTTTAAATTCATCCCCGCACCTAATTCATTGCCAATGAAATTTCTGAATTATCCATAGGACCCCCCTTAAAATCTATTTAAACATACAAAAAACATGCAATATCGCAGATAATATCGACCAGAGAACTATCCTTAGAATGGTAAAATTAAAGAAAGGTTAAACGTAAAAGTAGATAAGCGGATAAGCGGATAAGCGGATAAGCGGATAAGCATTGTGAAATGCGCTAGATCGTAATTGGTCAAATGGATAAATGAATACGCTATAGCTTGATTTTTTACATCGACAAGCAGAAGCGTTTTAAAAGGAGTTACAAATGAGTTTTCGAGGATATGTGTGGCTGGGAATGATAGCTTTCAGTATGATTTTCTGGACTGTTTTTTTGCAAGCAATTTACAGCTATTTGGCGTAATTAAAGAATAAACTGACAGTTTAACACTCGCTGGCGTCGCTACAGTCTATGTGCCGAAATGATTCAAGAGCTCATCCAGCACTTAGCACAATGCCTGCATTATGTGGGGAAGGTTATAGCATGTTTGTCACTCTAAAAACGTCTGTTCTACCGGCCTGTACCACAAGATCAAAGGTATAAACCGGTATCCGTGTATTTAGCCTTTCGCAAGGTAATAAATCATCATGAGCCAAATCACCATCCCAACGCCGACGATCATTTTCAATAACAGATCGCTTCCGGGAAAAGCGTAAACCGGTGTTAACGATGACTTCCTCGCCCGGAGTAATAAAATCGGCGGCAACAATATGCTCCAGATCACCAGTGAAACACCAGCAAACGCCAGGGCAGGAAGGAATCCTTCCGGTTCCAGCATACAGACAATCGCTGGTGGGAAATAAGTCAGCACAATAGCCAGAGGACGCGAAATCTTACCGCATCTGTTTTTCAGTGTATCGTCCAGATAATCACACAGCCCAATCGAAGCTGACATCAGTGACGCTAAAATGGCAAAAATACCAAAATAGACCAGTACAGCAGAAATCCCTGAACCTGTTTTATTGAGGTTCATCGCTTCAATGAATGCACCAATATTTCCCCCTTTATCATTCACAGCCATAATGGTTGCCGGATTCATCGAACCCAGAGTAATAACCAGCCAGAAGGTGTAAATAAGGAGTGATATGGCAACACCAAAAATAAGGGATCGGGTTATCGCCCGATGATGCTCCTGATTATACATGCGGGTCAGCGAAGGCACGCTGCCATGAAAACCAAAGGAAATAATACAGACAGGGATAATCAACATATACTGCTGCAACGAATTATCTGCAGACCATATTGTCAACATTTCCGGGTTTACTCGTGCAGTGATACCTGAGAATAACGCCAGAAATATCGTGAACTTAGCGGCAATTAGTATCGACAGAATATATCCAGGTAAACGCCCCCCCACCAGTAGCACCCCGGCAGTGATCAGGGTCAGAACGGGGATAATTATCCAGTCAGTTTTGTCTGATTGCGCATGAAATACCCCCCGGAAAATCGATGCCGCACCAGAGATATAAGCATAGGTCAGCAAATAGAGGACAAAACAGAGAGCCACACCAATCAGCACACTCGCCGCCGGGCCGATCAGCGCCCTGGTAAAGGTATGAAAGCTGGCACCATGTGGGAATCGCATATTGATATCAACCAGGATCAATCCTGTAATGAGCATCAATACACCGATCAATGAAAGTACCAGCATTCCCTGTAAAAACCAGACATGTGCAAAAGCGATAGGTAACGCAAACATACCTCCTCCGATGATAGTCGCCACCATCAGTGACGTTCCCCGGAGTGGAAAAACTGTACTTTTCATGTGCAATAAATATCCAGAAATGATCCAGCGATAGCAGACCTGATAGAGGCAATATCTCCCAAAATGATGGTCATTGTAACGGTACTCCGTCGTGTCGCCAATATAGCGTTGTTTGTACAGTACGACTGGGTAGTACCCACAATGAGCATTGTTCGCATATTGTTGTGTTCATTGATCAATATTGCGCTTGTGTTCAACCTTATCAGCGGTATGATTTTGTCATTATATGTTTTACTAAAATGAACATGCCGTACAAGGCATTACGTTATAATTTTTAAATTATTTTAATATAAATCATAGGCATACCATGACAGAACTCTCCTCCTTAGTTACCGAAAACACACAGGACTATGTTCTTAAATCACTTGAGGAAATGAGACGAAAGTTACTGGATTTAACTTCACGCAACAGATTACTGAATTTCCCCATAAACCAAAAACATTCATCCTTACGTATTGTGAATGAACTCCCCAATCAGTTGTTCCAGATCCTCAAGTCTGAGCGGGTCATGCAGTTTGATCCTGTTCCTGATCCCACAAAATCACAGTTACAACAGCTCACTTTCCTGACTAACACTCCCTCCCCATCAGACGATAAGACAAAAAAATCTGTACCTGATGCAAAAGTCTGGGCTGAAAAACTCGGTATCAACACCAGTTATGAGCTGTTACATCATGATGAAGACAATGCATTATTTACCGACGATAAAATTCAAACCCTTTATTACCCTGGTGAGCTGGAGGCCGTACTTCGTTCCATTTACGGTAAAGGTCAGGTCGCAATTGAAGAAACCGGAGCCGGGATCCTTTATCTGTCGTTAGGTTTTTTGGAATGGTATGAAAGTGATGATTCAGATAAATCCCGACTCGCGCCACTGTTCACTATTCCAGTCACTCTTGAGAAAGGAAAGCTTGATCCAGAAGCGGGGGTTTATCGATACCACCTGCGTTATACCGGAGAGGAAATACTTTCTAATCTTTCATTACAGGAAAAATTGCAAGGTGATTTTGGTATTGCTTTGCCTGATTTGAATGATGAGATATTACCTGAGACTTATTTTCAGCAAGTTCAGGCCATTATTGAAAAAAATAAACCTCACTGGAAGGTCCGTCGTTATGGAGCATTGAGTTTATTAAACTTCAGCAAAATGCTGATGTATCTCGATTTAGCTCCTGAACGCTGGCCACAAAGCAGTAAAAACATACTCAACCATGAGGTTATTCAACGTCTTTTCACCTCACAATCGAGTGATGATGCTGGCACAAATGCAATGAGCACAGAGTATGCTATTGATACTCTCGATCACATTCATGAAAAATTCCCGCTCATTTATGATGCTGACAGTTCCCAACATAGTGCGCTGATCGATGCCGTAAATGGTGATAATATGGTCATCGAAGGGCCACCTGGGACGGGGAAATCACAAACAATTACTAACCTTATTGCCGCTGCAATGCTAAATGGCAAAAAGGTTCTGTTTGTTGCTGAAAAACTTGCGGCTTTAGAAGTGGTCAAACATCGCCTCGATAAAGCGGGTTTGGGAGATTTTTGTCTGGAGCTTCATAGCCACAAATCTCATAAACGCAAGGTTCTGGAAGACATACAACAGCGGTTGCACAACCCAGCATTGCAAAAATCACCTGCGCAAATCGATGCAGAAATCTCACGCTATGAAGATTTAAAGAATCAGTTAAATAATTACGCTCGGGAAATTAATGAAGTCTGGAAATGTACAGGACTCACTATCCACCAAATATTGACTGGAGCAACACGTTACCGCCGCGAACTGGGTATTTCTCCTGCTTTATTGCATATAGAAAATTTATCCGGATTGAAATTAGATCGTGTTGCTCAGTTGCAGCTCAGAGATCAAATAAAAGAATTTAAAAATACTGTGCTGGAGTTTCGCCAACAGGTTGGTGAAATGGCTGAACTCTGGGAACATCCCTGGTATGGTGTTAATAATGTTGATATTCAACTTTTTGATAGTGAACGAATCGTTTCTATTTTAAAAGAGTGGAATGATGCACTGATGTCGTGGAAACAAGGGATCTCTGATTTCTTACATAAGTATATGACTTCCACCGCAGAACGTGATGTCCTGAGCTGGCAAAGTCAGCTGATTGAGATGGCAGGACAACTTCCTCAAATATCAGATAAAGTGGATTTTCAGGCTTATAGCCAACTGAATGACAGTAAAGTTGAGCATTTAAAAGGCTGGATAACAGACTTCAATCATGTGCAAGCTGACTATTGCCAAAGCGCGGATATTCTGGAACCAGAAAAGCTCCAGGTTATGGCAGAGGGAACTCCCCTGCCCAATTTCCCGAATATCAGTAAAACATTCGATCTGGACGGTACACTCACACTGGCTGATGTTGCCCGTTTAATCCGCAGTTTAGGACAACTGCATGCTGGCTTTGAAGCCGATTATCAACATCTCTCCGCACTGTTTGAATCCCTACCTTCCTCTGTTTCAGAACGGTTCCCGGCCACTATTCAGGGTTTTCATCAGATCGCAAAGTTTATTGCTATAGCTTCTGAATTGCCTGCCGAGTGTATCCGATACAGACATGAAAGATTTGATGATGACAGCATTGCACCACTACTGGATGAATTAAGCCAGCGTATGGCTTCATTACAGGTATTAAGAGAACAACTGGAACCACACTTTGTACTGAATAAAGTGGTAAATGATGAACAGCTACAAGATATAGAAAAGAACTTGCATGACTCAGGTATTTTTAGCCAGTTGAGTAGTTCGTGGCGACAAGCAAAAAATAGCTTAATGGGTCTATCCAGCAACCAACATGCAAAATGGCAAACACTTTATGGTTACTTACCCAAGCTTCGTCAATATGTGCAGGAATTACACGAACTTGAAGGACGCAATTTTGAACGAACTTTTGGTGAGCTCTATCAACGTTTGGATACAAACCCAAACCAGTTAAGACAACTCCGGGACTGGTACAGCAAAGTACGTAGTATCTGGGGAATTGGTTTTGGCGTTAACGTTGCCATTGGTAATGCGTTACTGACTTTGGACAGCCAAATCTTCAAAGGAATTCAGCAGTTAAAACATCAGGGTGTTGATACTCAAATATTGCAGCACCTCAACAAACTTAAAGAACATGAGGATACACTCCAGTTCAGTGTATTGTTCCCCGAATACAATCAAACACTGACAGGTGAAAAAAGCGCATTGGCATCACTAATTGCGAATATGCAAAATACACTTATTCCAATTCAGCAGTGGTTTACTGATGAAAATCTCACACTGAACACCGTCAATGAACAGCTCACTGTCTTATATCGAATTCAGGAAAAACAGCGTGCTTTAATCGATGATGACTTGCCGGGTGAAATTTTCGCAATCGCCAAAAATATATCTTTTGGTATAAATAAAGATAATACCTGTCCTCTGAATGTCATGGAGGAAACAATGACATTTTTTGAGGTCATTTCAGCAGTCATTCTGAACCCCGAACTGTCACATATCATCAAAAACTTAACGGATGAGCAGCAGTATCAAGGATTTCAGCAACATTTTATCGCTCTCCAGCAACAATGGCAGACGCAAAAGGATAAGCAATTACATTTTGCTCAAGAGACTCAACTGGATATTTCGCAATGGCAGCAACAATGCCATAACAGTCTCTCGGCATTAATAGTCCGTAATGAAGAAGCAATAAGCAAACCTCGTTGGCTGAATGGCTGGCTCAGCTTCATCCGTGTATCTGTCACTATTGAACATAACGGGCTTCAGCGAATCCGTGATGCAATTATGGGGCGTACACTTGCCATTGAAGATGTGGATATCGGTTTACAGGTAGCGATGTTTGATCAACTTGCCCGCGAAGTGGCATCTGAGCGCCCTTATCTTCTTAAAGTACTGGGGAATAGCCGAAGTGCCACCCAGAAAACATTCCGTGAGTATGATAAAGAGCTGCAAAAGTTACAGCGTGAACGCATTGCTGCCATTATCGCGAGCAATCCTGTGCCCCAGGGAGCATCAGGAGGAAGAAAGTCAGAATATACGGAAATGGCCCTTATCAATAATGAAACCGGTAAGAAAACACGGCATATTCCAATTCGCCAGCTAATTAACCGAGCCGGGAGGGCGTTGCTCCAGTTGAAGCCGTGTTTCATGATGGGGCCAATGTCAGCGGCTAACTATCTGCAACCTGGAGATATTGAATTCGATCTTGTCGTCATGGATGAAGCTTCTCAGGTTAAACCCGAAGATGCATTGGGAGTTATTGCACGCGGTAAGCAAATTATCGTTGTTGGCGATCCCAAGCAACTTCCTCCAACCAGCTTCTTTGATCGCTCTGAGATTGATGATGATGACGAAGACACCGCAGCGGTAAGCCAAACAGGCAGTATTCTTGATGCGTCTTTACCTCTTTTCAAAATGCGCCGTTTACGATGGCATTATCGTTCTCAACATGAAAGTCTGATCGCTTATTCGAACCGCCATTTTTATAACAGTGATCTGGTTGTCTTCCCTTCACCAAATGCTCACGCCCCAGAGTATGGCGTTAAATTTAGCTACATCCAAAACGGACGCTTTATCAATCAATGCAATATTGAAGAATCCCGGGTAATTGCTAAAGCCACAGCATTACACGCTATTCATTCTCCCAATGAGTCTCTGGGTATTGTTGCCATGAACTCAAAACAACGTGAGCAAATCGAACGGGCTATCGATGAATTATGCCGCGAAGATGTACAAACTGAAGAGGCAATTGAACGTTTAAGAACGAAAAGTGACGCGCTATTTATTAAGAACCTTGAGAACGTTCAGGGGGATGAGCGAGATGTCATCTTCATTTCTTTCACATACGGGCCAGGAGAAGCTGATGGCAAAGTCTATCAACGATTTGGCCCTGTCAATTCAGATGTTGGCTGGCGACGCCTGAACGTTTTATTTACACGCTCGAAGAAACGTATGCATGTTTTCAGCTCGATGCGATCTGAAGATGTACAGATCAACGAGACATCAAAACGGGGTGTCCAGGCATTACGTGGATTTTTGCACTTTGCAGAAAAAGGCAATATGGATGGACTCAGCCAACTTACCGGTAAAGCACCTGATAGCGATTTCGAGGTTGCTGTGATTACCGCTCTGGAGAATGCTGGTTTCAGTTGTGAGCCACAAGTGGGTGTTGCGGGGTTCTTTATTGATATTGCTGTTCGCGATCCTGGTAAACAAGGACGCTACTTAATGGGAATTGAGTGTGATGGTGCGACATATCACTCCGCTAAATCTGCCCGTGACAGGGATCGCTTAAGGCAGGATGTGTTAGAGGGATTGGGATGGCGGATCCGTCGCATATGGTCTACAGACTGGTTTAGTAATCCGGATGAAATTCTGGAGCCAATTATTCGCGAGTTGCACCAACTTAAAACGATGGCAACTGAAGAACACTATTCTGAAGAACAAGCCATAGTAGACCTGGTCGCTGAAGAGCGTGAAAACAGCACAGATGTTACCGATTTTAGTGATAACACTGAGCTTCTCAGATTACGACTTGAACGATTTTCTCGTGAAGTGATAGATGCAGAATGTCCGTTTATTGCCGATGAAAGCAAATTACTACGTCCGGAGATGATTGATGCATTAATTGAGTATCAACCTCTTTCACAATCTGAATTTGTCGAACGCATACCCAAATATTTACGTGATGCGACAGAAAGCAAGATGAGAAAGACCTATTTAGATAGTGTCTTAACGATTATTGCTGGAAGAGAATGTTAATAAAGGATGATTTCTGAGGCAGGATGCCTCTATTTTCCTTATAAATCACACTGCACTATTTTTTATTTAAATATCAGATAAAAATACCTGCCAGTATAAATTGATACCCATAATAGCGAATCAACGCGCCTTAATATGCGTCCAGAAACGTTCAGCCGACAGATTCAGGCGGGAGCCAGAGCGGTATACCCAGGCACCAATTTTCAGTGACAAACTCTCATCCATAATGGCCAGCTTCCCACTTTCCAGTTCCTGCTGAATCGAGAATTCAGGCAACCAGCCCACGCCTTTACCATTGAGGATCATACGCTTTAATAATTCACTCATGGTGGAAACAAAAACCAGCCGGAAAGGGATCCCGGGCTGCTGATCAACCACCTGATTCACCTGGCGCCCCATATAACTGTTATTGGCATATTTCATTAATGGCAAGGATTCTTCACTATTGAGAGAAAATAACGGCTTTCCCTGCTCATTGCACGGTGTCACCAGATGCAGGGCAGAGTCCATGACTTTATGGTTAATAAAGGGGTAATTCATCAACTCTTCATTATAAAAGCTAAGGATAAAGTCACTTTTCCCCTCTTTCAGATTAAAGACTGCATCATTAACGTTAATCGATTCAACAAAGAAAATCTTTTCTGCGCTATCAGCATAGTCAGAGATAATCTGAGGTAATAAAATAACGGACAATGAAGGGGCTGCATCAATCCGAATGCTCTGTTTAACGTTATCCCGTCCTTTAATACGACCAATCTGAAAATCCATATCGTCCAGCATATTACGTGCATAACCGACAAAGGTTTTGCCACGGGCAGTAAACTGGAGTGGGTTAATGCCGCGTTCAATAATATTAAAACCCAGTGCAGATTCCAGCGCCTGGATACGCCGGCTAAAGGAGGACTGAGAGATATTTCGTGTCTGTGCTGCCAGGGTAAAACTGCGGTATTCCTCCAGCGCAATGACATCATAAAACCATTTCACTTCAAGGTTCGCGATCACCGTTTTCTCCTGACATATTCTCACCATACTCATGCAAAAATAGCATGAGGTATAGAAATTATGCAATTATCGCATCGAAAAGCCGGTGCTAGTATCGCTGTAACTCTCCGGCTCACAAGGGTTCTCAGAACACTGACCGGAAAAACTGTTGCCGACAGTAACAGAAACTTAATCCAGGCAAAGATGGTTCTTACCATCAGATAAGCCAATAACAAATCAGGTCATTGTTATGTCAAAGATTGCATCCGAACTGTTAACCCTTGGTATCCAAAACGCCAGTGAAGTTATTTACAACCCTGGTTATGACTTACTGATTGCTGATGAAACATCGCCAGAACTCAGCGGTGCTGCGCGTGGTGTAATCACTGCTTCCGGCGCTGTTTCTGTCGATACCGGAGTGTTCACTGGTCGTTCACCACGCGATAAATATATTGTCCGTGATGATGTGACTCACGATACCATCTGGTGGTCAGATGCCGGATTAGGACGTAATGACAATAAACCTCTGTCAGTCGAAACCTGGGATGCTTTGCAGTCACTGGTTACTGAGCAATTGTCTGGTAAAAAATTGTATATCGTTGACGCCTGGTGTGGTGCAAATCCGGATACTCGCCTGGCGGTACGTTTTGTGACAGAAGTGGCCTGGCAGGCGCACTTTGTCAAAAACATGTTTATCGCCCCACAGGAAGAAGAACTGGCCAATTTCAGCCCGGACTTCACTGTGCTGAATGGCGCTGGCTGCACTAACCCAAACTGGCAGCAACAGGGACTGAACTCTGAAAACTTTATTGCCTTTAACCTGACGAAAAATATTCAGTTGATCGGAGGAACCTGGTACGGCGGAGAAATGAAAAAAGGTCTGTTCTCGGTGATGAACTACCTGCTGCCGCAAAAAGGTATTGCTTCCATGCACTGCTCTGCTAACCGTGGTCAGGACGGCGATGTTGCCCTGTTCTTTGGATTATCTGGCACCGGCAAAACCACCCTGTCTACCGATCCACAACGCCAGTTAATTGGTGATGATGAGCACGGCTGGGATGATGATGGCATATTTAACTTTGAAGGCGGTTGCTACGCGAAAACCATCAATCTGAGCGAGCAGGCAGAACCTGAAATCTATGCCGCAATCCGCCGTAACGCCCTGCTGGAAAACGTCGTTGTGCGGGAAGATGGCACGGTTGATTATGCTGATGGCA